>Ga0100403_1002839_pt1 | contig 13336 bp, 10 predicted proteins | sample CryGeymet201501t_FD_83663 | JGI IMG/M metagenome (GOLD analysis project Ga0100403, IMG submission 83663) | Groundwater microbial communities from Crystal Geyser aquifers in Utah, USA - Crystal Geyser metaG 2015-01t | ecosystem: Environmental > Aquatic > Deep subsurface > Groundwater | place...
CGGCTCAGGCGAACGCGCCCTGCATTAATGGTCTGTGCGTTGCTTACCGTTGCTGTGATCTTGCCTGTGTGCCCCACTACAGCAAAGCCACCGGCACGGAAGATAGGCACCCGGCCATCACTTGGCAGGCGAACTGGGTCGATGCCAAGTAGATCAGCATCAAGCGGTAGGTAACTGAAGGCCACCGCGTTGTAGCGCACGCTGTTGAGCATCACCAAGTCAGCAGGAATAGTGGTTAGGCCAGCAATATTTAAAAAGCTAAGGTCAATATTCAGACCCACATCGCCAGCGGGGTTAACAAAGTACAGCTCGACCAACCCGTATTGGTAGTCCACCCGGCCCTTGACCCGTGTGCCGTCGATCTTGCCATCGATCCCCGCTGTCACGTTGAACGCCGTTCCGTCTTGCATGGTGCCCAGCACACTCACGCTGGCCGGTCGTAACGGGCTACTGGCTGTGCGGAAGGTGCTGCCAAATGCAGTGAAGGGTGCTGCCACACCCACTGAAGGTGGGGCAATCAGGCCGCGCCAATCGGCGATGGTCGATGATGTGCCCACCGGCCAACTGCTCAAGAACACCGCGCCCAAAGAGGTGGACACGCTGCCTGCCGGGGTGCCACCCCCTGTGGTGGGCACGATGTCTTTCAGCAAGGTGCCATCGGTCAACTGGCTGTAGCGGGTGCTGCCCAGCGCAAAGCCGACACCCTTGAGCGTGTAGTTGGGCACCATCGCAGTGCGAGCCAAGAACTGGCTGACCACCACGCTGCTGCTGTTGGACGGGCCTGCGCTGCTAGAATAGTTTACGTTGGCATTGACTGCTGTCGTAGCGGTTCTGACAGCACCATAAGAGTTCTGAACTCCAAAGTTCCACGAGAATGAGTATCCAAAAAGACCAAAGTGGCTGACTATTGGGCCTGCAATGTCAATACTTGACACGCCACCGAGATTGAAACTCAATGCACCGCTTGCGTAGTTGATGCTGCCAGCTAGTGAGGATTGGCCATTCTCCATGAAGCGCAGGTTGCCAGCGCCATCGTCAGCAACAGCAATCGTAATCTCGCGCTGCCTGAAAGCTGTGGTGAATGTGTCATTTACAGCATAGTGAAACACCACAGGTATGTCAAACGACACGCTACCCGGCGTGATGCTACCCACGCCCAGTATGCCCCCCGCCACCGCAACACCTGTTGCAGTCTGCACCGTTCCGGTGTTGCGTGCAATTGTGAAAACGGTATCGGGTTCAGGCAGCAGCGTCGGGCTGATGCGGATCACACCATTGGCGTAATCCACCGTGCCGGTTGCGTCACCCGTCAATGTGCCAGCGCTTTCGGTGGCGCTCTTGCCTGCACCCCACGTCACAGTGACACCACCCATCGTCAGCGGCACGCTGCCCTTTTCCTCGCTCATCAAACCATCGGTGTTGATCGGCACATACACCTTGCCGCTATTGGTGAGCATGGTGTTGCTGCTGCCAACCGTGGTCACCTGGCTGTAACTCTGCACCACGATGCTGCTGCCCACGTCAGGCAGAGCACCCAGTGTGACTAGCACCGACCCGGTGGTGTAGTTCAGGGTGCCCACGCCATAGGCGCTGCTAATGCCCGTCAATTTACCGGCTCCATTGTCACGCAGCACATACCAGCGGCCTTGTGCCAGATAGCTCAGGGACAGGGTGCGTGGCACCGGCACGTCATCCATCACAAATGCGTAGTTCAGCGCACGGCTTTCAGCAGTGACACGAATGGCGCGTTGGTCGCTGACTAACTCGGGAACTGTTGCTGGTGTAAAGGTGACCACATGAGACCCGTCTGACGTTCCCCATACGTTTGTGCTCAGTTTGACAATGCCGTTGTCGTAGTCCACTTGGCCAACCTCAACAGCGGCACTCACCAACAAGCCACCCTGATCCACTGCGGTTACACCACTGCGCTCAATGCTCAAGCTGCCTGGATAGATCGGGCCACCCACAAACATATTAGTGGCAGTAGTAAACCCCATGCTGATGGTCTGCGTGATCGGGCCACCCGTGGCGACCAGCGCGGCACTCAGGCCATTGGTTCGCACATCAGTAATCGGGCTTTCTGTCTGTGCACTCGGAACCAGTTGGGTATAAACCGACTCGGCGTTTATAGTGAAGTCACCTAAGTTTGCCACCTGTGCCAGCGGAGTCACACCCACGTAGGTGCCTGCATCAGCTACTACCGTGTCGCGCATCTTGGCGGCATTGGTAGCCAGTGTGAGTTGTTTGGTGGCCGGGCTACCTGTCAGGTCATACCGCAGCGAATCGCTGATGCTCAGTGTGACCACAGCCTTGTCAAATGGGTTGCCATTAGCATCGTAAAACGTGCGTGTTACCGACTCGACAGCAGTGGTGCGAATGTACTGCTCAATCTGGTTTGGAAGGTTTTCATACTGCACCAGTACCAGCGTTTGCCCGATAGCAGGTAACTCGGTGTTCACCTCTTGCAGTACCTGAATGCTGCGCTGCCCGATGATGTGATTCTCATACAAAATACCGGGCCATAACGGGCCTTTATTCAGATACGACTCTACTCTGCTAGATGCGTTGGAGCGCCTGTCAAACGTGCTCTCGGTGGTGAACAACGTCACACTTACATTTGGGTCTTCAGGCGGTTCAGCCACAATCATGTTGCTGCCCATATAAGTGGCGGTGTCAGATGTCTGGACTGAGACGTGGAGTTTGCGCAGATTCACCCGGCCACCGGCTCGGTCAAGCTCACTGATGTCCGGGAAGATAGCGTTGCTTATACCATCTTCAATCACTGTTGATGTGGGGGACCCACCGCCCTCTGGAACGTCATCCATCACTTGTGATGCGACGAGTTTGATGTCACCTGAAAGAATTGGCATTGCTTAAATCTCCATGAGCCTGACAGTCACCCGGAACCAGTCAGCCGCATCAACATCATTGAAAAACTTGACGGGCGACGCTTCGATAGCCGAACTATCATGGTGACGAAAAATCACATTTCGGCTCACCCCCCGAATGGTAAGCGCCATTACCTGGCCGGGTACAACGGCAAGATTTCGCAGGGCGTCAAGCGTAGCCTGGCTCATCCATGCGCTGCTGTCGTCAATTGGCCCCAGGGTAATGGGGCGGCCAGATACCCGTGCTGCGCTAGTCACGATCAGCGCACCTGTGATAGTGCGCTGCACGGTCTGCTCGACCGGGTGCCAGTTATGTTCGTCACTCCAGATTAGGTCAGGGTGAAGGGTAATACTCCCGAGCGTGATCATATTGACCGTCCTTGTGCGTTAGCGAGTTGGGTGAGCACCGACCGCAAGTTGCTTGCGTCAGTACTTGATGCGACGTTGACCGGGGTAGTGACCCCGCCGATGGTGATGTTTACCGTGTTAGTTGAACCTGCCCCACTGGCGCCACTAGTACCGCTGGTTTCATTGCGGGTAACCTTTGCTTGATTTGCTTTTGCAACAACTTTGTCAGCCTCAGCCTGTGTCATACCCTCCCTGTATACACCACCAGCGGACTCAACGTGTTCACGAAGGTCGGTTTGTTTTTGTTTTTCTATTTCAACAATTTTTGCAACGATTTTGTCAGCATCAGCCTGTGTCATACCCTCCTTGTATCTACCACCAGCGGACTCAACGTAGTCACGAAGGTCGGTTTGTTTTTGTTTTTCTATTTCAACAGTTTTTGCAACAACTTTGTCAGCCTCAGCCTGTGTCATACCCTCCTTATATACACCACCAGCGGACTCAACGTAGTCACGAATGGCGGCTTTTTCGCTAGCCCGGCGATTTGTACCGAGATATGTAGCGCCGGTTGAACCGGTCCCGTATTTGTACTGCTCAACGGCCTTATAAAGCGCAGATGACATAGTGCTGCCCCTACCGCCATACCGCAATTGCCCTGAGTTGCCGGTGTATGCAATTTTACCGTTGCTATCGGAAAATTCCCTCGCTATTGTTTGTGCGTCAGCGTCAGGGATACCTGAACTAGTAAGAAATTCAATGATTGATCCGAGTGTGTATCCGGTTGACGAAATGCGGTTCCCGCTTTTATCGGCGGCGAACCCACTTGAATCTACCCCATTCTTTTTGTTTTCCAGTGCCTGGGCTCGCTCAGCCAAGCTATTTGCCTTTTCCTTGGCTGTAATCTCAGCTTCAAGTGCGTCAACGCCCGCATAAATTGCACTTGTATTCTGCCCCCGTGAGGTTGTCTCATTGTCGATAGCCTCGCGTGAGGAGTTACGGCGATTGGTTCCATCTTTAAGCGCGGTTATCTCGCGCGCAATGCCTTTGATTTGATCTAGCACTGCCAGGTTACCGGCTTGGCGAATTTTGATCATTTGCGTTTCGATGTCGAGCAATTTCAGCTTTTGCCGACCCTCATCAGTCTCGGCGTCAATGAGTTTGCGCTTGATACTGATGATCAGCAGATCAGCTTCTTGTTGCAGCTTATCAAGGTTCAGCTTCAACTCAAGCACGCGGATGCTCTCTTTTTTCGCCTCGATGTCGTAATACTCAGCCTTGGATACGTCACCAAGCGCACGCATTTCATTGGCCATCGCCGTGTAGTGGTTGCCCGATGCGGTTGCCTGTGCAATGCTCAGTTGCAAGTTGGCGCTTTTCGCATTAGTGTCCAACTCGGTGCTGGCCACCAAATCCTTGATAGCATCGCGGTACAACGCGGTCGATGTGGCCAGCCGACCGTTGGCGTTGGCCAACTGTTCCTTGACATCGGAACCTCGTGATTCGGCGGCTCGCAAAGAGTCAACCTCAAGTTTGGCTGAGGCAATCGCTGCCTTGTACACGTCAATTTTTGACGAATTGTCCTTGAGCGTTTCAGACAGCAGTCTGCGCTCAGCTACCTGCTGTGCGGCGGCAGCGCTGGCCTGGCGGCTCTGCTCAGTCTCGGCCTGCGCCTTGATGATCAGTTTGTCTAGCTCATCTACTTGTACCTTGACCACCTCGACCCCACCTTGGCGTGTGCTCGCGCTGGCAATCAACTCAGCCTTTTGTGCCAGCAGCATAGCCAACTCAGCAGTAGTACTGGCGGTTACCTTGTCGAGCGCGGCGGCGTGTAGCTCAGCAGCCTTGGTGCTGGCATCCTGTACCACAGTTGCATCGCCGCTCAACTTAGCCATGGCAACTAGCGTGTCGCCTTCCTCTTTGGCGGCTTTGGCTAGCTTGCCGTAAGCTTCGGTCTGCTGCCCTTGCTTGGCAATCAGCTCGGTTGCTGCTACGGTGTACTGCACGATCTTGGCCCCGGCATCGAGCGTCTTGTCAGCGGCCAGCGCGGTGCTCAGCGCCAGCAGCTTTTGCTCGCCTGACAAGGCTGCATTGGCGGCAATGGCCTTGGTGGTGGCCGCTGTGGTCGTGGTCATTGCAGTAGCTTGCTTGACGCTCGATTCAGAAGCCTGGTCGCCAATGCCAATCGAGGTATCAATCGCCTTGGTCAACTTTGTCTGTCGGCCAGCAGCGTCATCGAGAATCTGCGTTAGCGCCTTCCAAGGGTTAGTCCACGTGACCACCGCTGCTGCGAGTACACCGCCTGCCTTGGCAACACCAAAGATCAACTCGGACAGCGCTGAGAGTGACAACACCAGCGCACCAACCGCACCCCCAAGCGCCTTGAGCGCGGTTGTCAACAGTGCTGTCCAACCCGCGTCACCCGCGCTCTGCGCAGTTTGCGTCAGTGCAGTTTTCAGACGATCCCAGGTGTTGATCAAACCATCGGTTTCGCCTTCCATGGTCTTGAGCGCTTCGGTGAACGGGCCAAAAAAGTCCCGCGCAGCCAACTGGCCACTGCTCACCAGCTCAACCAACTGTGCCTCGGTAAGACCCAAGCCATTAGCTGCAAGGCCCAATGCACCAGGTAAACGGTCGCCTAATTGTTGGCGAAGTTCCTCCATCGATACCACACCTTTAGATGCCATCTGACCCAAAGCATTGAGCGCCCCTGCCGTCGCCTCGGTGCCCAGGCCCAGCGAGGATGAGGCTCGCGTCAGCGCCTTGAACAGTGCGTTGCTCTGCTCAAGCGGAATGTTGGCCGATTTCATCGACGCGCTGAACCGCACAAAGTCGGTGCTCAGCTTGCCAACGGCAACCCCGTTGTCCATCGCCGTCTTGCGCAAGAAATCCATCTGCTGCGCGGCCAAGCCCGAATCCTTGTAGATCGCGGTCAGGCCCCGACGCATTGAGTCACCCTGTACTACAGCCTCAATGAATGCCCGGCCCAACTCTTGCACACGCTGGCCCAGGGCCATCACAGCGTTCGCGGCCAGGGTAGCCACGGTGAACTGCCCCATAGCCCCGGAAAAGGCCCGTGCGGCCCGGTCAGCGAGCGTCATCTGTCCAGTAGCCTCGCGCAGATCGCGCTCCAACCCCTTGATCCTGGAGCCACCCTTGGCAAACGCGGCATCAAGCTCTTTGCCAACCAGCGTGCCGCTGCTTTTCAGCAGGTTAAGCGCAGCTTTAACCTTGTCGATTTCAACCCTGATTTCGGCAGCTGAGCGCACGCCCACCACACCCAGCGCGTTAGCGATTCCTGCACCTGCTTCCTTGGCTGCGTCATCAATCTTTTTCAGAGCTGCGGCGGCAAGCTCGGTGTCGTTGGCCAACTTGCTCTCAGCCTCAGTCAACAGCTCGGTCTCGCGCCTGAGTTTGAACTTGGCCTCATTTGCTTTTGACAGTGCTGCGGCTTCCTCAAGCCACTTAGCTTCAGCGTTTTGCGCAATCAGGAAGTTCTGCGCATCAATAAGCAGGTGAGTTTCCTTAGTGACGCGCTGGCGTGCTTCGGCGGCTTCAACAATAGCGAATGCCTCCTTTTGCCACTTTTCCTCGGCGGCAGCTCGGGCGGCGTTCTCGGCGGCTCGCTGTTCTGTGTACTTGGCTGATGACCTGGTAGCCTCTTGGAAGCCACGTGTCTCGGCAATCAGCGCTACACGGCCCTTCTCGAACAGATCGGCCAGGCCTTTTTGCTCGATGGCCAGCAGCCGGTCAGACTCAGCCATTTCGGCGGTACGAGCTTTGGCCGTTGCCAGGGCCTGCCCTGTCTCTTTGACCTCGGTCGTCAGCTTGTTGTGGGCGGCGGTCAGCGCAGTCTCAGCGGCGGCGAAATCGTCGGTCGCAATGCCAGCTGCATTCAGCGAACCCTTGGTCGCGGTCAGCGCAGCGTTGCGCTCACTCAAGCTCTTGCTGGCGCTGCTGGTGATGGCTGCGCTGGTCTTGAGTTGCGAGGCCAACTCCTTCTCGCCTGTTGCTGCCGCTGTAGTTGCGGCCTTGGCTGCTTTATACTCTTTGGCCAAGTCACGAATCTCGCCCCTAGCCTTGATAATCTCAGATGTAGCGGCACGGGCTTCAGCCGTGTAATTTGTTGTACTATTTTTCAGCTCGGCTAACGCCTGCTTTTTGTTGAATAGTGCCTCTTGGGCCAACTCAAGTGCGTTCTTGGCTTCGATCTCAGTGGCTCGCAACTCATCAGTTTTTGCCTTTTGCTCGGCCAGTGCGCCACTCAACTCCTTTGACTTTTGGCTTGCCTTGCCCTGTATGCTAGCAAGCTGCTCAACCTCATCCGACAACTGGCCGAATGCCGTAACCAGCGCGGCCTGATTCGCCAGCCGGTCAATCTCGGCACCTAGCTTGGCAAACTCTGGCACCGCGTCGGCACCCTGCTTGCCCAGCGCGGCCACATCTGTCTTGAGCTGCTTGATACTCTCAAGGCCAACCGTCTCAACGGATAGTGTTAACGGTACGTCATGTTTTGCTGCGGTTGCCATTCAGGAATCCTCGGAAATAAAAAAGCGGGGACTAGCCCCGCTTATTGCCCCTGCTGTGGCAGCGGAGCGTCTGGTTGCAACCGGTTAGATAGCAACGTCAAGCAGTTTGACCACGAACGGTTCGGTCTTGCCGACAGGGGTCTTCAAGCGGCCCGGCAGGCTCACGCTGGCAAAGTCACCGGCCAGGAAGTCGAACGCACTGGAGGCGGCAATCACAGCCTCGTGCACTTCAACGATGCATGGCAGGTTGTCAGCAAAGTTCATGCCGTCAAAGAGGAACTTGGCGCGAATCTGCGCTTGTGTACCGCCCGCGATTTGCGAGCCCGTCACTGCACCATAGGTGCCGGTGATCTGCAATACAGCCAGGTCAACAATCGCGCTGGTAGGCAAGACTTTCAACATGCCCAGTCGGTAGTTGATTTCGTAGTCGGTGCCCAGCACGTAAGTGGTCACGCCTGTCACGTCCTTGACGCTCAGACCAACCGTGGCAATATTCATGTGGCCGATATCAACCCAGGCACCTTTTTTGCAGGCCACTTCAATTGCCGTCATAGTGCCCGAGCCGATATTAATTTCGGTCTTGGTACCAAGCAAGGCTGCAACCAGCGTATCGCCCGAAACTTCGGCAAAGTCAACCGTGAATTCAAAAGGTTGGGGGATGGTCACCGATTCAATCACCTGGCCGTAAGATGTACGGCCCTTGGACACCATTTCCTTGAGGTCTACCTTGGGGGTGATTTCAAACTTGGTCGTTTCCAGCGGGCCGGTAAAGTCTTCAAAAGCGCCAATGGTAGGGTTATACCTGGAAATGTACAGATCACCAGCGCCCAAAAATCCGCGTGCAGCAGTCATAAATGTTCTCCAAAAAGTTGATGTCGCAAGATGGACACTAGCAAACGAATTGTGTCCACGCGCAACGGGTTTTACAAACGGTCAAATTTCACATTATGGGTTGGTCAAATCCTCGACAAACACAACATCAATCTCAACGGTGGCGCTCACAATCCCAACGCCATCGCCCCGTGGCCCGATGTCGCGGCCCCGGTAGTGAACCCGTTTCACTTGCTTGGCCAGGGTCGTCCCGTCCGAGAAAATGGCGCGTTTCAAATCCTTGATCAACTCATGCCCCTTGTCGTTGGGGTGATCCGGGTTACAGTCGTGGTAGGCGACCAGCACATAGGTCTGTGTAATCTCCACAGTGACCAGTGCGCCCGGCGCGGAGCTTGGCGTGTCAGCCCCCTCAACCAGCACTGCGCACGGCACCTGGCCATCGTCAATGCGGCGGCGGCCACGCAGCACGCGCAGGCCGATGTCGCTGTGGAACCCGTTGGCAACGGTAATGGTGGCCAGTCGCGCAGCCAGCTCACTGGCAACTTCGGCGGCTTGATGAAAGGTAGTCATCTGAGTTCTTTTTCAAATAGTTCAGTGGCGTACTGCACCACGTTGGTTTCAAGCTCGTCACGCGCCTCGTCAAGAATCCCCGACGCCACGTGGCGAAACAGTTGGTACACCGATGGGCCGTACCTGATCTTGTAGTTGCCTTTCCCGGTTGCCCCAGGGCTGCGGGTGGCCAAGCCAAGCCCGTTGCCATTCTTGAGTGTGACCAGGAACCCATGCTCGATCAGTTTCTCAGAGCCACGTGTCACCGACACGCCCACGCCAGCCTGCTTCTCGTCTGCCGGGATGCCGCGCAGTGCATCGCCCGTGCGCTTTGTCCAACCCGGCCATTTACCAAAGCGCTTGCCCGAAGCCAGGATACTAGCGTTACTGTAGTTAACGCGCCTGATCATCTGTGCAGCCCCGTAGTTCACCAACTGCGTCATGGCCTGCTTGGAGCCCTTACCAGTGATAACAGCCTCGGCCTTGCCACCCTGCGTTGCATAGGTGACCTTCATACGGTTTTTGATGTACTCGTCGCTCAAATTGATGTCGGCAATCATGCGGGGCCGGGCCAACTCATAAATGCTGTCGGCGGCATCATTCACGGCGCGGCGGGTGGCCACGCCAAGCGACTCGGCGCTGATGCCATCGAGACGCCCGACAAGACGGTCAAGTGCGGTCACGTCAATGCTGACGCTAAAGCCCACGGTCAGGCCCCTTTTCGCAGAATGAATTGCAGGGTAAACGTTGTCTCGCCAGCCAGCACGTCGAGTACGTAGGAGCCGTCGGGGTGTAGCAGAGTATCACCGACTACGGGCGAGTCGGCCTTAAGGATAGTGGCAACCGACTTGCTTACTACCATGTCGCCATGGCTGGCAACACTACCATGGCCATAGCCATCAAAGGCAACGCCATGCTTGATGTTCACTTTGCGGGGTGGAGTAACCACTTCACCCCGCAAAATGGAGTCCTCACCCAGGTGGGCAAGGACTCGCTGCGACATTTTTTCAAATGCCGCTCGCATCTTAGACCACAGTCAACTTGACGATGGCAGCCGGGCGCGTGCACAGGGTCAGCGGGTTCGACTGTGCGTCGATGTCCACACCCTTGTTCATGGCGCGAGGCTCTTGCTTTGCGTACATGGGGATACCCATCGTGTTGACGGTTTCCATGTAGTCGGCAGGGGCAAAGTTCATCACGAACAGGTCAGGCACACCTTCAGGGATCATGTATGCCGAACCTGCCTCAATGAAGTCAATACCGTTCACATTGCCACGGTATTCCTCCCAAAATACGCCTGCGAAATAGAACCCGGCACGCAGATCAGCACGCAAGAACTCACCGTTCTGGTAACGGTCAAACGCAGCTTCCACAGTGGCATGACCCACCAGCGCATCAAAGAATGAAGGCGAGCACAGCACGCGCAGGCCAGAGTAGGCAAGTCCCCCCAGGGCTGCTTCGACCTTGCGCTTGGCTTCGACCACCTTGATGCGAACCTTGGTGCCAGCCGTGCCCAAAATGAGTGAGTGGGTCTGCTGGCTCACACCGAATGTGCTGTACAGGTCGAGCAGCACCGTGGTACCGTCAGCGTCAAGAATCTGGCCCTTGACAGCACCCATGCGCTGGAATTCCAGGGTCGCATCGAGGTTGCGGCGAATACGACGCAACTCTTTGTTCACCAGGTTCTGCACGCTCTCAAGCTCGCTCTCGGAGCCGAAGGTGCGTAGGTTTTGTACTTCGTCAGCGTTGACTCCGCCGTTCTGTGGCAGATGCACGCACTTGAACGGGATCATCGTGCGCTTGTCTTTCAGGCCGGGCTTGACCACACCACCGCGCTCACCAGCAGGCACCAAAGCAAGGCTTGTACCCTGCTTCTCGATGCTAACCATGGTGGTGGTTATACCTTCGACAGAAAAGTAGCCAAGTTCGCCCAAACGAGTAGGCTGGTGGGGCACATCGTTCAGAGCTTTTGTGAGGCTCTGAACGCTGAATGCGTCACCGTTAAAAATGTCCAATGCAGCCATTTAATTTCTCCAAATGTGATGGGTTGATGATTAGCGAACGATGACGTTCAGGGCTTTAAGGTCAGCGGCACTATTGGCGTCGGAACCGGTCAGCGCAGCGCCAAACACTTCACAGTTGCGCACGTGTACAACTGCGTCACGGTCGCCTGTGGCGGCTTCGCAAGACGTGTACAGCACACCCGCTGCAACTTCGCTACCATCGGCGGCGGTATTACTGTAGGGCACGTACTTGCCAGAGACAGTCACTTTGCCCATCACGGTGCCCGAAACCAGGGCGGTTCCCGCCTGGGTGACAGTCACTTCCTCACGGCTCAGAGTGCCGTCAGCCTCAGAAACAAGGTACTCACCTGTGTGGAAACCTTCGACAAGATTTGTCATTTCTTACTCCTAATGGTTGGTTCGGTACTTCGCCAAGATGTCAGCCGTTTTCACAGCCGATTGGCGAGTACCAATAATCGGCTTTTCGCTGCTTGATTGAGTTGTATCGATGCCAGCTCGGTCGTCATACCTCGCCAACACCTCACACAACGCAGTTCGGACATCAGCAATAGAGGTACCAGTGCTGATGAATTTGTTTGCCATATCGGGCTGCTTTGACACATTGCATAAGGCGCGAATTTCGCGGGCATCTGCGATGCGGGCCTTTACCTGTTCGACTGTACTCAGCAGTGGATCAACTGCCATCACTGGGGCAAACTCAACCATACCCGCTTCGGTAACCAGCGCCAGAACTTGGTCGGCAAATGCGACTACCTCGGGCTCGACAGCCGGGTCAGCGACGGGCTCGACAGCCGGGTCAGCGACGGGCTCGACAGCCGGGTCAGCGACGGGCTCCACAGCCTTGAAAAGTGCCTGGATATTCGCGGGAAGATATTCATGCTCAAACTTTGCAGTCGCGGTCACAGCGGGGCTTACCTCGTCACAGAACCCCAGCGCCAGACACTCGGCAGCACTCATGTAAGTATCGTTGGCCAGCAGCGCCCGAACTTCCTCATCGCTCTTGCCGGTACGCGCCACATACGTCGCGGTCAGGCTGTTGCCGATCTTGTCAAGCACATCTGCCATTTCACGAAACTCAGCAGCATTGCCATGCATAGCGTTTAGAGGGTTATGCACCATCATGAATGTGTTTTCAGGCATAACAATCTTGTTGCCTACCATGGCGATATAACTGCCCGCGCTGGCTGCAATGCCCATCACCTTGACCGTTATGTTCTTGCCTGAAGTCTTCATCGCATTGAACATGGCCATGGCGTCGAACACTGACCCACCGGGGGTATTTAACTCAAGTACAACGTCATGTTCCGTGATCTGGCGAAATGAAGTAATGAAGTCTTTAGCAGTGACGCCCCACACCCCAATCTCGTCAAAGATTGAGATCGTCGCAGGCGTCGAACCCGCTGCGGCTTTCACGTTGTACCAAGTTTTACGCATCAGAATTCCTTCACAATTATTTGAATTTTGTTGGCAGATTGGGATATAAGCAAACGGCAAGATTTCACATCAGTAAGGTGAGCAGAATCGCCTCGTTCTGAAGCTGCTGCCGGGTCTTGCCTAGGCCACGCCTCTTACCTAGACTGAGCTTTTTAGGCATGATCATTGGCCCAAGACCCCACTTGATGCTGTCCTGACGCGGTTGTATTGGCGGCAGTTCAGGCGCGGCCAAATCACCCCAAGCATCTGCAAATACCTGCCCCCAAGACTCACCCCATGCGCTCGCCATTTACGGTCCCCAAGGGTCAGTTTGTGTGCCCAACCCGTTGATTGCCTGGCCTCTAACTTGTGTCATATTCACCGGGATAGTGCTTAGCTGCAATGTTGCCAACACTGCTGCGGCAATATCTGCTGCGCTCGGGCCTGATCCACCTTGAGAGGTGGTAACGAAAGCTGCGCTGGTAGTGCGCTCAATATGCGCACCTGTCGGCACGATGGTGCCATTCAGGTTGCCGTTGACCACAAACGGCCCTGCGCCAGCGAACTTCAGCCGCCACCCATTGATCAGGTCAAGCTGGTAGAAAAAAGCCCCTCCCAAGTCCAGCGCCTTCCAGCGGTGTGTGACAGGGTGCACGGCCCCGACCTCGCTGTCTTCCCAGTCGCGCAGTTGCGCATGAAAAACAGGCAGATCGTTGATCGAGGCCGTGGACTCGATGACAAAAGCGTCGTGGTCGAA
>Ga0100403_1002842_pt1 | contig 13331 bp, 15 predicted proteins | sample CryGeymet201501t_FD_83663 | JGI IMG/M metagenome (GOLD analysis project Ga0100403, IMG submission 83663) | Groundwater microbial communities from Crystal Geyser aquifers in Utah, USA - Crystal Geyser metaG 2015-01t | ecosystem: Environmental > Aquatic > Deep subsurface > Groundwater | place...
CAAAATTCGAAAGGGAGGAAAACCTATTTTGAGAATCAATGCCCGCGCATTTAATTGCTGAAGAAGGCCCTTACATAGGGCTCATTTTAGACCTAGAAGAGGGAAATGACTGGATCATTGGACGGGATCCTGATCGCTCTGATTTTGTCATCGAAGATAGCACCGTCTCCCGCAAACATGTAAAATTAACAAAAACTCCCGAAGGGATTTTCCTTAAAAATCTAAGCAGGACGAATCCTGCCCTCCTCAATGGGGCCGAATTTGAAGAAAGCCAACTTTTAAACGAGGGTGATAAAGTCCAAGTCGGAAATACCGTTTTTTTCTTCTCGAACGACCCTATCCCAGAAACAGAAGGACCTGTTCAAAAAAAGAAGCCAAAGAAGAACAAAGGGGCCTACGACGATATCTTTGGGGGTGAAGAGAGTCCAGAAGAGCTCCCCCCAATGCCTCCTGAACCTGAAGAACTAGAGCCCTCCCCAGAAAGGCAAGAACCCACTGCCTATGACACCATTTTTGAAGATGTTAACGAACCCGAAGAGGCCCCCTTTAGCCTAACCCCCGAATCCCCCCTAGTCCTTAAGGTCATTGCCGGACCAAATGCGGGAGCTGAAATTGCGATCGAGAAAGGACGAGTCTATACAATTGGGAAAGATGCTAACTCTTCCGATATCATCTTTCAAGACTTAAGCGTTTCTAGAAATCATGCAAGACTTGAAGTTGGTCATGATGGTCAGATTGAAATCGAGGATCTCGACTCAAAAAATGGGACAACAGTAAATGGGCATCTCATTACAGAAAGACAATATATCACCCCAGAAGATCTCATCGCTTTAGGGACAACCGTCTTTATGATTATCGATCGAGATGAGGCCCAAGACACAATTTATTCCCCAATTGAAACAAGTCATGAGCCTGCAAGGGGGGGAGAGCTTGTCCCGGTTGATTCAGATGAAGCCCCCCTTCTTCAGTCTTGGAAAAAAGAGCCCATTCCACTCAAACACCTCATTTTGGCAGGCTCCATTGCCGCGATGTTCCTCGTCATGTTTTTGAGCTTTTTTTCCCTCTTCAAGTCAAAAGGGATCGAAATTGTCCAAAAAGAACCTGTCTCTCATATTAAAGAAGCTCTAGTGAAGTTCGAAGATGTCCAATTCTCATTTAATCCAGGGAGCGGAAAGCTATTTCTAGTAGGACACGTCTTAACTCCTGTAGACTATTCAGAAATGCAATATAGACTCAGTCAAATCCCATTTATCGTCGAAACCGAAGATAATGTGGTGATCGATGAAGGGGTCTGGAAGTCGATGAATGATGTCATCAGTAGTAACCCCGATTGGAAGTCGATCAGTATCCACTCCCCTGCTGCCGGGAAATTTGTGATCGCAGGTTACTTGCAAACACCTGAGGAGTATGCGGAACTTAATGAATATCTAACGATCAACTTCCCCTTCCTCGATCGGTTGAAGAATAATGTAATCATCGATAATGTCCTTAACGCCCAGATCCAAGCGTTGATTGCCCAAGAAAGCGTTGGAGCTGTTACTTTCCAGCAAACAAACGGGGAAGTGATCTTAGAAGGAAGATATAACGAAAAGCTGGCAATCAAGTACAAAGAGCTCATTAAAAAGATCAATGCCACACAAGGGGTTCGCAATGTAAAAGATTTTGCCATTGCTGCCCATCCGAACAAAGCGGGAATCAATATAACAAGTAAATACCAAGTAAGCGGATCTTCTTCCTTTGATGGGAAAGGCTACAGTGTAGTTTTGAATGGGAAAATCTATACTTTAGGTGATCTTGTAGATGGAATGAAAATTACAAGAATTGAACAAAATACAATTCTACTTGAAAAAGATGGATTAAAATATACAATAGATTATACGCACTGAAAGGAGGGCCTCATGTATGGTTTAGAAAAAGAGCCCGTTGAACCGTTTGTTTTTGACCTTGAAAAAGATGTTAAAAATAAGACCGCTCGCGGCAAACAAGTACAAGAAAACGTTGAACAGAAAATTCAAGAAATAAAAAAACTTCTTCGTGAAGGAGCTGGTGAAAAGGACTTTGATCAACTTGGGATCCTTCTTCACGGTTACGCCTCTTTACAAAAAGTATTACGCAAAGTCGCTAAATAAATAGGAGCCAACAATGTCCACTCTTCCTGGAGTAACCCTTTCTTTTACATCGCTAATTTCAGCTTATAAAAAGCTGCAATCAGGCTTGCAAGTCCAAGTTCGTAACCTTGCGAGTAAAGGTAGCCAAGCAACGCCCGGCGCATTTATTTTGCTCCAATTTAAAATGAGCCAAGTAACACAGATCGGCGAGTCAATTTCTAACTTGATCTCTCAGGTCAACTCAGTTATTAACAAAGCAGTTCAGAACCAACAAGCGAGATAAAGTAGGTAAACGATGGCGATTAAAAAATATAAAGACGATTTTATTTTGCTCGTGGAAGGCGGCTATATTGCAGTTAACCAAGCAGATGAAGATGGAGCCCTTAAACTCTTCCGTGCAGCTGAGCTTTTACAACCGGACAACTCTCTTTGCAAAGTGGGCTTTGGATATCTCCACCTCCACAAACTAGAACTCAAGCAAGCGGTTAAAATTTTTCAAGAAGTTTTAGATAAAGAACCAAATAACGATATGGCTAAAGCTTTCTTAGGTCTTTCTATGAGCATGATGCCGGATGCGGTAAATAAAGGTGAGAAAATCTTAGAGCAGACTCTTAACTCTGAAGATCCTCTCATTAAAAAACTCTCCGGGACAGCCATTGACTTTGTAGAAACATTTATTAAGAAAAAATCTGGCCCTATGAGTAAAGGGAAATAATGACAATCCCCGCAGACAAAAGCCCCGATCCAATCAATCCGAATAAACCAATCGAATCAATTGGAAAACCGGTAACACCCGAAACATCATCGGGCTTTGAGTCCTATATGCAAGGAACTGCCGGTAAAGGCGCTCCCCCTCCTGGGACCGAAGGGCCTCAAGGGGTTCCCCATCCTATGGATGTAGCCGGAAAGGCCCCCATTTCTGCAACAGGGACAGATCTAAGCACATTATCTACTCAAGCCACAAATGCGAAAGATTCGCTTGGCCAGGTCGAAAAACAGCTGAACGATCAAAAGCTAAAGCTCAAAAGATCGCAAAACCACCTTGTTAGACAAAAGCTCGAAGACGCCAATTCTTACATTCGTGCGGCAGGTTCTAAAGTAGGGGCAAAACTTACAGACCAAAAGCTTCCACCTGGGGCCTCAGGAATTAGTAGGTTCATTGCGATGGTTAACGACGGTCAAGATCAACTGATGCAAGTGCAACAAAAGCTGCATGAATTAGCGGCTAAAGGTCAGCAACTAAATCCTGGTGACATGATGGCAGTCCAAATAAAAATGGGACTCGCTCAGCAAGAGATTGAATATACCTCAACTCTTCTTAGTAAAGTGATTCAATCGGTGACTCAAGTCATCAATACCCAGCTGTAAGACATGGATTTGCCCCCTTCTTTTGACAAACTCATCAACCATCTTGAAGATGTTGAGCTCACAACAGTCCACGGGAGAATTACTGAGGTCATTGGAATGCTCATCCGAGCTGTTGTCCCTCAAGTTAAAATGGGAGAGGTATGTCTCATTAAACGAGATGGAGAGCCTCTTGCAGCAGAAGTTGTCGGTTTTACTAAAGATGAGGTCATTCTATCTCCTTTGGGTGAAATGTCCGGAATTGGCCCATCATCTGAGGTGATCCCGATGCGGATGCCGATGCATATTAAAGTGGGTCCTGAGCTTTTAGGGCGCGTTTTAAACGGATTGGGTCAACCGATCGATGAAGATACAAAAGGGCCCTTAAATTTAACAGAATCCTTTCCTGTCATTAATCCCCCACCGGACCCTCTAAAAAGAATGCTTATTGAAGAGCCCATTTCAGTAGGAGTTCGCTCTATCGATGGAGCTCTGACCTGTGGAAAAGGGCAAAGAGTGGGCATTTTTGCAGCAGCAGGCGTCGGTAAATCGACCCTTTTAGGGATGATTGCCCGAAATGCAGTTGCAGATATCAATGTGATCTCGCTCATCGGTGAGCGGGGAAGGGAGCTTCGAGAGTTTTTAATTAACGATTTGGGTGAAGAAGGGATGAAGCGCTCTGTGATCATCGTTTCTACATCCGATCAGGCAGCTCAAATGAGACTCAATGCAGCCTACGTTGGAACAGCCATTGCCGAATATTTCCGCAATCAAGGTAAATCGGTCATTTTAATGATGGACTCGGTCACCCGTTTTGCTAGAGCCCTTAGAGAAATTGGTCTAGCAGCTGGCGAGCCCCCGGCAAGAGCCGGTTATACCCCATCTGTATTTGCCGTCCTCCCTCGCCTTCTTGAAAGATCCGGAAATTCTGATAAAGGGTCTATTACCGCCTTTTATACAATATTAGTAGCAGGCGATGATATGAATGAACCGGTAGCCGACGAGGTTCGCTCTATCTTGGATGGTCATATTATCTTATCCTCAGATTTAGCCCGTCAACATCACTACCCAGCCATCGATGTTCTCTCCTCAATCAGTAGGGTCTTAACCCAAATTGTAGACAAAGAACAAGTAGAACTCATTGGTAAGATCCGAGAAGTTTTATCAAATTATAAGAAAAATGAACTTCTAATCAGAATTGGAGAGTACAAGCCAGGTTCTGATAAAAATGCTGACTTTGCCCTTAAATATATCGATAAGGTCAATCGATTCTTAAAGCAACAAGTAGACGAAAAGTGTTCCTTAGAAGAAACGCAGCGTCAGTTAAAAGCCCTCTTCACATAAAAAAAGCCGCTCTCCCTTTGAAGAGCGGCTCTAAGAGGGTGTCTACGTAGACACCCTCTAACATAAAAACCTAAAGTGTTTTTATTAGTTTCTTCTACCTCTTACTTTATTCTCAGTAGAAGATCCTGACCCAAATGGGTTAGTCAAATAACTATTTGTGTAAGAGTTAAGTTTCGTTTCTGTATCACTTTTCTTCTTAGATAAATCTACGAGCTCAATCTCTTTGTTAGCTAGTTTTGCTTTTAACTCTCTATTTTCTTTCATGTTCCCTGCTACGTAAAATAAAGCAGCAAGGGCGATGGCTGCAATCCCAAGTCCCGCAACAACCCCAATCCCTATGGGTCCACCAAAGACAACAGCTGCTAGCATCCCTACCGCTACATATGTTGATGAGGCTTTCAACAAGTCTTTTGTTTTATTCAAAAAGTTGCTTGGCATACTTTTTTGAATAGTCTGATTATTAGTGTAAGATCCAAGTACTGATGACATAATATAACTCCGTTATTAAATATATAAATTGTTATTACTAAAGTTTCACATATTATTATAGTAAAAATAACGGTTTATTTGTAGTTAAATGATTAATTGTCATTAGTCTTATAAAATTTTTACTTACATTTATATTCTTAGTATTTGCCAGCAATCACTTAAGTAAAGTAAAGTTTGTTTTTGGAGAGAATATGAGACCCCTAAGCTATCCCCTCGAACAACTCATGGAGATAAAAAAAAATAGATTTGATCAGGCTGTAAAGATTCTAGAAGAGAAAAAAGCAATCCTTGAAAAAGCATATGAAAAACTTTACGATCTAACTGAGGACAAAAATCAGGTAGAGGCCCACCGTGTGGCTAAGTTATCCCAGTTAAGAAATTCCTTGGACGAGGGGACCACAACCGATAAGATCCAGCAGATGCAGTATTACTTAAAGACAGTTGCCGAAAAATTACTTGAAAAAGAGAAGAAGGTCGTAGCGCAGCAACAGGTGGTCGATCAGTCGCAAAAACAGGTAGATTTAGCAACAGACGAGCTTTTCCAAAGGAAAAAAGACCTTGAAAAGCTAGAACTCCACAAAAAAGAATGGGAAAAAGAACTAAAATACTGGACAGAGCAAAAAGATGCTGCAGAGCAAGATGAGCAGGGCTCTGCCACCTATTCTCTAAGGAAGAAAGAAGCAGAAATGAGAAAAAAAAGAAGAGAGCAATCATGAGCAGTACAGAACCTCCATCACGAGTTCCTCCAAGAGGCCATACAAGTAATGACGCTAAAACAGCCCAGGACCGAGCTGAGGCCAAGAAAATAGAGAAAATCCGTGAGGTGGAAGATATCGATGCGGATGAGAGAACTCGAAAGAAGTTCCGAGCCATGATGGGTGACTCTATAGATGATGAAGGGAACACTAAGGCACCCAACCCATTTGATACTGTTTTTAAGGAAAAGCAGACAAAAGGGATATCGGAGTCCAAAGAGCCCTCTTTAGGGGCTTCAAGACCCTCTGCCTCATCCCCCTCAAATGAAGATAGCTCCGAAGATGACACTATCCCTACAAGTGATTATGCTGACTCCCAAATGGCCCCCTCAAGCAGTGAGTGGGAGGAGGAGCCCCCCATTAACCTTCCTCAATCCAATCAATTCTGGAAAAGTGTAGATTCCCCAGATAATCCTGCCCAACAGCCCCAGATGGAGGAAAACCCACCCAGACAAAAGATCTTTGATGAAAGTCCCTCCAAACGTCCCGCAGAGGCTCAAAAAGAGACCCAAAAAGGGAAAAAGGGATCTGAGCCCCATTTAGCGGGGCAAACTGAATTTCCAGCCCTTAAAAAGGGGGAGGAACCTCATAAGGGAGCTACTCCTCATAATAAAGGGGCTAAGGAGAAAGTCCCATCGCTGCTCAATATTGCTGCCAAAGAGACAATAAAGAGTAAGACCCCGGAAGAAAAAGCCCCCCCTCCCGTTAAAAAAGGAGAGGAAAAGCCTCTTGCAGCTGGGATAGATAAAGAAACTGCTCCCCTTAAAAAAACTCACCATAAGGATAAAAAGGACCCTACCGTATCTACGGTAAGTAGAGATCCCGACATAGCCCCCCTCCCCTCTTTTCACGATAAAGATTCTGACGGAAAGGGGCATGAGGGGCAAAAGCAGGTGACGGAGATTTCATCTACGCAACCACTAACACTCCCCCCTTCTATCCAACCGGTGGCTCAAGCTGCAACAACAGCTGCAACACCCTATCTACATCCATCTACTATCCCTCTATTTACCCAAATGGTGGGAACGATGTATGTGATGGCAGCGCCTCCCGGCATTTCTCGAACAGAAATTGTCCTAAATAGCCCCGCCTTTGCAAACTCTAAGTTTTTTGGGGCCACAATTACCATTGAAAAATATTCAACAGCGCCTGATTCTTTTAACATCCGCCTGACGGGTAGCGATGCAGCTATTGTTTCATTTAGAGATAATATCCCATCTCTCATGGCTGCTTTCCAAAATAGCAACCTCCCCTTTAGAGTTCACAGAGTCGATGCTGAGTACAGCGCAGAAAAACCGGTATTTCGGCGCAAAGAGGGAGGAGAAGGGAGAGGCGATTCGGGTGGCGGAGACTTAGGAGAAAGGAGAAATAAATGACAGCCCCTATTGGTTGGATAAAAAGGATCACGCGCGAAATCCCAGAACTCAATGTCATCCCCTTATTTGGCAAAGCTCCTCCTTTTAACTGGAAGCGGCTTGAAGAGGCCCTTGCATCCAACTTAGAGACCCCGAATATAAAACTTTCTGTAAAAGCGCAAAGTTGGAAAGAGGCGGGAGAGATGAAAAATGGGATGGGGACTCAGGCTCTTGTCTATCCGATTGTCATTTCTCCTATTGGGACTGTATTTTGGATTATGTCTTATGAAGACATGGTTAAGCTCACCTCAAAACTGATGAAAAAAGAGGGAAAGACGAAAGTTCTTTCCTCAGAAATTCTCCAAGAAGGGTTTTATCGCTACCTTCTTTTAGAAGCGCTTAGCGGGGCCCAAAAAATTGAACCTCTAACAACCTTTTCTCTCCATTTAAGTGATGAGGAAAGACTTCCGGAGGAGAGAACTTTTTGTATGGATGTAGAGATCACCCTTCAAGGGACAACATGCTGGGGAAGACTTGCCATCGAAGCCCCTTTTCGCTCCGAATGGGTCCACCACTTTGAAAACAGCTCTCCAGACTATACCCCATCAGAGCTCTCTCAGCAGCTCTATCTGGATCTCACTATCGAGACCGGCTCTGTCCTTTTAAAGCAAAAAGAGTTTGCTAGTTTACAGAAGGGAGATTTTGTCCTTTTGGATAAGGGGGGCTATGACGCTCGGAAACATACAGGCATAGCGATGGCTATGTTAGGGGAAAACCCCATCTTCAATGTCAAAATTAAGAACAATCACATAGAGCTTATCGATTACGCTTTTTATTATGAGGACAATATGGAACACGTTGGAGAGCTTCCTCCAGAGCAATTTGAAAATAACGGACCTGCCGAGGGGGAAGTTTCAGCGATTAAAGATCTACCCCTTCTTGTAAATGTAGAGATTGGGAAAATTAAAATCACTCTTGATGAACTCATGAGATTAACTCCCGGTTCTATGCTCGATTTACCCATTCATCCAGACCAAAGTGTCTCCCTTGTTGTAGGTGGAAAAAAGGTGGGTAGAGCCGAGCTTCTCCATTTGGGTGATACGTTAGGATTACGGATCCTCGAAATCGGTTAGGACTATGGAGGATTTTTATAAGCAAAAGACCCTTCCCGACCTAGGTGAATCTCGCCCTTTGCCGATCCCGCAAACAGTGGGCCCCTATAAAATTGAAAGTGTTCTGAGTAAGGGGGGGATGAGCGTCCTCTACCTTGCTTCCCATCCAGAAAAAGAGGAGCCTATTGTCATTAAAATCCTCCTGCCCAAATATTTTAAAAACAAGGAGATGGCAAGTAGGTTTCTAAAAGAGGCCCAAATTATCGGGATGACCAATCATCCTAATATCGTCCGCCTGTATGATCAGGGTCAGTGGGAAAAAGGGCTCTACATCGCAATGGAGTTTATCCAAGGAATTTCCCTTCGGCAGTTCATCAAACAAAAGTCCCTTTCAAATAAACGGGCTCTCGAAATTATTTTGCAAGTAGCCTACGCCTTGAGCCATCTCCACTCTCACGGGGTCATCCATCGAGATCTTAAACCAGAAAACATCCTCATCACAGAAACAGGTGCTATTAAGGTGATCGATTTTGGTATTGCTCAAGTTCACGGAGAGCAAGATCGGCTGACCCAAAAAAAGAAAATGATGGGAACTCCTGTCTATATGAGTCCTGAACAAAAAGAAACGCCGTTACAGATTTCATTTACCTCCGATATCTACGCTCTTGGGATCATTGCTTATGAGCTTATTCTAGGAAGACTCAGTCATGGCGTTATTCACTTAAATCTCTTGCAGAAGTCGTTACGACCCATTATTGAAAGAGCCCTAAAAATAGATCCTAAAGAGCGCTACCCTGATATTGTCGATTTTATCACCGACGTATCAGAATATATCGGAACTTCTTCAGAAAAAAAAGACGAAGAGATTGAATCAGATGAGATGATCCACCTTGTTGATTATGCCCAAAGGCTCCTCATTCCAAAAAAAATTCCGAACTGGTCCCCACTAGAGATCGGCCTCTCTTCGTATGAGGGAGTTGGCCTTTATCTCGATTTTTTTAAACCAGCGAAAAACCGTTACTCTATCGTCCTAGCTGAGGTTCTAGAGACAAGCGTTACCACCCTTCTCCATAATTCTATTTTCCGGGCTATGATGCGCTCTGCCATGAAATTTGGCTTTAACAGTCCGGTAGAGCTTTTACAGAATCTCAATCAAATGCTCTTTCAAGATCAGATGACTCAAACCTTTGCCCTTTCCCTTTTAACTCTCAACGCCGAAAACAATTTGGTCTCCTTTATTTCCTGCGGCTCAACGCCCCTTTGGCATATTCCAAAGATGAGCACCCAAATTCATATTTTACAATCTCCTAACCCACCTCTAGGAAGTAGCGCTACAACATCTTTTTTAGAGTCCCGAGATAATTGGAATGAGGGGGACACACTTATTTTACACTCTTTAGGACTCAAAGCCCCTGAAACTCCCAATCTAGATGATATACTCCCCTTAAGAGCCCAAAGCCAGGCGGACAAAGTATTGGAAAAGCTATCCAACGGACAGGTGAAAAGAGGGACCGCAACCCTCACTATCCAACGCCCCTTCTAAAGATCGAAAAATCTGAACAAACCCTGCTAGTTTTATCAAGCAAAGCAAATTTCAAAAGAGGTAGGAAAGCGACAACTGCCCTGACATAGGGGAATGACTATATTACTCGTTTGCTCTTTCTTCATCTTCTTTAGCACACTTTATTGCTAACTGTTTTGCTTCTTCTAATATTTTGAAAAAACCATCTAGAGAGACAATCCGTTTCGGAAATCCTTCCTGAGAAGAGACAATTTCAATTTCCATGTTGTCTATGCCCTTCTCGTAATTGATCTCAGCAATTACCTGGTCATCGTAACAGACAAGAATAACCATCCCTTCAAGATCAATATCCCCTAAAATTTTCGTGCAAAATCCTTTATTTATGACCATACTCTATAAATCCTCTGATAGTTCCATCCTCTCTAAAATATGCCCCTCTACCACTTTGCGAATAGATTTCTATTCCACCTCTGTTATTTCTTAAAATTGTTCTCTTGGGATCATGTAAAATCTCCTTCAAAAACGCCTCTCCCTGTTGATTTATTTGAGCCGGAGTACCTAAGGGTTTCGGGAAAAGACTTCCTTCTCTATATCCGTGCTTCATTAAACCTCTTCCTACTCGTGTAAAGCTAGCTTTATCTATAGCGTTACCAGCTCTAATTAAATTGCTTGTATTAGAGAAGAGTTTAGGAATCCCCCCTGGAAGAGGCAGCATGCCAATAACAAAATTATTCATAGGGTCATTTGCTCTAGCTTCTGCCGTGAAAAGCTCTGCTTGGTCTGTTGAGAAGACGTTATCGATTACTTCATGACCCTTAGCAACTAGATTCTCATAATTTTCTATGGGGCTTACTGGCTCTCCAGAATCTGGCAGCTTAAGACCTTCCAGCAAGAATCTATCACCTAGTTCTTTCACTTCTTCGCAGAGCTGAGGAAATACTTTTACTAGATCTGTGACTTCATCCAGTGCTTTGTGGGCAATATTTGCTCCCATTTCTCTTGCTTTTTCGCTAAAGGATATCTCGTCCCATCCCTTGGAGCCAGTTGCTTGCTGAGTAGCTTTATCCTCCACGAGAAACTCTTTAAAAGAAGCAATCTGTTCGTCTATGGCTGCTTTCATGATGGTAGCTTCATTAGTGTCAACAGAAGGCACTGTTTGTTTTGGCTCTGCAGAAACAGGTGGAGAGCCCTCCTTTGATTCCGATTTTTTTTGATTCAGAATGGCCGGAATCTGAAGATCCGGCACCGGCTGCCGCTCCAGCAACGCCAGCTGCTGCTGAGGCTATGCCTGCTGAAGATGCTGCCTTGACGGCTACCGCAGCGACTGTGACAGCCACAATCACTACAGCCCCGATGATTATTGCTTTTTTATGTCTCTTGCAAAACTTTTTGGTCTTCTTCCAAGCATTGCTGATTTTCCCGCACTGTACGATGTCGTAGCCAGAGTAACCATTGAGAACGGCTGGGATGATCATGTACTCATAGCTGTTTTCCAAATAGCGCGTTAGCTGAAATACACTATCTTCCCCATATATCAGATCATAAGTGTCTTCTTCGAGCTCATATACCTCTTTGGGTTCATCAGGGAGAATCCCTTCTTTTGCAAGAGTCGCTATGTAATCATTTATCCTCTCCAACTGGATCGGAGAATATCTTCTTTCGAGCTCTCCAGACTCTAAGTTTTCAAGCATCGCCATAATCCCGTCGTACGTTGTCGGACGCACCCACTCTTCTTCTTGCTCCTAATTACCCCACCACCAGTCTCCCAACCAGCTCACTGTTTGAGGGGTTGCTTGAGAAAGAGGTCGTTTCGGTCTCTGATTCATTACTTGAAACGAGATCTGCGGCATAATATGTTGAGGATAGGCTAGGAGGGTTGGCGTGGTGGCTAGAATGGCACAGTGAGTAAAAAGCTTCAATTTTCGCACAGTCAGCTCCGCAAATTCCAATTCATGTAATAAGACAGCTTATGATTGAAGCCACAAGTTGTCAATTAACTAGTCGCCTTTAGTAGGAAAGTTATAGGTAAAGCCTGATCCCATGTAGGGAACTTATCGTGAGAAAAAAAATCAAACTCCACATCCATCCCCAAAACTGATATAATCCCTTATCAATAAATGCTTAAACAAGACTCTAACGGCTGTCCTCATCTACAACTAGCTCCTATGGAGGGAGTTGGTGATGCTTGCTTTCGGAAAGCAATTGCATCTGTGGGTGGTCTTGATGAGGCTGTTCAAGATTTTATTAGAGTCCCCATCAAAGCTCACATTCCATCCCTAAGTAAAGCCTACAGGGCAGATGAGATCTCCCCCATCCCACTTGCTGCCCAGATTATGGGCTCTGATACCCACTTAATGGCTGAAATGGCCGTAGCGCTTGCTCTAAGAGGGGCGCCCCGCATTGATATCAACTGTGGCTGCCCATCCAATACGGTTACCGGTAAGGGGGCAGGATCTAGCTTGCTCAAAGATCCCAAGTTCTTAAATGAGGTAGCTAAATCAGTTGTGGAGGCCGTTTCCATCCCCGTTACGCTCAAGATGCGCTCTGGTTATGAGGACACTTCCCTATTCACAGAAAACCTCCTTGCAGCCCAGGAAAGTGGGGTCAGATACATCTCCATCCACCCAAGAACAAAGGTAGAAGGGTATGGCCCCCCAGCAAAATGGGAGCTCATAGCTCAAGCTAAAGAAATTTTATCCATCCCTGTTGTCGGCAATGGTGATATTGTCACTGTAGAGGACGCTCTCAACATACTTAAAATGACCCGTTGTGACGGGCTTATGATCGGAAGAGGGGCTATTATGAACCCATTTATCTTCCACCAAATCAAGTCCCATTTTGCGAACAAAAAATACCAAAGAACCCAACAAGACTTGATCCACTATTTCCATACTTATCTGACAAGTATGTCAAGAGAGACTCCCCTAAAAAACCAAATAGGGAAACTCAAGCAGTTACTAGGGTTTTTCTTTAAGGGAAATGAGAGGCTACTAGAGCACAGAAAAGGGATTCTCGCCTCGAGAGCAGAGACCCCCCAAGCGCTACTTGAGCAAGCCTACACGTTATATAGAGATACAAATTTATAAAAATCTTAAGTTTAACGGGATATACCCAATGTAACTTAAACATTGGATTGCAGGTTCTCTAAAAAAAAATGCAATTTACCTATCGCAATTGAACCTATATTTCTAATATTGATCCACTTGCGATCGGCAAATTGCGTTTGTTTAACACAGCCTAAAATCCAATTTTTGAATTACGTTGGGTATAGGCTATTTTCTTAATCATATTTATTGAGTTTG
>Ga0100403_1002844_pt1 | contig 13325 bp, 22 predicted proteins | sample CryGeymet201501t_FD_83663 | JGI IMG/M metagenome (GOLD analysis project Ga0100403, IMG submission 83663) | Groundwater microbial communities from Crystal Geyser aquifers in Utah, USA - Crystal Geyser metaG 2015-01t | ecosystem: Environmental > Aquatic > Deep subsurface > Groundwater | place...
ACTGGCTTATTTATAACTATAACGTTATCGTCTAAATACAATATAGGTAAATCTTGATCTGTGTAATCTGTAGCTTTTGGTATATTTACAGATATAGTGTCAGTTTCTAATACTTCTTGTTTAGTTGAGCTTGCGACCTCACCATTTACTAGAACATATCCAGCTTTTATGTATTTTTGCCAAGTGCTTCGAGAGATATCAGGATTTTTTGAAGCCAATTCTTGGTCTAAGCGAACCTTACTGGAATCAACTGCATATAGGTACACTTCTTTTCCCTTGAACGGCATTGCGTAGGTTCGAGCTGTATCGTTTGGGTTAATCAGTACTTCGCCTTTTATATCTTGCCGATCACTTTTGATTTGGTCTACTAGATATTTTGCGTCATCATCTACGCTGTCATCGTATATTGCATAAAATTTATGTTTTTGAAAATGAAAACTAGCCATAGTACTAGATATAGTCGGGTTAGTTATGCTGATATTTGAGATATGACGAGGTACGTTTTCGTCGCCAGCTATGTCAAATTTTCTCAATATACCGAGTATATCGTTACTAGAAATTTTAACCATTAATTACCTTCTGGCCTAAGACCGACAGCTATTTGTGCGCGTAATAGAGTTTGATTGGCGATTTTTGACATCTCAGTCTCAGAAGACTCTAGTTTAGTCAGAAGTGTTTCGTCTGATATATTAGCAAGTCTTGCCTGAAACTCGCTTAAAAAGGCTGCTACGGTCTCTGCAACGACAGATTTGAAGGTGCCGTAGTTGGTATTACCTACCCATTCTTGATTGACGTCGTCTTGAGACCTACCCGACAGCATAGATAATATCTGCATTAGGCTCGTAACACCTGGCTGTTTGTCCCAGTCAAAGTTAATCACGCCTACACTATCCGTAGTAGCTGACATAATCTTTTTTATAGCTACTTCTGGCGTATCGGATAGTAATATCTTACTTTTTGCATCAGTAGAACTCTTGCTCATCTTTTTTGTTGGATCGGTTAGGCTTCGTATACGAAGGCCACTATCACGATGGATGAAGTTAGTCTGGTCTTTTGTGGCGTTTGGAATAGTAAATATCTCGCCAAATTTATTATTGAATCTAGTAGCAATATCACGAGTTATTTCGAGATGCTGGAATTGGTCTTCGCCAACAGGTACGTGCTCAGCGCCGTAAAGTAATATATCTGCTGCCATAAGTACAGGATAATTAAATAAACCAAGTGACACAGATTCACTACTATTCTCTGATTTATCCTTGAACTGCGTCATTCTACTCATCTCACCCATATATGTAAAGCAATCCAGTATCCAGGTTAGCTCGCTGTGGGCTGGAATATAACTCTGACGATATATATAAGTATCTGGATCGTTAACGTCCAAGCCGGCAGCTATAAAATATTTCAGATTATTCAGAGTATTTCGATACAGTGAACTATGATCTATAGGTGTCGTAAAGCTATGTAGGTCGGGAACAAACATGTTTATCTGATACTCACCAGAGTATTCTTTCTGCATCTGAACTATTGGCAAAAAAGCACCTAAGTAGTTAGCTAAGGTCGGCTCTTCGTTGGAACGGATACCTGTCAAAATTACTGATTTACTCATTACTTTTATTATACCCTGTTATAGCCTTATGCGCCAGATTTAGTAAGCTCCTCTTATATACATTTTGGCAACTTCTGTATCTGTTAATATTCGATTATAGATTCGTACGTCGTCAAGACGACCATACAGGCGTAATCCTCCAGATGCACGACCCGCTAAAACTACCGGTGATGAACTTACTTGAATGTCATTGCAGCCACTGTGCGTGTCTAGGTAGGTTACTGGTTTTGGTAAGCCGTCTACATATAGAGTTATGTCACCATTTGAGCTATCAAAGGTTCCGACAACAAAATACCAACGATGCAATTCCGTTAAGCTCCCTGTTGTTTCGTACCCTCGATGGTTACCATTACATATCATTTCAACTCGTAGGGCGTCGTCAGATGACTTGTTTAGTTCATATGACCCAGAAAGTTTTGAAACAATTCCTTGATATACACCCATAGCTCCATCATCGAAATAAACCCAACCTGTCATTGATATTAATTTGTCGAGACCAAGTGAGCCACTATCTGGAACCCGCACTGATGATGACCCATTGAACTGGTATGAACCGTCTGTGGCGTTGTTCCAACCTATCGCCGGCAATACGGTTCCAAATATCGAGCCTCCGTTATTTAAGCCCGATGAATCATCTACGTTGCCATTGAGCGACCACCAGCCTACGAGCTTACTCTGACTACAGTGTCCATCGGATGGAATAGGAAAAAAGGTTGATACAGATTTTATTAGATTAGTGTTAATGGTACTTTGTGCTTCTATGCATATTGAACTTGCTGAGGGCTCAAGGAAATATGCAAATTCAACGTTTGATGAATGTTTAATACCAGCGTCAGAAACAGCAGCTAAAAGATTGAGTGGATATTGATCATTGTTCTCGATCTTATATAAATTTATCTTTTTGAATGACTGTTCAAGGTCGCTCGATAAAGTAGCCTGAATTGCCTGATTCTGAACACCGTTATAGGTAATCATCGTAAGTACCGACAGTATGATGATTACGACAATAACTACTATCAGTTCGACTATAGTGAAGCCATCGACGACATTTTTTTGCGATAACTCATCTTGATCTTTTTTCAAGAATTTCTGCCCGAGATGTTTGATATTTTTATACATATATTCAGTCCACCTTAGGGATACAGTTATTCGTACTTTTATTTGTCAGTTTTTGCCTTATGAACAACAATTTGGGGAAATGCAATTTCTATATCATTTTTTCTAAAAGCCACTATTATGCGACGGCGAAATTCACCAGATATAGTCCATTGCTCGGCTGGTTCTACGTCACCAATTACTTTTATAACGATTGCAGAGTCTGCAAACTTATCAACTCTTAAGAATTTAATTGGCTCCCGGATTGATTCATTTATCGAAACATCTTCCTTCATCTCAAGACCGACTTTATTGATAATTTTCTCAACTTTATTTATATCGCTGTCATAAGAGACGCCAATATCTATTACTACTCGTGAGTACTCATACGTACGGTTTGTAATCACGCTCGCTTCACCATTCCTAACAGTGTGCAGTACTCCGTCAAGATCTCTTAACTTTGTTATTCGAAGAGATATATCTTCGATGACACCTGAAGTCTCACCAGATAAGCTGCCCCCGCTTAACGTGACTATGTCTCCTATTCTGTATTGATTTTCGGCAAGTATGAAGGTACCTGCAAGAATATCTTTAATAGTAGCTTGGGCGCCAAGTCCGATGATTATACCCAAGAAACCTGCACCAGTAGCTAGCTTTGATATATCAATATCAAATGTAGCTAAAATTATAGTTAAGCTAGTTATCCATAATATTAGGCTAAAGACTCCATTAAAAATCCTAAATAAAGTATTGTGTCTTTTCTCTCGTGCTGAATAAGATTGATATTTATGTTTATCAACAATGTTTTTTACTAACAGGTTGATAAACATACTACTAAAATTATGTATTATTAAAGTTATTGCGATGATCAAAATTATTACTACAATTTGATTTGAGAATACTTGTGTTAAATCCATACTTACAATCTTAACATAAACAAAATACGCCCCAAAATGAGGCGTATTTTTGATGTATCCAATAAACTAACGTTTAGAGAATTGTTCGCGCTTACGTGCTGAACGTAAACCGTACTTCTTTCGTTCTTTTTCGCGTGAATCACGCTTTAGGAACTCGGCTTTTTTAAGAGTACCACGTAGGTCTGAAAAACCAACAGTAATAGCTTTTGCGATAGCGAGTTTGATTGCATCAACTTGACCTGCAACTCCACCACCCTTTACTAGGATAGTGATATCAAAATCTTTTTGCTTACCAACAAGAGCTAGCGGATCAGTGATCTCAGCAAGCATAGTCTTGTTTTTGCTTAAGTATTCTTCAGCAGGTTTATCGTTAATGGTAATTTTACCTTTTCCTGAGTATAGGCGTGCACTAGCTGTAGCGCTCTTGCGACGTCCTAATCCATAAAAATATTTAGAATCGGCCATAATTATTTAACCTCTACTTTCTCTGGTGTTTGAGCTGTATGAGCGTGGTCTTCACCAACAAATACCTTGAGTCGCTTCAAGCGCTCTGCAGCTAGTTTGTTGCGTGGGATCATACCCTTTACAGATTCTTGGATAATTCGTTCTGGGAACTTAGCCCTAACTTCACCTAGAGTTGCGTCAGTTATACCACCTGGAAAGCCTGAGTGACGGTAATAAATCTTACCTAGCTCTTTGTTACCAGTTACGACAACCTTCTCGGCGTTAATAACTACAACGTAGTCACCAGCGTCAATGTGAGGTGTGTAGGTAGGTTTGTACTTACCGATTAGGTATTTAGCAATCTCTGTTGAAACACGACCAAGTGGCGCACTTGAGGCATCAATCAAAATCCAACGACGTTTAACTTCGCTTGGTTTTTGTGAATATGTACGTAAGTTTGAATTAACAACCATTACTTTGTCTCCTCTACTGGTGAACTTTTTAGCTCATCTACAAATGAGATAGTAGCCATTTGTGTTCCATCACCAACACGAAGTCTAGTTCGCTCGACGCGTACATGTCCGCTAGTCCTACCTTTTAGTTGAGGTGCGATAACATCTACAAGTTTGAAAGCGGCTGATTGTGTAGACAATGCAGCGATTACTTGACGTCGATTATGCAAGTCACCTTTTTTAGCTTTTGTAATAACTTTTTCGATATATCGAACAAGTTCTTTGGCTTTTGGCAAAGTAGTCTCGATTTTCTCGAATTCTACCAAGCTTGTTGCCAAACCTTTGATTAATGCGCGCCTCTGATCGCGTTCGCGACCAAATTTACGTCCTTTATAGCTGTGTCTGTGCATATCTAGAGTTCCAGTTCTGCTAATTTATCTTTGACTTCATCTAGCGCCTTTGATCCAAAACCTTTTAGTTCACGCAGATCTTGCTCTGTTAGAGTGACTAGATCGTGAACCGTACGGATATCGTTGTTGATAAGGGCGTTAGCTGTACGTGCTGATAGGCTTAGCTCTTCGATTGAAGTGTTAAGTTCGCTATCTGCTTCGTCATCATCCTGACCAAGGGCTGGGGCTGCTTCAACTGATGTTGAACCGGCTAGAGCTGTGTACTGGTTTACAAGGATTGCAGCAGCTTCTTCGAATGCTTCGCGAGGAGAGATAGAACCGTCAGTATCAATTGTGACTGATAGTTTGTCTAGGTTAGTTTCTTGACCAACACGAGTGCTGTCAACTTTAAAGCGTACACGTAGTACTGGACTAAATACTGCATCAAGAGCAATCATGTCGCTGTGTACACGACTTACGCTTGATTCTTCGATAGTTCGGTAACCACGACCGCCTTCAACTACAAGATCCATAACAACTGACTTCTTTGGGTCGTCAATAGTTGCGATAATCTGATCTTTGTTGATGATTTCTACATCAGCTGTAGTTTTGATATCACCAGCAGTAATAACACCTGCACCCTTGTGCTCTAGGCGTAGTTCAACTGGCTCATCTGTATATACAGCAAGTAGTACGTTTTTAAGGTTAAGCATGATGTCAACAACATCTTCTTTAACACCGGCTACTGTAGTAAATTCGTGGCTTGCACCTTCAACTCGGAAGGCTACGATTGCAGCACCTTTAATACTAGATAGTAAAACACGTCGAAGGCTGTTGCCCAAAGTGTTACCATAGCCTGCGTGCAATGGTTCGATCACGAAAGTAGCGCTAGTTGATGAGTGCTCATCAATGTTTGCAAGTGCTGGGTTGTGAATAACTTTTGTCATAATTTAGGCTCCTTACCCTTAACGTGAGTAATACTCAACGATTAGCTGTTCATTAATATCTTCTTCGGCTTCAGTTCTTAGTGGTAAACCTGTTACTGAAATAGTAAGTTTCTTTGGGTCGCTCTTGATCCAACTTAGTGGACCTTGAACTGAGTTCTTAACTACATCATCGATTTGACTAAAGTAACCTGATTTTGCGCTTTTTGGTCGAATAACTATCTCATCACCTGGTTTTAGACGAATTGATGGGATATCTACACGACGTCCGTTTAAAATAAAGTGACCGTGTCCAACAAGTTGCCTTGCAGCACGTCGACTTGTTGCGAATCCTGCACGATAAACAGCGTTGTCCATACGTAGTTCTAGAAGTTGCAGCAAGTTCTCACCTGCTAGACCTTCTCGACGTCCGGCTTCAACCATTAATTTTGCGAATTGCTTTTCAAGTAGACCGTAAGTACGACGAACTTTCTGTTTTTCACGAAGTTGTGAAAGATAAAGACTAGGCTTACCGATACGAGCACCTGGAGCTTGTCCAGGCATGTTTGTCTTGCGTGCCATAATCTTGTGAGCCTTAGGGTGAAGAGCGAAGCCCTCACGTCGGCTTTGTTTAACAATTGGAGAAGTATCTCGTGCCATAACCTATGCCCTTCTCGCTTTACGTGGACGCACACCACCGTGTGGTACACCCGTAACGTCTTTAATGCTATCAACAGATATTTCAAAAGTACTCATCGCACGGATTGCTGCATCTCGTCCGAGACCAACACCTTTTACGAAGACATCAACAGATTTAACACCGTGAAAACCTTTGACTGTTTCTGCAGCTTTCTCAGCAGCAACCTGGGCAGCATAAGCTGTACCCTTTTTGCTACCACGAAAACCTGTTGCACCAGCACTTGAGGTGGCTAGTACGTTACCTTTTTTGTCTGAAAACGTAACAATTGTATTGTTAAACGTTGCTTGAATGTGCAGCTGACCAGAAGGAACTGATCGGCGCTGTTTCTTACGAGCTGTAGTTGTTTTTGCATCTGCCATAATCTATATTCCTTTCTACGTCTTAGACGCTGCCTTCTTTTGAGTTCCGCCCACTGCCACACCTTTACCCTTACGAGTTCGTGCATTCGTACGAGTACGTTGGCCGTGTACAGGAAGTCCAGCCTTGTGGCGTAAGCCACGATAGGTGTTGACATCCTTTAGACGTTTGATATTATTTGTTACCTGACGCTGTAAATCACCTTCTACAATGTAATCACCATCGATGATTTCACGTAGCTTCTGCTCTTCAGCCTCGGTGAGATCTTTCACCCGAGTGGTCGGCTCAATATTGGCCGCCGCAAGGATGGTCGACGCGAAGTGTGGACCGATGCCGTAAATATACGTCAAAGCGATCTGCACTTGCTTTTGATCTGGTATTACTATTCCAGAAATTCGAGCCATGCTTAACCCTGCCTTTGCTTGTTTTTAGGTTTTTTCTTATTGATAACACGAAGGCGGCCTTTTCGGCGTACCAACTGGTCATCTGGACTAATTTTTTTCACACTTGCACGAACTTTCATAAGCGTTTAAAAAACTCCTCTACCTTTAAATTTAATCTTTTAAGCGGAAGGTGATTCTGCCCTTACTAAGATCGTAAGGGGTCAACTCAACTTCTACTTTATCGCCAGGTACAAGACGGATATAATGCTTGCGCATCTTACCTGAAATGTGAGCGATAATACTATGGCCATTCTCAAGTTCCACCTTAAATTGAGTATTAGGCAGTGCTTCCACCACCTTACCTTGCAATTTAATGACTTCCTTAATATTTACCATAAGTTACAGTAGTAGATTATACACCATAGAAGTGTAAAGGTAAACAGTAATCTCAAGAAAATATACGCTCGTTTATTTAGCACGCGTTATTTGTATAATTCTATTATATCGCAACATAAAAACATGTCAATTCTTCACAAGAAAATAGCCTACACGGTAAGGTAGGCTATTTTACATAGGACAAACTACTAATAATCGTCATAAGTGACCATCAGGGCGCGAGAGTTTATCTGCCGCAATGCTTCAAGTGCCACTGATACAACAATCAATACTCCGGTTCCACCTATGGACAGGTTGCCAGCTGACACTCCGGCTATATTGTAGAGTAGGTAATCGGCTATAAATGGCATGACGGCAATCGTTCCCAGTACTAATGATCCGAATAGTATCAGACGGTTTACAGTTTGAGTAAGGTATTTTTCGGTATTTTGTCCTGGACGAACGTCTTCGATAAAGCCACCCTGTTTTTGAAGGTTTTCGGCAATCTCATTGGCATTAAACACAATTCCAGTGTAGAAGTACGTAAATATAATCACCAACAGGAAGTATGAGACTGGATATATGAAGGCCTCTAGGGTAGTACCGGTAAATGCACCTGGGTTAGGTGCTTGGAACCAAACTATAAGATTATTTGCTAACTCGTAGTAAGCTTCGTTACCAGTGGCCTTCAGTACCTGTCCGATAAAAGCAGGTAGTGACAAGAAGGCTACGGCAAAGATGATAGGAATAACACCAGCGGCAATCAATTTGACTGGTAATATACTCTTTATACCGCCATAGGAGCTATTTCCGTGCACACGCTTGGCGTAGTTGATAGTTATGACTCTTTGGGCTTCATTCACCTTGACGAGCAAGTATAGTATCATAAGCGACAACAGAGTCAATATCAAGGAGACCCAGAACATCGTAGGGTTAACCGGTATCGTAAACCATCCGAATACATCCAAAACTCCACTACTTGTGTCGAGAAGTGCCGTACCTAGTGAGGCCAGCGTAGACGGAAGCTGGCTTATAATACCTGCAAAAATTATTAAACTTATACCATTTCCTATACCTTGTTCAGTAATAAGCTCACCGAGCCACATAAGTAATATCGATCCTGCTGTCATTGCCACTATAGCAACTGCCCACTCTATAGGTGATGAATCAGCGAGAGCTGTGGTGTTTCCCGCCAGAACTGTTTGTCTTAGGATGTATATAAAAGCTATAGATTGAATAACCGCTAGAGGTACAGATACCATTCGAGTCCACTGGTTAATCTTGCGTCGGCCTGATTCGCCGTCTTTATGCAACTCTTCAAGTTTTGGCACAGCCTTAGTTAATAGCTGACTGATGATGGATGCCGTAATAAATGGACTCATACCGACAAGAACTATAGAGAAACTGGCCAGCGCACCACCAGATAGTAGATTCAAGAATCCACCAAAATCAGTACCACTAACAATACTGTTAATTACTTCTTTTAGTTGTGTTGGTTCAGCAAGTGGAACCGGTATATGAGCTAGTAATCTGTAAGTTACAACAATTCCAAGCAATATAGCAACACGTTTTTGCATGTCTTTATTCTTGAATGATCTAAAAATCGTTTTCCAATTCATCAGTTATTTCTGCCCCATCTATGTTAACGCCAACTCATTCGGCAATAATTCTTTGATTATTATACTACAACTTATGTTTTTGTGACACCGATAACTAACCGATATTGACTATTCATAGCAGTTATGCTATAATAAGAAGATGGATCATAATAAATATGAATTCTTACCACTCAATGACACGAGTGAATTATCAGAAGGATCTGTTTTCTGCGGTACTGACCCCGACGGTAATCCTGTACCTCCCGAATACACTGTCGAAATCACAGGTGGTGAAAATATATTAATCGAAGGCTTAGTCAACTCCCCTTGGAATAGAACACAATTAGACAAAATTGCAGCCACAGGCATACTAAGAATCAAACAATCAAAACATTGCATATAAAAATACCTCGCAGTAGCGAGGTATTTTCAAGCAAAACTTGATTATTTATCTGTTTTTTCTGCTTCTTTAGTAGACTGCTTCAAAGGTACGGGTGTCTTTACGAAAGTTCCACCAGCCTTAACTACAGCTTCCTGTACGCTTTTACTTGCACCGGCGACATGAAGATTAACTTTTTCGGTTAATTCACCACGTACGATGACCTTAACTGCTTGAAAAGGTGTCGCGATATATCCAGCTTTGAATAACTCAAAGTTATCGACTGTCTTGCCCTTAAAGGCATTTAAGTGATCAAGGTAAACAACCTGTGCTGCAGTTCGAAGAGATTTGAATCCTCTAGCTTTTGGCACAGCTTGTGCAAGTGGTCGTTGACCACCCTGGAACATAGCTCCAAGTTTTTTACCAGTACGAGCGCCTTGACCTTTAGTTCCACGACCAGCGGTTTTACCCTGTCCGGCTGCGATACCACGTCCAACACGCTTCCTGTCTGGAGTAGCACTAACTTTTAGTTCATGATACTTAGTCATTATTTTGTCTCCTTTTTAGCTACTTTTGTAGTCTTAACTGGAGCGTTTAGCCACTGATCACGAGGTACCATCGAACGTAAAGCCTCGATAGTCGCGTAAGCGATGTTAACTTTGTTAGTAGAACCAAGTGACTTTGAAAGTAGGTTACGAATACCTGTAACACCGATGATTGTACGAACTACACCACCAGCGATAATACCTGTACCAGGAGCGGCAGGCTTTAGAAGAACCTGAGCACCAGTGAAGCGAACTTCAGCATCGTGAGGAACAGTATCACCTTCTATAGCGATAGTAATCATGTGCTTTTTAGCAACATCAGTAGCTTTTTTGACAGCTGCTTGTACGTCAGCACCTTTTGCTACACCTACACCAATTTTGTTTTTACGGTCACCGACAACGACAAGTGCCTTAAATCGGAAACGACGTCCACCCTTCACAACACGTGACACACGGTCGATGTTGATTACGACTTCCTCGAACAACTTTGGTTCTTCTGGAGCGCGCTCACGGCGATTGTTGTTACGTGGGCTATAAGGAGCTTTAGTAGCGGTTGTTTTTACTTCTTGTTCGGCCATATTAGAACTCCAATCCTTCTTTACGTGCTGCATCTGCTAGCGTACTTAGACGACCAGCATACTGACGTCCATTGCGATCAAATACAACTGTTTTAATCTTTGCTTTTACGGCTTTTTTAGCTATATCAGTACCGATTAAAGCAGCTTTTTCTGTCATAGTGCCAGTAGATTTCAATCCTACGGTCGTAGCAGCTACAAGTGTATTTCCTTTTACATCATCAATAATTTGAGCGTTGATGTGCATATTTGAAATAGTCACAGTAAGACGTGGTCGCTCAGCTGTTCCTGAAATTTTTGCTCGAACTCGGTTCTTTCGTAAAACTTTATTCTGTAATTTTTTTGCTAGATTTGACATATTACTTACCAGCCTTTCCAGCCTTGCGAAGTACAACTTCATCGGCATACTTAATACCTTTACCCTTGTATGGTTCAGGTTTTTTCAAAGCACGGATTTCGGCAGCAACTTGTCCAACCTGCTGTTTATCGATACCGCTAACAGTTATAGTCATCTTATCGACTGAAAGTGTAACACCTTCTTGTGCTTTGTAGTGTACGGGGTGAGAGAAGCCAAGGGCCATCTCGATTGCCTGTCCGCCACCACTAACGCGAAAGCCGACTCCATTGATTTCAAGTTTCTTTTCGAAACCTTTTACAACACCATCAACTGCATTGTTTAGTAATGCACGTTGTAGACCGTGTTGTGCTTTAGCAATTTTCTCATCGTCTTTACGTGTTACGATTGCTTGTCCATCAACGATTGAGACAGTTACGTCAGACAGATGAGGTACTACTAGTTGACCTTTTGAGCCAACGACAGTAATAGAATCATCGTCGATCGTGATTGTCACGCCAGATGGGATTTGAATTGGTAGTTTTCCGATTCGACTCATATCTATTCTCCTTTTACTTTATTAATAAACCTTAAGTAGCAATTCGCCACCGATTTTTTGCTTGCGTGCTGAATGTCCCGTAATAACACCTTTACTTGTGCTAACTAGAACCATACCTCGGCCACTTTTGATACGTGGAATTTCGTCGGAGCTTACGTAGACTCGTCGTCCAGGTTTACTAAGACGGGTAATCTCATTAATCGTAGAGTTTTCACCGGGCTTGTTAATAGTAACCACAAGGATATCTCGAGGTTTTGCGCTCTCTACTTTGACATCAGTCAAGTAGTTAGCTTTCTTTAATTCTTTGGCGATCACAACCTTCAATTTTGATGAAGGTACGCGAATCTCGTTTTTGCCAACCATAACTGCATTTCGAATACGAGTTAGTAGGTCAGCGATTGGGTCAGTTGTTTGTAATGACATAATGTATTCCTTTCCTACCAACTACTCTTTGTTATACCAGGGATTTCTCCCTTACTTGCTTTTTCACGGAAGTTTATACGGCTTAAACCAAAACGACGCATGAATCCTCTTGGACGACCATGTAGGCTGTCACGGTTCTTCCAACGAGTTGGAGAACTGTTTAGAGGAAGTTTAGCTAATCCTTCTAGATCACCTAATTCCTTCAGTTCAGCGCGCTTGGCTGAATACTGTATGATCATCTTCTTTCGTTTTTCGTCGCGTGCGACTGCAGATTTCTTAGCCATTATTTAACTCCTCCAGCTTTTTCAAACGGCATACCAAATTTCTCTAGTAATGCACGACTGTTTTCTTTGCTGCCATTCTTGATAACAAATGTAACTTGTAGACCATGTAGTACCTGTGTTTCTTCGAAACTAAGTTCTGGAAATACAGATTGCTCAATGATACCTAGGCTGTAGTTCCCACCTTTATCAAATGATTTAGCACCAATTCCGTGGAAGTCACGAACGCGTGGTAGTGCAACGTTTGCAAGACGATCTAGGAACTCGTACATACGAGCATCCCTAAGCGTTACGTTGATTCCTACGCGGTTTAGACCAGCGCGAACCTTAAAGCTTGCGATTGATTTTTTCGCCATACGGTCAACAGGGTGTTGACCAGTAATCTTTATCAAGGTGTTTTTTACTACTTCGTAGTATCGCTTATCTTCTTTATTCTTACCTATTCCAACGCTGACTACAATTTTCTCGAGCTTTGGAACTTGGTGTATATTATCAAGTTTCAATTCGGCTTGTAGTTCCTTGACGTACTTTTCTTTGTACAAGGCTTTCAGGCGAGGAGCAGTAGATGTAGTTGCTTTAACCATTACTTAATCTCCTTATTTTTTTGCTGACGAGCAACTCTTATTTTTTGTCCGTCGGCGTTCTTTGATAGTCCAACACGACTAGTTTTGCTAGTTTTTTCATCAACCACAAGGGCAACCTTGTGAATAGGTGTTGCAACATGAATATCTTTATGTCCACCGCGTGGATTTAGTTGACTTGGCTTAACATTTCGGTGTTTAACCCCAATTCCTTCAATAAGCAAAGAATTCTTTTTTGTTAAGACACTAAGGACTTTACCAGTTGTACCTTTGTTAGAACCACTAATGATCTTTACTAAGTCACCTTTGATTATTCTTTTAATTGCTGACATACTATAGTACCTCCGGTGCTAGGCTTATGATCTTTGCGTAACCAAGGTCACGAAGTTCACGAGGAACTGGACCAAAG
>Ga0100403_1002846_pt1 | contig 13318 bp, 12 predicted proteins | sample CryGeymet201501t_FD_83663 | JGI IMG/M metagenome (GOLD analysis project Ga0100403, IMG submission 83663) | Groundwater microbial communities from Crystal Geyser aquifers in Utah, USA - Crystal Geyser metaG 2015-01t | ecosystem: Environmental > Aquatic > Deep subsurface > Groundwater | place...
CTCGCGGACGCGCTCGCGCGTCGCGATCACTTCGCCCCGCTCTGCGACGCCGACGGCTATCCCCTCCCCGGTAACGTCAACAGCAAGGGCCAGTCCGGAACGATGGTCGCGGAGTTCTGCGAAGCGATCAAACCGAAGCCGGACGCCGGTCCGGACGCGAGCCCGGACGCGACGTCGGCGTGCGATCTGAACGCGCTCAACGTGGAGCTCTCGAACGTCATCCTCGACGAGGCGGTCGCAAACCACGCGCACTTCCGCTGCCTCTGCGACGACAAAGGGTACCCGCTCGTCGGCAACATCAACGCGAAAGGCGCGAAGGCGAGCGACCTCTGCGCGGCGCTCAGGGAGAAGGGGCTACTGTGAGCGCGTTCACGCTCGACGCGATGGGCGGCCTCTGGGCGCGGCGCATGGACAAGCGCCGCGCCGGGCTCGACGTCGATTGGTCCGACATCGCGCGCGAGGCGACGCCCGAGCTCATCGCGTCCGCGCGCGACGTGTGGACGCGCAGCGCGTTCAGCGAGTACGCGAGCGGCGCTGCGTTCGCGCAGATCGCGGCGCACCTGCTCGCGGCGCACGCGCCGATCGATTTGATCGCAGCGGCGGGCGACTTCGTCGGCGACGAGATGTTCCACGCCGAGCTCGCCTCGCGCGTCGCGATGGCGCTCGGCGGCGCGACGCCGCTCGAGGTCGACTACGCGAAGCTCGCGCGCCCGCCGGAAGGCGAAGGTGCGCTCTTGCGCGCCGCGGAGCTCGTCGTGCGATCGTGCTGCGTCGGCGAGTCGCTGACGGTGCCGATCTTGAAGCAGTCGCGTCGCACCGCCGGATCGCGCACGATCGAGGCCGTCATCTCGCGCATCTTGCGCGACGAGGCGCAGCACGCGGAGCTCGGGTGGTGGTTTCTCGATTGGGCGGATCTGACCGATCGCGATCGCGCGCACCTCGGCGCGATCGCGGGCGCGACGATTCGATCGTTCACGGCGCTCTTCGGCCGCGACTGCGCGCGCAGCGAGGGGCTCGGCGCGCTGCCGTGCGCGCGGTTCGACGGGACGTTCCTCGACGCGGTGGCGAACGACGTCGTGGCGCCGCTCGCGGAGCGCGGGATCGTCGTGGCGGACGCGGACGTCGCGGAGCTTCGAAGCGCGGTGGCGTGATCGCGCGCGCCCACGCAGCGAACTCCCCGCGCTGCAGCGTCTGCCTTCGGAGAAGTTCCGACGGCGTGCTTTGGCATACAGTGTGCGACGAGCCGGCGGCGTCCCGCGGTCGAGGGCTTCGGAATGTTACGCTGCGCGATCGATGCGCATCGCCCTCGCCGCCGTCTTCGCACTTCTCACGCTGATCATCACGAGCACCGCGAGCGCCGCAGCGCCGCACGGTTGGAAGCTTCACGTGGGCAAGCCGGGATTGCCCGCGGTTCTTCTCGTGCACGGCCTCGCCTCGTCGACGATGAATTGGACGAACCCCGGCAACGCTTGGAACATCCGGCCCGCGCACTTCAACCACTCCGCGACGATCGGGACCGAATCGGGCGTCGGGGAGCACGCGCGCGAAGGCGTCGTCGGGTTCGTCGTGTCGCCAATCGACGGCGCCGCCGGAGAGAATGGAAGCTTCTGGACGTACCTGACCGCGCAAGGCTTCACCGTCGCGACGTGGGATCAATCGACGTGCATCGCGAGCGCCACCTTCCCGAGCAACGCGTGCCTCGACACGGATCTCTTCGATCCCGCCTTCCCATCCGCGAAGGCGGCGCTCGAAGAGCTCGCGCGCCTCACGCCGCCCGAGATGCCGATCGCGATCATCGGCCACTCGCGCGGAGGTCTCGTCGCGCGTCGCCTCCTCAAAGAGAAGAACCTCCCAGGCGTGAGCCGCGTCCGCTGGTACGTCTCGCTCCACACGCCGCACCAAGGATCGAGCTTCGCGACGCGCGGCACCGAGATCCAGCGCGCGCTCGGCGGGATCGGCCACGCGATCAAATTCGACGGAATGCCGAAGCTGCTTCAATCCGCGGCGTCGAAGCTCCTTCCGGATCTGAGCAAGGCGCTCGACGGCGCGATCGACGGCATCGTCAAGATCGCAGGCCTCCCTGGGGCGAAGGAGCTCGCCGAAGGAGGCCCGCTCTACCAAGATCTCGAGCGCGGAGAGACGAAGCTCCCCGGCGTGACGTACGTGACGTTCGGCGGAACGTCGCCGCGCATCGCGCACCTCTACGTCCGCGCGTACACCCTCGCGAGCGCCGAGCCGCACCGGAAGAAGCACGGCGTCGGAACGGAGTACCACTGGTCGATCGAGCCGCACCAAGTGCTCGACTTCCCGCACGACCTCAAGATGCCGGTGCCGGAGATGCAGTCGGGCGTCGGCGATCTCATGGTCACCGACAAGAGCTCGCACTTCCGGTTCGAGGACAAGCACTTCACGAACGCGCTCAACCACGCCGAGGTGCTCTGGAACCGCGACGTGCAGCGAAAGGTCGTCGAGATCCTGATCGCCAGGTGACGCGAAGCCGGTAGCCCACCACTGAGCCTTCACGTTCCGAGTACCCGCCCAGAGGATCGAACTCTGCTCGCCAGTTTGTAAGACTGGAGTCGTCACCAGACGACAAGGCGGGCGCAGTCGCAGCGGAGAGAATCGAACTCTCGCGGTACGCGGGTATGGGCCGCGCCGACACCATGATCGCTGCGTGGTTGCAGGCCCGAGAGTCGAACTCGGCTGGCGTGGGTTATGAGCCCGCGCCCGCGTCCCCGCGGCCCTGCGGCCTCCTCGGGGTGAATCGAACACCCGCAAGACGATTTCGTAGACCGTCCGCCAGGTCCACTGGCGATGAGAAGTTTGTGTAGTTGGAAGACGACCGCGCAGCCGCCGCGCGAGCGCATGGAGTCGAGGGCGAGAGTCGAACGAGAATCGAGCTCGCACCGCGTCGATGGCAACCACGTGCTCGACCTTCGAGCTACACCCGCGTGGAGCGGCCGACGTGAATCATACCAAGGACGACGCTTCCCGGAAGTGACCAGCGTTAGTGGAGATGTCGGGAGTCGAACCCGCGAGGCCTGCTTGCAAGGCAAGCCCGTGACCCGTCACACATCCCCGCAAGCCCGGAAGGAATCGAACCCTCGTCCGCAGTTTTGGAGGCTGCGTTGCGCCCTGCGCTCGGACTTGTGGCGCCTTCGGCCGGAGTCGAACCGAGCCTCACGCCGTAGACAGCGGCGCTGCATCACCGGATGCATTAGAAGGCCTGCGAAGAGATGGGGTGAGGAGCCGGAGTCGAACCGAGCTTCCGCGGAGTCACAGGCCGCCCTCGTTACCGAACGAGTATCCTCACCATGGTCAGGGTGGGCAGAGTCGAACTGCCACTACGCCGGCCCGAACGGCGTGTGCTACCGAAAACACTTCACCCTGGTGTCGGGCCTCGGATTCGAACCGAGCTGTCCGCGTCTTCAGCGCGGCGCAATCACCAGATTTGCTATCCCGACGTACACCGTGAGGGATTCGAAACCCCGGCGAAGGCCGGGGTCGTCCTCCACCCGTCTCCCGCCGCTTGAAAGGCGGCGCTCCCTACCAAGAGAAAACGGTGCGTAGCGTCCTCGGCGGGAATCGTTACCCGTAGCAATACGAGGACAATGAAGTACGAGCCGGCTGCGAGAGTCGAACTCGCTTGCGCACCGTACGAAGGGGCGCTGCTTCCGAAGACGAACCGGCGTGGCTCACTGGGCTGGATTCGCGCGCACCGCCCACGTCGCCGTGAGCGGAGCGCGCTGAATGGATCGGGAGAGGCGCAAGGTCGCACCAGCGTCCCGTCATGATTTCAAAGAACGGAGACATCGCTGTCTCGGATCCGGTGGAAGGAATCGAACCTTCGTTTGCGCGTTCAGAGCGCGCATCATCGCCATGACTCACCGGAGCATTGCTTCGTGCGCCCTGGTCTTGCGTTTGATCTCTCGTCTTCTCCGTCGTCGCGCTCTCCACGCCCAGAAATGGCGAAGGCCGCTGCGGTTTCCCGAGCGGCCTCGCGCACGTCGTCGTGCTGATTCGGCCGCTCTCAGTCTTCGCCCATCTCCGGGTCGGCGGAGATGGCATCCGTGCCCATGTGTTGGCGATCGCCCCAGAGGCACGCGCACGCGACGGCGAAGTGCAGCGCGTTCGAACCATTGGTGGCAGGCTTTCTCGGCATCACGGCGTTCACCCTGTGTGCATGCTTACGGCGATCGCACGTCGCGTCTGACGTGCACGCGTCTTCTTTTCTCTTCAGGGCGACGCGCACGAAGACGCGAGTAGCTGGCGCGGCGCTGGGCGCGGTTGCCGATACGAAATCGCCGCTAGACTTCGGCTCCGCCCGACTCCGCGCCTCCGAGCGCCTGAACGCGCTCCGCGAGCTGCACGCGTCCGCCCACGCCGAGCTTCGCCGCCGCGCGCCGCACGTGCGTCGCAACGCTCTCCTCCGACACGCCGAGCTCGTACGCGATGAGCTTGTTCGAGTGACCGAGCGCGACGAAGCGCGCGATCTGCCGCTCGCGTTCCGTCAGCGCGCGCGGATCGGGCGCGCGCGGATCGTTCCGACGCGCGACCAAATACCGGCGCCCATCGGTGTCGAAGTGATCGACGAGCGACCACCGCCCCGCGACGAGCCCGCGCCACAAATCGACCGCCGCCGTCGGATCCTCGCGGCGCAGCCGCCCGCGCGCGCGATCGATGTGCACGGCCGCCGCGCGCAGCGCCTCGCGCGCGTCGGGCGCCTGCGCGGCGGCCTCGGCGTGCTCGCATTTGCCCGCCGGCGAGAGCACCGCTTCGGCGTCGGCGGTCGTCGCGATCGCGCCGGTGCGCACGGCGCTCCGAAGCGTCCGCCGCAGCCGATGCGCCGCCGCGAGGTGCGCCACGAGCTTGTTCCACAGCCCGAGCGTCGGCCGCGCGACCGGTCGCTGCTTCGAGAACGGCGCGCACAGCGACAGCGCGACGCCCGTTGGATCCGCCGCCTTGATCATCAGCGTGTCGGCGACGCCGTACGGGCTCATCACGTTGCGCATGAAGTCCGCGCCCGGTCCGTCGCCGAGCAAGTCGAGCACCGAGATACACGGCTTGGACCAATAAAACCGGCGCGTCATCTCCTCCGGCGACTGCGGCGCGACCGATCGCAGGATCTCCGCGACCTCCTGCGGTGCGCCCGCGTTCGCCACGGTACCGACGCTCCAAGCCGTCTCGCTCATCGTCTCGTACAAGAAGCCGAAGACGCCCATCCCGCGCTGAAGGAGCGGCGCCGACGCGCTCACGACCTCCTGCAACCACGGCTCGTCGTCGAGCTCGATGCGGTAGGCGTGCTCGAGGAGCGCGACGACGTCGGGCGCATGGCTCATGAGCGCACCGTTTGACGGTGGAGCACCGCGATCAACTCAACGCGCGACGACACGCCGAGCTTTCGGAACAATCCGGCCACCTGGTTTGCCACCGTGCGCACGGACGTGCCGCGCGCACTTGCGATGTCGGCGTTCGAGCGCCCTTGGCGGATCGCTGCGGCGATCTCGGCCTCGGCGTCGGTCAGCGCGACGTCACCCGTTTGGGCGTCGAGCGGGAAGCTCACGACCACGAGCTCCTCCGACTCGATGCGAAACGGCGTCAGTCGCGCGTCGGGCGCGTTTCCCGAGCGCGGCTTCGTACGACCGGCCATGTGCACAACCTAGCATTCGGGCCAGGCCGGCGCGTGACTGTCACGGAATTGACCATGGTGGCCTTTTGCGCGCGGCACCAGGCTGCGTTCGTTCGCAGGAGGGAGAACGAACATGTCGCTTCGCCGCGCTTCCGTCTCGGCTTTCATCGGTCTTGCATCGCTCGTCACGTCCACGTCGCACGCCGCGCCGAAGGCGCCCAACGCGAAGCCGCTCGCGCTTCATGCGGCGCCGCCGCTCGGCGTGAAGGCGCGCGTCGTGCTCGACAAGGCGTTCTACGACGTCGGCGACACGATGAAGGCGCGGGTCACGTTCGCGAGCGATCCAGGCGACGCGCGGCTCGGCGTGCTCGTCGTCGCGCGCACGGGCGACGTCGAGCTCATCGCGGTGAAGCGCGTCGGCGCCGGCGTGTACGAGACCGAAGTGTCGAATGCGAGGCTCGTTCGCACGGGCGGCGTCGCACCCAAGCCGCACGACGGGAAGCTCGAAGTGAAGGACGGCGAGACCGTTCAGGCGATCCTCGTCTCGAGCGGCAAGGCGAAGATCGAAGCGGGCGCCGATTTCGTCGGCGACACCGCGATCGTCGGCACGAACGCCGCCGGGCTGCCGAAGATCACGATCGCGCAAAAAGGGATGACCGCGAAGGAGGCCGCCGCTGCGAAGAGCGCGCGGCCGTTCGGGCTGCTCGTCGCGCGCGGCAGCGCGCCGATCGAGATCGCGCACCGCGAGCTCGTCTTCGTCCCGCATGGGCCGTACACGATTCAAGCGCTGCTCGATTACACCGGAGGGAAGGTCAAAGCGGACATCCCGCCGCCACCGGCGCAGAACGTCCCCGGCGCGCCGACGTACCTCGTCGAGCTGCCGGCCGGGCGGGGGCGCGTCGATCGCCTCGCCGACATGCGCGCGGTGTTCTCCGAGAAAGGCGACATCATCGCCGCGCAGCCGGCGACGCTCGCGGCGTACGCCGCCGTCCTCGAGCTTCGCATGCGCGGCTTCCACGTGTCGGCGAACACGAAGCTCGCGTCGCACTCGATTTCGTCGACGGAGATGGCGGGCACGTCGCTCACGAACGCGATGCAGATGACGAACGCTTCGGGCGCGGCGTGCCCTGCGGGCGATCCGTCGACGTGCCCGATCAACGTGCCGGCGCTGTGGGCGCACATGGCGCTCTGGGACCTCGACGCGAAGACGATCCCCGTCGCGTTCATCGACGAGGGTTTCGCCACCGCGAATCCGGACTTTCGTCATCCGGCGGGCGGCGCGCCGTTCGTCGAGTGCGACTTCGAGAGCGTGCCGGAGCGCTGCGCGAGCGGCGCCGCGAACACGCCGCCGACGGTCGGCGCGAGCTTCGTCGGCGCGCGCGTGTGGCACGCGACCGGATCGATCAGCGTCGCCGGCGGGATCCTCAACAACAACTGGATCCCCGGCGTCGGCGGCACGGTCACGCGCGACGACGGCAGCACGACGCCAGCGCCGCGCGGCGGCGTCGCGGGCACCGGCGGGCAGGTGCTCGTGCCGATGATGTACCGCTTCGGCATGGCGTCGTACGCGTTCGACATCGGGCGTGGCATTCGGCGCGCGGTCGACGACGGCGCCGCGGCGATCAACATCCCCGCAGGCTATCCGTGCAACATCCCGCTCTCGGTCGTCGGCGACTTCGAGGTGTGCAACCCTGCGGCGCGTTCGGCCGCGTGCGCCGGCTTGGTCGGCACGCTCGAAGGCGCCGCGGCCACCGCCTGCGCCGCGATGACCGCGGTCGGCGGCATCCCGATCGTGGGCGCCATCTTGCTGCCGGGCCTCGTCGCGGCGTGCACCGCCGCGACCGCGAGCGCGACAGCGGTGGCCCCCGCGTGCGTCGCGCTCGACGCGCTCGGCGACACGCGCGGCCCCATGGAAGACGGCGTCCGTTACGCGACCGCGCACGGCGTGCCGATCATCGCCAGCATGGGGAACAACATCGGGCAGGGGCTCCCCGCGGAGATCCAGTCGTTCGTCGATCTGTCGCACGCCGACGGCAACTCGCTCCACATGATTCCGGCGACGATCCCGGGCGTCATCGCGATCGGCGCGGCGCGCGTAAGCGGGGGCACGTGGGCAAACAGCGAGCTCGGCGGCGCATCGATCGCCGTTTGGGCGCCGGAGGACAGCAACTACTTGTCGCCGCCGGTCGGCTCGACGACGGTGCCGACGGGCGCCGCCGGCTTCACGCTCCTGAGCACGCACGCCGGCACGAGCGCGACGTCGTCGTACGTGACCGGCATCGTCGCGGCGATGCAGGCCGCGAGCTCGCAGCTCGATCGGAGAACGCCGGGCCTCTTGAACGTCGCGGGGATCCCCGCGCGGATTCGGTCGATCCTCACGTCGACGTCGACGACGATGGGAAGCGGCAGCTCCGCCATCATGATGGTGAATCCGTTCAAGGCAGTGCTGACGGCGTGGGGCGGGCCGATCCCGCGGTTCGATCAGAACCTCGATTTCGACGACGACGGCTCCGACGATCGCGTCGAGGGGGCGCGCGCGGTGAGCGGGACGATGAAGGGGACGCTCGTCACGATCCTCGGTAGCGCGGACGGCGCGCCGCCGGTCGTGGACAAGGACTTCTACAAGATGACGCTCAACGGCGCGGGCGCGAGCTTGTTCGTGCCCGTCGTGACGCTGACGTTCCCGTCGTCGTTCCGGTCGAGCAACGGGCAGCTCGTCGTCGCGGAGCCGAGCGGCGTGCGCTTCCGCGAGACGGGGCGCGTTCCGATCGGGACCGACGGGACCGTCGCGGTGACGTTCACGGGGCCGCCGTCGGCGGCGGGCTCGACGCAGGCGTTTCAGGTCATCGGCAACACGCCGTTCGACGACAACGTCTACGAGCTGACCGCGAGCGCGTTCGCGTCGATCGGGCCGGACCGCTTCGACGTCGCGGGGCCGAGCAACTTCGCGGTGAGCTCGCCGAACAACAACGATCCGCGACACGCGGTGCCCATCGGCGTCGGCTTGGCGAGCAACGCGGGGCTCTCGTGGACGGGACCGACGCGCAACGGGATGGCGGACGTGTACTCGGTGCTCGTCAACGGCCTCAACTTTCACGTGCCTGACGATCAGGACTGGTTCGTCATCCAGGCGCTGCCGCAGCCGCGCGGGACGGCGTGCGGGGAGCTGGTGATCGCGCTGCCGCCGGAGGTGATGCTGCAGACGGCGGACATCGGCGGCGGCAACTTGCGCGCGATTCCGGCGACGCCCGGGGTCTCGCCGCGCGCGGCGGTGCTGCGGGTCAACGCGAACAATCCGTTCATGCTGCGGTACACGGCGATGAGCGGGCACGGCGGCGGGACGTACGCGCTCGACCTGCGGTACACGCCGATCGCGATCTGTCGGTAGCAGCGGCGCCCATCGCATCGCGTGAGTGAGCCGAGCGGAGCTCTGCAAAAAAAAAACCCGCGTGTCGATCCCCGCTGACGTCGTTCGTCGCCCCTGTGGAGGCACGACATGAGGCTCAGCGAAACCAAGCTCGGAAACGGGACGTTGTGGACCCTTCAAGCGCTGCTCGCGCTGCTGTATCTCTTCGCCGGCGTGACGAAGTTGCTCATGCCGCTCGATGTGCTCGCGCAGCAGTCGCAGACGCCCGGGATCTTCATGAAGCTCATCGGCGTCTGCGAAGTGGCCGGCGCGCTCGGGTTGATTCTGCCCGGCATGCTGCGGAAATCGCGCCTGCTCACGCCGCTCGCCGCGGCCGGGCTCGCCATCATCATGGTCGGCGCGACGTCGCTGACGATCGCGCGGATCGGCGTGGCACCGGCGCTACTCCCGCTCGTCGCCGGGCTCCTCGACGCGGTGGTCGCGTACGCACGGTGGCCGCGAGCGGGAACGCCGAGCGCGGAAGCTCACCCGGCGGAGTGAGAAAGGAGCGAACGATGGGCACCGCAGCACCGCAGAAGGTACTGTCGCAACGACTGCACGACGTCATGGCCGCGCACGTCGAGCACGGCGACATCCCTGGCCTCGTCATGCTCGTCAGTCGGCGCGGCGAAGCCGAGGTCGAGGCGTTCGGTACGAAAGCGGTCGGCGCCGAAGATCCGATCCGCCGCGACACCATCTTCCGGATCGCGTCCATGACCAAACCCATCACCGCATTGGCGGCGATGATCCTCGTCGAAGACGGAAAGCTGAATCTCGACGCACCCGTCGAGACGCTCTTGCCCGAGCTCGCGAACCGCAAGGTCCTCCGCCGCCTCGACGGTCCGCTGGACGACACGGTGCCGGCGCGCCGTTCGATCACGCTCCGCGATCTGCTCACGTTCCGAATGGGCTTTGGCTTGGTGTGGGGACCGCAGGATGCGCTCCCGATCCAGCGCGCGGCGAGCGCGCTTCAGCTGTGCGCGTTTGGTCCGCCGAGGCCTAGTGAGCAGCCCGAACCCGACGAGTGGATGCGCCGGTTCGCGACGCTCCCGCTCATGCACCAGCCCGGCGAGCGATGGATGTACAACACCGGCTCCGAAGTTCTCGGCGTGCTCATCGCGCGCGCTGCGGGCAAGCCGCTCGAAGCGTTCATGCGCGAAAGGATCTTCGAGCCGCTCGGAATGAAGGACACCGCGTTCAGCGTACCGCCGACGAAAATCGATCGCCTCGCGACGAGCTACATGCTGAACCAGAAGGGCGCGCTCGATCTCTACGACGCGGCGGCTGACGGACAATGGAGTCGCCCGCCGGCGTTCCCCTCCGGCGACGGCGGGCTCGTCTCGACGATCGACGATTACTTCGCGTTCGGTCAGATGATGCTGAACGGCGGGCTCGGCCCGAGCGGCGCGTGGATCGCGTCGAAAGCTTCCGTGGAAGCGATGACTACCGATCAGATCACGCGCGAGGAGAAGGCGGCGTCCGACGGCTCGCTTGCGCCGGGTTTCTGGGAAACGCGCGGCTGGGGGTACGGCGTCGCGATCAGCACGCGACCGAGCGAGCTGACCGGCGGAGCCGGGACCTTCGGCTGGGACGGCGGCCTCGGCACGTCGTGGACCTCCGACCCGAAGACCGGGCGAGTCGCCATTCTCCTTACGCAGGTGTCGGCGTACCCCGCGATGTGGAACGTCTATCGGGATTTTTGGAGGACGATTTACGAATCGTAAGCCGGTCGAGCCCGGCGCGTCCGGCGCGAGGCGCTCTTAAGACGCCGTCGTAAACGGTCGTTCGAGTAACGGAGGGGGCACTCCGATGGCGCGTGTGTTCGACTTCTGGCTTCGGCGCGCGCGCGTGGGAACGCCGGGGCTGCCCACCGAGACCATGGTGCGCGTCGCGCAGCGATGGATCGCGCCGGTCGTTCGGTTGGCGTTTCGGCCGACGTTCGAAGGCGTCGAGAACCTCCCGACGAGCGGACCGTACCTCCTCGTCGCCAACCACTCGGCCGGCCTCGGCGTCGCGGAGATCGGCGCGGTCATCGTGTCGTGGCTCGAACGCTTCGGAGTCTCACGGCCGCTCGCAGGAATGGCGCACGTCTTCTTCTTCGGCTCGTTCCCGATGTCGCGCGTCCTCACGGCGCTCGGAGCGATCCCGTCGACGCGCGCGCACACCGAAGCCGCGCTTCGCGCAGGCACGCCCGTTCTCGTCTTTCCAGGCGGCGACCACGAGACGCTCCGACCGATCTGGCAAGCGCATCGCGTCGACTTCGGCGGTCGCAAAGGCTTCTTGCGCATCGCGCGCGCCACCGGCGTGCCCGTCGTGCCGATGGCGATACGCGGCGCGCACTTCACCGCGCCGATCCTCTTTCGCGTTCCGCGGGCTGTCTCGGCACTGTTCATCCTTCCGGCGGTCACGGGCGGCTGGCGATGGTCCGTCTCGCTGCTCGCGGTGCTCGCCGTCGCGGCGGTCATCGCGTTCGGAGGGGCGCTCGGTGTGCCGCTGCAGATCGCGCTGTCGTGGGCGCTCCTCGGCTCGCCGCTGATGATGCTGCCGTGGATTCCGGCGACCATCCGCATCCGCATCGGTGCGCCGATGGAGGCGCCGGATCTCTTCCGCGGAGGCGACGACGACGGCGAGCTCGCGGCCGCATACGATCGCGTGATCGGCGAGATGCAATCCCTCGTGGACGCGCAGGGTGCGACGCGCGCGCGCGAGCCTAGCGCTGCTGGCCGATCACCGAGGTGAGTTGGCGTCGCACGTCAGACGGCGCGGGCATCGTCGGACGGTCGGCGCGTGCGTGCACGCCGCTCTCGATCGGAGCTTCGCGAGACTCCAAAATCCGCGCGAAGTCCGCCGCCGTTTCGAGCACGCGGCAGCCGAGCGATGCGAGCTCTTCGACGAGATGCTCCGTCAGCCCTGGCTCGTCGGCGTTGGCGTACGGCAAGAGCAGATCGACTTCGTCGATGAGCGCGCGAACGATGGCGGCGTGCTTACGAACATCGCTACGTGGTTTCGAAGTCATGGCCGCGCACCTCCCGAGATCCCGCGCTCTGCCGTAGCAATGCGAGGGCCAGTGCGCGCGCCCCGCCGCGACGCCGCGAGATCAAACTCTCTGCGCAAGAAACGCACGCGCGAATCGACATGCGCTTCGCGTCACGCAGCGAAGCATGCTCGGCGCTGCGCTCGCGCTGTGGCGTGGCGTTTCGAACCAAGTGTGCTCGTACGCTCGGGCCGCGCCGCGACGTCGCAAGGCACGGCGTGGTGCGCGCGATCGCGAAGCCGTGAGAACATGGGCCGTGGCCAAGCTACAACAAGACTCCGCGCTCGTCGCTGCCGCCCATGCGCTCGAGACCGAGCTCCGTCGCTTCGAGGAGCTGTCGCTTCGGCTGAAGAAGCTCCCGTTCGACAGCGAGAAGAACCTCGAGCGCGCGGCGAAGGCGCTCGTAGAGATCGCCGATGCCGAGGAGCGGGTCGGGGCGCAAGTGCAGGCGCTCGTCGGCGCCGTGTCGCACGTGCGCGAGCACCAGCAGTCGCTCGCTGCGATCGTCCAGGAGCGAGCGCTCGAGCTGAAGGCGCGCACAGAGGAGTATCGGACGCTGCTCGAGCACTTCGGCACGCTCGGCCGAGAGGCGAGGAGCATCAACGCCATGGTAAGCGACGCGGCTGCGCAGCCGCGCAGCTCGCCGGACGAGCGCGCGTCGGCGATCCAGGGGTTGGTCGTCGCGCAAGAGAAGATGGCGCTCGTGGCAGAGGGCGCGAAGGCGCTCGCGGAAGCGGCGACGACGAAGCACTTCGGGGACCTCGCGCGCTCGGCGGAGAACCTGAGGCAGTCGCTGCTCGCGGCGAAGAACAAGATCGGTCGACTGCACGCGGGGCTCGAGAGCTGAACGGCGCAGGAGAGGACGCTACCGGAGCGGAGCGCGCGCGGTGATATCGCACACCCCGTCGAGCGCCACGCGCCTCCCGTGGATTCGCGCCGCCGTGAGCACGCGCGCGCTCATCCGCTTGATGCCGAGCCCGCACCGAACGCCGGCGCCGATCGCGATCGCCGTCGCGACCAGCGGATGGCCGTTCGTCGCGAAGCCGAGCACCGCGATGGACGCGAGGGCCAAGACGACCGACAGCGCGCTGAGGCTGGTCGCAGGGCCGCTGAACGCTTCGCGGCACGGTGTGCACGGCACGAGCCCCGGCTTCACGGAGCGGCGCGCGAACGCAAGGAGGATCCCGTCGTCCTCCGTGCCGCACTTCAGGCACACCCATGGGAGACGCGTGCGCTCGTCGAAGGTGAA
>Ga0100403_1002848_pt1 | contig 13317 bp, 13 predicted proteins | sample CryGeymet201501t_FD_83663 | JGI IMG/M metagenome (GOLD analysis project Ga0100403, IMG submission 83663) | Groundwater microbial communities from Crystal Geyser aquifers in Utah, USA - Crystal Geyser metaG 2015-01t | ecosystem: Environmental > Aquatic > Deep subsurface > Groundwater | place...
ATCTGCCGCTTGAAACGCAGTCGTCAAGACGTTGGACAAAACGGCGTCCGCACCCGTGTAGGCCACGACTAAAGCATTGGAGAGGACCAGATCAGCCGCCACATAATTGGACACAATACCACTGACAGTTATTCCGCCATCTCTAACCCATCGTTTCTCATTGTTGGAGTCTGCTTTGTCAAACACAGCGATATTATTGTTCGTTCCCCCATCGGCACTACGAACCATCTTGGTACCGGACCATTGTGCCGACGAACGAGATGCACAAACGACCAACAATAATGCTACAACAGAAACCCTCACTGATCTGCTTCCCTCCTATGGATTGGACGGTCCGACATAACCAGCGCATAACCACGTGGAGGTATCCAACGACATGAACGTGATAGTGTCATCAGAGTCCACAACCGCTCCATTGGCGGGAACTCTTGTCGCTCCAGAATCCGGCCACGTGACTAAATTCGTCGCCAAAAACCCACCCATGAATGTTACCACCTGTCCTGCTTTGGCTGGAGCAGCCGGATAAAACAGAGACAGCTTTACACGCGGAGTTCAATCTTGTCCCGCGAGTAACTGAACCAATGTCTTGCCGCCAACAGTGCTATCCACTGTAACTCTGTTAAGCTCGCACACCTCCACCTTAGTTTCTACAATACATCCTCCTTGAAAAAAGGGAGGTGCCTGGGTAGTCCATGCACCTCCCAAACCCTTTTGAGCGGTCAAGAGACACGTGGGTTAGATACCAGCAGGCATCGTATTCCACGCGGTCTCAGCTGCATCACCGAACGTGGGGGCGGTTGACCCGTCGGTGCTGCAAGCACCGGCGCACCAACGCCGCCAGTTGCGGATCATAAAGCCCCACTCATCCTCGTACGAGATCCAATAGGACCTGTCTTTCTCATCTCTCCAATACGCCCAAGGGTCTTCCTCTTTCGATGGAACCTCCAGAAGAATACCCTGACTCTTGGCCTTCCCGACAAACCAGGTGTTCCTGATAATATCGGCTGACGACACCAGTCTCATCCTGAAATCTTCCATCTGAAAGACGTTCTCGATGTTCGTGGTGCTGCCAGCGGCCACAGGTTCGATGAACTTGGATTCAAGGATTTCAAGCCACGTCATGATGTTGTATGAAGATACAACCAATGTGTCGGGTTTGTCTTCCTCTCTCTCATCGTTCTCATCGAACTGCATATTGTTGATGAAATGAGAAACAACTCGTTTCAATGCCCAATACGAAGGCGGATACTGGAACGCATTGAAATAACCACCCGTATCAGCAATAGACATGACATAATCAATGTAATTGCCGACTGGGGCTGTTCCAGGTCCGACCGTAGCACCGGACGCATACGAAGGATGCGCTACCGCAGGTTGAGCAAACAGCGGACACCCATCATAGATGAGATTGCTGTCAGGCACATCCGACATTTGACAACGAGTGCGCTGATTGAAGAAAACATGACCGGCTTGGACAGCCCCGTAATTGAAAATACGTGCGGCCAACTTGCGCCATCTCTGATTTCTCCGAATCAAGAATCCTCGGCTTGCTGTGTCCGCGATATGACCCGCGAACTTCGGCTCGTCTACTGCGCCGCCAGCAGCCTTAAACTCATTCGACCGTTGCTTGAGAAGTTTGGTCAAGCCCACCTTACCAGTAGCTTCAATGGCGATAGCACCATAACAAGTATAGCCCATCGTCATGTTCTTCTGGGGGATGTCCTCTCCCTCTTCTCTGCCTTCCAGTTCTCCTATGGGGACCACCGAATACTCTTTATCCCACACGCCTTCTATCGGACGCGAAGCGAGAATACTTGTCTCGAACACGTTTTCAAGTTGGCGATCCTCGACCAACGCCAGATTCACGGCGTAGGTCTCTTTTCTAAACAACTCAGGGAATTGTCCACTAAATTGCATAGCACTTACCTCCTACGCTTAGAGATTTCCATAGCGTTTGGCTTCAGGGATTTTTACCGCGACATACGCACCGTTGACATCAAGCACGTTTGTGACCGTGAGGATGCCAAGGCTCGTAGCGTTCAGGTTGACATATTGGGTGTGATCCGCTCCCGCAACAATGTTGAACGACCTGCCGATGTCCGCCTCAACCGCAGCGCGGTTTGAAGTCGGGAACACGCAGGTCTTACTGATTCCAAAGTTGACGGGAAGTCTATCACCGGATGTTATGCTGTCAGGGTGACCGCCTGTAACGCCCACGGCATCCATCTCAAGCCAACCGGCCAGAGTTGAAGCGTTAGCGTTCGCATGACGATAACTACCGCAAAGCATGACACCCTTACCGCCTCTGCGGGGGAATACGACGCCTCCGTCCATTTTCACCCACATGATGCGGTCCACGCCATCGTAGGTACGACAGGCGGGGTCCGTTAAGTTGTCAATCTTTTCCGGCATGAAGTTTCTCCCCTAAAGACCGACAATCCGACAAACCCCGTGGGAGGGGCGTAAGTTATCGGCCCTTGTAATGCTCTTTGCGCTTCTGTGCCTCGCGGAAAGCGTTGAGATCGGTCATGCTGAGTTTCCTCATTTGACTGAGTTCTTCAGGAGTGGCAGGTGAAGGACCCTTCTTTTTCTCTCCTACACCAGGTTTTACTCCCACCCCAGACCTGCCGCTTTTAACAGCGGCGGCTGCGGCAACACTTGAAGAAACCTTTTCTTCATTACGAGGCGCGGGGGATAGCTCTCTCTCCTCTACTTCAAGGTCATGTCGGGTTGACCTCCCAACAAGACTTTGCTCTCCAAGGTAAAGAGTAACTTCCCTCTTTATCACGCTTTTATCGGTCTGCTGGAGCACACCATAGTTGCCCAACCGCTCCTTGATTACTTCCTTGTCGGAATCGTCAAGTTGAGGAAAAGCTGAAAGTTCTTCCTCAATAATAGCGGGAGCGCGTCCTTTGGCTCTTGCCTCTTCTTCAATGTTGCTAGCTTGCTTGAAGTACAAGCGGTCACGCTCCATTCTAACAATTTCTTGTTGTTCAGGATTGGTGATCCTAAAGATCCCCAAGTTTTGCATGGCCCTAATGGTAAGTGCCTCAAGAACATTCCCAGCTTGGTTCACAACAGGCGCACCAACTGGGGGAGGAGATGTCATAGTCCCACCTTCTCCAACAGAACCCCTCTCTTTGTCCTCCTTAAACCTTTTAAGTTCAATCAACTCTTTCTGCTGTTTCTCCAAAAGAGCGGCTGCCGCTTTATTCCGTTGTTTCGCCAAAGCGAAGGAATGAGCGATCTTTGCGTTTTTATCTCTCTCTCCCCGATCCCCTTGAGTAAGATCCGCAATGTCCTCCGCTCCTTCACCCGTGGCGTTCAACTCGTCAATCAACGACTCCAACTCTTCTGGCTCAGTGAGGTTCTGATTTTCTTTTGCAGACATTTTTACCCCAACCTTTCTACTGTGTATTGCCCACAGTCGGCCATTACTACGACACGCCTAGCACACGACCACATAAGAGTCAACAACAAAATATGATTTTTTTTCACTTCCTCAAATGCTTACGCAGAGGCTCAGGAACTTCATCCTCTTCCATCAACCCCTCCACGTCTCTCGCCTTCTCCTCATCCTCCAATTTCTTTATTTCGTCCAACCTCCTTTCCAGCAAATCCATGTTGTGCTCCACGTCCCGCCAAACGCGCAACTCCCCGATGAGGGTATTTTTGTAATCCCGAATTTTGTCGGCAGACCAATCCGGGAAATCGGTTACACTCTTGCAAATTTCCCCCACCAAAAATGCTATTGCGGGATCGGCAAGTTCACGCACAATCACCCCGTTCCGAGTCTGGAAGAAAGCATGCCAGTGACTTAATCGTTCATGTAAAACTTTCTTCTCCTCATCACTCCCCTCCTTCATCACTTGAACCCGATCAAGAGGTGAAACAAATCTGGATGGATTTTTTATTGACCCAAGCAATGTACTCATCTACTCTGCTCCTCCCATTTTTGGCCCGGCCACTTGAATGCCGGGAATCTGACCCGCCCGCATATTCGTCATAATGTTTTCCAATGTACCCTGCAATTTATCCGCAGGCATGTTCCGGATCTCCTGCTGTGTAGGAAGGAGGAAGTCAGCACCAGGCACTTCCATCTCCTGTGCCGCACGTCTCATCCACCGCAGGAAATATATCTTATACAACTCAGGTTGGATCTGAGCCAGCACATCCAACATAGGTTTGAAGAACATAAAATGTTGCATGAACTTGGTTAGTCGAACTTGAGGATTGAGATAATCCGCAGAAGCCATACTCTTCCACTTGATGTCCCTCTTGAGTTCTTCCAGAGTCACCTTATTATCCGACCCCTCCGGCAACTCTCCCCGCACCACCAATCCCTCAAGGGCACTTCCCACATCACTTCCCCCCTCCAGCGCAAAGAGAGCTTGCTCATACGCGCTCCTCCACACAAAATCGGCAAGTGGAACCCACCCAGTCCTGCTCCAGTCGTCCACCATCACGTCCAACCCAACGCTAGCCTGCCCCAACAATAGAGCTGCCTTCTGAGCGGGAGAACGAGGATCGGAACTCTCAGTCCGACCCTGAACCAGAGAAGTTATATTCGTCCTGTTGGCTGTGCGAGTTTGAGTGAGAGGCAAAACGTGCCGAAGCAGAGAGTCGGACGGAGAAGCAACCTGCACTTGTTTGAAATCGTGGTTCGGGTCATTTGCATACCCGATCTTCCCCGGCCCATAACCCGCCGCAAAGGGGAATCTCCCACCAGCGTCAGGATGACGAAAAATGAAGGGATTGAACGTGGCAAGAGCGGCACTTTCCATAAACAAACTTACCGCATTGGACTCCAGAAAATCATCCTGCATCACCCGTGCTCCATACCCAAATCCGTAATAACTGTCAGGAGCATACCCAAACTTGAAGTGAAAATAATTGGGTCGTTCCTTGAAATGAGGATAGGTAACAGCGCGTAGAATCTTGCGACCTTCGGGTGAAAAATCGAAAAGGCAAAACTTCGGAATCATTCCTTCAGGATCACTCTTGGTTCGATACCCATACTTGCCGAGTATTCTATAAACCGCAAACACCTCCTGGTATGGTTGTGTTCCAGGTTGAGCCTTTAACTCGTCATCTTCCCTCTGCCACTGGTATGCGAGATCATAAGTTTCCGACTTTACCCTCAACTGCTCCCTCGCATTTTCGTCCCCCCCAGAGGCCATTCCCCGCAGGCTTCTTGCTGTGTTCCTTCCTTCAATAATCTCCTCCACCACGTCTTTGTCGTACCACCCGACATCATCGGTAGCCATCAAACGGAGATCAGATGAAGTGAAGTACATACGCCGTGCCCTGAATCTTATGTCCCTGTCGGAATACACACCCTCGGGAATCAAGTGGTCAATCTTATCAACGTGGAAAAACTGCAATCCGCTCTTCGTCACAACGTCCTCTTCGACCACCACCCGCACAACTCCATCCGTCTGAAGTTTCTCGTAAGCGGCTTCGAGACGGGAAGGATCAAGAACCTTATCCTCATCCATCATTAAGTCGTCTATATTAACGTATGTCTTCAGGGTCCTTTGAGGAATCTTCTCATACATAGTGTCGGCTTCAAGAATCATGGACCCATCAATGAGGAAATCAAAAAAACCAACGTCCCCGATTATGTCCGCTATCCCCAGATTCTCCAACATCGTGTGGAGACACCACTGAGCGCGGTGATAGAACTCTATGTTCTCCGATGAGCCTGTCGTCTTGAAGTCAGGACCGAACAGGGGATAAGCGCGGAAGATCGAACGCTTCATGCGGTCCATTCCCTCCAACACTTTCTCGCACAGCAAACCCGAAGAAAAATCCGCGCCGAGTCCCATGTCGGGATAAAATTTTTCGATGTACTCCAACAAATAAACTGCGCGGTATTTCGCCCACTCAAACCTGTGACTATTGACATTCTTGACACAACTGCGAAGGTCACGCTCGAACCACTGAGCCAACGACACCTTCTCGTCGTCATCCAAATCAATCTGGGGAAAGTAATCCTCGAATGTTATCTTACCCAAGTCCGCTCCCCGACCTGAACCGAGCAATCCCTCATGTGAGGGAATAGGAGACGGCGACGTCGAGGGGATCTCTGTCAATGCGGGCGTCGGCATTAAATCAAGCATGGTTTTCTCCTTACATATACTTTCTTATTGCGTCGTAGTCTTTAATGCGGGGTCGAACATACGAACCCATTTCATCCTCCATCATAACTTGGTCTTCTTTCTTCTCCCGCAATGCGGGAGTGATTGAAACAATCTTCAATCCGACCGACATAGCCATGACAGCATCGTCCTTATGACCTTCGGCAGCCCCCAACTTTCCCTGCTTATCCACAAAGTGAAGCATCTGCTGAAGAGTCTTGATGCTGTGAATTAAACAATCCCCATTCTTGAAGTCAAGCTTTAATTGTCCACAAACGTCTCTTTTTAATCCAACCTTGGTATCCCATCCGGGTTCTCTTCTTCGTGTGTTGCCGGAGACCGTCTCCCTGTAATACAAATTCACGTACCTTGATTTTTCCAAGTATCCCCACAATAACCCGCCACACTTATTGTTCGCTTCGTGGGCGAGAAGAGCGTTGTTGTAAATCTTAGCGATCCTTACAGCATAGTCCGCCGTTATCTCTTCATCAAACAACCCACCCCACTCCAACACTTGTTCCCTCCTGAAACAATCAATGACTTCGATCATACTGTCGTCGCTCTCGTACTCGCTACTTTTCTTTCCCTCAGCCACATCCACGAAAACTAGATATTTATGCCCCGTCACAGGTGGACGAAACATCAAAGCCGCCCCATCCTCCATCCTAGCAACAGGGTTCTTGACATAAGACACCAACCCATCGCGGGAAGAACCGGCTTGTTTGACTTGAGGAGAGTCGGTCATCACATTCAAGTACAACTCAACCATAACGGGGACAACACAATTATCCTCCAACCGAATCAAGGCCGCCTGCATACCGCGAGGATGATGCTTCATCCGAACAATCAGATCCGGGTATCTATCCTTGATCTTTTCGATCCCCAACTCCCTCCAATCACGAAAGAAACTAACCTCATTGATTCGATCCTGAACCAACTGAGTGCTAAAATAGTTCGACCCTGTGATGAGAAACGGCTCTCTCGGGTTGAGCGGAAAATCCTGCCTGAACCGCTCAGCACTTCCCAACAACTCGATTTGCCTGCGCCTGAACTTGATGTGTCCCGGCTTCATCTGAGAATACGTGGACTGGAGTTCTTTTTCTTCTGTGGTTAAATCCAGGGATTCCCCAGGATACATCTCATCCTCACAATCGGGCATATCGAGCCACGTAGCAAAGACGAACTCCCAAGGCGACTTACCCTTCTCCGCGTCATCACAATCCTGAGCGTATTTATTATGACCAAAAGCGGTTGACTCTTTTATGATAAACGCAAAACCTCGACGAGGAATAGAGTTGAGCAAAGAAGTCTCGGCGTCCCCCATACTGCTTTCTCTCCATTTGGAAAACTCGCTCATCAGCAAAAAATTTACCGTCCCCGATGTTCCCGGATTAGCGTTCTCGCCGGAGTCCTGTTCCACCATCGCCCCGTTTTTTAATTTCATGCCTTTTTTGTTTTTAGGCATGGGCGTAACACCAAAGGGGCGATGAGAAGGACCGGCAGACCCCGCGCCACACTCATCCCGTTGTTGGAAAAGCCGAATCATCGCCATGATATTGTCCGTATGACCGCTCAGGTCCGCAATCACAAAAGCGTTCAATCCATAGAACCGCATCATCCAATAACAGAAACCGGCGAAGAGCGTGGATACTCCCCCCTTGCGGTGCTTGAGCGCAATCATCTGCACACGACTGAAACGATCTCCAAGAAAATGAGCGCAGACTTTATCTGCTATTTGAAGTTGAACAGGATTGAGTCTGAAGGGGACAGGCTCACCTCCCGCGACCTCCTGAAGCGAGCCTAACTGGACTTCCCCCGGTCTGATCCACCCGTACTGTTCAAGAAAATAAATGGGATGGATCTTGCAAATCTCGTACTCTGTCCTGGTCGTGTCCCATGCCTTAACCCTGTCGGACAAAAGCAGTTTTTTTACCTTCTCATCCAACTTCACCAAGTTGGGATATTTGATTGGATCAAATTGCTGCACGTCACCCCAACATTTCCTCTTTTGAAAGAAGAGTCTTGCTTCCCCCGGCGGACCGGCCTTCCGTTACTCCCTCCCAATGGCCTTTACCCTTCTTTGCCCTCTTAGGGAGTCCTTTCTGCTTCGTGCCGGCAAACTCCTCCAGTTGCTTTTCGGTCATCTTGGTCTTGGTTTTCTTACCTGCGCGTTTGCGAGTCAACTCTGCTCCCATGAACTGTTGCTGCTCTTTCGATACTGCGGGCATCTTAATCACCTCCTTTGTCTATTATGCGTACATTCCCCTTTGTGAGGGGAGGATCCCGGGATTACGGGTTTTCCTAAAAACCAGTAAGAAGAGCGTGCCGAACCTGATTCCTCCATACACCCTCTCAAGATCGGCCCACGACGGAGAATCCTTAACGTGGGTAAAGACAACATGACAGTCATCCTCCAGAACTTGCACGTCCCTCAACCGCCAAAACTGAAAAACGGGATCTTCCATTTCCCCGTTTATCCAGACAAACCCCACCCTCTTCTCACTCATACTGCCAGCAACCACCTCATCTACGGCCTTTACGGTATTGAACCCCAGCACATTCAACCCTCCCGTATAAACCCCCGGTACAGCAGCGGATACTGCTAATGCTATCGCATCCATTATTTATACCTCCTTTCAAGGATAAAAAAATCTTCCCAGATGATTCCCCAAACATCCCAAATGGGTAAGGTTCAAAACACACCCCTCAAGCTCCCGCATAAGCCGTAAAGGTCCATCCACGGGGGGAGGCTCAACATCCCACCACACATCGTGGAAGAGAATGATGCCACGTTCCGAAACTCTCTGCATTACGGAAATATAATCATGCTTTACCCCCTCATAGGAATGATCCCCGTCAATAAAAACTACATCCCACATCCGACCGTCAAACTTATCCAATGCGACTGAGAGACTATTGGGGTCATTCGGATCTATAAGAACTTGGGTAATACAACCTCTCAACTCATCAGGGATGTTACGTCCTATTTCAGCTTCCGGCCTGCAATCATCTCGTTGTATATAAGGTATGGTTGCGGGGGAGGATTTCACATCCACCGTTACGATTTTACCACCAAGCAGTTTAACCACCCGCGCCATATTAGTCGTTGTATCGCCGTATTGAGTCCCTATCTCCAACACTTCCGATTTCTCAAACCTGGAACAGGCCATCACAATCAACTGGGACTCCACAATATCCATTGCCGGAGTACATAACGGTTTGTACGCCTTGTGATGATACGCCAACGGCATGTTCACAAATTTCATATTCTTACCTCCCATATTCTTTGAAACAAACTCACTCCATGCGCCGCTCGCATATTCACCACACTCATCGTCCTTTCATCCAACCAACACCTCATCCCAAACGGAATACCCCCGAACTCGTGCATATTCAAATCCCACAAATCGTGGATACCAACCATCCCCCCTGGAGTCAAGAAGTCATAAAACCTGACCAACTCCTTGTAGCGAATAGCAAGTTCCGTGTCAAGCCACATGAACTCAAAAACTCCCCCGGGAGTAAAATCTTCCACCTTCCCCTCGATGAGACTCACGTTCTTATATGGTTCCAGTTTCTTCCTCACTCTACCACACACCGTGCTGTCATGCTCTATTGTAATGATGTCACCGAACCCGTTGTCCTCAAGGGCAAGAGACATGAACCTAGTGGAAATACCGAGATTTGTACCTGTCTCCAAAACATGAAGTGGCTTTATCAATCGCAACAACCCATACAAGAACTGCCCCTCCTCTATCGCTATCCCCGACGGATTGCCACCCAGATCAATCTGATCGCTCTGATAAAACTCGGAGTATCGTTCCGACACGTGAGCGATGACCGACAAACAGGGGTCGCGTTCGATAATTCTCTCAACTGTACCTTTCATATCAACCTCCCTAGAAATTCCTTTACCCTGAACGCCTCGTGCTCCCAGTTAAACAATCCCTTTGACGCTTTGTAGCACGCTTCAGCGTACTTGTTCGCACGATCAAGATTTTCCGTCACATACCCCACGACATGAGCTAGGGACATGGGGTTCGGCTCAATCTCGAAACACGTGAGATTTGGAATAAGATATTTATTCGCCGTGCGATACCTGTGGAACCTGCGGAACACAATTACAGGACGACCACAGGCTATGGATTGCAGCAAACTGAACCCATATCCTTCATACGTCTTGAACTGAACAGTCAACGCCCCCTTAGCGTACTCAACGGGCAACTGAACTTCAGGCTTGCATCCTATTTTGCACCCAATTCCGTAATCGTTGAAGGTATGATCAGGCAATAACTTCTTGGCTCCTTCCCAAACTCCATACGGACTTAAAGGAGAAGGATACTCCGAGGGCACATTATCACAATGAGGACAACGACCCATGTTCAAGTTTATATCGTGATTGCACGACCAGTTAGTGAAAGTAGGCCAGCAATTCGTAAAACAATTTATGGTTCTCAACTCCCCCACCCCAATCGGCATAAAAGTCTCGCCATATTGCATCCCCAACTCTTGAGAGTAATGAATCTTATTGATGTCCCACGGAGCCAGACGATACGAAGACTCATCGGAAGTCATAAAGTTTTTGATCCAGTCCCATTCAAAAGAACAAGCGTCATTTCCCGTCAATGCAATCATCTTGACCTTGTCCCCATGAGGATGGATCCTTTTAAGTTCCTTAAAAACTTTCTGGGTCTCAGTCCTTGTGGTCAAGAATACGTCCCAGTCCATATCCATGAACTCATCAAACGAAACGAGGTTCTTCCATGAGCCGTCTTTCTCCAGAATGGTCGGGGGAACTCCTCCCATCCCAATAAGCCAACTGGGAACACACGGCAACCAATCTCCCCGTCCGCTATGCTTCTGGATATTGTCTCTCAACTCAAAGCCGTCATTGATTTTGTCCGTGAACTTCGTGTCCCCAAAGTAAATCTCGTGTCCCAACCGAACCTGAAACAGTAGAACCTGCGCCCTGGCCGCGCCACCATGATGCATGTCGGCAAAAAATCTCATATTATTTAATTTCCTCCTCGGATGTACTCATCAAGTTTCTCCCGCAACATTGCTATATCGTTTTCCTTATACTCCGCCTGGTCTCCATCAGGATACTTGTGCGTGTAATCTATCGCACGAACACCCGATGAGGTTACAACAATCCCTCTTTCCCCTCGCTATCAACACACCATTGATTTCAACATCCTGGTAGAGTTCGGGAAGTTTCTCAATCAACTCTTTTATCATTTCCACATCTCCTCCATAAACTCATTCCATTGTAAAGAAATCCTGTTCATGTCGAAATTAAGATACGCACATTCCTTCATCTTCCTGCTGTATTGTTGCGCCAACTCCCGATCCGAACAAATTGACTTTACGAGTAAAACTATCTCATCAACACTATGAGCAATAAGAACCCCCAAATCCTCGCCAGTGATTCCACAACCATTGTCATATGCGACAACAGGGGTTCCCGAACACATAGCCTCTACCAACGTCAGAACATACGGCGCAGGTTTTGTACCCAAAGTAAGATAACATCGTGCTTGTCTGTACACACTCTTCAACGCATCCCATGAAATCTCTCCAATCCCACAAGGATGCTGCAAACTATCTTTCCCTCCCAAGAGGAGAGGAATATCCCCTCGCATAAGTCTGTCCATTACGGGCCATGACGTTCCGTCCCCACGATGTTTCAATGAATTACAGGACATAAAACATATTGGCAACCTTCCCGTCCATCCGCCACCCTCTTCAAAATCAGAGATAACCTTACCAAACCGTATCATTCGCACTTTCCTCAATGGAGCACCCAGACCAATAAGCATATTATATTCTTTCTTACTATACGCCACAACATACGTATTTTTCCTAGCGCACAATAAAGCGGCTGTCTGCTGATGCTGAGCGTCACACCCCTGACCGAAGTATGTCAATACAACAGGGCGATCTCCCATTTCCTGCGCATGTCTTAAAAATACATTAGAGTAGTCTTCTGTCTGGTGGAGTAGAAACATATCTGCTCCCACATAAGCATCCTCAATCCTGTGGGAGACATCAGTACACCCTTTGATCTTAGGCTTTTGTACAGAACCCACATCAAAAGAACCTGCGACCTGATGCCCCATACCGAGAAACATAGTCGCCTGATCAAACTCAAGACTTGCGTGAACAGATTGAATAAATATTTTCATGTTAATACCTCCATTGCTTTATCCATAATATCCCCCGGCTCGATTGCGTTCAACGCCTGACAGTACTGCTGCCCATCCACCCATCCCCTAGATTTTGTGCAGTTGTGCAACGGCAACGTGAACTCATGGTTATGACACGGCGCAATAGGACACACGCCAAACTTTGTGAGAGGATAATGGTTGGGATAATACTTAGCGCGATCATCAGGGTGAAACAGTCCCCACAAAGTTATCTGAGGCACGTCCGGGAAACACGCGGTCAAGTGCATCACCGACGAATCCGGGCACACAACCAGGGACGCCCGCTGGACAATGGGAATGAGAGTGCGAAAGGATTTTGTCTTGCCCACCAGGTCTATCACGTTGGGACGTTTCGGCAGACACTCCAGATACTCACGTTTCCAAGATTCATCCTCACGAACCTTTCCCACTATGTACACCTTCCAGTCGCAGAACTCGTCCTCATCAAGAAACATCTCGATGAACGCCATTCCCTTCTTCGGCGGGTAACACCGATTTTTGTTTGCGGGATCTAAGTGATAGACCAGATACTTCCCCGTCAAATCCAGCCCCAATGCCCGCGCCAGCTCTCCATCCTCCGAACGTATCACGATGTGAGGCCGCTTGAACCGGTCCGGCACGGCGGTCAACCCAATCATCCCGAAGAAATCGTCGTAGCAATTATTCTGATCCGGCTCCCCGTTGTTCTCCAGCATCCCTTCGTAGAAAATGTGGTAATCATACGAACGCGCCACATCGAAAGAAATGGGAATCGGTATCGCACTTCCTCCCAGAAAGAAATTATTTCTCCACATATCGAGGATGCCCGGATCGCAATACAAGTGAAGCATGGCGTCGGGGAACAGGGTCTTGAGGTAGTAAGGAACAGCGGAAATCATAAGCTGATCCCCGTAGGCTGTATGACGATATATGCACACCCTCTTTCCGTTCAAGTCCTGACCCCCATACCTCCGTTCGTATGGGTTGAACGA
>Ga0100403_1002849_pt1 | contig 13315 bp, 23 predicted proteins | sample CryGeymet201501t_FD_83663 | JGI IMG/M metagenome (GOLD analysis project Ga0100403, IMG submission 83663) | Groundwater microbial communities from Crystal Geyser aquifers in Utah, USA - Crystal Geyser metaG 2015-01t | ecosystem: Environmental > Aquatic > Deep subsurface > Groundwater | place...
TTCCGCATCCCCGAGCATGTCGCTTGGGAGATGCAGGACTTGATCGAGGCGGACAGCCTCACATGCTTCGACGCAGAACTAGTGTCGAAGCTCAACGACTTCTGTAGGAGGATTGTGTAGTGATGAACGTCTACACAGCAATGGAATTAGGGAGGCGCCTGCCCCTCGGTATCTGGGTAGAGCACGACTACCACAACCCGGAGGTTTTGATCACGGAACTCGACCGGGCGCGAAGTCCTGAGTTCGATCCGCACCAGACCTTCGACCGGGTACTGAGCGGTCGGGCGGCGAAATCGCGGGACGAGGGGCGGGTCTACCTGTTCCACGAAACCCGGGTGGGCGAGGCCCCCGAGTTCTACTGGATTTGGGTAGAGCCCATGCGCCCAGGCACAAGTCGAACACGAGTCCTAGACAATACGAACTGGTCCGTCGTGATGGGCGGCGGGATCAACTTCTCCAAATCTTCGGGGGAATGGAGCAGCAACACATGAACATCGAACTTTGGTCCGGCCTTCCGGAAGACTCAAACCTGCGTGACATCATCCTGGCCGCTTGGCCCGACAAGTACAGCTTCCCACCGCACCTGGAGCAAGCGGTGGTTCGGGCGGCACGGTGCGAACCGTACCGCCTGGCGGCTGCGTTGCATGTGGCGTGGATGACGGGGCCGTGTTTGTTTTCCCCAGCTTGCGATCAGAAAGGGACCTGGGCAGCGGCTCCCTGTAGGAACGAGCACCACGAGGGAGATGACGGAACGGTATCCCTGGAGGGGGAGCCGGTGGTCTGTATCCGGTGTTCGGCGGGTGTTCGACACCCGCCAACAAACCCCACGCTCCAGTACCGAGCCGTCGCCACATTGGCCCGGGAAAAGCCCAAGCATTGGCGCCGTCACATTCGGCGCCTAGTGGCATGGTCCGCCGAGGTGGCGTCGGGCTACCTCGTGAAGAAGGAGGACGCCCGATGAAGCCCGTAGGCTACCTCGACGAAAACGGCTCGCCCTATTGCGTGCCGTGCGCCTACAAAACACTCGGCAAGATCACTTGCCGAGTGTGTCCACACTGCGGTCACTCGCTGGCCATCAGCAGAACGGTGCTCACATGCACATGGCACCGCTGCCCCAGCAATGATGACGGCAAGCCGTTCCGCATCGACTGGCGGGATCAGAACGAACCCTACTCAAACCCCGACGAAATCGGGATGTTGGATGAGGAACACGCTGAGGGGATTGTCTGCTCGGCGTGCAGACGAGAACTGATTACCCCGTAGTAACTGAAAGGAGACGAAATGATCACAGAAGATCAACTCGACAGCGCCCGGAGTACGCTCCGGGCTTATCATCGACAGGAACGCATCCTCAACACGATTGAACACCTCATTACGGACGTGCAGAACGGGAACCTGACGAGCTATGATGACCTGTCGGAGGCCGTGGACTACATGGTCGAACAGGACACCACCTGGACTTCCGACTGCATGGAAGTCCTTCTGTGTGCCGACGACAACGGACGGAACGCCTTCACCGAGATCGATAGCTCGCCGCCAACGGTCGCGGGAGGGCTCGACTGGAGCACCCTCGCCTTCCATGCCCTGCGCGAGGAAGTGAACGAGGTGGTTCAGGATTACATCCAGGAGTGTGAGAACAGCTGGTGCCGCAAACTCGCGGCTGCGAAGAACCTGGACACGCCGCTGCCCACGAACGGCGCTCTGTGCGCCGCATGCCAGAAGGAAGAGGAGGAGATGGAAGATGAATAGAGAGACCTTTCAACGAGTCAGAAGAATCGAGCGCATCCGCACGGCGTTGAGCGACAGGTGCAGTCGATGTCACATCCCGGTTACCGAACTGCGCCTCGCCCACTACACCACGCTCTTGTCCCGAGAGCTGGCGCAGTCTAACGGGGGCTTCCCCCCCGAACTTCGGAAGGCCGATTGGCTCGATTGGGCCATCGGCTTCTACGGACTGACGCCGATGACGCCGTGGAAGAAGCTGACGGATAGGGAGAAGGACCTCTGGCGAGGCAGCGGACACTACAAACGACTGCGGGCTGAATACGAAGAGAAACGGGTTTCCAAGAACCGAGACCTGGCTGCGATGAATAAGCAGTACAAGGGGGACCCCCACCTCTTGTTCACCAAGCTCTTGTCTGCTGTGGTGTACAACAGAGGGATCTGGGATTACCGAACGGGCGGCACCATCCAGGAGCCAGGTGGCGTCAAGTTCTGGCGCACGCCCAACTGGCGGGCGCACGAGAAAGCGTGGATCAAGAAACACAGAACCGCCCGGGGTTTCTTTGAGCGGTACCGCACGGCGAGCGAGAAGTACAACAACCGAATCCTGGGATACAAGTCAGGGCGCAGCAAAGGGAAGCCGACCATCGGCATCCAGTGGGCGCTCATGGACTATGAGAAGGCCCGGGCAATGGCGGGAACGCCACGAGAAGAGAAGGAGAAAGTTTGAGGATCAACTTCTGGCCCCGCATCCAACCTGGAGACGAAATGCCTGCTGGCGACTGCCCCGCATATGGTGCCTTCGTCTATATCAACAAGGAGGAAAGCAAGTGAGAGAAAACAAATGCAGCATGTGTAACAAGACGTTCAACTTCCTGTCGAGGCATGGCTTGAAACCAGCACCAGTCCAGAGCAAGGCGCCAGTCTGCGTTCCTTGCCTCAAGAAAGCACAAGCTGCGCTGACGCGCAGCGAAAGGAAATCCGCATGAGACTCTATAAGCACGAAATCAAGAAAGCGCTGGCGGCGATGACTGCCGCCAGCAAAGACAGGTCGATACCACATGCGGCAGTCGCCATCATCCCTGACGACGAGTCCGTCAGCGTCGCTGTAACATTCGAGATCCCAACATTCCACATCGAGACCAGGCTGCACGTTGACGACAACTTCACAAAGCCCGTGTATATGTGCCTCTCCCACCTGGTGGAAGCAGTCAAGTCCGTAACCACGGATGCTGTGCTGTTCTCCATCGAAGACACTTCCATCTGCATCGGCAACGAAGATGGAAGTTCCAAGGGAAAGTACGCGCTCCTGCCCGAAGGCCCCAGACCGCAGATGGTGGTAGGGACGAAAGACACAGTCTTTCTGCCACCAGGATTCTTGTCTAGGGTAGTGGCCGCTAGCACCATCTCCAGTGACACAAGGCACAGCACGCTGCTTACCAGAAGAGGAGACAAAATCGTAGCCATGAACACAGACGCATATCGGCTTGTGCTTCTGGAAGCACAAGCCGATAGCAAAGTCGGAGACATCCCCGAAGATTACATGCTACGGAACGGCGATCTTCACTCGCTTAAATCTCTGGTCAACGAGGAAGATTTCTATTCCGTTGGACTGGGCGTTGAGTGGATGTCAGCGAAAAACAACGTCCGGATTATCGGACCCAATTGGATGGCGTTGTTACAGACAACCGGAGAACGGGCGGCTAACTACAAGGCCATCATGCCCGAGCCGGGCAGCATGCCGCACAGGTTGAAAATGAACACAGCCGAACAGAAGAAGTTTACAAAAGCAGTCAAGGGCATGGCAAAAGTGTTTGATAGAACAGAAGAGCAGCAGATGATCGTGCTTTCCGAAATCGACGGGAAGCCGACAGGAACGACAAGGTCTAGTATCAATGAAATCGAACGTAACGCAATACTACCAGGACAGATCAGTTCGGGCGGTGTTGCGTTGAATCTGAAATCAACGTTCTTGCTAGACGGAATAACGATCCTGAGTCTGGACGATTACGAACTTCGCTACAAAGACAACAACGTATTGACAATGGCTACAGGACAAACCGGCGATGTCCACTGTACTTACCTGCTCATGCCTACCGGCCAGTAGGAAAAGAAAGGAAGGATGTAGACATGAAAGTAGTCAACATGAGTAACTGCAAATGCGAGCCCACGTGCGTCGAGGCGGTATGCCGAGACTGCGAAGCATGTAGCTCGAACTACATCTCCAGTCGGATGCCGGACTACTGGCAAAATGACGATGTTAGTTCAGCCATTCACGAGCTATGGCACGCGACGCTGGACTGGCACCAGTGGCAGGCTGTGCTAGACGCGCTGGAGGAGCAAGAAAGCGGAAAGCGCATCCCAGAAAGATGGGTCAACATAGCTCAAGACCTAGACCTTCCGTTGCCGGATCTAGAGCTGGAAGTCTGGCTCGAAGATGGGGGGGCAGATGCTGGACTTGACAGCTCGGAACTGTTCCTGGCTGGACGAGCTAGCGAAGATGCGGACTACGTTTTCTCAGTCGAAAACGATTTGTCCCGATACCTGGACGATATACACATCTCCACGGCGATTGATGAAAAAAAAGGAAGGGAGAAAGCTCGATGAATGAAAATGTGAAGCTCTACACGTTCGAGTCCGTGTCAACCGGACAACCCGTGCCGTTCGTGGCCCGGTTAGTTGTTCGGGGAGATACCCTCAACCCAGGGCCGAGACGGACGCAGTTCGCCCACGACAAGGACGATCCGATCCTGGAATTCTACGACCCCCGGAATCCTGGGCCTACAGAGATTCCAAAGCTCGGGTTCCGTGTGGCGGAATACTACCTCACCACGCTTCTCGGGATGGAGAGTGGTTGGGCGTCGGGGCGGCAGGCGCGGATAGGCTTGGACCTACGGATGGGGGACAACGACTACAAAATCGACGGCGCCAGCATGGACAAGATCCTGCACTGGGCCGTCCTGACGCTGGCCCAACTGGCCGTGGCGTCGAAGGGAATCAAATAATGGCCAACTACCTGAATGCCGCCGCTGCCATCGAGGCCGCAGCACTCTTCATGGGTCAGAGGAACTACCGCACGGCCAACATGGTGTTGGACCTGGCGCTGGAATTGATTGGAGAGGATCGATGAACATTCCCCACACCGAACTGAACCTCAATGACTTACGACCGGGACTGATTACGAGCATCCGAAAGGTGGCTCGGCATGTTCGGTCCCTGAGCAGGACCCCCACATGGCGGGAGTTTATCGGCCCATGCCTCCACCGGGGCACGCGAAACGACATGGCGAGTACGTGCGAATCCATGTTTCTGGCTGGCAAGAGCAGCGTGTATCTGGTGTGTCGCAACTTGTCTCACGGGCACTGCGACGTAAAGTCAATGGACTTGTGTACGGACAAGGACCCCAAGGGGTGGGGGGCGGAGGAATTGTCAAGGATTCTGGCAGACCTGTGCTGGATTTCCCATGTGCTGTCCGACGAACTGAACAAGAGGTAACCCGTCACTACATAGTAATTGAAACGGAAAGGAACACACACATGCACATAAACTTTGATACGCTTAACTTGGACATTTTGCGGGGACTGCAAATGGGCGTTGTCCCGCCAGGATACAGCCTTTCAGAAGGAATGGGGTCAGGATGTTTCCTGGACCCGCCGGGATACCCGAGCTACTTCCTGCGGTACCTGTATACGCCAAGGGGAAATAATCCCCGGTGGGGGCCACAGGTGTACATCCTCGACCCCGAGGGAACCCCCAGAATCATCAAGAACCCGTCGGTTCTGTATAGGAGACTCTACCTCCCGCTACCGGAAAATCACCCTCGGATGCGGCTGTGGCTGGCAGCAGTCTATACCCATATGGCCAGAGGGTATATAAACCCGACCGGAAAATTCGCCCCATCCCACGGCAAGATAATGTTTTGGGGGCTTGAACCCTTCTCCCCCAAACATTTTCAAGACGACCCGAGATTTTCTGACGACTATAGATCCATGGAAAGTCAGGCGGTGACGCAGTTTAACCAGAAGCTTTCTCAGGAGTGGGATCGGATTGCTCTGCCAGAGAACCACGCAGCGGTACAACATGTGAGACAGTATTTCCCCCATCACAAACCAGAAGTGGAATGGATCGAAGATCCCTCTACCTGCCCAAGGGGTGCTAACTGGTGGGAGGTGTTCGGCAGTGTCCCGATTAACGTGGACGAGTGCAGTGCACAATTGCATATTCAACACGGATCTTCGTACCCAAACCGCTGGTCCCACCCCGTTAACGTAACGTGGTGTCAACAGTGCGGTTGGCGCGATGAACAACACGGCTAGACTAACTGGAATCGAAAGGACAAAAAGATGATTGAAATCAAAAACGCAACAGGAACAATTCTAAAGTCGGTGGATGCGAAGACGCTGGAAGACGCCGACCTAGAGGGCGCTAACCTGAGGGGCGCCGACCTGGAGGGCGCCCAGATACTTCCCAGGTGGAAACTCGACAGGACTACCACAAAGTAATTGAAAGGAGATGCAATGATCGACGAGACGAAACTCAATCTGAAGTACGCACCGATGGATAGTGCGGCGTACCTCCCTTGGTTGCGGCGACGAGCCAAAAACCTGTTGGCCTACGTTTCCAACGCAACGACGACGTTCAACGAGACACAAACAACATGGGATTGGCTGCGCCTCCTCCCCGAGCCCCTGGCTAACGTCAACTTTGAAGTTAAGGTTGCCGGGGACGGGTCGCTGATGGTGTGCGACGTTGTTCATCGCGGAGAACAAATACCCCTCACACGCCTCTCCACCGAGGACCTGTTCTGGTTGATTGTGTATCTTTACGACATCGACACCGCAGTTTGTAACCTAGCGACGTGGAAGAAACTGAGGAGAAAGAAATGAAACTCTCCGACCTGAAACGACTGCCCATCGGCACCCGGCTGTATTTGCTGGAGTGCCTGACCGGACCCGTACCCAAGGACAAACAAGGACGAACAATAGTCAAGGTTCGATCCGCCGACTTGATCGTGGAGGCGGATCACAAGCACGGAAGTAGGTCTCACCTCGCCTTCCCCCCGGCAAAAGAGTTCGAGGCGACGGAGAACGGCTTTATCATTTACGACCCGGGGTATGACCGAACGGGATTCGACGCCGATGGAAAGCCGCTGCCCCCGGAACCACGCCGGATTGCTGCTCGATATCAATTCAACCCCGAGGAGGAGTCGCAGTGAAGCACTACGGAACCGTCAACCTCCCGGGCAAGGTGCCCGGGATTCCCGACAAAGAGATAGGAACCATCTGGACACTGAAGAACGGTCACTTCGTCTTTCAATGGCTGAAGGATCAGAACATGTTCTACCTGCGATCCACCGTGCAGGAGATCCAGAAGATCATCAACAGTGTCTGGTCCTCCCCCACCAAGAGAAAGAAGGTGGAGTAAATGGCACCCGAGTACGCAACGTGGCGCTACCTCCTCACCCGAGCATCTGGGAAAATCCCTAAGAGATGGAAGTCTTTCTACAGCTTCCTAGCCGATGTCGGGAGTCGGCCAGGCCCTGGGTTCCGGTTTTCCCTGGAAGCCCGGGGATGGATGGAGAGGGGCCTTCCTGGGGGTGTTTCGGGGGCGACCGCTCGACACAAGATGGTGTCGAAGGGGCAATACCCCTGCGCCATCTACAACTGCACCGTTCCGACAGACCCCGGGAGAAGCCAGTGCGCCAGACACTTAGCCCTGGCCTCGGCCCGACAACAACGCTACATGGAGAAGAAGAAATGAAGCAATGACAATAAACATGGAAATTAAGATCAGAAGTTGGCTAGAAAATCCCACCCTACAGGAATGGCTGATTCAGATGGGTGCGTGTGAGGAGGGCTTGGAATGGATCGGAGAGCGCACCTCCTTTCAAGAATGCTGGGAGACGCGCCAAGACCAAGCATGGATGTTTTGGGCGATTTGCCGATTACCCACCAATCCCATTGTCGGGGGGGCAAAGACCGCTGACGAACTTCGATCCATCATCCCCAGGCCCAACGTAAGCTGGATGAAGGGGCAGTGACATGAGCATAAAACTTCGGCTAACGAAATCGGGACTCGTCAAGAGGCCCACAAAGGATGGCAAGTCCATCCAGTATTGGTGCAACCGATTCGCTAGGTTGTCCCTGGAGATCGACGAGCTGACGGAGGACAAGATGGAGGCCCGGGACAACCTCCTGGAGCTGTGCCAAAAGGAATTGGCACAGCGGGAGAAGGCCAATCCCGGAGCAACAATCAACCTACGGTTCGACACCAAGTCCGGGTGTACCGTGGAGATTCAGCGATACGACATGTTGTCCCTTACGGAGTCAATTGCAAACTATCTAAAGGATAAATACAGGTTAGTCTGGAATCGTGTCAAAGTGGTGAAAACCACGATAGATGCGAAGAAGTTGAAGGTCGATCTAGGGAAAGATGCGGCCCTGTTCGACACGATGAAACAAGAGTTCGGGATTCTGATCCAACAAACGGTGGTCAAATGTCAACGAAACGCGAGCGAAGCCCCCGAGGCACGAAGAAAGAAGTCGTGAAGTTCTCCCGTTCGGCGCTGCAACAGGCGGCGAAGGTCTACAGTGACAAGGTGAAAGAGTTGGAGGCGGTCATCAACGAGACCGTCTATGAACGGGACGAGATTGTCCATGTTGGTATCTGCTGTGTGTTGACCCGGATGAACATGTTTCAGCTCGGGAGTAACAAGCAGAATTGGGGCGTGGCCAAGACGTACACGAACGAGAAGATTCTCCAGGGATTCGGGTTCGACCCACAGAAGCCCGAATATTTCACCACCACGCTCAACTCCCAAACGCTCATCGACTCTATCGTGGGGATGCCGTGGCCCCGGATGGACACTGAGGAGTTAATTCGTAGACCGGCGGGAATCCGGGTGGCCACAGTCGCGCACATCGGGGAAATCTGGAACGCCTCCGGCCCCATCCTGACCTGCCTGAATGACCTGCTGCTGAAAGAGTTCAAGGACGGCACCCTGGCGGTGGAGGAGCTATCGCAATTGCGGTGCATTTTCAGTGACAGCAACGTCCTACCCCCACTCAACGACTCGTCGCTCTGGGCCTTGAAAGACAGGTTCCATTTCAACTTCGTTGTCGGCGACTTGACGGTGGAGGAAAACTTCAAGAAGATGTTGCGGAACAAGGCGAAGAAGACCTTCGGAAAGCAGAAAATTTCCGCCGTCTTGTCTCCCGATTACTTCGAGGTTATCGAGCAGCAAATCGGGCTGGTCGAGTTCCCGGAGTCGGCCATCACCTGCCTCAGTCAGATCCGAAACGACCTAATCGCGGCAAAGATTTCTCTCTCGCCCCGACGCTATAACGACAGCATTGCCGCCCTGAAATATCAGGCGTGGTACGCAGGAGATACGGCGGTTCGCCCGCGCCACTTCGGCATCCTGAAGCCCATCTTGTGGGAGCTGGAGGGGCAGCGGGTTTATGCAGAGGCAGCAATCGAGAAGGTTATCAACTCAAAATTGTACGCGGGGGAAAGGCGGGATCAAATCAAAGCCGACCTCGCCGAACTGAACGTCCGAGTTGGCGCCGTTCTCAGCACCGCGCTGAATGACACGGGGGTCAAAGCCCTCTTCTCCATCCTTGAGGAGTTGAAGCCGATGGAAGAGGACTTGGACACCTTGGCCATGGACCTACCGCGCTCGAAGTACAGGCCGCTCGACCAGGCGCGAGTGCTACTGAAACGCCGCATCAACACAGCCCTGATCGCCGCCGATGGGCGAAAGGATCACCCATGATTGACAAGACATCTCGCCGAAGAATCACCCGAGCGGCCCAAGCGTTTTCCCGTGCAACGGAGAGCGGTGCCTTCGGCCCGAATTGCATCCTCGATATCGGGGCAGTGGCCTACCTCGTCCTGGTGGTGGACAAGGGGGGTGCCTACCAAGGGTTTCAGGTTCTCCCCACGCACCAAGTCCACGGCACCCCCTCCAAGGTCATCAGCACGGTTCACATGAAGTTCCGATACTGCGTTCTCCCAGGAAACACGCTGCATCAAGTCCTCCTGACGACGGACTTGACTGGCGTGCTGAACATCCCGGAAACCCGTCTAAAAGACCTGCCGAAGAATCGGGGGAACGCCGAATATACCGTGTCCTGCCACAACCCCGGGCGGTGTACCCTGACGGCCCGGAACACCATGACGCCGGAACGGGCGGGGAAGAAAGCGACCGCGCTGTACACACGGTTCAACACCTATGTATCCGACATCGCCATCGAATTCGTTCGGGTGGAGTACATCAAGGAACTGATGCGATGAACACTCGATATGTCCCGCTCCTGACCAACTTGAAAAACAACGTCGCCGGTCCAGTTTCAAGCGGCATTAGACAGTGCCTACAGCGCGGCGACACTATGGACACGCTCTCCGATGCCCTCGACCAGTTGGTTCAGGGACTTCCAAGGAGAAACCACACCCTGCCCGAGTGGCTGACCACCCGGACCAAGAACAACTTGGTCCTGTCCTTGGCCGTCCTGTCGTATCTCTTGAGTGCCCCCGGCAAACCCAAAAAAGCAAACAGAGCCGCCAAAACTCTCCTCGCCAATGTCTGTCCCGAGGAAGACCTCGCCGAAATCCTGCGACAAGGCGCCGGAAATGGCGACACACCCCTCGGCAACCCCGAAAAGGACATCACCCCCCTTATCAACGCCGTTGAAGAGTGCTGGGTGACGAGTTCGGATGTACTGCGTCTAGTGGGACGAATGTTCTCGGGAATGAACACCGTGCTCGCCCACGGCCACCATCGGATGGAGATGCCGCAGCTCGTTTCCCGAGGGCGCAACCTACCCTCGGCACTCCCCCTCGAATGGGTTCGGGCTCGAACACCGCAACTCCGGGCCGGGTTCTATTCAGACTTCGCAGACGGGAAGTTGCTGGTCCGAGAAAGTCGCCCCCCCAAAGATCGATCCGGCGGGGTGATCGTCTTGCGAGATTGCTCCGGGTCCATGCAAAGTCCCATGACCAACGTCTTTGGCCTTCTTGCTTCGCCCCTGACGTTCTGTATCGCACTGTCCGAGAAATTACGGCAGGACTGCAACGCACAAGGTCGCGCCTTCAGTGCCGTCGATTTCACTTCGGGGGTTAGCGGGATACGCACATGGTCGATGCAGGATCTGCATGACCCGACCCAAGTGAAAGACTTTCAGCGGGTCAGGACAATGTGCGGGGGGACGGACTTCAACCAGGCGCTGAACGCGGCCTTGAATCTAGCCACTCTGGAGGGGGCGCAGGACACCTCCGACTTGGTGTTGATAACCGATGGGGAAGGTGACATCACGGAAGGAACGCTTAAGAGAATTGGAAGCAATAGGTCTCGATTGTTTTCGCTAATGATCTTGAACACTTTCGAGGGGGGCACCACAAACCTGAGGAACATGGGGGCGTGGTGCGAACGGGTTGGCGGGGCGGTGCTGACCGATAAACAAATGACAGACCCGGAAGCGTTGGCCGCGTTCGAGGCGAAGGTTTTGAATGCCGAGCATGAGACCAACGCCTTAGTGAGAATCTGATTACTTCGTGGTAACTGCGGGAAGAGAACCTTAAGGGGGACACCCTACCATACCATACCCTACGTAGTAGGGTGGGTATGGTGGGTAGGGGGATTAGGAGAAGATGGGGGTTATAGACTCCTAAGGAAGATGTATCACGGTGTTTACTCGCTACGCTCGTAAACACAAATACGTTTAACCCTTTTTAATACACTCTTTCTGTTGTTGAGTTCCAGTTTTAGTTGTATGGGGTCGAAAGCCGCTCCTAGCCCACAAGCCCCTGGTCCCAGGTATCGCGACACTCGCTCCGCTCGTGCGCGAGTAGCTCACGCCTCGCTCCACTCCGCTTCGCTGCGTTCGCTCGTTGTGCCTGCTCGTGGAACTCGCTCCCCTCCGCTGCGCTTCGCTCCGCTCCGTTCGCTCGTTATCACTCGCAGGATGGGCTCGCTTCGCTCACATGAGGTGGAGGTGCTGTGAGAGGGTCTTAAACAGCCTTCTTCCACCACAAAAGCCCTTGGGAGGGTCGAAGGGGTCCCCAGCCTTCCCGTTAGCACCCCCCGGAAGGCCCATGGCGCTCGTTCTGTGGGCCTCTAGGGCCTTTGAGATAGGAAAGTGAACGTTGGCCCCTCGAACGCCTTAAAACCCCCGTGTTTGATTACCACAAAGTAATGGAATTATCGCCTCCACCTTTCCCCGGAAAACGAGGGCGAAAAAAAATCCTTTGGCCCCCGAAAATTCTTATGTTAATGTTCGCCACCCAAGCAATTAACTCTCAGCCGAAGCGAGGTCGGATGAAAACGAAATTGAAGTGGACGCCCGACGCCCACACCACAAAAGCCCCCGACGTTATCCGGTGGTCCGACAAGGCCCGTTACATTCGAGACCGTATCGAACAGCGGGCCTTGTTCCGTTATCATCGTTTGTTGACGGAAATCAACAAGGACCTCCCCCAACTCCGAAACATGTATCTCATCCCGGGTAATGGGATGTTCGGTGAGAAGGAGTTCATCAATAGTAACGCTTACCTGGCGGCATGGATGGTGGCCGTTCGCCAAGAGGTTAGCGTTGGGACGATGTTGTTCGCCTGGAGAACCACCTTTCGCAATCTCACGAGGGGCAAGTGGTTCGTGGAGTTGCGGCGGGGGGAGGGCGGTAAACGGAAGGTGTCTCTTGAAGACATCTTACAAGAGTCCGAAGATGAATCCGGGGACGCACTCCCCACGGCTGTACACTTGAACCAACTCTCGTCCCATCCAATTCGAGAGTATGAAGAGGAGGTTGCCTATCGAGAGCTGTTTCAAAGCATCGCAAACCAACTGGACGACCGGGGGCGGCAGGTGTTGCGGGTGTTGTGTCATCCACCAGCATCCGCCTTAGTGTACCGAGAGAATCGATTCGACACCCGAGCGAACCGAGGGGATGCGCCGGGGAGTTTGCGCCGAACCCCGGTGTTCAAGAAGGATTTGATCAAGTATTTGGGGATGCGGCGTGGAACGTTTTTCGACGCCGTGCAAACTATTCGCAGCGTCACGAGGAAAGTTTTGCAGGAAAGGAACTGACACCTGATTACTTCGTGGTAATCAGAACACAAGGAGAGGAATGAGCATTATGGCCAAGAGTACAAAGGCAAACAAGAAGTCGGCGACCGAGGTCAAGGTGACTCAGGTTCATCGGAACATCGACAAGTGGGCGAAGGACCTGGGCGTCCCTATGACCGAACCGACGACCGCCGCCAACTTCGAGGTGAACCAGGGGGTTCTCGTAGAGTGGCTGGTCGCCAACAAGTCGAAGGAGTTGAATACCCTCCCGTCGGATCTCATCGAGTACCTGAAGGAGGTCGGACTGCTCACCCCCGAGAAGTCGCCCCCCGCCAAGGCCAAGAAGTCCAAGGGCAAGAAGTCCCCCGAGCCCGAGGAGGACGACGAGGACGAAGACGAAGACGAGGACGAAGACGAAGACGAGGACGAAGACGAGGACGAGGACGAGGACGAGGACGAGGACGAAGAGGCCCCCGAACCTGAGGACGAGGACGAGGAGGCCCCCGCCAAGGCCAAGAAGTCCAAGGGCAA
>Ga0100403_1002850_pt1 | contig 13313 bp, 15 predicted proteins | sample CryGeymet201501t_FD_83663 | JGI IMG/M metagenome (GOLD analysis project Ga0100403, IMG submission 83663) | Groundwater microbial communities from Crystal Geyser aquifers in Utah, USA - Crystal Geyser metaG 2015-01t | ecosystem: Environmental > Aquatic > Deep subsurface > Groundwater | place...
TGAGAATGGATTGACTAAAAAAATAAAAATATACGATCTGGCAGTGGGAAATGTGTTTGAAAATGAAGATAGATTTATAAGTTTGCATGAAAGCAATAGTGGATGCCACAGCTTTAATTCAAAGAATGCTCCCGGCATGACGGACGAACTGCAACGTGTAAGTACCATTTCAATTCAGAATGTTTTCAAGGATATTGAGTATTGCGATCTGTTGAAAATTGATTGTGAGGGTGCCGAATATGAATTTCTGCCGGGAATTCCTTTTTACAAAGTTGGTCAGATTTCAATGGAACTGCACGAAGGAAATCAAATAGAGATGATTGATTTTCTGCGGACATTTTATGAAGTTGATTATCACACGGCCAAGGATGGCCGGTCATTAATGGTTTATTGTCATGACCCTAAAAGAACAGGTGATAAAAAACTTGGTTGATTTTCACGGGATAATGGAAAAGTTGAAGATTAATTTTTTTCTAATGGACGGAACGCTTCTAGGGCTGTATCGGGACGGGGGATTAATTGAGGGAGATTATGATGATATTGATGTTGGGATTTTTGAAGAAGATGAGCCGAGAATGAGGGATATAATTCCGGCGATGGAAGAAGCGGGATTTTTTAATAATAAAAGTTTTCGTCTGAAAGGAATGATTGAGGGGTTATCGTTCAAACGCTGGGTCAATCATATCGACATATTCCTGGTTCACCGGAAAGGAAACGAGGCTTTTAATTTAGCGAGGAATTGTTGTAAAATAGGATCACTGGATTATATGGCTTATATCTATCCGGCGGAATGCTTTGAAAAACTGGGCGAGATATTTTTCGAGGGGATGATGTTCAAAATTCCCTGCAAAACGGACAGATTCCTGGCGGCGAGGTATAATGAGAACTGGCGAACGCCGCATCTGCGGACAGAAGGATTCGATATGTGCAATGTCAAACAAAATAAAGCATTAAGGGGAAATTACGAATATGAATGAGACTTATTGGAAACAATGGTATCGCAAATTCAAATACAGGAAGCCGAGCGACTTTGCGAAGTTCTGCGTTAAAAGGATACCGAAAGGATCAACCATTCTTGATATCGGGTGTGGCAATATGCGGGATACTTTGTTTTTCGCAAAGAATAAATTAAAAACAATTGGGGTGGATATTATTGATCCCGGAATAGAACTTTACAAGAAAAACAAATATATTTATTTTCACAATTTCGACGCCGTAGATTTTATTGGGAGTATTCCGGACAATTATTTCAGGTGTCCGGTGGTCTATGCTAGATTTTTCCTGCATGCTGTTGAACGGAAGAAGATGGTGGAATTTATAGCTTATTGCTCGGCCCAGAACCTGTCTATCTATGCCGAGGCCAGATCGGATCGGGACACAGAAATCAAAAAGGACAGAAGCCATAAAAGAAATCTGGTGAATGCCAATGCTCTGCTAAAACTGCTCATACATTATGGATACCGGATAGAGTATTTCGAGGAAGGAAAAAGATTGGCGAAGTGGAAAGGGGAAGATCCAGTGATAATAAGATTCATTGCCAATGGATAGATACCAGATAGTGGAAAAAATCAAAGCCAAACCGGTTGAGCCGAAATACTACTCGGTTCTGCTTCGGACTAGCGGCAATCCGATACAGGAGTGGCTCTGGGCCGGCGTGGCCTATACGCTCGATGACGCTTTAATTATCGCCAAATTAGAGATGGCTTTGGTCAGATTAAGGCCGGATGCGTATTTCCTAGCTATGTTTCGGGCAATGCCGGCCAGAGATGTCATCAATGCGATGAGCTCAATGGAATTGAAAAAGGTCGAAGAACCTAAAGCAAAAAACGATGAAAAAACTAATAGTGGCGACATTCTTGATATTCCTGCCGATAACGGCGTACGCCGAAAGATTCTGCCTCATAGCTGACATTCATAACGGAAGCGGAACGAGAAAATTGACGAAAGAGAATATAACTTATCCGAAGTGGGGCAACCGTTATTTCAAAGAGGCTTTGAAAAGAGCGAAGGCAAACAGCGTTGATGCCTGCATAGTGCTGGGAGATAATACTAATAAGGGAAAGAAAAAAGAAGCGAAAAAATTGGCGAAAACAGCTCAAAAAAGCGGAGTGAAAGTCATCTGGGTAAAAGGAAATCATGATAGCAATAAATCGCAAAAATATCTCTATGAAAAGACAAATTATTTTGTGGACTTTAGCGATGTCAGGGTTATTGTGCTGGATAGCAATTTTACGAACATTACTGGTAATGGCGGAGTCAGTCCGGCGAATCAGGAATTTTATCAGGAGGCGTTGAACACGGATAAAAAGATAATTCTGGCAATGCATCATCCGCCGGTTGATAAAAGGACGCACGAGTGGAATCATCAATATGACTGGATCGGAGACAAGCCGGAATATATATTAAGCGGGCATCTGCACACCGGATTCAAAGAAGGAAAAATCTGGTCGCTGAAAGCATTGACGCTTAAAAAGAATCTTAAAATGGAATATATCGAGTTATGATTTATGATATTGCAAGCCACGTTTTCTACTTCATACTAGGATTGGCGATGATGTTCAAATGGACACTCACGGCGATATTAGTTGTGGCTTTAATCACTTATCTCCTAAAAAATGGAAACGATTGAAATCGCAAAAATAAATCAATACCCAGACAACCCAAAAGAGCATCCCGACGAGCAGGTTGATATGATTATCAATTCAATCCGGGAGTTCGGTTTCAACCAGCCCATAGTGATTGATAAAAATAACGAGATAATCGTGGGACACGGCCGCTATCTCGCCGCTCTTAAAATGGGAATGCAGGAAGTGCCAATAATCAGAAAGGAAAACCTGACGGAGGAACAGGTGAAAGCCTACCGGCTGGCGGATAATAAGCTCAATGAAAGCGGATGGAACATACCTTTGGTTATCGAGGAATTAAAGGGATTGAGCGATGAGATGATATCGCTTACAGGCTTCGATAAATCGATTCTGGGACTGGAAGAGGATGAATTCGATGCCGAAGCTGAATATGGCAAAATAGTCGAACCTGTGTCAAAACTGGGCGATCTATACCAACTGGGAGATCATCGGCTCATGTGCGGAGATTCAACAAAAGAGGAAGATGTTGAGAAATTGATGGATGGGAAGCTGGGAAACCTCATATTCACGGATCCACCATATAACGTTGACTACGACTACAATGTAATTTATGGAATTGCGGAAAAAATCGATGGTAGGGAAAGAAAGAAGAAATTCGCCAGGTCAACTCAAAAAATATTCAACGATAAAATGAGTAATGAGGAGTGCATGAAATTTTATACTGCGGTGCTTAAAAATCTACATAAATTCACCGAAAACAACACTTGTATATATTGGTGGTATGCATCTAAAAATGATTTTCTAAACCGTAAGTCATTCCGGGATGCTGGCTGGAATATAAGTCAGGATTTAATTTGGGTGAAAAATGGTCCCGTATTCTCAAGGGGGCAGGATTATCATAGGATGTATGAGCCCTGTATGTTTGGATGGAAAAAAGGAGAAACGCATTTTATAAACAAAAAATATGCCAAATATAAGGATGCTTTCAATTTGGATGATCTAAACTTTGACGAATTTCTGAATTTATTAAATGTTTGGTTTCAAAAAAGAGATAATACAAGCAGTTACGAACATCCAACCCAAAAACCAGTAAGACTTACCGAGCGAGCATTAAAAAAGAATAGTAAGGATGGAGATATAGTGGTTGACTTCTTCGGCGGGAGCGGAAGCACATTAATTGGTTGTGAACAGGCAAGGCGGAAATGCTATATGATGGAACTAGATCCTAAATATTGCGATGTCATCGTGAAAAGATGGGAGCGGTTCACTGAAAAAAAAGCTGAGAAAATAACTAACAATGACTAAAAATGAGACTTTCAAAGGAAACGCAACTGGAACATATCGGCTGGATAAGGAGAATTTTAGTAATGGATTCAAGTGTCAGCCTTATTAGAATTCAGAGGATTATTGAGGAAAGCTATGGTCGAAAGATGGCCATAGACTATATCTGGCGGTTATTAAAAAAGGTGAGAGGAGAACGAATCAAGCGGTTTGAGAATATAACCCTCACGAAGTTTCTGGCCAAATTCGCTGATATACTCACCGAATCGGATAAAAAACTCTGGCTGATTGCCAATGGCAAAGATAATAGCGAAAAGGATAGGATCGCCGCCTTGCGGGAGATAAGAAACAACAACCGGGATCTATTCGACAAGATGTTCGATTCGGGAATCTTCGAAAAGAAGCTGGGCGAGCTGGGAGTAAAATTTCCCTTAGCCGAAATGCTGGCCGAGCTTAACGATCTGACCGGCAATCAATTCAACTGGCAGAAAAACAAGGGACTGGATAAATTCAAATCAAATGTCGAACGAAAACCAATCGCAGGATCAAAAGGAGACGGCCATGAAGCTGATAAAAGCCCAGAGGAGCTTCCATGATTTCGTGTATGAGATATTGTCGGTGAGCTTCGATAAATTCATCGGCGGAGCTTATATTGACGAGGTATGCGATCTCTACAATTCCTGCCAGCACACGGCTCGGATAAGCCCGAGGGATCATTTCAAATCGACTGGATTATACGCCATGATAATGTATGATCTTCTTTTTTGGAAGGGAGACTTGGAAAACCATTATTTCTCTTATCAAGAGACAATGGCCGGCTATCATATCGGGAAGATTAAAAATCTCATTGCAAGAAATCCTTTTTACGAGCATTTAATTGATTTAAGCAAGGGCGAGAGCAAGATAAGATACAAAAAAAAAGATGGTTCTATCTTCCGGGTTGATCCTCACGGACTGCTGGCTTTCAAGCGGGGAATCCACGCACCCAGAATCTATGTGGACGATCCATTCCAAGATCCGGAGAATAAACTGCTTCCGACAACGATCAAAAAAATCAACGATGTGTTCGTGACCCAGATAATGGACATGGTAACGCAGGACGGGCGGTTGCACGTGGCCGGGACGCCCCAGACCAACTTTGATTTCTTCTTCGATCAGAAAGTGATGCAGGAGTTCGCCGTGATGATTAAGCCCGCCGTGTTGAGCTATAAGGAGAAGACAGCCCTCTGGCCGGAACACATGGACTTCGAGGAACTGATGAAGCGGAAAGAGATCCGGGGAATAAAGATATTCAATCAGGAATACATGTGCAGTCCGGTCTGGAGTGAAGATTCCTTTTTTAAAGAGCCTCAACTGTTGGAGGTGGTAAATTCCAAGTTGCATAATCTCCCGATCTATGATAAAATAAAGACATTCAATAACGTGGTCGCCGGTTTCGATATCGGCAAGAAGTCTCACCCAAGCCATTTAGCTGTTTTCGAGCTACATGGTAATTTAGCTGTGCAACTGCATTCCAAGTTCATGGATGGGTGGAACTATGCCGGGGACGGGACGTTTAATCCGCAGAAGCCTACCCAAGTTGAATACCTTTTAATGGCAATTGAGAATTTCAAGATAGACCAGCTGTTCTACGATGACACTAGAGCCGAGTTCGAGAGTCTGCGGGAGCGGGGAATCCTGCCGGCCCAGTGCGTGCCGGTAACATTCACCACCAAAGAGAAGCATTCAATGGCGGTGGAGTTTGACAAATCGGTGACACAGAAGAAAATCGAGCTTCTGGACGACCAGCGGCAGACTGAACAGATCCTGATGGTGACGAACGACCTGAAAGCGTTGGAAACACCAATGGGACACGGAGATTCGTTCTGGAGCATCGCTCTGGCTCATAAGGGAATCAATCCAGAGTTTGGCAGGTTAAGTGATTTATATCCCGATCAAATGGAGGAAACAAAAGAAAAGCCCGTGACAGCGGGACTTCAGCAAAAAGTTTTTTAATCATATGAAACTATTCGGACGAGACATAAGTTTTCCGAGAATATTCCAGCAAAGGATATCTTCCAAAGAGATGGGCGGGAGCGGTACTTCGATATTCTCTGGAATGATAAGTGATGAAGAGTATAACTCTGTTCTTTCGGGTAAGGAAGGCTTGAGAATTTACGATCAGATGCGGCGATCTGACGCTACGGTCGGGGCGGCTTTAATGTCAATCAAACTTCCGATCCGGGGAGCAAAATGGTTCATCCAGCCGGCGACCAATGAGCCGAAAGATCAGGAGATTGCTGATTTTGTCTGGGCCTGCCTCATGGAGCGAATGGATATTACATGGGATGATTTTCTTCGCCAGGCACTTCTGATGCTTGATTACGGGCATATGGTTTTTGAGAAGGTATTTCAGATTGTGGAACACGAAGGCAAGGAATATATCGGCTGGAAGAAGTTTGCTCCGAGGCTTCCGAAGTCAATTTATAAATGGCAGATCGGGGACGCCAACGCTGGCAAAGAAGGCATAACCCAGATACTCCCGGACGGCCGGCAGGTTGAGATTCCGATGGAGAAGCTGATAATTTTCATTAATCAAAAAGAAGGCGATAATTGGGAGGGAATTTCTGTTTTACGCCAAGCTTACAAACATTGGTATTTCAAGGATAACTTTTACAAAATAGACGCCATGAGCTTTGAGCGGCAGGGATTGGGAATTCCGATAATGAAGCTTCCAGCCGGATATGACGACGGCGATAAAACGATGGCCCAAACACTCCTGAAGAATATAAGAGCCAATGAACAGCAGTATTTGGCAATTCCTGCTGGTTGGGAGTTTGAGATGGCCGACATGAAAGGAAGTTCAGTGCGGGACCCGAAAAATTCCATATTGCACCATGACCGGCAGATAACCAAAAGCGTGCTGGCCCAGTTTTTGGAATTGGGATCTACCGGCGGATCGGGAAGCCGGGCATTGAGCCAAGACCATTCAGCCCTTTTTTATGAATCCCTGAAAGCGGTGGCGAGACAAATCAGCGACGTGATTAATAAATACGCCATCAAACAACTGGTGGACATGAATTTTGATGTGGAGTATTATCCGGAGTTGCAATTTTCAAGCATAGGTAGGGTTGATTTTGAGGAACTTTCCACAACTTTGTCCGATCTGGTTTCGGCCAAGGTCATCATTCCGGATGGCGGACTGGAGGATTTCATCCGGGAAAAATTTGAGTTGCCCGAGGTGCCGGAAGAGGAGAAAGAAGAACGGGAGGAAATGCGAAAAGCCCAACCGGTGGTTGAGAATATACCCGATGAGAAAAAAGAAAAAAAACCAGGCAAGGGTGAAAAAGAAAAAATGGAAAAGGAGGAAGAACTGCAGAAAGCCAGCGAATTAAAAAAAAAAGGTAAAATGCAACTGCACGGAGCCGAGCCAGTATTCGTGGGGTGGCGACCTCTTACGTTCGCTGAAAAGAAAATAAACTTCAAGCTGATTCAAGACAGGCTCACCGAGTTCGAGCAGAATTACGTGAAAGATACCCTAAAAATACTGGAAGAAGCCAGTCCGATTCTGCTGGCGGACTTCAAGAAGGCTATGAAGACGAAGGACATGACGGCGGTGCGGAATCTGGCCATGGAATACAAAGGGCCTTATCGGAAAGAAATATTGCGGCATTTGGGATTGATTTATGAGTTCGGCAAACGGGGAGCATCCAAAGAGATGGGAATGCCGGCTCCGAAAACGCCCGAAGCGGAGCTTAAAAGGCTCATTATGCAAGCGGATACTATCGCCGATGTTCACGAAAGTGAAGTATTACGGGGAATGAAACTGACTGCTTTGAAACATTTACAGCAAGGAAAGACTATTGATGAAGCGATGAATAACGTGGCTATCGAGCTGGGGAAGCTGTCGAATACGCTTACTTACAACACTTCCGTGCTGACGGTCGGGGAACTTTACAATCAGGGCCGTTATCAGACGATATATGAGAACAAGAAGATGGTTTACGCTCTCCAGCGGAGCGAAGTTTTGGATTTTAGGATTTGCAATTTCTGCCTTTCAATGGATGGAAGAGTTATAAGCCTGAATGATCCGATGGCGAAAGCCGGTGCATACCACTCGAATTGTAGGGGAATCTGGGTGGAAATAATGAAAGACGAAGCCGAATTGCCGGAAGTGAAAGGCGTGCCGAATAGCATCATGAAACGCTGGGAGGGCGGGGTCAATGAATTTGAGCAGATTGAAAAGCCTATCATAGACAAAGATTCGATTGCCTGGGATTATTACAAGGGAACATTGGATTTAACCGGAAAAAAATGAGCCAGCCATATATAAAAGTGCTAAACAGAACCGATCCAAACCGGTGCAACTGCGTGAAGTATGCCCGGAGCAAAGTTTCAAGCCTGCCTTACGGACTTTGGACACTCTGGAGCAAGAAACGGAGCATTAACTCCCAGAAGCCAAAAAAGTATTCGGTGGCTATAATGAATGTAGGATTCTGGGGTCATGTCGGATTCGTGAAAAAGGTGGGAAGCAACCATTTGACTATCCGGGAAGCGAATTACAAAAGTTGCACTATCACGGAAAGACACGACACGGCGAAAGCATTAAAAATAATCGGATACTATGCAAAATAAAGTTTTAGTGAGCATTCATGGGAACGGATACATTCAGGATTTCGACGGATTAAGCCCGTTTAAGTCGTTTATAGGCTTGCGACTGGACAAGGAATGGCCAATCGTCACCAATCCGCAGAAATCAATCTGCGATGCCCGCACCAACGCCGTGGAGGAGGCGATGCGGCTGGAATGCACCCACGTGATGATGATTGACACGGATCATACCTTTCTACCCAACCTCGTGGACTTCCTTCTGGCGGACGATAAGGATATAGTGGGAGCGGTGGCCTATAAACGTACGCCGCCATACTTCCCTTGTGTGTTTGCCAAAAAAGAAGATGAGGATTTTTACCGATCCGTGAATGTAGCCAAGAAAGGAGTGATGCGGTGCGATGCGATTGGATTCGGGGCGGTGCTGATCAAAATGGATGTGTTCTTCAAGATACCGATGCCGTGGTTTTGGATTGACCGACAGGGTCATGACATAAACTTCTGTGAAAAAGCGAAGCAATTCGGATTTGACATTCACGTTGACACGGATCTGGTTATTGGACACATGGGAAGCCCGAAAATAATAGACGAAGAGTTTTATTTGAAGAGCCGAAGTGAGGAAAGCGTGGAGAAACATAACGAAGAAGTAAAAAAACAATTGTCAAGATCGAAATAATGTGCTAAAATAATAATGGATTGTGAAGTTTGATGGTCACAAAACGTCATGACGCATAGAAATATGCTAGTGAAACCAGGGTTCGAATCCCTGCACAATCCTAATTAATATAAAAAAATGCCTTATGGATTGCCCAACGAAACTCCGGCGATAACGAAGAAAATGGAATCTTGCGTGGCCGGACTGGTGAAGCAGGGGAAATCAAAATCCTCCGCTATTGCTATCTGTAAATCTTCCATTATGAAAAGCAAAGCCAGCGAGATGATGATCACGCAGGTTTACGAGTTCGCCCAGCCGGGAGACAGCAAGACTTCCGAGATTCAGATAATGCAGACCGGCGAATGGAAGCATCCGACTTACGGAAAGATGAGAATTAATGAAAGCATACTTGACCAGATGATCCAACACTTCAGGGAAGGACTGCGAAAAGGGATTTACATCACCGAAGGCCATCCGCAAGGAGACGAGGAATTGCCGGCAGTGGGCTGGGTCAAGGATCTGGTGAAGAAAGGAAGCGATAACCTCTGGGCGGTGATAGAGTGGACGGACAAGGGAATGGAATTATTAAAATCAAAAGCGTATAAGTTTTTCTCGCCGGAATTTTACTTCAAATACGAAGATCCGGAGACAAGGGAAAAATTCGATAATGTTCTGACAGGCGGGGCTTTAACCAATAAGCCGTATTTTAAGAGCTTGGAAGCCGTCGTGCTGTCGGAACGATTTTTAACAAGTAAGAACACTAACATGGATCTGGAAAAAATACTAGCCAAAGAGGCCAAGGATATAACGATGGCTGAGCGGGATTTTCTCCTCGAAATGAAAGAGGATCTCGATGATGAGACCATCAAGAAATATAAGCTTGACGAAGGTGAAACCGAAGAAGAAAAGGTTACGAGAGAGGCTAAAGAAAAAGAGGAAGCGGATGCCAAAGCTAAGGCTGATGAAGAAGCGAAAAAGAAAGCCGAGGATGAAGCGAAGGCCAAAGACGAGGAGAACAAAACGGAAGATGACGCTGAAAAACAGTTCTCGGAAAAGTTTAAGGCGGTCGAAGAACAGAACAAGGAACTTGAAAAGAAAGTGAATGAGATGAAAATGGCTGAACGGAAAAGGGAAATGACGGATAAAGTTTCCAAATACGTTTTCAGCGAAGCCAATAAGGGCGGGCAGATTCTCCTGAAAGAAAAGGACAAGGTTATCGCCTTTGCCGAAACGCTGGATGATGAGCAGGCCAAAAAGTTCTTCGAGATTCTCGGAAAGATGCCGAAAGCCAATATGTTCGGCGAAATCGGTTCCGGGTTCAAAAAGGAAGCCAAGCCGGCACCGAAAGGATTTGACGAGAAAAGCGTGGAACTTGACGAGGAAGCCAAGAGACTGATGAGCGAAAACGACAAGCTTTCCTACACCGATGCGGCAGTGATGGCCGAACAGAACCTCAAAGAAGCTGAATAGCTTTACATAAAAAAACTTAGTACGAATGGAGCACGGTTTAATTCGTTAATCGGACAAAAAGCATGGCCGAACAAGTACCAGGCCAGGTAGTTTCTTTTGAAGCCGAAAATATCTTTGCCGAACGCTACGTTTGCGTAGAGCTGGGGACTTCCGCTAATCAGGTGGATCTTCCCGATGCTACCAACGAAAAGATAATCGGAGTGATTCAGGATGTCACGGATGCAGCAAACGAAGCGGTTCCGGTAATGATTTCCGGCATCACGAAAGTGGTGGCCGGCGGCGTTATCACAAAAGGCGACTATCTGACGGCTGTCACCTCGACCGGAAGAGTCCAGAAGTGTCCCGATGTCAGTGCAAGCTGGACGGGTACATCTGCTTCCACCGAGCATATCATAGGGATTGCTCTCGAGGGTGCGACAGCGGCTGGCGAAGTCATCAAGATGCTCATACGTCCGATGGTATTAGCTCACTAAACCCATGCCAGGAGTACGACAAGTTCATCAGAACGCAGTTCTGACAAATGTGGCGATAGGTTACCACCCGACTGGGTTTATTGCGGAGCAGATTTTTCCGGTTTTGCAGGTTCAGAAAGAATCTGACAAATACTACATCTGGAACCGGCATGAACCTTTCCGCAGAGAGAATACCCTTCGGGCCGACGGGGCAGAGTCAAACGAGGTAGGTTTCAGTCTCGACTACTCCACCTATCAAGCTGAGGAATACGCCCTCAAGGTAGGTGTTACGGATCGCCAGAAAGCGAATGCGGATTCAGTGCTACGACTGAAGATCGCAAAAACGCAAAGGATGGCAGAGAAGCTGTTAGTGGATCTGGAATACAGGATTGCCACCCTCATTCAGACGCAGGCCAATTGGGCTTCGACAAACCGAGTCCAGCTTTCCGGCACCAACCAGTTCAACAACGCAAGTTTTGATTCTGACGGTGTCACTTGCTCCATTGAGTATCGCATTGATACTGCAAAGGAAGCGGTTAGAACGCAGATTGGTAGAGAACCAAACGTGATCATAATTCCATCTGCGGTGGCTAAAGTCGTAAAGAGGGACGCTGAAATTCGCAATCTGATTAAATATACTCACGCTGATCTTCTGGTGGACGGCGACCTTCCTCCCACTTTGTGGAATTTGAAGGTCATTATCCCGAAAGCCACCTACTGCTCGACAGTAGAAGGGGCGGCTACCCAGACGATGGCTGATATTTGGGGAAAGCATATGATTCTATTGTATGCCAACCCGAATGCCGCCATTGACGACGTGTCGGCGGGGTATATCTTCCGATCGAGGAATTGGCAGACGAAAGAGTGGAGAGAAGAAGAAAAGTCCAGGGATGTGGTTGAAACCGGATACATTGAGGACGAGAAAATTGTTTCTAATGTCGCCGGATACCTCATCGAGGACTGCATCGCTTAAACTTTAACAATCCTTAAAATGGGAAAGCTTATCGAGAAACTCTCTCGAATGGGAGTTTTGAAAGCTGAATTGTTTGGTCCCGATGGATTGTTGAAGGAGAGACGGCACGTTAAGAATGTTATTACTGAAGTGGGAGACGCTTATGTGGCTGATGCGTTGTCATCTTCGCCGGGCGAAGCGGCAATGAGCCATATGGCGATCGGTACATCCAGCACGGCCGCTTCCACCAGCGACACGGCTCTTGTGAGCCAGCTGGATCGAAACGCCCTCACCTCACGCACGCAAGGAACCGGAGCCGCAGACAACGACGTGATTTACGTCGGTGACTGGGCGGCCGCAGACGGGACGGGAGCGATCACCGAAGCGGGAATCTTGAATTCCTCATCGGGCGGCACGCTTCTGGCCCGTCAGGTCTTCTCGGTAATCAACAAGGGTGCTTCTGACACGCTGAAAATCACCTGGACAGTTTCTATTGGAGATTAGACTTTTTAGGCAAAGCCGGCGTTCAGTCGGCTTTGTTTGTAAAAGGCTAATATGCCTAAAATCCTAAACAACCTAAACCTTAAATACACCCTTGACGAAGTCAAGCAGTTTTTTGGTTTTAAATATTAAACTTAAAATAATTTTATGGCAACACGTTATATGGATTATGAAACTGGCTCGGATGAGAATGGGGGGACAAGCTGGGCTGATGCTAAAAAAACCATAACTGGTTTTTCAGCCGCCTTATTAGACCCTGGTGACATTATCAGAATTGCCAAAAGTCCTGCACCAAGTTCTATTGGTAATGCCGATTGGACTAATCTATCAAAGACCGTTACTTTAGCCGCGGCTCAAAATCTGACTATTGAATTATGCGAAACTGCTTGGACTGCTTCTGCTAATGTTACCGCAACCGCTTCTACTACAATGAAAGAAGGTTCTTATGCCGCTTCTTTGGCTATTGCCGCTGCCTTTACTACTGGAAAAGTTGCTTACAAATCCTTTTCTGCTTTGAATTTATCCGCTTACCAAAAAATCAGTTTTTGGATAAGAAGCTCTGCCGCAACTACCGCTAACTATCTAAAAGTAGTCCTTTGTTCCGATGCGGCAGGAGACACTATCGTTGATACATTTTACATTCCAGCAGTTATTGGGACTGGTAGATTTATGCCCTTTACTTTAACTAAAGACGGTGGCGGGAATTTGGGAGCTTCTATTCAATCAATTGCTATTTATGCTGATACTGACCCAGGCACGCCAACACTTCTTTTAGATAACTTTATTGCCTGCACAACTGACGGGCTTAATCTGCAGAGTTTAATTTCCAA
>Ga0100403_1002853_pt1 | contig 13305 bp, 15 predicted proteins | sample CryGeymet201501t_FD_83663 | JGI IMG/M metagenome (GOLD analysis project Ga0100403, IMG submission 83663) | Groundwater microbial communities from Crystal Geyser aquifers in Utah, USA - Crystal Geyser metaG 2015-01t | ecosystem: Environmental > Aquatic > Deep subsurface > Groundwater | place...
CCAGTCGTGAAATAGAGGTTTTCTAATTAAGCATAACTCGAACCACATTTTACTTGCCCCGTAGTCAAATTGAAAAATTTGTACTACTGGGGTAACAGAAAATTTTTATTCAATTATTTTAAAAGTCGAAGATTAAAATAACGCTAATCAAAACAGAAAATAGTTTACATAAAATTATGGAGGAAATTAGTTTCCCAATAAAAACAAAAATTGCCGCCTGGATAATGATAGTTTCTGGAATACTTGGGATTTTAAATATCGGAGCTTATGGATTTTATATGACTCCTGGTCCAGGCGTAACTCCTCTTGGAACATCGTGGGCTTTATCGACGGCTATTGGTATTCTTTCATTGACTGAAAAATTCCCTGGAAAATTCCTTAGTTTTCTCTCGCTCATTTTAACATTAATTTATTTTATAGGAGCATTTTTTATTGCACCTATTTTTCTTTTGCGAAGAAAAAAATGGGCTTGGCAGTTTATTATAATTAGCCTTTTCATAAGTGCGATTTTGATATTTTTTCAGAGAGGCAGTTTTCCAAGAGACGAGGAAGTCGGTATTTTTTATCCAATTATTCTCTTCATTCTTCTCCTTCTCGATCGCAAAAACTTCTGGGAAATTACTACCTAAACATAGAGAAAGAATAATCGCAACAAAATACTTTTTATTTTTGGGGTTTTGGAATAACTTGCCGTTAAAGAAAAACTTGAAATTGTCGCTTCCTTTCAGGAAGCAAAAACTGCCAAAGAACCAGAAAAATATCGGCTCGCTGAAACTCCGACGAAGCGGGTCGGCTTGAACACATTTTTAAAAGAAATTTTTTTCAAGTTAATTACGTTTAAGATATAAGTAAGTATTTTCCTTGAGTGGCAATAAATTTGCAACTAGGTCGACAAAAAAGTAACTTTAATACCAAAAATATGAACAAAGTGAAAAAACCATGTTGCGGGGGAGAACCAGAAGAAATGTTTCCCAAAAAAACCGTAACAGAAATAAAAAAAGAGGTTAAAATACGATACGACAAATTTGCCAAAGAAGGTGGTTTGGCTGAGGGTTGTTGTCCTTTAGTTGGAGGAAGAACTGAAAGTTTTGCTTTAGAACACGGACTCTATAGTCAAGAAGATCTTGCCCTAATTCCCAGGTTGGCTATTCGCCTTTCTCGCGGTTGTGGAAATCCTACTGGTTTTGCTAATATCCAACCAGGTGAGATAGTTGCTGATTTTGGTTGTGGCGGCGGTATCGATCTTGTTTTGGCAGCTCACAAAGTGGGACCAACTGGAAAGGTGATTGGAATAGATTTTGCTCCCCAGATGATTGAAAGAGCAAAACAGGTAATGGAGGAAGCTGATTTATCCGACAGAGCCGAGTTTATTCTACTGGATATAGAAAATCCTGAGGTTCCAGATAATATTGCCGATGTAGTAATATCGAACTGCGTGATAAACCTCTGCCCTTGCAAGCCCTGTGTCTATAAACAAGCCTTTGATATTCTAAAACCCGGCGGCCGGCTGGCTATTTCTGATATCGTAACCATTGGAGATGTCAGCCCTAAAGTTCGTGAGTACTTCCGGTCAATTTGGGCAGGGTGCACAGGAGGAGCAATACCAGAAGATGAGTATTTAAAAATAGTTCAGGATGTAGGCTTTGATCAACTTAGAGTAGTAGCCCGCCATGTTCTCAGCCCAAAAGAATTAGAGGAAATGGCAAGTTGCCCAGGTAAAAAATTTTCTCCCCCTTTCTCAAAAGAAAAACTAGCCCAAATGGAAGGGAAAATAGTTAGCACTAAATTTGTAGCTTTTAAACCAAAAAATAAATTCTCTCTATAAACGCGGCGAGCCCGCTTGGGGCAAGCTGCAGATTAGGGGGGTTTGTTTTCGCCGTCACAGGCGGCGAAATGCGTTCGAACTATTTTCAATATAGGGCACCAGCACATTTTTATTAAGGTTAGCACATAGGATTTATCCACAGTCATATTTCTTGACTTTTTCAACTGACAAAGATAAAATAAAAAAATGCCACAGGTTCATTGTAAGGTATGTGGGAAAAAATTTTATGCAAAACCCAGTTGGTTAAAAAAGGGATGGGGAAAGTATTGCTCTGCTAAATGTCAATACAAAGCGTATTTAAAAGGAAAGTTTGTGTATTGTGAGATTTGTGAAAAAAAGATTTGGAGGGAACCCCATGAGTTTAGACATTCTAAAAGCGGAAAATTTTTTTGTAGTAAATCTCACCAAACTATCTGGCGAAATCAAGTATTTAGAGGTCCAAAACATCCGCTTTGGAAAGGAGGAGAACATGTGGAATATAAAAATATCCTGATTCAAAATGGGACTAAGCCAATTTGTAAACTGTGTGGTTGTAAAGATAAAAGAGTACTTGTTGTTCATCACCTAGATAGAAAGAGAAATAATAATGCTATAAGAAACTTAGTCTGGCTGTGTCTAAATTGTCATCATTTGGTGCATTATTACAAAAATCAAATAAAGATAAAATAATATGGTGGTATTGGTGTAGCGGTTTCGCATTGGGGTCTGTGGAACCCTAGGAAGGAGTTCAACTCTCCTATACCACCAAAAAATTTTCTTGCGAAAACTCAGTAGTTAATAATTTATATTTAGTATTTTGAATCAAAGAAAATTTCCCCTAACTACCAATTACTCACACTCACACTTTTTATTTTCGCCGAGATTTTTTCTCTCGGGGTTTGTTTTGGTATAATTAAACAATATGGCTTTTATATTTATTACAAAAGAAAAGACTAACTGGAAGTACCTTTTGATTGTCTTTGTTTTTGGTTTGATTGTTGGAGCCGGTACTCTTTGGTATTCGAGCAGGCAAGCCACGTATTATCAGCAGACCCAAACAGAGTCGCCTTTCTTAAACCGCTAAAAGTTATATTTAATAATTCTTCAAGACAAAAATAGCCATTTTGGGCTATTTTAATTTTAAAATTAACAGAAGAATCGATTTTTTATTTTCTCTCCCCCAAAATTGTCTTTAAATTTATTTCCTTTCCTTCTCTTAAAACCTTTAAACTGATCTCTTCTCCGATTTTGTGTTTCTGTAAAACCTCAGCCAAAGTGTTATCCATGGTGATTTTTTCTCCGGACAGTTCTAAGACGATATCAAATTCTTTTAATCCGGCTTTTTCGGCTGCGCTTCCCTTGACAATTGGTGGTTCACCAAGAGTTTCCCTGACAATCAAAGCCCCGTAATCAACCGGCAATTTGTTGACTTGAGCAATCTCTTTGTCTAAAATAATATACCTTATTCCCAAAAAAGGAACTTTGATTTTTCCATATTTTTTAACTTCGGCTAAAATCTTTTTGGCATAATTAATCGGAATGGCAAAACCAATGTTTTGGGCTCCCATTACCATAGCCGTATTAATTCCAATTACTTTTCCTTCCAAATCGACCAGGGGACCACCGGAATTTCCGGGATTAATGGCGGCATCGGTTTGAATTAATCCTCTTAGACTTTCAACCTGTCGGCTTAAAAGTCCGACCGCCTGGATTTTCCGGCTTAAACCAGAAATAATTCCGGCACTCAAAGTGTCATAAAATTCTCCCAAAGGATTACCAACAGCCACCACTGTTTGACCTAATTCAATTTGGTTTGAATCCCCCAAATCCAAAAAAGGGAGATTTTTTTCATTGATTTTTAAAACGGCAATATCAATCAGAGGGTCAGCCGCTAAAACTTTGGCCGAATAATTTTTCTCTGGCTCTAAAATTACAGTGTAATCAACTTCCGGTTCGCTGACCACATGGCGGCAGGTTAAAATCAAGCCGTCAGGAGAAACAATAAAACCGGAACCCCCGCCGATTTTTATTTTTTCTTTCCCTTTTTTCCCAACCCTCGGGACGACAAATTCCTTTCCCATAAAAGGGAAAAAATAAAATCCTTCAACCTTGGGAAGGTCTTTGGTAATGGTGATGGTAATGACAGCCGGACAAACTTTTTTTGCCACTTCAATGATTGGTGATTTTTCTATCATATAATTAATTTTAGCATAAAAAATATTGTCAAGAAAGCAAAAACTTGCTAAAATTTTTATTAATAGCCCCTGTAGCTCAACGGATAGAGCACCACACTCCTAACGTGGAAATAGAGGTTCAATTCCTATCAGGGGCATAATCATATTTAGCACATTGATAATCTCTGTGGTACAATAATTTAATGGGCAGAACAGAATTAAAAGAAAAAGTTATAAAACTTAGAAAACAAGGCAAAACCTATCTAGAGATTCAAAAAGGATTGAAAGTATCTATACCCAAAAGCACTTTTTCTTATTGGTGTCATAATATTCCGCTGCCCTTTGGCTATCAACGGAAAATACGAGAGTATAATAATTTTAATCTGAATAAAGCGAGAAAAGTTGCCTTGGTAGTTAATAGAATTAAGAGAGAAAGATACCTACAATCAATAGTCAAACGGAATATGCATCTTAAGGGAGTGTTGAAAAACCGAGATGTTGCAAAAATTACGCTAGCGGCGCTTTATCTAGGCGAGGGATCGAAAAGTTCTAAAAGAGGTTCTTTAATGTTTGGTAATTCCGACCCATTTATTATAGGTTTATTTTTAAGTCTATTACGATATTGTTACAGTGTTGACGAAAAGAAATTTCGCTGTACTCTTCAATGCCGAGCCGATCAAAATATAAAAAAATTAAATAAATTTTGGTCACGAATTACAAAAATTCCATCATCACAATTTTATAAAGCTCGGATTGATCCAAGAACCATAGGAAAACCATCTAAGAAGTTGGATTATAAAGGAGTTTGTTGTATAAATTATTTTTCTGCAGATGTACTCTTAGATTTATTACAAATACCCAAAATAATTTATAAGGGCCCATAGCTTAGAGGAAAAGCGTTGGTATGGCATACCAAAGATCGAGGGTTCAAGTCCCTCTGGGTCCAAAAGTTTTCCGCCCATCGCTGGGCAGTTTTTATATCTCTTTTAACCGTTTATTTATTTTTAATCTTTTTTTAATTTCTCTAACACTCTTTTATAAATTCTTTCGTTGGCCGGAGTTTCAATTCCCATTTTTTTCCCCAATTTTACTACCGCTCCATTATAAAATTCGATTTCGTCCAAATCTTTTTCTTTTTCTTCTCTTTTTTGGCTGACGATTTTTACTAAAAGGGGTTCAAAAACCAAAAAGAGATTGGTTGGAATTAATTCCAATAAATGAGCCAAAAATTTTACCGGATAATGAGAGAAATTGAGGAATTTACCGCCGGTTGCTTTTACCACCCTGATATATTCTTTCAAAACCTCAACTTCTTCTTTGAAGATTTCCGAATTTGAAAGCCCATCTTTGACTGAAAACCCCCGCGAAGCCGATGCCATTCCGATGAGACTTAAAAAAAGTTTTGAAAATTCTAAATTTTTACCCTCCTCTTTGGGGAAAACTTCAATCTTGAAGTTAGCTAATTTGAAAATCTCAATTAAATTTTCAATTCCCTCGGGATTGGCCAGGGCAATTTTGATGGGCGAAGAATAGCTAATGAAAATTTTATTTTTGATTTCTTTTTTTTGAATTGGGTTAAAGAGGACCAATCTGACTATCTTTACTTTTTCAAAATCTTTTCCAAAAATTTCTCTTAAGGTTTTTTCAGCTTCTTGGAAAGGGGAAAAACCATTTTGGGAAATTAAAAGGGCAGGAATTTTTTTTGCCTTTTTGAATTTTGAATAATAAAATTTAATTACTGGACCGACCGGATTTTTGGTTGCCAAAAAAATGAAATCTGGCAGAAAATCCTCTTTAAATTCTCTATCTTTTACTACTTTTCCTTCGAATAATTCTAGCCTCCCATCCCTGTCGATATAAAATTTTTTTTGATTAATCATTTCTATTTCCTTCTCTTTCCCCACCCCTAAAACTTCAGCCGCTTTTTTTAATTCGAAAGCAAACATTGTTCCGGTTCCTCCTCCCACTCCGATGATGGCTATTTTTTTTGCCATTTTTCCATTATACCACATTGATTTTTTAGCCGAAAAATGATATTTTGAGAGATGTTGTGCAGGGAAAAAAGAGCAATACTAACTCAGTCCGGAAGTAAGGGGAGAGGACTGTCTTATATTTTATATCTGATATAATAGAGAGATGGCTGAATTGGGTATAAAATATCGTAGATTTTATAAACGAGTTATATTTCCTAAAGGAAAACAGAAAGATTTTTTGGGGGAAATACAAACTCGGTTAGACCTAACTCTAAAAGAACTAGCTGAACTTGCTGGAATCTGTGTTAGATCGATGACCGATTGGAAAAGAGAGAAACTTTCGATGTCATTACCAGCACTTAAAAAATTATGTCAGAGAGCACGCATCCCCTTACCCAGCAATATCAAAATAAAAGATCCGTTTTGGTATACATCGTACGGATCATCAGCAGGAGGAATTGCAGTATACAAAAAATATGGCTATGTAGGAGGAAATCCTGAATATCGCAAGAAGAAATGGTACGAATGGTGGGAAAGGGTCGGAAGATTTAATCCCAATAAATATTTTGTAGTTAAAGAAATTACTCTTCCTCAGAAAAATGTTGAATTGGCTGAATTTGTGGGTATTCTTTTAGGGGATGGTGGTTTAACTAAAAGACAAGTAACAATAACTCTTAACAGGTTTGATGATCGGGATTTTATATCCTATGTTAAAAATCTAATTCAGAAGCTTTTCGCGGTAAATCCTTCGATTAGTGAAAGAAAGAGAGAAAGTGTGGTAAATATTGTGGTTTCAAGGACGAAACTTGTACAATTTTTTGTTAGGATGGGATTATGCATTGGAAGTAAGGTAAAACATCAAGTAGATGTGCCTTCTTGGATTAAGAAAACTAAGGAATTTACAAAATCTTGTTTGCGAGGACTATTCGATACCGATGGATGTTTCTATGTCGATGAACACCGTTATAAAAATAAAACATATTATAATTGTGCAACGAATTTTAGTAATCGTTCCTTACCAATTTTATTTTTCTTTAAAACAAAGCTAGAACAACTTGGATTTCATCCTACCCACAATACAAAATTCAGTATCTCTTTAAGACGAGAAGATGAAATTATTAAGTACTTTCAATTGATAGGTTCATCTAATCCAAAATATCTAGAAAAATTCGAAAAATATTTTAAAAATCAATCCGGAGAGGTACCGAAATGGTTACAACGGCGCCGCCTCGAAAGCGGTCGGTCCCTTTAAAGGCACGTGGGTTCGAATCCCACCCTCTCCGCAACAACATGAACAGAAGTTGGCTTAATAAAAATATTTTTGCTATGGGATTGACCAGTTTTTTTTCTGATTTTGGGCACGAAATGGCAACCGCGATTTTGCCGGTCTTTTTGGTTTCTCTGGGTGGCTCAGCCGCCCTTTTGGGGCTGATTGAAGGAATAGCCGATGCTTCGATTAGTTTTATGAAATTAGTTTCTGGCTGGTACAGCGACTTTATCGGCAAAAGAAAACCCTTTGCTGTTATTGGATATTTCCTGACTGCCGTAGGGGTTGGCTCATTTGCCTTAGCTTCGTCCTGGATTCATATTTTAATAAGCCGGGTGGTTGCCTGGCTTGGCCGAGGAACGAGAGAACCAGCCAGAGACGCTCTTTTAGTTGACTCAACAGGGCCCAAATATTATGGCCGAGTTTTTGGTTTTCATAGAGGTATGGATACTTTGGGAGCAGTTGTTGGTCCAGCTCTCGCCTTTTTCTTAATTAAATTTATTTCCTTGCGCTCAATTTTCCTTGTTGCTTTAATCCCAAGTATTTTAGCCTTCCTAACGATCAGTTTTTTTGTTAAAGAAAGAAGTAAAGTGAATAATAATCGAACACAATTGGTAGGAAGTGTTAAGCTGCTCCCATCTAAATTTCGTCTCTTTTTAATAGCAGTCGGAATCTTCGGCCTGGGTAATTTTGCTGACTCCCTTTTTATTTTAAGAGCCACTCAATTGTTAACACCCGTTAAGGGAGCGATTATGGCTGCCAGTTTGGCTATCCTTTTATACCTGCTTCATAACATTTTCTACGCTGGTTTTTCCTTCCCCATCGGTGCCTTGGCTGACAAATTCGGCAAAAAATTATTGCTCTCTTTCGGCTATTTTCTGACCGGCATTGCTTCATTAGGATTTATTTTCAACACCAAAAGCTCAATTTATTTAGGTTTGTTTTTCCTTTTAGCCGGGATAGCCATTGCCATCACCGATGCTTTAGAAAGAACGGTGGCCGCCGATCTTCTACCGGAAAGTTTAAGGGGAACTGGTTATGGTACCTTGGCAACTGTTAATGGGGTTGGAGATTTCGCTTCCAGTGCAATCGTCGGTTACCTTTGGTCAGCCATTTCTCCTCTTTTCGGTTTTGGCTATGGGGCATTAATGACTATTTTGGGAGCATTTTTGCTTTTTTCTTTCAGAATTTAAAAGATGTTCACTTAATTGTAATTGCTAATCAATTTGGTAACAGTTTCGCTCGTCAGGCTGTTCAGGGAGCACGCCCCGTAACCACAACCAGTGTGGTACGGGGCACGCAATCGGCTTTAGAGAAAAAACAAAATTATTTTCCCGCCGTTGCTATTTCTCCCCAGCCCTCTATGCTTATATGAAAATAACATTGTGCTTAGAGGGCTGGCTGCGAAATGCTCCCCTCACAGCCCGCCTCGCTCAAGAAATTTTCCTTACCGAATTGGTTAGTTAGTTCAACTAAACAATATGTTTAACTTTTTTAAAAAGAAAAAGGGGTACCCTCTGGGTCAAGAAAATTTTCAAGAAATTTTGTCGCAATTTAAGGATTTAAAAGAAAATTTAGAAAAACTTTCTCAAGAATTAGAAAAGTTGAAAAGGGAAAGTGAATTTTCTATTCAAAAAACCGGAATCGTCAGATTTAATCCTTTTTCAGAAATTGGCGGCAATCAGAGTTTTTCTATCGCCTTGCTCGACGGTAAAAACAATGGTTTGGTGATTACCAGTTTATATACCCGGGAAGGAAATCGAATTTATGCTAAACCCATTGTTGAAGGAAACTCTCAGTATCTTTTATCAAAAGAAGAAAAAGAAGCAATTGAAAAAGCAATAAAATCTAAAGAAATTGAATCTTCTTAATCAAAAATTAAAAATTTTTATGATTGAAAAAAGAGAAAATTTGATTTCCAGAGCTCCCATTGTTGTTGTCTTAGGTCATGTTGACTCAGGGAAAACTTCAATTTTGGACGCCGTTAGAAAAACCCATGTCGCTGAAAAAGAAACTGGTGGCATTACTCAACATGTTGGTGCCTACGAAGTTGAACTTCAAGGTAAAAAAATTACCTTTATTGACACCCCCGGTCATGAAGCATTTTCAGCCATGCGAGCCAGAGGAGCAAAAGTGGCTGACATTGCTATTTTAGTAGTTGATGGAGTGGCTGGAGTTCAAGACCAAACAAAAGAAGCCATCACCCGTATTAAAAAAGCCGGTATTCCGATGATTATTGCTATCAATAAAATTGATCGACCAGAAGCCGATCCGGAGAAAATAAAAAGAGAATTGGCAAAGGAAAATATTTTGGTTGAATCAATAGGCGGTAAGGTTCCCTCAGTTGAGGTTTCAGCCAAGACCGGAAAAAGAATTGGAGATTTGTTAGAATTAATCCTTTTGGTAGCGGAAATTGAAAATCTGAAAGGCGATATTTCCAAGCCGGGGGAAGGGGTAGTGATTGAATCTTATTTGGATAGCCATCGTGGACCAACCGCCACTTTACTTTTAAGAGACGGGATTTTAAAACCAGGAGAAATTGTTGGAACTTTTTCAACCTTTGGCAAAATCAAAATGTTGGAAAATTTTCAGGGTAAAAAAATCGAAATTGCCTATCCTTCAATGCCAGTGATTTCAATTGGCTTCGAAGACGTTCCCCGGGTTGGAGAAAGGTTCAAAGTTTTTGGAACGATTGAAGAAGCTCAAAATAATATTCCAAAAGTAGAAAAAGAAGAAAAGAGAGAGGTCTTTTTGATTACCCCGGATAAAAAGGTTTTGAATTTAATTTTAAAAACCGATGTTTTGGGCTCGATTGAACCCATTGAAAATGTTTTGAAAGGACTTCCCCAAGAAAAGGTGATTCTAAGGATTTTGAAAGCCGAAGTAGGGGATATTAACGAATCAGATTTTAAATTAGCCCAATCAGCCAAGGCAAAAATTTTGGGTTTTCGAGTTAAAATCACCCCCGTAGCCAAAAGTTTAGCCGAGAGAGAAAAAATCAAAATTTTAACCTTTGAAATAATTTACGATTTTGTTCAAACAATTAGAGGGTTGATGGAAAAAATTTTAGAGCCAGAAATTGTCAGAACAGATTTGGCGAAACTCAAAACTTTGCTCATTTTCTGGACCGAGGGGAGTCGTCAAATCGTTGGCGCCAAGGTCTTGGAAGGGGAAGTGAAAAAAGGAACTAAAATCGAGGTTATTCGAGGCGAGGAAAAAGTCGGTCAAGGAAAATTGATTAATCTCCAAATCAATAAAAAAGATGTTGAAAAAGCCATTAGGGGCCAAGAATGTGGAATTTTATACGAGGGCGATGCCAAAATTCAAGAAGGTGATATTTTAGTAATTTTCACAAAAGAGAAAAGAAAATTAGGACTCTAAAATGTCAAAACGTATTTCACGCCTTAACCAACTTTTAAAAGAAGAGCTGGGAAAAATTTTGCTTAGAGAAGGAAATTTTCCCAAAGGAATTTTGGTAACCATTACTCAGGTTGAGACCTTAGCAAATTTAACTGAGGCTAAAGTTTGGGTTTCGGTTTTGCCCGGAGATAAAGCTGAAAAAATTGTCGGAAATTTAAATAAAAGAATCTATTTTCTCCAACAAAAGATAAATAAGATTTTGAGAATGAGAATCGTTCCCAAAATCAGATTTCAAATTGAAACCAAAACCAAAGAAGCAGCCAGAGTCGAAGAGCTCTTAGAAAAAATAAGAAAATCCGATTGAAAAAAGAAGAAAAATGAGATAAAATTAAATAATGAATAGGAAGGCAGTCGAAGCTCAACGGTTCAAAATCGATGAAGTTTTTGATCCTCGTGGCGGTTGGAACAGATATAAATTTAATGTTGATTTCTTTAAAAAATGGTCGAATGAAGTGGCTTATGTATTAGGTTTTCTCTATGCCGATGGTGATATAGAAGATGCGGACGCCTCATCAAGAACTCGATATATTGCCTTCGCAAGTAAAGACCGGGAAATAATAGAGAAAATTAAAGCGGTTTTGAAATCAGAACACCCTATTCACTTTCAGCCGCCTCGGACATCGAGCGACAAATATGGCCATATTTATAAAAGTTCAGGTGGATTTCGTTTAAGAATTGGAAGTAAAAGAGTATTTAGCGATTTAATAAAACTTGGTTTAATTCCCCAAAAATCTAAAGTTATAAAATTCCCGTTCATTCCTATGGAATATTTGGGTCACTTTCTAAGAGGATATTTTGATGGAGACGGCACATTTTATATAGAACAAAGAAAAGGTATTAACCAGAGACTAATTTTTAAAAGAGCTTGTACTATTCTTTGTAGTGGAAGTAAAGTTTTTCTTAAAGACCTGTCTGCTGTTTTGGCAAAAGCCCTTAATTTACGGAGTGCGAAGATTTATAAAGGTAATAGAGAATTTCGAATTGTATATTTCACTAAAGAAAGCGTTAAAATCTTTAAATTTATGTATAAAAACTCCACTGGTTTATTGTTAAAACGGAAATTTGATAATTTTAAGAGATTTTTTAATATAAGACCAAGATGGTTAGATAAGGAAATCACCGAAAATTTAAACGAAAACGCAAAATATCTGGCCACGTAGCCAAGTAGCTAAAGGCGACGCACTGCAAATGCGTTATACGCGAGTGCAAATCTCGCCGTGGCCTTAAAAATTGGGCGAGTGTTGGAAAGGCAGACAAAGTTGACTTAAAATCAACTGGGTATTTTACCCATGTGGGTTCGACTCCCACCTCGCCCACTACACTCCAACTTCAATCTTTTATGGGCAGAATTTCGAGAAAAAAGATAAATCAAGACTTCTTTAAAATTTGGTCTCCTCAAATGAGCTATATTTTAGGTTATATCGTTGCCGACGGTTGTATTTATAAAAGGAAAAACCGAAAAAATAGTTATACTCTAAATATAACCTCTAAAGATAAAGATAATTTATTGAAGATGGGAAGAAGTCTAAGCTCAGATTGTTCTATAAGTATAAAATACAATTCCCAAAGGATGCCTTATTCACAAATTCAGATTTCAAACAGAGAGATTTGCGAAGATTTAATAAGTTTAGGAGTATCTTCTAAGAAAAATTATAATTCAGATTTCTTAAAAGTCCCCAAGAAGTTTTTTTCTGATTTTACCCGAGGATTTTTTGACGGGGATGGAACAGTCTATATTTACAAAGTTAACGGTACGCCACAAATTAAAGCAGGATTTGTAAGCCCTAATTTATCTTTTATTACCGAATTTAACAAACAACTCTGCGAGGCCATAGGTATCCAATGCAAAGCTGTTCATAAATTTCATTCAAAAAATAAAAAAGTTCCTTTATATAATATTTGTTTTTATATAGATGATTGCGAAAGATTATATAAATTTATGTACAAAAATGCATCTATATTTTTAAACAGGAAACATCGAGTTTTCAAAAAATGGGAAAATGTAAAACTTAAAAACAGAAGGTATTATATAAAACAAAATTATCCTTCAAAAGTCGGCTGGCATTTAAATCAAAAAGTGCTCGTTTAAAATAGTCAGCTGACATACGCGGATTCGAGTCCCGCCCCCGGCACCAAAAAATTAACGATGATTATTTTCACTACTCATGCCAAAAATAAATTTGAAATTCTAAAAAGACACAAATTCTTAATTACCGAGAAACAGATTTTAAAAACCATAGAAAATCCAGATTTAATTGATTATTCCCGATCTCCTCTTTTAATTGCCCAAGGCAAAATTGACAAAAGGCATGTTTTGAGGGTAGTATATAAAAAGGAGAATGGGATTATAAAAATAATCACATTCTATCCGGGAAGAAAGAAACAATATGAAAAAAAATAGAGCAAAAATTTCATATGAGCCAGAAGCAGATGTCTTAATGTGGGAAATTACTGACAAACCAATTGATTATGCCAAAGAAATTGGTAATGTTGTTGTCCATTTTACAAAAGATAATACCCCAGTTTTAATTGAAATTTTAGAAGCCAGCAAATTTTTAGCCAGAGTAAAAAATCTTGTCAAAAAAACTCAAATTTCAATCAGAGAACCAATCTTAACTCCGTAAATAAAACTAACTTAAGAATATTCTCAATTTATGGAACAAACTA
>Ga0100403_1002854_pt1 | contig 13299 bp, 15 predicted proteins | sample CryGeymet201501t_FD_83663 | JGI IMG/M metagenome (GOLD analysis project Ga0100403, IMG submission 83663) | Groundwater microbial communities from Crystal Geyser aquifers in Utah, USA - Crystal Geyser metaG 2015-01t | ecosystem: Environmental > Aquatic > Deep subsurface > Groundwater | place...
ACGCGCTCAGCACGGACATCTCGAGGTTCTCGCCTACGCCTGTCGGCGACCTGCTGATCGAGGAGGATACCCGGTGAACCGCGCGGACGACGGCCGCTACGACCCGACCGATCCGCTCGCCTTCATCGAGGACGTCACCAGGGACTGGAACCCCTTGGAGAACACTGCGAAGGCCATCGCGGTCCACTGCGACGTGAACCGGGGGGTGGTGCTGCACCCTGCGCAACGTGTGATGGCCGACCTCATGTTCCGCTACGGCAAGCGCTTCGTCGTTGCCGATGCGGGTCGTCGCGGGGGCAAGACGAAGGGCGCCGCGCACATCATGACGGACCGAATCTACCGCGTTGATCTCCCTCAGCGCTTACGCGGCGAGGGCCGCTTCGCCCACCTCGGGCACTACGAGGTTCGCCAGGCGCGAGGAGCTGCACCGAAGCCGTCGCTCCAGTACTGGGTAGTGGCACCGACAACGGCGCTTCTCCACGAGCCCATGATCCAGCTACAGGACGCGCTCGGTCTCTGGGCCAACGGCGGCGTGATCCTCCACCAGGACCGGGTCAAGGGTGTGTGGTGGTGCATCGGCAATGTACGCATCGACTTCAAGACCGGCGAACGTCCTGCCGACCTTGTGAGCCGCTCGCTCGCCGGCCTCTGGCTGGACGAGGCCGCTCGACTCAAGCCCGCCGCCTGGCGCGACTCGCTTCCCTCGGGTCTCGCCGACCTCCAAGGGTGGGCGCTCTTCACGACGACCCCGATAGGGCGCAACTGGTTCTGGGAGAGTGTGTGGTGCCTCTGCGATCCCGTCGAGGGAGACAAGCTCGCCACGCTCACGGGCAAACCGGCTGTCTTGCACCCGTTCTACGGTGCTGTGCACTGGACGACAGCGGACAACACGACCGTGCCGGGCCTCGCCGCGGAAGTCGAACAGCAGAAGCTCGTCATGCCTCCGTCGCTCTGGCGCCGGAACTTCGAAGCGAGCTTCGACGCGTTCGAGGGCCAGTGCTTCCCCGATCTCAGCCGGTCGGTGCAGACGGTGCCCAGCGATGTAACCAGAGACGACTACGTTCGGGTCTACATGGGCTTTGATGCCGGCTGGCGCCACAACGGGGTCCTCGCCGTATGGGGCGAGCGGAAGGACCGCCAGGGCTTCGACGAGATAGACATGGTCGCCAAGCGCGAGTTTCCCATCGACACCGACTCGGCCTTCCTGTCGCCGACGCCGGCTGCGACCTGCTGGTCTGCGGTAGCGGTACGTCTCGCGCGCCGGTGGAAGGTGAACCGCTTCTACATCAGCCCAGAAGCTGGCGAGGCGGACTTCCACTTCCAGAAGCGCGGGCTGCGTCCCGAAGCCGCGTACAACGAGCGCCTGAGCGGCTTACAGTGGTTCCAGATGGGCATCACAGCGAAGAAGATCCGCCTCAAGACCTCGACGGCCTGGCGCTGCTTCCAGGGACTTCGCCATCCAGACTCGCTTCTCGGGACAACCGAAGACGAACTCTGGCTCAAGGAAGACGACGACCCGTTCGACGCGAGCAGGTATGCTCTCTCCGAGCCCATCATGCGGCGTGAGGGGCCCTGGATGCTGAGCGACCTGGCGCGCTGCATCCTCAGCGTTTGACCCGGAGGCCCACCGTGGAAACCGTAGCTGTCTCATGGGACGCCCTGTCACCCCGCGCTCGGCGTCTTCTCGACCTCCGCGCCGCCTTCGGCGGAACGATGTACGAGACCTACCGCGGCCAGGACGGAGAGACCCACTTCTCGCTACCCTGGGAGACGGACACCGATTCGGACGGCAACCGAATCCCAATGCGCAAGAGAAGGCCCCTGGTGCAGTCGAAAAGCGCCAACGCGCTCATCGAGCGAGTCGTAGACCTGGCCGTGAACCCTGACGGATTCCCTCAGATCGTGATCGAGCCTATCAGCGCGCTTGCCGCCCTGGTGGACAAGACGCTCTTCGATGACGGGCTCGACCTCGAGGCCTACCTGCCTGAAGTGGCCCGCTCGATGCTCCAAGTCGGCTCGGCGATCATCGGCTTCATCTTCGACGACGCCGGGCAGGACGGGGGCCACTGGGCGCTCGACCTCCTCGAGCCCGAATGGTGCTCAGGATTCACGGTCAGCGACATGCGCTCGCCCTGGACGGAAAAGCTCCTGTCCGCCTACGAGGCACTGGGCATCGCGGTCCTGGACCCGCAATTTGGGCGCCCGGAACACCTGGCGCTCCTCGACGTGATCAAGCCCATCGTCGACGGCGACGGCATCACCTGGTGGACTCGCCGCATCGTAACCGCCGACGTCTTCTACGACTTCGCGCCCATGCGCGCCTCGGGCGCCGGGGCTCCTCCGGCCTACGGCTGGACCACGCTCCGAACCATCGACAACCCCTGGGGCGTCGTACCCTACATCTGGGGGCGGATCGCGGGGGCATCGGATCCAGGCGCACGAACGGACGGGTCGGAATGGATCCCTCTCGACGGGATTCCTCTCGTGGATGCGAGGGTGCTGAGCGTCATCGCAGCTCGCGACCGCACACTGAGCGCGGCGACCGCCTCATGCTGGTACGGAGCACACCCGACACTCGCCGAGACCGACCTCCGTCCGATCGGACGCAACAGCGCTGTCGAACTCGCTCTCGACGAAGGCAACCCGAACCTCATAGCAGACGCGCAAACAGGCCCTCGGTCCATCCTGACCTATCAGTCGACATCCAGGGACACCCAAGGACGCGCGCAGCTCCTCGAGACGACGGGACAGGGGACGCTATCGGCGCTGAAAGTCGCCGAGGCGCTCCGCAACGAGATCTTCGAGTCGACAGGAGTCCAACTTCCCGATCCTGCCAAGGCCAGCCAGGGGGTGGTGACAGGAGAGGCGCTGAAGCAAGCCAACGCCGCAACCATCGCCGTAGCCCAAGCTGTGCGCGGCGGTCTCCGCAGCTTGATCCGGGAACTCATCGCGAAGCTCGGCCGCGCTGTGGCCATCGAGAGCGAACTCGCGCCCTCCACAATCTCGGCCAAGGTCATCTGGCCGCCGGTCTACCGGCCGACGCCGGCCGACGTCCAACAGATGATGCAGGGCCTGGCATCGGCTGCGACCTCGCGCATCCTGGCCATCGACTCGCTGGCCGAGTACGCCGCCCGCTGGCTCGGCCTATACGACCCTGCGAACGAGAAGCAGAAAGCCGCCGACCAATTCGGCGAGCTGCTCAGCGCCGCCACCGCCGCGGCCCGCACAGAAGGAGCACCCGATGCCTCGCCACCTGACGCCCAAGGAGCTTGAGGCCGCGGCACGCCTGAGGGCTCACATAGCGCGCACAGAAGTGCGCCTGACCAGGGCGGGGGCCAAGGCGCTCAAGTCCGTCGAAGACGCTGTCTCAGCGCTGGCGGGTACCTACGGGATCGCCGCGGCTATCGCAGGAGCGAAGGCCGCTGCATCGTCGTCTCTTGTGCGCGCGCGTGACGAGATCACGGAAGGGCTCGACGTCCGCTCAGTGGGCCAAACGGCAACGCTCGGCGTGATCACAGCGACGGCGGATGCCATGCCGCCGGCGGGAGCAGACCGAGCGACGTACTTCGTAGCGACGAGCGCCGACGCCTACGCCGCAAGAGTAGCGGCGATGGCCGCGAGCGGGGTCGATCCCGCTCAGGCGATCCGCGCAGCGGGTAGTCTCGCAACGGTCGAGCGACACAGGATGCTCCGCTGGGCTACCTGGGAGGCGAGCTTCATCGTGAACGCGGCGAGCTACGGCTACGCCCGCCGATTCGGCGGCCCAGGCTGGTTCAAGATCCTGGTGGCGACGTTCGACAACGTGACAGGCACGGACTCGCTGTTCGTGCACCTCCAGGAACGGCCCATCGACAGGCCCTTCGAGGACAACCGGGGGCACCTCTACCAGCACCCGCCCAACCGGCCGTGGGACCGGGAAGTCGTACTCTTCGAGCCAAGAGCCGAGACGAGCCCGTAAGGGCAACGAGTGCATACCAGTCGGCGGCGTAGTCTGGACGGCCCATCTGCCTGTTCTCCCGCACTTTGTGTTGCGTTGCAGGGGTCGCGTGACGCGCGCGAGGCCGTGCGCCCAGGCGCGCGCACGCGTGGTATAAATATACATATACATGTACTTACTTTGTATTTGTACTTGTTCTTGTCTACAGCGCGATCGCGCGCAAGCGCGCGTGATCGCGCGCGTCACACACGTAGCTGCACCTGCACCGCTACTCCCATGATTTCAAAGGAGTTTTGGGCACCCACCCACACCCCCGGGGGTCTAAGTACGCAATTTTATTCTAGAGTGCACTACACACGTCGCCTGGCGGCAGGAGGGGGGCGATCCACCCGCCCACCCGGGGTAACCGCGCGCGAGATTCCGCAAGGTCATGTCTCGAACTAGCTTGACCCGCGACGATGAAGCCGAGTAGCGTGCAGACCATGAAGCGTTCGGATCTCATAGCCCTTCTGAAGACCTCGTCGGAGGCGCTGGCAGCGATCGCACCTGAGCAGGCGGCGCAGCTTGCCCGGGCAACCGAAGATGCGGAGATGGCGGAGTGGACTGCGCCGACAGAAGATGAGATCGCAGTGGGCGTGAAGGCTGCGCAGGCGCGTGTACCTGTTGTTCCTGGTCAGCACCCGCCAAGCGACTCGACAGTCGAGAAACTTAAGACGGCTGTCGACGCGCTGGAGCAGCGACTGGCCGCCGCCGATGCCTTGGCGGCAGCGGAGGCGGCGCGGGTAGCTCAGGTGCAGGCGCAGACTCAGTGGGATGCGCGCATCGAGAAGGCCCTCGGGCCGAGGATGGCGCGGATCCCCGATGAGCGGCGTGCAGCCGTGAAGGCTGCATACCTCGCGGCCCAGCAGGTAGACGTGACAGCCGACGACGCCGCGCTCGAAGCCGACGTCGCAGGGTTCGAGGCGGCGCAGGGGTGGCTATTCGCGGGGGGCAAGCGCGAGCGGCCGGGCAGGCTGCAAGGCGCGACGACGGTGCAGAAAGGTGAGCAGACGGGGGACAGCGAGCAGGCGCTCGTCGACCTCATGGTTGGCGCTGCGATTGGACCTGGCCCGGTGCGCGCGTAAAGGCGCGGGACAGAGGAGACGACGATGGGCTTTTCGACTGACGTCCACTACGAGCGCACGGCGGGCATCACCAAGACCGGTGCGTGGCGCAAGAGCACCTGGGGTGCGGCCAAAGAGAGCATTGAGGGCGCGTTGGCGGCGGCGAACAGTGGCGGGACGTCGTTCGGCTACGTGGCGGAGGCGACGCTTCTGTCCGAGCAGGCGGACGGCAAGCTGCGCCCCTGCTTTGCGCAGCTCGCGACGGGCGACGCGCCCGCGACGACCGAGATCGCGGTTGGCGACGCGAGGTGCGCCTTCAGCAGCGACGTGGTGAACGTCTACGCGATGACGGGCACCCGTGCGACGGCGACCATCGCGGCGGGCGACAATCCGTCGAGCCTCGTGCTGACCGCGGCGGAGGACGGGCCCTCGGAGCTGGAGGTCGCGCTCGTCGACGGCGGCGTCGGCGGAGCCGCGCTCAGTCACGACATCACGGACGCGGGGGCGACGACCACGGTCAACCTGCACCTCGCGACAGACGACGGCGACATCGACGCGGGCAGCATCGTGGCAGCCGACGACCTCGGGGGCAACACCGCCGAGATCGACATCGCGGCTGTGGCTCACGGGAACAGTCGCATCAGGGTGGCGCTCGTCGATCCTGGCGTGGCCGGCGCCACCCTCGGGGTGACTGTCGACGACGACGGCACCGACGTCGACGTGGCGGTTCAGCTCGCGACCGACGCGACTCTCGACACGGGGACCATCGTCGCCTCGGGCGCCGGCGCCGAGATCACCATCGTGGCCGCGGCACCTGGCGTGAGCCGCATCAGGGTGCTACTCATCGACCCGGGCGGTGCGCTTCAGCCGCTCGTGCCCTTCGTCACTGACGACGGCATCAACCGCGACTTCTGCATCTACCTCGAGACCGACGGAGCCGGGGCCATCGTCTCGACGGTCACGCAGGTGGCCAACGCGCTCAACGGCATGGCGGGCATTACAGCGACCGTGACGGCTGGCGTGGGGGCCAACACGGCCATCGCGGTGGCCGCTTCGGCGCTGGCGGGCGGGTCGCTCGACATCATCTCGACGGTAGGCGACGTCATCGTGCGTCTGGGCGAGTACTCCTGGCTCCTCGCTGCCTCGCTTGGCGCGGTCGCGGGCACAGGGGGTCTGGCGTCGCTGGCCATTGCGGTGGCGGCGACGGCGCTGACTGGCGGCACGCCGGCCATCACGACCACGGTCGCCGCGCTGGCCGAGTACATCAACGGGAATCTCGCGCACCTCTTCACGGCGGGCACGCCGGAGACTCCGGCAGATCTCTGCCAGGCGGTAGTCGCGACGGCGCTGGCCGGAGGCCGGCTCCGGGGGTCGAGCTCGCAGAAGACGCTAACGGCTGTGACCAAGACGGGCGCGACCCATTCGGTCGCGTTCGTGGGGGCCATCGACGTCCTCGAGGGAGACCTCGTTCGGCTCGACGACGGCTGGATGCCCTACGGGGTGTTGACAGAGGCGGTCGACACGATCCGGCGCCGCTTCGGCGTCGAGACGGCTATCGTGAACCGGGTGCGTCCCGCGATGTGCGCACACGTGCGATCGGCGGCGATCATCGGCTATGACGCTGTGATGCTGCCCCTGCTGACTACCCTGGGCGGGTACGCGCTCGACCCCATCGACCCTCACGTCAACACGCAGGTGCGCATCCCGCACTTCGGCTTCCGCGTCGATTGATCGGACCGGGCGGCACGGGCTGCCCTCTAGGAGTGCTGCATGGCCACGTTCATGAACATCGATGCGCTGAAGCCGACGGTGCTGCGGAGCGTCGCGACGGCTATCGACGAGCGCGACGCGACGCTGCGGCTCCTCAACCTCTTCGGCTTCGGGAACCCCGAGGCTCATGATGGCGAGGAGATCCTCTTGCGCATCCTGAGCCGGCTGTACCAGACGGCCGGGTTCCAGGGCATGGACAGCCGGGCGGAGGTCATCGCGCGGGCAGGGTTCGAGGAGGTGCGCGTTCGTGCGCTGAAGTCGGCAAAGGCGACCGAGCCTTTCAGCAATTCGGACTGCTCGCTCTTCGCGGCGCTCGAGCGCATGAGCGCCTCAGGCTCCGTCGACACAGAGCAATTCAGATCTGTGCAGGCGAAGGCCGCGGCGCGCATCGCGAGTGCTCTGATGACGGTGCGGGACACGAGCCGTCCGTCCTTCGAGCGTCTCTGCCGGGATACGCTACTCGGGGAGGCGACCTACCAGATCGACGGCAAGGACGTCACGGTCGACTTCGGCTGGGCGGCGCTCGACCCGCCGGCCATCACCTGGGACAACCACGCTACGGCGCTGCCGTTCGAGGACCTGTGCCTGGCGCTTCAGGGCTTCGAGGACGCCAACAACGGCAACGTGGTCACCCATGCGTTCTGTTCGAAACGCCTCTGGCGCACGCATCTCGCACCCAACGCCAGCCTGAAGGCCGCGGGCCTCCAGAACATGCCGATGGCTGCGTGGCAGGCGGGCGACTCGGCGGGACGCACCGTCATCGACGCGAAGGGCAGCATCCAGGGCAACCCCTGGGACATCATCTGGAGGCCTCTGGAGGGCAAGTTCACGACCACGGCCGGCGTGTCGTCGGACCGCTGGCCTATCGGGACCATCGTCTTCACGAGCGAGCCTGGGGGGGCGCCGCCGCTCTTCAAGACGTTCTCGCCAGCCGCGATGATGGACGCCCCCCAGCCGGGGTTCAACTACGAGACGATCGAGCGCAAGGACCCCTACGGCATCTACATGACCGAGATCGGCTACTTCGTGCCGGCGGTCATGGACCACCGGCGCATCGCGACGTGGCCGGTCATCCCCGCGTAGCCTGGGGGAGGACGAGCGCATGGCCCGCCAGTTCAGGAAGACGCAGGAGCCCGGGGCGCAGCCCGTGCCGTCTCCACCGCCCGCATCCAGGGATCCCAGGGACGCGATCGTGCAGTTCGACGGGCACGTCTACGTGCGCATGGAGGGCTCGGGCATGGACGGGATGACGAGGGTGCCGAAGGGCGCGCTCCTCATCGACCCGCCCACACGCGTGCTCTTCACGGGCGCACACGTGTTCCTCACGGCCGCGGGGTACGCCCAGGCGCTCAAGGATTGCGCGGCGGTGCAGCCGCAGACCAGGGTGCACTACGGCCCCGTGGGCCGCCTCGGCCTCCTGGGGGTGACTGAGAGGAAGCCGTGAGCACTGCGCGAACGACCGCTGTCGTCCGCGCGGAGCTTGCCGCTGCGCGCGCAGCGCTTGTCTCGGGCGGGTCGAACGTCGAGAGCATGAGGGTGGGCAAACTCTACGTGCGTCGGACGAATGCGGCTGCGCAGGCTGCGCAGGATCTTGCGACGGCGCTTGAAGCGGAGCTGGAGATGCTCATCCGCCGTGACCTGGGGATGCCCCTGACGCGGCGTCGAGAAGAGATGTGAGCTTCGCCACAGAGGCTATCGCGTATCTCGATGCAGAGCTGGACGAGTCGTCGGAGACGATGACGCTCACGCCCGGCGATCTGCCCTTCGCGGTGGTGGTCTCTGATGAGCAGTCCGACGCATCCATCGACGGCCCCTCGGGGGCCGGGGCGGACGTGATGCTAGAGGTCGTGGCCCGGGAGGTCATGCACCTGGGTAAGCTGTACACACGGGGTGACGGGACGAGGTACACAGCGGTGAAGGTCGACCGGCAGGCCATTCGGGGTGACTACGTCTGAACGATAGCCGTGATGCAGGGTCACCGCCGATGATCGTCAGTGTCGACGACAGTCTTGTGGACTTCTTCCGGGCCGAGCACGAGCGCTCCCAGGACCTGCTCGACGAGGCGTTGGGCGAGGCGGCGGCGGCCGGGCGGCTGGGTATCCGACGGGCCATCGAGCAGGCGGAGCCCTTCGCGCCCATCGATCGACGGCTCATGATCGAGAGCTTCACGGTGCGTCATCTGAAGCGCGGCTCCTGGGTGCTCGGGCCGCGAGGAGCGCGCAACTTGCGAGTCGCGCAAGAGCAGGAGGGGGGCACGGGGCCTGTCCAGGTATCCGCGGCGACCTTGCTCCCCTGGGCGCGTAGAAAGCTGGCCAACCCGGACAGCACAACGTTGTTTCGACGCTCAGCGGCGTCGGCCACGCGATCACTCCGGGCGGAGACGGGGCGGGAGGCACGCCACTTCGCGGCGATGGTCTCGAAGCGGCTGGCAGCCCGCGGGCAGGTGCCAAAACGCTTCGTGGCTGAGGCCGCCCGGGGCTTCGGCGACGACCTCGGGCAGGCCCTCGCGGCTCGGTGGGAGTAGCCCGTGGCATCAGACGAGCGAAGCGTGTTGCGGGCCATCCAAGCGATGGGCGAGGGCTTCGACCTTGGCGTCGAGGTGGCCGATGTGTCGGCGCTCCCGCCGGAGCCGGGGAAGGTTGAGGCGTACCCATCGGTGAGCTTCGAAGTGAGCAAGACCCGGCGGGAGTACATGCCGCCGCAGGTCGTGGCACAGACGACCAAGGTCGTGCGCCTTGTCGGCGAGGTAACGCTTGTGGGCGATCTGGTGTTCACGACGCTCAGTGGAGAGGACGCGGAGATCGCCGAAGAGGCCTTCGCCTCGGCGTGGATGGTAGCGTCAGTCGAGAGCGGCGCGGGGTACCCGTCGGTCACGCTTGCGGCCACGCTCTCGGGGGTCGAGTGCGCGGTCATCGTCTACCCGGTAGGCGATCTTGTGACCGAGAATCCGCGGGATACGGCGTTCTCAGGTACATGGAGGCTGCGCTACGGCATCGAGGTGGTGTACCCTCTACTCGCGAAGGGCGAGGATGCGGAGTTGATGGACATCGTGCCGACCATCGAGGTCGACAGCCAGAGCGGCGATGTGGTGCTCGAGGGCGATCTTGACCTCGATGCGTCGCTGGAGTAGGAGCAAGCCATGCAGGTGAAAGCATACGAGTTCGATCCCGGGGATGACGTTCTCGTCGCATACGGACCTGCGCTCAACCTCATCAGTGCGGAGCCACTGACGCCAGCATCGCTTGGTGGGCTCCGGGTGATGGGCATGGTTGGCGCCGTGGTCAACGACCGCGGGCGGGTCAACGAGCCCTTTACGTCGAGTCCGGGCGAGATCTTCGCGTCCTACGGCGGGTTCAAGGCCTGGATGGGCGACGAGCTGGCCACGGCCGTTCGTGGTGCCGCCTCGGCCTACGCGGGGAACGCGGCAGCGCTCCTCTACGGGCTGAAGCCTGCGTCCTTCGTGATGGTCATCCCCGATCTGGCCGTCAAGGATAAGACCGTCACGGATGCGACGGCTGTCAACGTCCTGCTGGCGCTCAAGCGCACGTCGACGGCGGCTGTGACCCTGGCAGCCGGAACGCAGTTCAAGGCGGCCGGCGGCTACACGGTGGCCACGCTCGAGGACCTCTTCTGGGCAGAGGACGACATCGCGACGCAGACGGTGCGCGTGCGGCAGGTGACGCCATCGACCACGCCGCCGGTGGCGATGAACACCGTCACCGTCTACGTGGAGACGGCGCTCGATCCGCTCATCGTGGTCGACGCGGTGGCGACGGTGGTGACGGTGCCAGATGCGCTGGACATCGCCGAGGTCATCCTGCGCTACGTGAACGCCTTCACGGTGATCGGCTCGACGGCCATCGGCAAGTCGATCAACGAACTCTGCTGCGACCGGAACGAGGGGGCCTTGCAGGAGGCGTTCTCGGCGGCGGTTACGACGCTGCGTGGGGATGGGCAGCTCCTCCGGGGCTACGGCGGTCCGCCCGTGGCGACGCCGGCCACGGAGGCGAAGGGGTCGGTGCTGGGGGAGGACGGGGTAGGGCGGGCCGCGCTCGACGACACCCACTACTGTTACGTCTACCCGTGCGTGCGCCGGACCTTCCTCATCGACGCGGACAACCTCGTGGCCCCGAGTTACGTGGCCTACTTCCTGACGGCGCCCCTGGCGGCGGCGTGCGCAACGGTCATTCGGCCTGGCGAGAGCTTCGCGGGGCCGAAAGCGTTGCCGGTCATCAAGGCCTACGGCGCGAGCGGCATCGAGCTTCTGCCGGGACTCGTGCGGAAGGAACTCAGGGACGCCGGCATCACGCAGGCGGTCATCGAGTTCACGGGCAACGGCTCGCAGGACGTGACCTACCACGATGACATCCTGGCGTCGCTGGTCCAGGTCTCCGACCATATGTTCCGGGACCTGGTCTACGAGAAGATCATCATCGCGGCCCGGCCCTACCACAAGGCCCTGGGCAACACGGAAAATATCGAGGGGTTCCAGGCGGGGCTCTCGGCGGAGTTGCAGACCATCATCGACGGAGGTCTCGCGAGCGAGTATCTCATCGGCGTGGTCTACGACACGCAGTCGAGGCAGCTCAAGACGACGGTTCGCGTCAAGTCCTTCGACGTCCTTCGGGTCATGAGCTTCTACGTCGCGGCGGGTCCGACGGTCGTTGTCGGGCAGGAGGCTTAGTCGATGAGTGCACCGCTGGCGAGAGCCTTTGACATCACGCTTACCCTCAAACGCGAGGGCGACATCGACGACACCGTGGCCTTCTACGATGGCGGGTCCCTCGACTGGGGGACAGCGGTCGACGTGGAGGAGCTCATCTCGAAGCAGGGCCCGCACGTCACAGGGACGAACGGTGCGGTCACGTTGGCCTTGAGCACCAGGCACCAGGGCGGAGCCGTCTTCGACCTCATCGCGTGGCAGATGTCCAAGAACGACCACGATCCTGCGACGGTCATGCAGCGGCTCGACGTGGGCTTCAGGGTCCAGATGCCCAGCGGGGCCGTCCGGCGGGCGCAGATGCTGGACTGCACCGCTCATGGCATGAACACGAGTTTCGGTGCGCGCACCGCGAAGGTCGCGACGCCCGTCTCGTTGACGGCGCCGAAGGTCAGCTTTCTGTAGCGTGGAGAGAGGGGGTTTTTGTGCAGAGGCAATATTCGGCGGAGTTCGAGGGTGAGACCTTCGTCATCCGCGAGCTGAGCGTCGCGGACATCGAGCAGGTGGCAGACATGCTCCCCGACTCGCTCGATCCCATCAAGCTCATGAGGCGCGAGCAACGGGAGCTGCGCAAGATGGCTCTCGTGAGCGTGGGCGGCCGTTCGGTCCACGATGCACCCGGGGGCCGGGACGGGGTCTACTACGCGCTCAAGCAGCGCCAGGTCGAGTTCCTGGGTCAGATGTACGACCAGGTGCACCGCGCCCCTTCTTCGGCGGCGGAGCCAGCTCTGAAGGCGATGACAGCCCTCGAGAGCTGATTGACCTCCGCGACAGGCCCAGCCTGAAGGATACCGTAGCGCGCCTCTTTGCCTCGCTCCTCCGTGCGGGAGTTGGTAGCATGGCGGACGTGAGAAGCCTGCCTATCAGCAAGGCGCGACGTCTGACGGTGGCGTTCGACGCTGAGGAGGAACAGGCGAGGATTCGCCTCGTCAATGCCGTGGCACGCCTGTTCTCGTCCGATGGAGGATCGGATGCCGGCTGATGCCGAACGCAGAGTCGTAGCACGCTACGACATCGAGGGTTCTGCCAAGGCGGAGCTGACTGAGCTTATCCGGCTGGCGCGGGAGTTGAAGTCGCTTCAGGCCGCGACGGGTGGGGGCGGCGAGACGGGAGGGGGCAGGGCACAGGGTGTTCAGGCAGTCAAGCGCGCTGTATCGGAGGAGATGGGCGCCTACCGGAAGCTGCGCACGTTCCGCATGCACATGGACCGCCAGCAGGCGCGGGAGGCGATGGCGGCGGAGCGTCTGCGTGTCCAGTCGGTGAGGGCTGCGGCGAGGGAGATCGTCCAGATCGAGCGGCACGCGGCGGCGCAGATTGCAGCGAGCCGGCATCAACTGGTGAACCTGATGATGGGCACGCGCAACATCGGCACGTCGTTCAGCCAGGCTCGGGGAGCCCTGGGAGTAGCTGGGCGCATGGCCTACCAGCCGTTGGCGATGGCCGGAGGGCTCTACGGCATCATGAGCGGCATCGGGTTCGCGGCACGGACCAACATGGAGTACGAGAAGCAGAAGATGGGCCTTGCGTCTCTGCTTATGTCGGCGGGGCAGGAGTCCAATCTGGGCGTGAGGGATCTGCCCACGGCGCAGGCGATGGCATCGATGCTGCACGCCCGTGCGCGGAAGATGGCTATTCAGGTGCCAGGTGAGACCGCCGACATCGTGCGGAACATGGGGTACATAGCCATCCCCGGGGCCAAGGCGGGCGCGTCGCCGGGCCACTTGCTGGGGTTGTCCCGCGACATCACAGCACGGGAGGCGATTCTCGGG
>Ga0100403_1002855_pt1 | contig 13298 bp, 13 predicted proteins | sample CryGeymet201501t_FD_83663 | JGI IMG/M metagenome (GOLD analysis project Ga0100403, IMG submission 83663) | Groundwater microbial communities from Crystal Geyser aquifers in Utah, USA - Crystal Geyser metaG 2015-01t | ecosystem: Environmental > Aquatic > Deep subsurface > Groundwater | place...
CAAACTCGATCCCAAACGCATTGTCGGCGTACTCGATCAGATGTTGTCGGCGACCAAGCTCTCGCGCGGCGGGTTCTCGATTCCCGACTGGCGCGCGCGGATAGAGGCAATCCGATTGATTATCGATGTTCAGGGGTGGTACTACGCCCAGCCGACAAAAACCGACGTAACCATCAGTCAGACAATGGTTTCCGTTGTCCGGGATGTGCAGTCTATGTCACCGGAGCAACTGGTGGCCGAGCTGCCCGGGGCCTTGAAAATACTTCAGTCGATGTCTGGTTCGGGGCCTGTCGTGTCGGAGATTGCCGATGCCGATGACGGCGACGAAGACGAAGACGAAGACGAAGACAGCGACAGCGACGAAGACACGTATGATGCCGATCCGCCTATGACCGTGGAGTTGTGGACCGATGGTTGATGGTATGACCGTGGAGCAGATGCGTGCCATGGCTATCGCCTCACGCGCGCGATCCGAGGCCGTTGTTCGGTCGGCCACGACGTATTTGCCCTATCCGCACCAGGCCGCGTTTCACAGTTCCCAGGCCAAGGTTCGCGCGGTGTTCGCCGCTAACCAGTCGGGCAAATCATACGCGGCGGCGCAAGACGATCTCATGTTGGCGCGCGGTGTCCATCCATACCGGCAGTGGTGGTCACCACCTGTCCATATCCGGGTTGTGGCAGATGGTTACAAAGAGATGATCGACGAGTTTCTGGTCCGGCTTTACCGGTCGCTGATGGATCCGGCCGAGGCAGAGTATTCGCGCGGCAGCCGGACGTTCACGTTTCGCAACGGCTCGACGATTCAATTTATGAGCAGCAAGTTGGCCGATCTGGGCACCGGGGCGCAGAAGTTTGCGGCGGTGCAACTGCACCGGGTTCATTTCGAGGAGTACATCAGCAAGGATATTTACGATGAGAGTGTCATCCGGTTGCTCCGGCACGGCGGCGACATGACCATCGTGTATACCCCGATCATGGGCACTCAGGCGTGGTATCATGATGAGATCTACGTGCCATGGCAGGAGGGCAAGCGTGCCGATGTCGAGTGTTTCACGGGGTGGCGCACAGACGACAATCGCAGTCTGAGCCGGGCTGACATTGACCGGACGTATGCCAACATGGATGATCGTCAGGTGCGCATTCGGCGGTATGGGGAGTGGATCAACATCGGGGGCGGCGTGTACGCCGGGTGGGATCCGGATTATCATTTCGTGCCGTATGACCAGACGCGCGTGGATGCCGCGACGAAGACAGTGATAATCGATCCGCATCCGTCCAAGGCGACAGCGGTGCTCTGGTGTGGTGTGGGCTGGGATGAGTGGATGTTCGCCTATCGGGAGTATCGGGAGGCGAAGCGGGTGAAAGAGATTTGCGACGACATTCGGCGTTTGTCGGGTGAGCGTGGCGAGGATGTTCGGCGGTTTCTAATCGATCCGCATTGGGGCTGGACCAACACGGAGATGGGCGCATCGTACCAGCAGTTGTTCCGGGACAATGGGATTCCGGTGGAGGCTGCGAGCCGGGAGAAGTGGGCGGGAATAGAGCGGATGCGCGGGTTGTTGAGCGTATCGCCGACGACTGGCCGGGCTGGGTTCGAGGTGATGGCAACATGTCCGCGTCTGGCGTGGGAGTTCAAGGCGTACTCGTTTCAGAAGCAGACGAGGGCGGCGGAGAACTCGGATCGGTTGGCGACAGTTGACGCGGACGACGATCTGGTCACGTGTGCGCGGTATTTTGTGCAGAGTGATCCGCGGTACCTTGGGGCGTCCCGCCACGGCGGGCGGGGGGGTGGCGTGGAGCGGCATTTGACGCCGATCATGCGGTCGGTTGTTCCCCGCCAGCGGCAGGTGGTTGAGATCAAGGGGGTCGGGTGATGGTGCGGAAGTCCGCGGATGATGTCGTTACCGGGCTGGATCTGGTGAACACGTTTGTCGACACGGCGGAGCGGAGTATGGCGTCGATGATATCGCGGTGGAACGCGGCGCGTCTGGCGTATCAGGCGCAGGGGTACGTCGACGATTCGGAGAAGGCCGTGGTGAAGATGAATGCGTTGTTGCCGACCTTGGAGCACACGTTGCCGATTGTGGTGAGCGCATTGTTGCCTGGGCGGCCTTACATGCCCCTGGGGGCGCGGCGGGAGAAGGACCCGGTGGCGTCGAAGATTGCGAAGTTGAAGACGCGGCTTGTGGATGCCACTTTGGGTGCGTCGAACTTTTATGCGGCGTTCACGGAGTGGGCGCGGCTGGCGGCGGTGTACAATTCGGCGTTCATCGAGCCGGAGTGGTCGGCGTGGATGACGAATGTGTCGCAGATGTATGTGGATGTCGATCCGGTCACGGGGCAGGTTCGGGACGTGCAGAGGATACGGGGGCAGGAGATGCGCGACGAGTTGCGGTTCAAGGTTCATGAGCCGTGGGCCTTGTTATGTCATCCTGCCGGGCAGACGTTGGATGCGAAGCCGTGGATAGCCATTCGTGAGATTGTGCCATATGACGAGATTGAGAGGAGGCTGGACGAAAAGGATTCGGGTTGGAAGTTGCCGGACGATATGACGCTGAGTGATTTGAAGACGGGTCCGATGCGTCTGGGGCAGGAGCGCATGACGGATCAATGGCGTCGGGATCTGGGCGTATTCTCGCAGGAGGCTCGGAACGACGTGGCGGTGCTTGTCCGGTACTACTCGGCGAAGCGCTGGGTGACGGTGGTCAATTACATGGCGGCGGTTGTTGATGGTCCGAACGGGAACGTGAACATGCCGTTACGGCAGAAGCCGGTGGTGCAATTTCGCTGGCACGAGTCTGTGGGTCCGGACCGGTTCTGGGGTGTTTCGGAGTGGGAGAGGATACAGGATGTTGCTACGCTGGACGACACCATGATGTCGATCTATGTGGATCATGCGCTGGCGAACAATTCCAGCGCCTTGTTGTACAATGAGAATCTTGTGGACCGGGAGAGTTTGAGCGGGGAGTACGGCGCGGAGATCCGGGTGCGGAATTACACGGGGCGGCTTGAGGATGCGTTTCAGTATCTGGTGCGGCCACCGTTGGACAGGTCGTTTTTGGATTTGCATTCGATCATGGAGAGGGAGAAGCAGGACCGGATGTCGTTTCAGGACATTCAGCGTGGGGTGGCGCCGTCGCCCAGGCAGACGGCGGATGCGACGCGGACGCTATCGGCGAATGCTGGCCGTCCGGCGGGGTTTCTGGCCAAGTATCACGAAACGACTACGATGGCGGAATTGACGTATCTGACGTGCAAGGTTGTGTCGGCGAACATGTCTCCGGTGCAGATGATGGATTACGGGGGGTTGTCGTTCAATGAGATGCTGGCGGTCATCGATGCGGACCCGGAGAACATACCGGGCGGGTTCAAGTATGAGTTTGACGGATCGGACCGGCTGAGTCGCCGGGCGGAGCGGTACGAGCGGTTGATGCAGGGATTTAATCTGACAGCGAATATGCCGGTGATTGCGAACGGACCGGGGATCAATATCCAGATCAAGAAGATTCTTGAGGGGACGGAAAGTTACGATGATGACGAGCTTGAGGCGATGATTCCGAAAGAGATGCTGGCGGCTCAGGTTCCCGCTCAGGTTCCCGCGGCGGGCGCTTTGTCCGCCGGGGCGGACAGGATGGAATCAATAGGATCGGCGGGGCAGGCGCTCATGCCGCCCGGCCAGATGCCGACGCCAGCCTCGAATGAGGCTGCGGTGGTGGGTGAATAAGCGAGGGGGGGGGGTTTTATGGGTACGGACAGACAGACAGAAGAGGCTATGGGGCGGGTGATCGGGTCGTCGGAATCGATTGAGGATTTCATTCGTCCGACGGCGGACGATCCCTACCGGCCATACCGGCAGTTCAATATCGCGCCTATCGGGCCAGATGACGATTCGTCTCTTGGTATTAGGACCGATGAGGGGCTGCGGGATCGTGTTGTGCGGGAGGTTCTGGCGCAGAGTCTTGCCGGTGCGAAGATGTATGCCTCTCTGATCGAGGGTATCGATAATGGGCATTGTCACCTCGCGGGGCCGGTGGGGAATGACGATCGGTGCGAGATTATCGATTCGGATGGCAGGGCGACCGGGTTCTACGTGGACTTGGAGTATGCGAAAAGGCGGGGGGTCACGGACTACCGGAACCCGGAAGACTTGGAGTTGTTGGGGCAGAGTGAGCCAATTTCAGAAAGCGCGTCTCCGGTCCTGTTACCGGAGCGCACAAAGGTTATCGATATTCCCTCGCCCGCAGCGGCAGGGGACACAGAATGGGGGGGAGAATGAAGAACAAATGGATTGTCCGTCTTGGCACAGTTGCGGTTGTTCTGATGGCTGTGGCTCTGGTGGGTGGGAACGTATTTGGCGCGATGGGGGGTTCGGCAGCGTTCGTCGCCAAGTACGAGGATCATGGTACGGTGACGTTGAAGTTCACGATGGACGCGGACAGCGCGACGTCTATCGGGACGGATCACCGGAGCGCGGACGCGGTTAAGACGCCGTTTCATTCCGTGCCGTGCGGCATTCCGTTCTGGATTTGGATCGAGCACCGGGACGCGGATTCCTGCAAGGCATTCGGACCGGACACGGTGCACATCGGTCTCGAAACGGCTCCGCGCGGGAGCTATGCGGTTGACAGCGCATCCTCGGTGCAGAGGTACGAGGCGGCGTGCCAGTTATGGGATTTCGGTTCGACTTTCTGGGCGGCATTCCGGCAACAGACCTTTTTCGATGTCAACCGTGTGGATACGCTGAATGACACGGTGGGTGTTGCCGCGACGAGTTTGAAGTCGGGAACGGCGAACAAGGCGACGACCCCGTTGGTCAATCTTGGGCAGTTGCGTTTTTCTCTGTGTCTTGATGACGCCGACAGCACAACCGATTCGGGGATTCGTTTGAACGTGTTCATTGTCTACCGCGATCCGATGCTTGTGCGCACGTGGGGGTCCGCCACGGCGGATGACACCGAGACCATGTATGGCCGGGCCGAAAGTGATGCCGTGTATGAGGATATGATGGCGTGGGGTGAGGCTCCGAAGGCATGGATTCCGAGGGAACGGAGGCGATTTTGATGCGTTGCCGGATGCTGATTTTCGGGCTTGTCGTGTTGTGTTGTGTGCCAGCCCTGGCGGGCGATGTCATCGTGAAAACGTGGACGGTGGGATATGACACCGTGGGGCAGACGTACACGAGCGATGCGGTGGGCGTGACCGGATGCTATGACATGACGGTGCATATCGAGGCGGAGATTCCGGACACGGCGACGGGTACGCGGGATTCGGTGAGATGGGCGCTTCAGACGCTTTCGGACAACGGCGCGCCCGATGTTTGGCGTTGGGCGTATGTTCTGGCCGACACGAGCGCCGATTCCGCGGGTTATCCGTTGCAATTTCATTTCGATCTGGATGACGATTCTCTGTTTTTCGACCAGGTGCGTCTGTACTTCGAGAGTGGTGTTGGCGCGACGAACACGGCGGGCGACACGACGTTCCGTTCGGCGACGGGTCCGGGCGACACGACAGGTGCGCAATACAAGGCACGGGTAATCGCCCGCAAGAGGTAGAGGGGGGTGGAGCGGCATGGCAATGGAATGGGATGTAAAGGCGATGCGGATGGCCCGCAAGAAGATTTCGATTCTAGTGGCGCGATGGAAGCGCGGCGATCAGACGGTCATCGCTGAGATTGATCGCCGGATCAACGAGTACTCCGATCTCCGGGACAAGTACGCGGATATTGCCATGCTTGCCGACCATCCCGGTTTTCAGTTGCTGCTTTCGGCGATGCTGGAGAATCTGGATCGAGATCTTTGGGATTTGCCGGAGATGCACTTGCGGGACAAGGAGGCCGGGACTATTCGCGCGACGGTCAATTCGGTTGGGCAAATGATGTTTCGCAGGTTCATCGGCTTGTGGAGGTCGCTCGACGAAGAACACAAACGCGGCGCGCGAAAATTGCAGGAAGAATTGAATGTATTGCATCACTTTAACAAGGAGATTGGTGATGAATGAAGATGTTCTGTCCGCCGTGGCGGACGAAGAGGAGTCTGTTCTCCCCGCTGGCGGAGACGGAGCGGCGGGCCAGGAGGTGGAGTCCGCCGAGGCGGCGGTTGCCCCTCCGCCACTGGAGTCCGCCTCGGCGGACGATGTGACGCAGAGGTTGGAAGAGGCGACCCGGAGGCTGGAGGAAATCCGGAGCGAGAATGAGCGTTTGTCGCAGATGGTTGCGCCGATGCTGGAGGCGCAGAGGCGCGAACGGGAGCGTCTGCTCGCGGACGATACGTGGTTCAACGAGCGAGTACAGGAGGTTGGCCTTGTTCGCGCCATGCGGGAGTTGAATTCCTTCCAACTGGCCGAATATGATGAGCGGCAGCAACAGCAGAGCGCCGCGGCTCAGAATCGCAATGCCTGGGACACGGCGAATGGCCAGGCGAAGGCATACGCCAAGGAGAGCGGTCTGTCTGACCAGGAATGGGAATTGCTGAGGATGCAGTTTGGTGGATTCCCCTCCGACAATCCGGAGCGTTCTTTGGCGTTGGCGAAGTTGGCCATCAGTCAGACGAAGGCCCAGAAAGATGGGCCTGCAATCAACAAGCGAATTTTAACGAAAGCGGATCAGGATGCGCGCAGGAAACTGTCCGCGGCGACACCGGAATCATCGGGAGCGGCGAGTCTTGCTCCGGGTAAGGGAGGCGAAATCCCGCAGGACTTTTTGTCCAGTCTGGAACGCGTCACCCGGACGTATGACCAGCGGTCGGACCTGCTTGGGTAGCCCGTCCGTCTCGGCGGACGGAAATTCATTTTCTGAAGGGGGGAAGTCGATATGGCACAGACAGTAATTCAGGGCTTGCGCGATCTTGTGACCGGGCAGGCCAATCTCATTCCGGAGCAGGTTGTGCAGAATCGTCTGGACCTGATGACGAAGGACCGGGCGCATTGGACGCTTCTGACGCGCCTTGGCACCAAGCACAAACCCGCACAGTCCTGGACTTACAAGATTCACCAGGACCTGATGATTAAGATTCACACCACGCTGGCCTCGGTGGCCGCGGTGGGCGCGACCACGTGGAACCTGGCGGCTGGGACCGGGGCCTATGTGACGGGGTGGGACATTCTGTGGAACCGCACGCGCAACGTATTTGTGCATGCCCAATCGCGTTCGACCGACGCTATCACGGTTGTTGCGAATGTCGATGCGGGCACGGATGTGGCGGGGCAGGTGGGCGATGAAATTGTCGTTTTGACCAACGCGAATCAGGAAAGCAATAACATTCCGAGCGCGAAAACCACATCGCCAACGATCCGGACGAACTATGTCCAGGACGTTATTACGGCGTGGGATTTCTCGGACATGGCGATGTTTTCCGATTCGTTCTTTGAGCAGTCGGATTTCGATCTTCAGAAGATGAAAATCGCCATCGAACATCAGCGCAAACTCGAACTCATGTTGAAGCTCGGGCCTTTGGCGAAGCTGTTCGTTCCGGGGGCCACATACACCAATCCGGCGCAGATTTCGAGCATGTACACGGGTCTGACAATGAGTCTGCGGGCGTTTATGGGGGCGTATGCGGACTCCGATCACGTTGTGAGCGAGCCGGATTTGACGGAGAACGAGTACATTGATTTGGTGTTGCAGCCATACTTTTTCGCCGATGGCGAGCCGCAGAACAAGAAGTCGGGCATTCAGTTGACGCCGCCGTCGTTGGCAAGTGGAATCGCGAAGTGGAACATTGGCCGTGGCCGGTTCGAGATGCGGGAGTCCAAGAAGATTCCCGGGTTCCGGTTCCAGCAGTACGAGTCGACCTTCGGGCCGATCAAGATCATCATCGATCACGATCTGCAATCGACGGTGGCTAACGGCACGCACTATGCGTTCCTCGTTGCCGACAACCACATCGGATACACGGCGTACAAGAACCTCGACACGCATATTGTCGAGAACGCAATCAAGGACGGTCGGCGCCGGGTGGTTGGTTACATCCGCACGGTGATGGGATCGCATTACACGCATGAGAATGCGCATGTGATGCTGAAGTTCCAGACGACATCGTAGGATGGGAGACTATATCCCCGCCCGCCAATGGAGGGCGGATCATTGCAAGGGGGAATCGAATGGCTGTGTTTATGGCAATGCACGAACGGATCGGGACGTTCTCATACGACCCTGAACGTTCCACAACTATCGTTGCAGGAGGAAAGACAGTGGAAAGTCTGACGCGCCGTATCCTTCTGAAGTTCTATCCGGCGTGGACGTCAAACGACCCCGCGGACGTGGGGCCGGATGTTCTGGACACCGATACTCTGCCCTTTCAGACGCGCAAGAACCTTGCCGACCTTCATGGGGAAGGGTGGAAAAAGATTCTTGAAGATGCGTTGGGGGGGGAGATGGGAGAAAGATGGGGAATCGTGAAGGGTGATCCGCGTCCTCTGCGGCCGGTGAAGGTAACGATGACCGCGAAAGAATTCGAGGAATATAAGAAGGCGAATCCTAATGTTGCCGGTAAGAATTCATCTCCGGCGGTGCAGTCCGTGGTTACGGGGACACGTGGAACTCAGGACACCCGGCGATGACTGAGGCCGACATCATCGGATTCGCGTCGGCTGACGCCTTGGTGATCGGGCGCAATACGCGAATGGTCCAGGGCGTGCCCGTGCCTCCGACAAATCAGGAGTTGCAGGCACGGGTGCGCACCGGGATGATTGCGACCATGCAGGAGCTGCTTTTGGATCAGAGTATCCAGAGGTCGCTTTTGGAAGACGAGTTTACGCTGACTCTGACGGGCGCAACCGAGTACGAATTGCCGGGGTATGTTGGGCGGCTGCTTGGTGTGCGCCGGGGGAGCGACAGCGAGAACGTGCGGTTGTTCGAGTCGGCCTCCGATTTCCACGACTGGTATGCGCGGACGTATGGGTCCAGCACGGTGTCGGCATCGAACGAACCGTCGGCTGTGTATTGCAGCGGGCGCGGGGGGGGCGGTGCTCTCAAAGTGACAATCAGCCCGGGGGCGGGGAGCCAGACAACGCTGACCCTGATCTATTTGCGCGATCCGGGGTCAGCTCCGGCTCTGACGCATTTTCGCCCGTCTACGCATGTTGTGATTCTGATCGGTTGTTTGAACTTCGCTTCGGGCGGGGCATACGCGCAGCAATACGAGGATCTGAAACAGTCTCTGTCCCGAAGCGTCGATCCTATCGCGGGGGGGGAACGTTCCGTTCCCCATTCACGCAGAACGAGGGGGATGTTACGTCGGCTCAACGGACTTATTTCCGAATCGTCTGTCTCGTCTGTCTGGCCGTCATCGTATGCCAAGGACGTGACGTAGGGGCGCAGGAACTGGACTCCGCCCGGCAGGCGTTTCTCGCGATTCGCGATCTGTTGGGAGAAGTCGATTTTGTCAATATCGACACGTCGAACGAAGTGAAGTTGGCGCTTAATGCCGGTCTGCGGGCGGTGGAAACGGATATTCCCTTTACCGTAGCCGACACGCTGACGGTTGCGGCGGGAACGTTTGCATACACCCTGAACGACAACTTCAGGCGTCCGGTGGATGGAATGCCATCGGGATACCGGGTGGTCATGGTGTACCGGCGTGGCACGACGAACATTTTTGGTGTACCGGAAGCGAACATCGGCGAGTACGGCCGGGTTCCGTTCACCGCCGGGCTGGTCGCGTCTTTTTCCATTCAGGGGGCGACACTATGGGTTTCCAGCGATTCTCCCGTGGGCGCGTTGCTTTACGTGTATGGGCCGGGAGCGGGAACGTCTGTCAGTCATGGGGGGTCGACACTCTCCGGGCTGCCTGAGGTCGCAGACCGGTGGGCTGCCGTTTACTGGGCGGCAGCACGATTGGCGAGGTCCCGTGAACGGCATGATCTGTCTGTCGATCTCCTGTCGCAGTATTTGCGCATCGTAAGCGCCCGAACCGGTCAGCCGGGCGTGGGGGCGGTGGCACAATGAAGCGCATCTGGTTCGCCATTGCGTGCGTCCTGATCGCATGGGGGCAGGTGCGGGCCGAATGGTACCGCATTTCCTACGGTGGACGCGTGATAGACCGGAATTACGGTTCTTTGCGCTGGGCCAATTTGCCGCATGCTCCGGCGTTCCGGGTTTCGGACTGGCTTTTGGAAGATGGGGAACTGCGGTATCTGACTGTCGGTCAGAAGAGTACGGTGCCGGTAATTGACGGACAGGGGTCGTTGTACGTCCTGCCATCGCCTTTGCGGTCGACGATTCTTTATCAGAACGGCGATATGGCCCGCTACAATGTGGCATCGGACACGACAACTCTGATCGCAACGGTCGACTTCGATTCCGTGCGCACGGTCCAGGGAGACTCCGTGGTTCACCGGTATGACGACACGACAGGCAGCCAGTGGTTGAAACTGACGCTGGCGACGAAACCCGTATTGAATATTGAGGGCATCAATTACAGTGTCCTTGGATTTTACGACGACACGACAGTGGTCCTGGGGGATACACTTCTTGCCACGGAAACGTCGACGCCGAAGATCGGCACGCTTCCGATTCAGGCGGTGACCTCACTTCCCGATGCGGTCGTTGTCAATGACACGGCGTGGATTGTGGACGGGACCGTGATGATCCGGTATCAGTCCGATCTTGCGGGGTCTCTCACGTATCCGTCGGTGACAGAATCGGTTGTTCTGGATTCTCTTGTGCATGTTGGGGATACGCTGTTTCTGTATGGCGACTTCGCTACGGGCTACGGACTGAATCATTGGGTCTTGTGGAGCGACACGCTGGGGAATCGCGGAATTCCCGGCGTTGTGGGAACGCATCAGTTCAACGGGACGGCGAACGAACGAATATGGGTGCTTGTCGACAGCGCCCGTTATGCGGCCTACCCGGATTCCGTGGGGCAGGCCAAGGGGGCGCACTGCGTGGTGATTGCGAAGACGACCCCCGTCTACGAACGCACGATTACCGGACGGCTGGATTACATGGGCAAGTACGCCGGCATGACAAACTACCTGTTTGCTCCCGACGATACCGCATGGATCAACGGCGTGCGGGACTGGGATTGCAGCGTCCGTTATCTCAAACTTCCGGGCAACCAGTGGTATTATGGGAAGATCATCCGGCGTCCGGCGGGATCGTCCGACTCTCTGAATCTCTTCATTTGGCGGTTTGAGGGTGGAGCTACCTACGGGGATGTGGCCAGTGTCGCCATAGAGGTCTACGCATACAGTCGTTTAGGGACGCTGGGATCGTCGCAGGTTCTGAACGAATATACGGCGATTACCTTGCATGAGGGACGGACATGGTTTGCGGGATCGGTCAGTGACCCCGCCAAGTTCACGTTTTCCTATCCGTTCAATTACGATTCGATCAACTCGGCCGGGTTGTTCGGTATCTACGGCGACGATCCGATTGTCGGCACGTCGTCGTTTCCGGGGGCGCTTGTTGCCTATGGCCGCCATCACATCGAGAACCTGACAGGCGACATCGCAACGCTGGGGGGATACCAACAGCAGTTGATTTCCCAGGTCGGGGCGGCGTCCAATCACGTAATCGCTCGCGATCCCCATACCGGGGTCGATGTTTTCTGCAATGAGGACGGTGTGTTTATCTGCAATGGCGCGTCGGTGTCGCCTGTCCAGACCGGGATGACGGACTATTTCCAGGATTCCGTGTACTGGCCCGACGAAAACCTGTTCTCGGCATCCGTGTGGCGCGGCCGGTACTGGCTGTCCCATGTATCCCATGTACCGGGGCAGGAGATCGGGGGGATTCCGTATACGTCTCAAAAGTTACTCAATATAGATTTGCAGACGGGCGACGTGGTGTTTGTGACGGGATTCAATCCGGGGTTCGTCTACACCTACAAGGACCGGAACAGCCGGGATCGTCTGTTCGTTTCCGATGCCGATTCGACGGTGCTTTGGGAAATTGGGGCGGAGGACGATTTGACGCGAGTGGCGCTGTGGCAATCGGGCTGGGAGGATTTCGGGGACCGCAACGCGTTCAAGCGCATCAACCGGTACGCCATCAATTTCTATTCGACCAACGATCTCGAAGGGCTTGGAGCAGACACGGTCGTTGTTCAGTTTTTTGGAGTGGGATCCGGGAAGCTGTCTTTGACAGCCCTTTGGGCGGACACGGTCGTGACTGCCGGAGCGGGCGATAAAGGGATGCATGTTCACCAGTCGTCGGTTGGCCGGAAAGTTTACGGATCGGCTCTTGGTATCAAAATTCTGTCCAGCGATTCGTCGCTGGTCCCTATGGATATTGCAGTCGACGTGGTGCCGATGGGGACAGTGAGGCCGCAATGAAACGTCTGTATCTCTCGTTAGGCGTCGTAGCGGCGTTGTTGTTTTCCGTGGGGGCGGCACCGCGTCGCAATACTATTCCGGTCGTGCCGCCCTTTGCGCTTCGGGATTTATCGGATTCTATGCGTGCGCCGTGGAATGAGTGGGTGCGGGATGAACAGCGGCGCTGGTTGAACTTCGATGCCGCAGTGACCAATTTGCACATTCGCGCCGATTCGGTTCCCCTGATCCAACATGGGTACGTGAAATGTCTCAACAGCACTCCGGCATATGGAGACAGCGTATTGGTTTCGCTGACACAACCGTACGGCGATTTGAATTATCGCGTTTTCATTCAGTTGACTTATGACAGTGCGCAAGGGTCTTGGAATTTGCCCCAATGGGTTGTTCCGACAAGCCGGGACGTTGGACAATTTTATATTATGACACAGTATGACGACAGCGGATTCGTCTACTGGATGACAGTGGGTGACAAGCCATAAGCAAGGGGGGGGAGAGTGTCACAATCATATCAGGGGTTTAATCGGCGTCAGATAGGGCGTCTGGGTCAAGGGCCGGTCAGACCAGGACGAGTGGGCAGGCCGTTCATGGCGGGGGGTGTCCAGCCCGGCAGCCCTCCGGTGGTTGGACGGGGGCAGGGGCCGATGGTATCGTCTCCGGTTGGAGGGTACAATCCGGGTCGTCTTGGCTCGCAGGGCGGGCAGGGCTGGCAGCCCGGTGGCGGCAGTATGTTTGCCAGGGGCGGGAACGCTATGAGAACCGGAGGTGGCCAACCCGGCGGTGTGCAGCCAGCAAACCCGCAACCCATGCCCGATAATGGCGCTCAGCCAAGGTCAGTCTATGGGACTACCGGGCAGATGGATTGGTACGGGGGCGGCGGGGGGGGCAATCCTCTCTTTGGCGTGAATTGGCGGGATGCGCCAGTGTCGTCAGAATTTCGGAATGCAATGGTCGATGCCCAATTCCTTCCCGGCGTAGAGACTTCGGATCTTCGGAATCCGAACGATCCCTATGGTGGATCGTTC
>Ga0100403_1002857_pt1 | contig 13291 bp, 8 predicted proteins | sample CryGeymet201501t_FD_83663 | JGI IMG/M metagenome (GOLD analysis project Ga0100403, IMG submission 83663) | Groundwater microbial communities from Crystal Geyser aquifers in Utah, USA - Crystal Geyser metaG 2015-01t | ecosystem: Environmental > Aquatic > Deep subsurface > Groundwater | place: USA...
AGTTTCTCCTCTGTCACCTGTTGCGCCAGCAACACCTCTTGCACCTTGAGGTCCTTGGGGTCCTGTTTCACCCTTAGCACCAGGAGCACCGGTATCACCTTTTGCGCCAGCAACACCTCTTTCGCCTTGAGGTCCTTGCGCGCCTGTTTCGCCCTTAGCACCAGGAGCGCCGGTATCACCTTTCGCACCGGCAACACCTTTTTCGCCTTGAGGCCCCTGTGCACCGGTTTCACCTTTGGCACCTGGAGCTCCCATTGCACCAGTTAAACCTCTCGGGCCTGCATCACCTTTGTCACCTTTTGAGCCAGCAATACCTCTGGCGCCTTGTTCGCCCTTTGCTCCGCTATCTCCTTTAGGTCCTTGAGGCCCTTGAGGTCCACGCTCGCCAACGCTCACATCAATGCTTCGCTTTATAGCGATGGGAAAGATTGACCAGTAGGCTTCTAGTTTGTGAGTTCCTGAGGGAAATTCGCCTTTAAGGGCAGCTTGAATATAATCATTCTTTTGAATAAGGATGTCGTTTATTTTTTCTCCAGCAATAGTAATTTTCTTAACTCTCTTTAAGCTTCTGCCCGCGATATCGATGAGAGTTTGATTTCTTATTGGATCGTAGGAAACTTTTACGCTTTCCATGGTCGCAATAAATTCCGGAGGGAGCACAATGTCTTGTGAGGCAAAGTCTGAACCTGGTTTCATTTTTGAGTAAAGCTGTTGGGTGACTGCATTGCCAGGCTCCAGATAAATCTCGCTAGAGTGGGTCTTTGGAAAGTAGTGACTGCTTTGTGCAACACACGTGATAGAAAAAAATAGAGTGGTGATTACGTTTAATGGCCTAGACATGTTTTCCCCCTTAGAGATGACTGCTCGTGGAGCCCTCATCTCTAAAATAACCAAGGCTGAGCTCAGATGACATGATTGAAATATGGCACTCTCAAGCTAAGAACTTTTATGACAGAAATGATGCAATTCTATTTTCTATCTTATGAATTGTCGTAATTTTGACTTTGAATTTGTATATTGTTTTCAAAAGCTTATCGCGTATTTCAGATAGGGATCGATGTTTTTGCAAATTGACTGCAAGGGCCATTATGTTAGGTGTTTGTGGGTGAGAAAATATCGAATTACTTTGGTTTTTGGTTCTTTGGCTCTTTTCTCGGTCTCCTGCACAAAATCATCCACGAACGAGGACGGTAAAACTAAGGCCACCGTGTTTGTCGACCAGGTAAAATCTTCTACTTTCCGGGAAGAAATTCTCTATCCTGGTCGAGTTCTTTCAGAAGTGATGGCTTCTGTGAAGGCTCCGAGCGCTGGACGAGTGACACGGGTTTATCATCATGTTGGAGATGCGGTTCAACGAGGCACTCCTCTCGTGTCCATTAAAAACTTAGACCCTGGCTTCGTCTACTCTGCAGTCATGGTGCGAGCTCCCGTGTCGGGGAGAATCTGGCAGTTGGCGGTTACTTCGGGAACGGAGTTGAATGCTGGAGATAAAGTGGCGTCGCTAATTGACCCAGATAAACTCGAGATTCGAGTTGAGGTGCCTGCCTCAGATCTCGAAAAAGTTGAAGAAGCTTCCGACATTATTTTACTCAGAGAAAATCACGAAAACTTGTCGCTTAGCAAGGCCCATGTTTCTCCGATGGTGGATTTGCAAACCGGGACAAGCACTTGTGTTCTTAAGTTACCAGAGAATTCCGAAGCAAAACTTCTACCAGGGCAGTTGGTAAGTATTAAAATTTTAGGTCCACCTCGACAAGCCATTACAATCAACGGTGATGCGATCAAATACCGTCGGGGCATTCCTCATGTCCAACTTTTTGAAGAGGGGAGTGTCGTGAAACTTCATGAAGTTAAGGTTGGTTTGAATCGTGGCGACAAAGTCGAAATCTTAGAGGGCTTAGTTGATGGTCAGAAGGTGGTTGTCCGTAGCACTAAGTATATTTCAGACGGTGAAGAAGTCGTTCTTTACGTAGAGCCAGAGGTAATAAAGGCTAAGACTGAAAAGAGTCCGGCGCGCTAAAATGTTAGAAAAAATTTATTCCTCTCCGCTTCGAGTGTATGTAGCGACAGCCATCATTGGGTTGTTGGGAATCGCTCTTTCTTTCAAACTTCCTGTTTCACTTTTTCCAGATGCATCAAAAGCTGCGATCACAGTTGGAGTTGACCCGGGTTCAATGACTCCTGAAATGTTTGAGTCGACTTATGGCAATACGCTTGAATCTCAGTTACGTGCCATAAACACTAAATCGCTCAAGGTCGAAAAGGTAGAAGCAACTTACGACACTCGACATGTGTCTTTTGATGTGTCTTTTGAGTGGGGCTCTGATGGTGATGAAGCCAAGAAAGAAGTTCAAACCATCGCCAATGCTTTTGCTTCAACTCTTCCCGCAGATATGCGGGACACTCTTTGGGTTTGGCGTTCTCAGTCAAATACGGGTTTTCTCGCCTTGAGTTTTTTTAGCGAGAAGCGAACAGCGGTTGAGACTTACGATCTTATCGAGCCGGTTTTGCAGCCAAAGTTTTCACAGGTTCCGGACGCAGAACGAGTTGTTCTCTATAACCCCAGCTCAGAACAGATCACGGTTACTCCCAAGCTTTTGACCCTTTTAAGTCTAGGTATTCAGGCAGAGGCCATTAAGACAGCTATTCTCGACTCTAAAAAGAGTTACGGTGGGGGAACCGTTAAGTTCGGGGAATCCAGCATAAGTGTAGTGGTTCCAAGGGCTGTTAATGGTTTTGAAGACTTTAAACAGCTGCCAGTTAAATCTGCTTCAGGGAAAAGTTTTCCATTGGCTCAGTTGGCTAAGGTTGAGAAAGGACCTAATCCAGAGCTTGGAAGAAGCTTTAAAACCAGTGGGTTTTCCAGCTTGATTATCTTCGCCTCTCCAAAGCCTGGCGGCAATATTAAGAGAATGTCCGAAGACATTTTGGCCATTGTCAAAGAAAGCCAGCCTAGTTTTCCTGAGGATATTCAGTATAAAATCTTAGTAGACCCCTCTGAGTTTATTCGCGACTCAATAAAGAATGTTGCTTTCGAAGTTGGGTTGGCTGCTTTTTTAGCGGTTTTTGTCCTGTTCCTCTTTATAGGTCGGCTTCAAAATGTCATCACAGCTGCCATTGAGATTCCTCTAAGCATGCTTTTGGCATTCATTCTCATGTATTTCTTTGGAATGAATTTGAATCTTATCTCATTAGGAGGCTTAGCCTTAGCTGCTGGGATGAACGTGGATGCCTCAGTAGTAGTGATGGAGAATATCTTTAGGCACGTTGCTGAGAATCCCTCTGCGAAAAGTTTTAAACAGCGTTTAGCTTTAGTAACATTGGCCGTGCGAGAAGTTCAAGTTCCTCTGATTTCCTCTACGCTATCTTCTTTGCTGGTCTTTGCGCCTTTAGCGGCAACCTCTGCGCTTACTTATGCTGTGCTTGGTGATTTAGCTAAGGCCATTATTTTTTCTCATGGATTTTCTGCGTTTGTTGCAATTATTCTAGTGCCCACCATTCGCTTGCAGATGCTTTCAAGGAATTCAGATGTCAAAGAAAGGGTGCTTATTCAGAAACCCTTAGACTTTTTTGAGACTCGGTATTTAGCGTTTCTCAAACGTATACTGGTAACTAAGGCTTTAAGACGCGTTTGGTATTTTGGTATTGTTGCATTGTTTGCAGTTGGCGTGGGGGTATTGTTGCCAAGTTTGCCAAAGCAACTCTTAGGTGAGATTGACAGCGATTGGTTGACTATGAGGATTCATTCTCAAAAGAGCAAATATTTTAAGGAAATGGAAAGCATTTCCGATGAAGTTGAAAATGACATTTTAAAGAAATATCCAGATCAAATTGCTTATACATTTATGCAAGTAGATAACGAAAGTTCATCTCGCTTGATGCTTCGTTTAAAGAAGAAATCTCAAATGAATACATTGTTGGAGTCACTTGAAAAAGATTTTGAAGATACTCCTTTTGTTAGCTACCGAGTGCATCCTTGGAATCCCTCTGAGTTGTCGTTGCCCAATCCGCCGCATTTCCTAGTGGAAGTCAATGGTGCCACTCAGAGCGATCGAATTGCTTTGGTTCGTGAAATGGTTTTTGAGCTAAGAGAAAAGAGGCTCTATGACAGAGCTTGGGGGCAGCCCAGTGAACACATTGCTGATGCTTTGCAGCTGAAGCCTCGGCAGGAGTTGTTTGATTCTATTTCGATGAACTCTTCTTCTGTGAGCGTGGCAAGTTTATCCGGCTTGTCCCACATGATTTCCTCTCCACAATATGTGACCAGCATAGATCTAGATAAGAAGGATTACATGACCTACATTCAGTTCGAGAAAGATCTTGTAAAACATCCTGACGATTTTGGGGCGTTTCCACTTGTGGTCGGTGAGAAGGTGATTCCGCTGCGAGCATTGTTCGATGTGTCTATTGTGAAGGATGATCCATCGATTTGGACTTTTAATGGTCGGCTGAAAACCGAGCTTCGTGCAAAGTTAGATAAAAAAGATGAACCAATTAAAAGAGAGCGCCGAGTCGAGGCCATCGCTCACCTGAATGATTGGCTAAACTCAAAAAAACTTGGAAGAGAAACTGGTTCAGAAGACACCATTCCCTATTCGAAGCTTTCCATTGAGTTTCCCGAGCCTGAGGTTGAATTGAAGGATGCAATTTCTCAGTTGACGACTGCAACTCTGCTTTCTCTTTTGATGATTGCCTGTATTTTGTTTTTTCAATTTGGAAGCTTGTCAGAACTGTTGGTTGTTATGATGGCTATCCCTTTTGGTATTATTGGAGCTTCTTTTTCATTGTTTGTTTTCGGTAGCTATTTGTCATTGAATTCAGTTCTTGGAATTATCTTGCTCAATGGAATCTCGGTTGCCAACTCTATCCTGTTAGTGGATTTTATGAACCGCTTAAGCAGGGAGGGCGTTTCAGCTGAAGAAGCTGCGTTGACTGCTTCACGTAAGCGCTTGCGTCCTATTTTAATGACTAGTTTAACAACTGTTTTAGGAATGATGCCCATTGCTTTTGGCTTGGGGCAGGGTGCGAAAGTTCTACAGCCGTTGGGTATTGCGGTAAGTGGCGGACTTGGTTTGTCGATGTTGTTGACTCTTTTTACAGTGCCTGTTCTGCATGCAAGTATTATCTCGAGGAGGCTCAAACGTGCGAAGATTTAGTTTTCTTGCTTTGTTTTTGCTGCCTTTGACTTCTTTTTCGATTGGATTTGAAGAGGCTTATTTGAAGATCAAGAGTGATTATCCGGCATTTGGACAAATTGAAAACCAGCTGGCCGCAGCAAAGTCACGAACCTTGCCAGGTTACTTTCAATGGCTTCCTAGTTTGACAGCCGTTGCGACCCAAAATGATTCGAGTAGTGCATATGATGTCTTTACACGAAGTCGCTCAATTGGTTTGACCTCCCAGTTGAGCTTGTTCAGTGGTGGTAGCAATTGGGCTGAGCTCCGTTTGTCCAGAATTGCGAGCAAGTCAGCTGACCTAGCTTATAGTAAAAGATTCTTAGAGCTAGAAGCAGAGGCTTTGAGTGCATTGTTGAATTATATTTATCAGCAAGAGAAACTTGAGATAGCCTATGCGCGTATTGAGAACAAAGAACAGAGCATCGAGATTGCCCAACGAATGTTTAAGAAAGGCCGCATTCCTCGGTCGGAATATGAAAAACTTTCCATTGAACTTTCTAACGCGAAAGCTCAGTTAGAAGATTCGCGGCTTGCTGAGTTTGAGACTCAAGCTAATTTGTTGCGCTATCTAGAAGGAGAGAAGCTCGACATCAAGTGGCCTTGGGTTGATTCTTTGCCGACGGTTATAGCAAGGATTGAAGTTAAATCTGATCAAAATTCCTTGGAAGAAAATTTGGATTACCTCTCGGTGAAACAAAGTCTCGAGGCTCAAGACTATTTACTAATGAAGTCGAGGGCAGCTCTTATGCCGAATTTGGCTTTGGTGGGGAGTTATGGGCGTAGCTACGAACACTTTACCCCTCTGGGGGATAGTAATGCTTGGAGCCTAGGATTAACCTTATCGATTCCACTCTTTCAAAAGTTTAGTGCATGGGGACCTTATCGGGCTCAGGTTCATCAGAATGCGGCGTCTGCAAAAGCTTTTGAGTTAACAAAAAGAGAGACTCGCAAATCTATCAGCTTTAGTCGTAGCGAAATGTTGGTTGCCACCAAGAGTGCCGTTGCCCGAGATAAGATACTGAATCAGTCTAGATCGCTCTTTGAGAAAAGTTTAAAGCTTTTTCAATCGGGTCGGATTGACGTTAACACTTTGGGGAATGACGAAGATCGTTGGTTAACTTCGCGGGAGTTAGCAGTGGATGGATGGCGCCGAGCTCATTTGGCGTTTATAAATTTTTGCCATACTCGAGGACAAAGTGTCGACAGTTGCCGAAAGCTTTAATTACTTTCGGTAATGTCTAAATGGCGTTTAAAGAACTTCTATAATACAAACTCCGTTACCTAGATCGATAGCTCCTTCTAAAGCGCAGTCCGGATCTTCTTCGTCACCGGTGCCGCCGCCAGTTGGGTCATCTTGCTCTTCGAATCTATCTACAGCTCTCGCACGAATGTTGTCGATGGCTGCAGCATCTTCAAAAATCTTGGTTGGATCGTTGTGAAGTAGTCCGTCGGTCATTCGAGCGTTGAATCTAAAGGTGAAGTTTTCTTTGTTTTGAAACTGGGTAATATCTAAATGTATGTATGCGTGATTCCAGTCTTCTTTTTTATGATTTTTCCCGTTAAATCTTTGGTCTACCTGATTATGTTGTGGAGAGTAATCGAACAGATTCACCCAAGAGTTGCCATTAATCTTGTTGTAATTCATGGTTGTTCCCACTCCACAGTCGTCGGGAGAGTCTATGCACATGTCTAGCTTTAGATATTCAGAGACTTTATCCTTTGGATCATTCAATCTGAAGGTCATGTAATCAAACTCAATGTATAGGTCGTCGACTCCTCTTAAATCGTAGCTTTTGGTTATTAGATAGATGCTGTGTATGGAATGGCCTTCTCTCCCGTAAAAATAGAGAGCGCGGTTACCATCAGAGGCCTCACCCCAGTGTTGATCGTCTAGAATGACAGCCTTTACATCTCTACCGGACGTTCCTATCACGGGTTGGCCGTAGTCCCATATGAAGCCTCGGTAGCCGAAGAGCTGATTGATTGTAGAGTCGGAATTTAGGCTTTCTCTCTCGAAAGAGTCTTTGAAAATGAGATACTCGGCAGAAGTGGCCGATTGTTCTGAGTAATCTACATAGTCTGTTTGGTTTTCCGCTGTTTGGGCCGCGCCACCGCCTGAAAGATCACAGGCGCCTAGTGCAAGGATTAGAAAGGCCATTAAAATTTTCCATATGTCGAATGAATGAAAGTAATTGGAGCGCATGATGTACGCCTTTTTGCCCTCTAGTGATTAGAGGGTTCCCGTTTTGCAGGACGTAGTCTGGAGTACATTCTGAATGGTCTTGTAGTCTATGTATTGTCGCATTTTGAGTCTTTATCTTGCAAGTTAAGTTTGTCGAAAGACTGATAGAGTCGTGTAATGTCTATGTGTTTTGAGGTGCCACTTGTTGTCAGTGAGTCTGCTCTGGCTTTTCTTGAAGCCTCTCAATAAAGCGACTGAGAAAAAATACTGCGACTAGGCCGACTATGGAATTTCCTATAAACTGAGCTGCAAAGACTCCTTTTACTCCCCAATACTGAGCGCCCAGATAAGCTAGGGGCACATATAAAACAACCATTCTTAATCCAGCCATAAGCGTCGGAGGAATGGGGGCCCCTAGGGAGTTGTAGATGTTGGTTGCAATGAGGCGAATTCCCTCTAAGCCATAGGAGAAGGGGACGAATAGCATGTAAATGGATGCATATTGAACGATTCCTGGGCTTGTGTTGAAAATTCGAATCAAGGTCTTGTTCATGAAAAAGAAAATAATTGCGGTCAGTAGACCCCAGGAAATCGAAAAGGCCATCCCCAGTTTAAAGGCAGTTTTAACTCTATCCATTTGATTGGCTCCGAAGTTTTGCCCGACAAAGGGAGAAAGTGCGGTCGAAAATCCAATCATAACGAGCATGGCAAAAGATTCAAGTCGGCTAACTACACCGAAAGCGGCTACTGCATCGTTTCCAAACTGAGCCAAGATAGCTGTAATGAACCCAAGGCTAATGGGTATAATTATGTTTGATCCGGCAGTCGGTATTCCGATTCGGAGCACAGATCGAGCAGAAAAGTAGAACTCCTTCCAACTTGGAATTTCAAAGCTAAGAATCTTTAGGCGAAACAATAAGAAGTAGAGGCTAGCAAAAAGTGTAATACCACGAGCAATCACCGTGGCGATGGCTGCGCCTTTTACTCCCATGGCTGGAATTCCAAATCCACCAAAGATAAAGATGGGGTCGAGTATGATGTTTGCACCTGCAGCTACCGTCATGATGACGGCCGGAACAACGGTGTCTCCGCTTCCTCGAATAGCTCCATTGCTAACCATGGGCACGACTAAAAAGACCATCCCTAAATACCAAACTTCCATGTATTCTTTGATGATGGGACGAAGTAATGCGTCGGCTCCCATGAGGTCGAAGGTCTGGTCTATTAAAAAATATCCAAGGGTTGAAAAGACGATGACAATTAACAAAGAAAGAACAATTGAATCACTCCCTAAGCGTTTAACGAGGTGGTAGTCCTTTTGTCCGAAAGCTTTGGATATGACCGACGTTAAGCCCATTGAGAGTCCGATGGCGATGCTTCCAAAAAACATGATGACCGGAAAGGTAAAGCTAACTGCGGCTAGTTCCGTTGCGCCGAGTTGACCAATGAAGTAGGTGTCTGCAAGATTAAAGGCAACAATTGAGAACATGCCCCAAATCATTGGAACTGCTAATTTTACAACAGTAGAAAGAATATTCCCTTTAAGCAGTTCCAATCAGTCTACCCATTCAAAACGGGCTGTAAAGTGCCGCAACACCTCTGGTCTGTAGGTAAATCGAACCCCTTTCATGGACTTTGAAGTTTTTCGCAATTCGATTAAAGCTTCGATAACGTAGTCAAAATGAGCTTGAGTATAAGTTCTTCTAGGAAAGGCGAGTCGAACAAGCTCTTGGGAATGTGGGACTTCTGCGCCACTTTGGTCTAGAGATCCAAACATGACCGATCCAATTTCTACGGCTCGTATCCCGGCAAGTTGATAGAGGTTTGCGACCAGAGATTGTCCGGGGAACTGTTGGGGCGGAATGTGCGGTAAAAAGCCTTTTGCGTCAATGTAAATGGCGTGACCGCCCGGAGGGTTTACGATAGGAATATCGGCTTTCATGAGTTGATCGCCCATGTATTGAGCTGTTCTAATTCTGTAATTTAGGTAAGCCTCGTCAAGTGCTTCGTAAAGGCCAACTGCAATGGCTTCTAAGTCGCGACCAGAAAGCCCGCCATAGGTTGGAAAACCTTCTGTGAGAATTAGGTTGTTACGGCAATCTTGCGCCCATTGGGGGTTTTTCATGGCGAGAATGCCACCCATGTTGGCCATTCCATCTTTCTTTGCAGAAATCGAAATTACATCAGCGAGATCAAAAACTTCACGAGCAATTTGTGTAGGAGTTTTGTCTTCATAGCCCTTTTCACGTCGTTTAATGAAAATAGCATTTTCGGCGAAACGACAGGCGTCAATCATGAGCGGAACTTTGTAACGGGTGCAAAGCTCCCTGGTTGCCTTTAAATTAGCCATAGAAACAGGTTGCCCACCGCCAGAGTTGTTTGTGATGGTGGAAACTACGAAAGAAGTTTTTTCAGAATTTTCCTTTAAAAAGCTTTCCAGCTTTTCTAAGTCAATGTTCCCCTTAAAATCGGCAGGGGTCATCGGGCTTGCTAATTCAGGACAGGGGATGTCTTTTACTTGGCAGCCAGCTGCTTGAGCATTTGCCCGTGTTGTATCAAAGAGCATGTTGGAAACAACGAAGTCTCCCTTTTTCGCTAATGTTGTGAATAAGATTCTTTCGCAGGCTCGTCCTTGGTGAGTGGGGATGACTTCATTGTGACCTGTGATGTCTTGCACAGCCTTTTCGAAACGGTAGAAGCTTGGGCTTCCTGCGTAGGATTCATCGCCTCTCATAACGGCTGCCCATTGCTCAGTGCTCATAGCTCCAGTGCCTGAGTCCGTAAGAAGATCGATCAGAACGTTTTCAGAGGAAATAAGAAAAGTATTGAGCCCCGCTTGAGTAAGATATTTTTTTCTTTCTTCAAGAGTGGTTTGCTTAAGGGTTTCTACGCTTTTAATGCGAAAGGGCTCGATAATAGTCTTCATTTTGCCGTCCATCTTTACATTCATAAAAGAATCGCGGGCTTCTGGCAAAGGTTAGACACTGGCTAACTTCATATCCTGCACTGCGCAGAAGGCGAGTGCAGGCTTTAAGGCTACTTCCAGTCGTGCAGACATCGTCCACAAGTAGAACGCGGCTTCCCTTCGGGTAGGGTGAGAGAGGAAGTTGAAAGTGTTCGCAATCTCCAGAGAGAGTTGTTTTACGCTTGTCTAGATTGATGAGTTTTCTTTGGGGGGAGCTCCATTTGCGACGGATAAGGCGACGCGATACGGGAAGATTCAGAATTTCTCCTAAAGTTAGTGCGATCGATTCAGAGAAATCAGATTGTATTAAGCAGCGAAAGGGCTGTCCAGGGACAAAAGTTATAAGGTCGGCGGGATTTAGTTCGCCTTTCCAGTGCTCACAGAGAGCGCGACTTATGTTTTGATAGACTTTAGGGATTCGACCCCATGGTTGAGATTTTGCATTCTTGATGAGTGTGGCAAGCGGCCCTCCGTAAGTGCCAAAGCTAATCAGATTCACTTTGTTAATTTCAATGGGAGGAATGCTTCTTGAGTGGAGCAGGAGTCTCAGTTTTCTGTCGCAGCTCTTACAGAAAAGTTCTTTGCCTTGGGAGTGAAAGTTTTTACAGTGTAGGCAGTTCATCTTCGAAAAATATTCTGTGAAGAAATTTGTTGAGTCAGTAAGGTGGGGATGATTTCAGCCATGGGCGCGTTTGAGAGTCCGTGCATGGCGGTGAGCATTTTAGATATGTTTTTCCATTTTCTTTCTGAGAAGCTCCAGTTGGTGTTGGCGCAATATTCTTGAAGAGCCTGTTTGGCTGTTCTGGTATCTGACTTCATAGACTTTCTAATTTTTCTTAGAACTTGTGGAATTAACTGAGACTCCTCTACGAGGCTCTTTGGCACCCATGTCGGTGCTCTCATGTGATCGTCGTCGATGAAAAGCGTTACTCCTACTCGACTTAAGATGGGGCCGGATATTCTATTCTGATAGGTGATTCTTGAACTGTCTGAACAGCGGCAATGAGACAAGTCACTGCCTCTAGCATATCCACAGGGGCAAGGATTTGAGGTTAAGAGTAGCCAAAAATCGGCCGGCCATTGGCTGCGCCCTGCTCGAGAATATTTTTCTATGGTTTTGTTGTCGATTACATTCCTTAGAATTTCTCTTACATCACGATTCATTTCTGCAAACTCATCTAGGATGAGTGTTCCTCCATGAGCTAAGGAAAATAGACCTGGAAACTCGGTTCCAGCTCTTTGCACTCCTCTGAATTCGCTTAACTGCACTTTTGCGTGTGGATTCATAATTGGGGCAAGCGGAGCTTCTTGGCGTTCTGCTAGTCTCCAGATGTGTTGTTTTTGCTTTAAGGTATCTGCCTCAGCTTCTGGGCACAGTCCCGCTGCCCATTTACTCAAAAAACTTTTCCCAATGCCTGGTGGACCTAGAAGTAGGGCCGGAAGCTCGGCCGCACAGGCAGATAGTAAGCAAAAGCGTTCCCAAACTCTACCTTTGACTTCAGGAATTGCTTCTCTTTTTTTAGTGATGTGAAACGATGGTCTCTCTTTTGATGGGGTGATCGACGATGCTATTTGGCCTTGTTTAAGAGCCTCCCAGACTTCTTCAAGAGTTTTATATTGTTCGGCTCCAATAAAACTTTCCAATTCAGAATGACGAAGAGCTTGTGTTAGATCCGTTTCTCGAATTTCTCCACTAAGACTCAATTCTCCAGCAAAAGTCACTTGGCTCAAGCTCGAGTCTAGCGGGATTTTGTCCTCTCTGTGGAGAACGCATAAACAGGCTAGGGCAATGGCCAGTTCAAGGTGTTTGCCGCTTTTTATGTGCTCAGATGGGCTGAGTTCCACCATGACTTTGTCCATAGGGCCCCAATCAATGATCTGGGCAACGAGCTGTTTGACTTTTTCTCGACTCTCTTTGAGGGCAGTGTCTGGAAGTCCAGAGATGTTCAGGTTAGCAAGTCCACGTGAACAAAGAGCTTCAACTCGGATAAGCTGCTTTTCGAGGCCTAAAAATTGGAAACTTTTAATGGTTACAGAATTCATGAGTCTGGCCGTTACAAGATTTGGGCCAACTTTTGTGCTTTTTGACTTTTCGGAGTCTTTTTTTGAGTGGCTTTACAAAAGCCACTAAATTCACTTCAATAGAACTCAATGTTGAGTTTAAAAGACTGGACCCCGAAGACCGATGCTAACTTTAAGCTAAGAGACACGCTTGCTTTTGATTTAGATGACACCCTTACCTACGATGGCGAGCTAAGCTCTGAAGTTCTCTCATGTCTCGAAAAGTGTGGAGACCGCGGCTTGCTTCGAATATTGGTGACTGGGCGATCTGCCGGTTGGGCCGATGCCATTATTAAATTATTGCCTTTTGATGCAGTTGTTGCCGAGAATGGTGCGGTTTTGCGTTATTTCCCAAATGGTCGTTCTGCCAAAAGAGCTCAAGAGAAAGCCTTTGAAGAGTTTTGGACACCCGAAGGCTTCGCCTCGCAACCGCCAGCCAATATACGCGATCAACATGCAAACGCTATGGAAAAAATATTAAAAGCAGTTCCAGGCGTGCAGGTGGCCAGCGATCAGCCTTACCGTTTGTATGATTTGGCAATTGATTTTTGTGAGGAGATTTATCCTCCTCTTGGACTAAAAGAAGCAGAGCAGATTAAAAAATGTTTCGAAGAAGAGGGGGCTGTCGCAAAGATTTCTAGCATTCATGTGAATGGTTGGTGGGGCGAGTTCTCCAAGCTGGATGGTTTAACCCGAGTTCTCGAGAGTGTTTATAGGAAGAGCATTGAGAGAAATTTAATTTATGTAGGCGATAGCCCTAATGATGGTCCACTGTTCGCCTCAAAAGCGCTTTCGGTAGGAGTGGCAAATGTAAATGATTTTTCTTCCTTGGACTTTGATCGCCCACGGTTTATTTGTAGCGGACGATCTTCGGATGGGTCAATCGAGCTCATGGAGATGGTTTTA
>Ga0100403_1002863_pt1 | contig 13281 bp, 23 predicted proteins | sample CryGeymet201501t_FD_83663 | JGI IMG/M metagenome (GOLD analysis project Ga0100403, IMG submission 83663) | Groundwater microbial communities from Crystal Geyser aquifers in Utah, USA - Crystal Geyser metaG 2015-01t | ecosystem: Environmental > Aquatic > Deep subsurface > Groundwater | place...
CAAAAGGAAATATATCTTTTCTTTCAGTTTTAACTTCAAATTCTTCTATAAATGGTAGAACTTTAACTATCTCATAATCAAATTGTAATCTATCTAGAGCTTTAATTAAATTATCATAATTAGTTTCTCTAAATACATTCTCTTGAACAATATAATACATAAATTTATTTATTTTTGAAATAATTATATTGTCATTATTTAATTTTATTTTGACAATTCAGTAATTACTTCAAGGTTATTTGCGCGATAACATGAATCAAAGTATGCACATGATTCTTCAAACGTATGATCTTCTAATGCAAAATGTGTCAATGTATTAGATGGTTTTTTTGTAGCTACACAACTCAACAATGTAATACTAACTAATATTATAAATAAAATCTTTTTCATAAGTTTATACTTTTTATTCTATATATCTAAAAAGTTTTATAACTTATTGGCTGTTAACTATTTAATAATATTAGTTTAACATTTATTTAACTTAGTACTCTCAGATGGAGTTGAACCATCCCTACGAAGGTATAAGCTTCGCGTTCTCACCGATAAACTATGAGAGCATTTTGAATCGTTAACATTTTATTATAGATCTTCCTCAATGGCACGATTCTACACCAAATTACTTATCTAATGGTGGGCCCAGTGGGGATCGAACCCACGTATCTTCTCGTTATGAGCGAGATGCCTTTCCCAACTTGGCTACAGGCCCTTTATAATAATATAGCGGAGGCCGGAATATTCGAAATCCATACCCTATAAGGTACCATTCACTTTCCAGGCGATGGCAGCAACCTTACTGCTTCGACCTCCTTTGCGGAAGACTGAGAGCCCGAGTCCCATACGAATTAACGTACCCTTGGTTTAGCAAACCAGGACGGCAGCCTTGCCGCTTAATCTTCCATTTTAGAGCCTCAAGCCGGGATCAAACCGACGACATCTTCATTACAAGTGAAGTGCTCTATCAACTGAGCTATTGAGGCATTTTTGAGCACCTTGTAGGAATCGAACCCACTTCTAAAGATTACAAAACTTTCATAATAACCATTTATACGAAAGGTGCATTTGAGCTGACATCCAGAATTGAACTGGAAGCTGTAAAATACCAATCTACTATTTTTATCCATTTAAACTATATCAGCATTTTGCGGAGAACAACGTAATCGAAACGTATCCAATTTAATGAACGAGCTGTTTAGCAGACAGTCCCTATAACCTTATAGGTTTGCTCTCCATATTAAAAGAGGAAGTGGGAGGTGTCGATCCCCATACCTTTCAGTACCACTTGTTTTCAAGACAAGGTTTAGCGCCGGCTAAATTCCACTTCCATATTTAAAGAACTTCGTTGTACTCTTAGAAAGAATCGAACTTTCCTCACTGGGTTATCAGCCAAGCGTAATCAACCAATATACTATAAGAGCATTAGCGGAAGCTAAAGTAATCGAAACCTGTACGCGAACGTACCCCAGGGGTTCAAGCCCTGTTTGACACCTTGCCGGTAGCTTCCAAATTATGGTTGATTAGCGGGTACAACCATAAAAACCTTTGTTAGTTCCAAACCAATGGTAAAGAATCAAAAACAAAAAAGAGAAATCTTTTGGATTTCTCTTTTCATTATATTATTAAATTTTTAACTTAATTAATATGCATAAGAAATCCATTGCAAACAACTCGATGTTGTTGACGTAATAATACTTGATATGGATATTGAATTTCTCATTTTATTTTTATTTTATATATTCGTTATAATTTTTTGATTTTTAATACTTATTGTAATTATTATATTATAAATATAACAAAAAGTTTTGGGATAAAAAAATTATTTTTCAAATCTTTTTAAAAATTTTGTTAGGAATTTTTCTGAATAAGCCTGAATAATCATATGATTTAAATGCAATACTTCTTTACGTTTATTACAAATCACTTCTTTATTTTTATATATTTAGGAGGAACATGCTCAATTAATATAACTCCATTTTCAGATACGTAAATTTTTAAACCATCTCGTTTCATTTGGTTTCCATCTATTTCTAAAATAATAACAGTTTCTCCATGTCTACCTCCAACATTTACAGCAGTTTGTATATCTTTAGATAAATGAACATATGCTCTATTTTGGGGTTTAATACCATGTTTCATTATACTATTAACACTCTCAAAAACTGTACCATGATAATAAGTTGTAGGAAATTGAACTTCCTTAAATTTAATATCAAGTTTTAATTTTTCACTATGACCTTGACTCGCTCTAATTTTAGTTTTATCTTCATTATAAGAAAATCTTTTTTTATCATTATTATCTACAATTGTTTGTAATAATTCTGGAACAATATCTAATTTGTTAAGTAAATCTTCTACTTTTACCCAGCCTTCTTTATCCATAATTAAATCTTCTGGATTATGTCTAAGTAAGTAAGATATAGTACGACTCATTTGTGTTTCTTTACTCATAATTAAGCTTTATATAATTTATTTTCATAAATATAATTTATTACATTTACATCTAATAAATTATCTATTTTATCATCAAAAGAATTTCCATTTAATAAATTTCTAACCTGTGATGATGATACTTCCATTATATTAGTTTCTCCTTCTAAATAGATATGAGGTTGATTTAAATACCATTGTTTAGATGAACTACCTGCAAAATATCCTTTTCTTGGAATAACAACAAATCTCATCATTCTTTCAAGTTCTTGAAAATTAACCCACTTGTCAAATGTTAATGCATTATCTAATCCAATTGCAATAGTAAAATTATATTTTTCTGTTAATTCTTTATCTTCTTTTAATTTCTTTACTAAAAAATAAGTTTCGCCAGCTAATTCATTATCAATTTCATAAGTAAATACTTTAATTCTGGCATCTACTTTAACAGCTTCTCTACACATAGCAACTCTATGTTCAGGCGATTCCATTTCTTTTCCATACATATGTTTATATGCTGGCATTAACCAAACTTCATCAAATTCGCCTGTTGTATTAAGTAAAAATTGAGCAGTTTGAATATGTCCTTTAGTAACTGGATTGAACGCACCACCTAATATAGCTACTTTAGTTTTTCTACCTAACGTTTTATATTGACTATATCTTGATTCAATTTTGGTTAAAGTATCAGAAATATTATCTGCAATATTCCAACCATTTTCTGTATGTAACTGAATTAAAGAAGCTAATAAATCTCCTGATTCTTCTTTAAGATTTTTTACATCCGTCCATTTCATTAATTCAAAGAATTCACGTTGAATATCCTTTAAGCGTTCATTTAAAGGCGTGTACCCAAAATTTCTTTTAAATACTGCATCAATAGAATCTTGAATTGTTTTAGTCTTAATATTCATTCTTTAGATTTTTGTGGGCCTTGAGGGTCATGATCCCCCGACCTTCGGATTATGAGTCCGTTGCTCTAACCAACTGAGCTAAAGGCCCTTAAAAAAAATAAGGTAATATAAGTGAGCGTGCCCACCATTCTGTTTTATTTCGTCATTTACCTATTTGCCACTAACCTGAATTATAGGGAGGGAACAAGCCCCAATTCTGTTTGTGTTGCATACTCTTATGCAGTAAAGCGATAAATATCGGGTCTTTCGGGGTTTCTGGTTTAATAGACGTAATACAAACCCTTTTTAAATTTGTCTATTCTAACAGGTTCACTGATTTATCTCCTGCGTTCTCCTTGTATGTGGTGAAGTTCCTCTCCGTAGAGCGACGAATCCTCTGCCTATATTACAATACCTAATTTTTCTAAATCTTCTTTTTTATAAATTATTATATTTAAAATATAACCAAAAGTTTTGGGATAAAAAATTATAATCTATCTTTTATCTGTGTTTCCTGCGAAATAAATACATTCTTAACTGCAGAAAATGCATCTAATTCATTTACGTTATTTTGTATAAATATGGTATACAAATTCCAATAAAATACTTTAACTTTATCTCGTTCCTCGTCATTTAATGTAACTTGTTCAAATAATAAACAAAAATTTTCTAATGCTAATTTTTTAGTTATATCAATACTAGATAAAACATTTTTATCGAGAGTTGTCATAATTATTGTTTTATGGTTTAAGTAAATATAACAAGTAAAGTCGGGATAAAAAAATTATTTTAAAATATTTTTGTGAATATATAATAAAAGTGGTTAGACTTTGGGGAAAGTCAACTAGACAGTTAAACTAGCTGTTCCACTTTATTTATATATTTATAAAATAAAACAGTTAATCATGAAAGAATTTAAATTGGATCACTTGGGTCATTTTGTATGCGAAGAATGTAATAAAACTTTTGCATTCAAAAAAGGTTTGTCTAAACATATAAATCAAATTCATGATGGAGTTAAATTATATTTTGATAAATGGGTTAACGACGGAACTAATGGAAAATGTAAAATTTGTGATTCACCAACAAAATTTCAATCATTAATAGGATATAAAAATTGTTGTTCATCTAAATGTACCAAAAAATATAATCATATACAATCAGAAACAGCCCAAATTTTAAAATATGGTCATAAAACTGGTTTTGGATCTAATCATTTCAAATCTAAAACTAAAGAAACTATTAATTCTAAATATAATGTCGATAATATTTCTCAACTAGAATCTATAAAAAAACAAAAAGAACAAACTTGTTTATTTAATTATGGAGTTAAAGCTGGGTTTGCTGATAAAGAAAAACGGGAACAAACTTGTTTAGAAAAATATGGAAATAAACATTATAAAAATTTTGCCAAAAATACACAAACCTGTTTAACTAGGTATAATGTAAAATATACGTTTCAATCACCATTAATTAAAGAAAAAATTAAACAATCCATTTTAACTAAATATGGTGTAGAAAATGTTATGCATAATCAGATTATATGTGACAGAGCACAGAAAAATGGATTTTTTTCACATAAATACAAAAACACTAATATTTATTATCAAGGATCTTATGAATTAGATTTTTTAGAAAAATATTATAATAAATTTCCAGATATCCAACGAGGGCCTACTATACGATATATCAACAATAATAAAAATAAAATTTATTATCCAGATTTTTATATACCTTCGTTAAATCTAGTAATTGAAATAAAAAGTTCTTATTGGTATAAAGCCCATAAAGAATCTATTTTATTAAAAGAAGAAGCTACAAAAAAAGCTGGATATATTTACATAATTATTATCAATAAAGAATATTCAATATTTAATAATTATTTGCAATTGTCCTTCTGGTAATCCTCCCTTTTCGAAGGTCGTAAGGAGTCATTTCGCATGTAACATTATCTCCTGGAAGTATGTTGATCATATGCATTCTCATTTTTCCAGAAGGATGTGCAATAATTTCATGTCCAGTAGCTAATTCTACTTTAAATAAAGCATTTCCTAATGCTTCTAATACAATTCCTTCTACTGTAATTGGTAATTGTTTTGCCATAATTAAAATTATTCTATATTTATTTTTACTAATTCTTCTTTTTTAAATTCTCTGATAGAACCTACTTCATTAAATAACCCACCTCTAATAATTTCTACTTTATATGGAAACCAATCAAGTTGTTCCATTATAATAAATCTAACTATACCAATTTCATTTAAAGGCAATTTAACTATATCATATTTTCCTATATCTTCCATAATTATTCTTTTATATGAAATCCACCTCTATCAACTTCAATCCACATTTTAAATATTAGCAAATTGATTCCTAACCTATATGAACGAACTAAATTTTTATTCCAATTTTTTGGATGTTTAAAATCTTTAGTACCCACCATTTTAGATGGTTTTAAAAATAATCCTAATTCCCATTCCGCCCAATCAGATCTAAATGAAATATCTTGTTTAGGATATCTTGATTTAAAAACACATGATACATTAAAATGTTTTATTGAAAATATTTTACTTGCCATATTTTTCTTTATTTACCAATGTTCCTAAATGCCAAAAATTACATTCTTTACATTTATATGTAATTGTATCTTTATGTGTCGTACCTAATGATAATAGCATATTAATTCTACTTTGACAGTTTTCTTGAGTATCAAATTTAGTTTTTAAAATCATTTTTCCTGTGTCTACTTCTATAATTTGACAATTGCCTTTATCGCCTTTCATATTATTTTGTTTTTTGAAATTCTTTTGTAAAATATTGTTCCGGAAAATCAACTAAATTATTTATAGGAGCGTATCCTTCAACTTTAAAATCTCCTGGGTTTACTCTTATATCTTCAAATAATCGTTCAAATGTATATCTACTAATACAACATAATTTATCGCTAAATTTCCAATCAAATGAATATGTAGTAAAATCATTATTTAATAATAATATGCTACCATCACTAGTTCTTTGAATAGAAAATGGGATATGATGAGTTTTAGTAATTGGCATCCATTTTTCCAATAAAACTTTTTTTAATTTTTCTTTTGATAAATGTTTCATACGTAAATATATCAAAAAGTTTTGGGATAAAAAAATAAAAAATTTAAAATCACTTAAAATATCTTTGGTATTGTGTTTTTCTATTATGTTTCCACGTCAAATACATGCGTTGTTTATATCTCATTAATTTTTTATTAGAAGATTTTGTACCTTTATTTTTTCTAGGGTACGTCATTATACCTTCATCCCAATAAGGATCAGTTTTTATAAGATATTTTTTATAAACACTTCTACTAGTGGTTTTAGAAATTTCTTTTGAACTTCTACTTCTGTTTGAATCTTTTAATTTCATTCGATAAAATTTAGGTTAAATTAACCTAAAAATCATCTAAAACATTTATGATTGCCTTTTTGTTCATAATTTTATTCAAAATCTTCTTTAAATATTTCATCTTGACATTTTTGACAAATTCCAGAATTTTGAAATTCCTTCCATGACAATGCGTCATCAAAATCAGACTTATTAGTTTTTATGCTTTTACAAAAAACACATACGCCATTTTTTAGATTTTCCATTTCTTTAGAAAAACCTAACATTGTCATTCTTTCAATTTTATTATCGTCCATAATATAAATTTTATAAAGTTAAATATAACAAATATAGTTGGGATAAAAAATTATTTTTTATCTCTATAAGAATCAATTAACTTCATTAATTGATCTTTATCAATGGGTTTAGAAAAATATGATGTGAATCCAGCATCTTTAAAATTCTCATAAAAATAAGATCTTTCTAATGCAGTAAGTGCAATAATAGGAATATCTTTAGAAATATTTTCCCTTATATATTTAGTAGCTTCCGCTCCATCCAATATTGGCATATTAATATCCATTAAGACTAAGTCTTTTTTATTTTCAATTAATATATCAATAGCTTTTTTTCCGCTATTTGCCTCGACTATATCATTATCCGGGTTAGTAGATAATAATAAATTCAATAACATTAAATTTATAGGTTCATCATCAACTATAAGTATATATAACATAAATTTTTTTTATTTTAATTATTTATCATTTTAAAAATAAATATATGTTATATATCTTATATAAATACAACGATTTTAAAATTTAAATCTATATGTTTAGTGTTTAATTCTTTTACATCTTTCTGAATAAATATAAAGAATTATTTTATATGTGACTCCTCTGGGGATCGAACCCAGGACCCGACGATTAAGAGTCGCCTACTCTACCAACTGAGCTAAGAAGTCATTTTATTTGTGCCCTTATTAGGTCTCGAACCTAAATCTCATAATTTGCATATGTGTTTTAGAAATAAAGTTTACCATCTTTAATAATTATTTGTTATTCGCGATCTTAACAAACTTTTTCAAAAACTTTCTGAATAACTGATTCTATAAGCGCTTATAAAGTTTCAGGTTCAACTTGTAGTTTCTATTTCCTTTCCTATCTTAAACTATCAGGGCATTTTTATTTTTTAATATACTTTATAAATTGATAACGATATTCACTTAATACTATAGGAGATTCTTCTTCAATTAACCATTTTTTAGGGCTAATTTCAGGAAAATATGAATCTACATTTATAAATGAAAATAAAATTTTAGTAATATATAATTCATCTGCAATATCTATGAATTGATTATAAATTTCCGCGCCACCAATTACATATATTTCCGGTAAATCCGATTCTAAAATATCTTTTATAGAAGGAGCCGCTATAACATTTGGCTCCTTAAAATTTTCATCTCTTGATAAAACAATATTAGTTCTATTTAGTAAAGCACCTTTAGGTAAACTTTGGAATGTTTTTCTACCCATTACTACGAAACTGCCAGTAGTAAGTGATTTAAACCTTTTTAAATCTTCCGATATATGAGCTAACAATTTATTATTATATCCTAAGCCATTATTTTTATCAATGGCTGCAATTAATTTAATCTTCATTTTTAAAATATTTATTTGCTACTTTTGGAACTGCTATTGGTTTATGATTTCCGAATAATTTTTCACATCTTAATATATATTCAGATTGTTCAATATTTTTAATATTAGCCAATCCTATAGTTATATGAGGATTGAAAAATGGTTTATCTAATCCTAGTTCAACTCTAATTTTATTAGATTGAACCGAAAAAGCTTTTAACCACCAATAATCTGCATTAGATCTAAGATCAGTATTATAATAAACCTCTATAGTGGTTCCGTCATACTTCTGTTTTACTTTATCCCACAAAGTTATATTATCATATTTATCGTTAATAATAGTTAAATGTGATCCTCTGAGAGGTTTATTTAATTCAATATTATAACGTTTTTTGAGAAACCATTGATAGTATTCACATAAATCATCATCGAATAATACAATCGCATTTTTTTTCCATGATGATTGTGATATATGTTTTTTAGTTTTATCTTCTATATCAAAAATTAATTTCCCTGTAATCTTTAACCAGACTTTCATTTTAAGTTAAATTGCTAGGATGCGAGGATTTGATTCTCGATACTGCCTTCTTACAGCAGTGTTTTACATTTAAACTATACCCTAAGTTAATATTCATTTTAATTGAAATTTAATATAACCAAATAAAACGAAAGAAAAAAATATTATGAGGCGTATTATTCCTTTTGCATAAAATAATATTTTATATATTTTTATAGTTTTAAAATGAATCTATAAAAAATAACACTTTAAATAATTAAATATTAAATAAATAAGTTGATAGTTTTATATATACTAGTTATAACCAATATTATACTATCTCATTATTCACACATTCTGCTATATTCAAACAAAAAATCAGTGCTTCTCTGTATGTGTCAAAAGTTTGATATACTCTGTGTGCATTGTATTTCATTCCCTTCTTCTCTGGGTGTTTAATTCTTTTCTTAAAGGAGCATTCCCAATAAGGTTTTGTTTTATGATTTATTGAACCACGTTCACCCATATCATTTTCAATATATAATCCGTATTTTTCTCTGTAATGCTCTTTTAATTCTAATAATTCAAGCATTGATTTTTTTTCTAATTCCATAATTTTATATATGTTATAACAAGGTGTATAAGAAAGTTTGTTGTTAATAATTATTTATTTCTTATAAATAATAAATGAAAATGAAAATACCTCCGAATAAAGCATTAAACAGTGCAATAGCTTCCCAAATCTCGTTATTATTTGAACATTTTACTTTTTTGTATATTTTGTCTCTAACCAAATAATAAATGTATAATAAGTAAAGTTAGAATAAGTAAAGTTAGAATAAGTATTTTCATTTTTAAATTGTTTAAATAAATAATTACTAAATATAACAGCAAAAATAAATCAGAAATGCTCATAACAAGCAGTCTCAGACCAAATCGTTCCCTTTTCTGATTAATTATATACTCGCTTTCTATTATGTGTTTCTTTACCACAAAGAACACAAACTTCTACATTGTCTCTATACCAATATTTACGTTTGCTAACAACATGTATATTTAACGCCTGTGTTTCAGCGGCTTGTAAGTTTTTTACTTCTTTCATAATTGTATATGTTTTGATTGTTTTTTACTTCTAAATCAGGCACTAAACATACCTGCTACCGCTATATGTAATAAAATTTACTTACCATATATCTTAACCAAACCAACTTGCTCTGTTTTAGGTTTACATTTATCACAATATTTCATCGTCCAAGCAGTTCCTTTATTTTGAATAAGCCATTCGCTCGTTGCTTTTTTATTACAATTACATTTTCCATGCATCATATTCGTAAATTTTATAAAGGTTAATCCATTAACCAATATTCAATTTGTGGAGTACCTAGTTCAGGGTGTTCTTCGTAATCAGTGTAATATGTTCGTTTACACTTATCACATTTAGCAGTTCCTCCTTTTTCGTACAACAACGCCCTTCCAGTTTTACATGAAGGACATTCTGTTGACCAAATAGAAAACCTACTGCTAACACTATGTTTATGTAACTGGTGTTTAAGTGGTGTATTCATATATTACATTTTATTAAGGTTTCTATTGCTTCTTACTTATATCGTAATTCTTTTCTATATGTTTTAACAAATAGTGTGCTGTTATAACTTACCATATTGCCAATCATTAGACATAACTTTAAGACAACACTCCGATAGTTTTGAGCATTTCTTCAACTTTTACCCAATCAACATATTGTGTAAACGTTTTTTCTTCATTATCTAAATAAGCTAATTTTAATGGACATCCCAAAGCCGCATCATCAATATATAATTGACCGTATGCTTTCGGTGAACTTGTCCAATTTTTTTGAGTTGGGTTTTCATTTATCCCGTGTAATGGAATGTCATTTTGTTTAAACCAATTTATAGCATCATCCAAAAATAAGCCAGTTACATCCATAATTGTAGGGTCGCCTGTTTCATTTGCAAAAGGACGATTACTTCGCATAGTAAAAAGTATTAATTTATGCCCAGCTTCTACTAATTTTTTAAGTACAGGAACAGCTCCAATGTCTTTACCTACTTTTGGAAATTCATGGGTTACACAAGTTCCGTCAAAATCTATACATATATCCATATATAATTGATATTTAATTTATTATATTGCTTTTTATAAATTAATAAAATTATTACAATAATCCTTGATGATAAAGAGATATAATTTCTTTATTCGTTTTACCATTGTTAATTAAATTATTTATCTTTTGTTTCTCTGTTATTGTTATGATAACAAATTCACTATTTCCATGTAAACCTCTATACGGAGAAATTCCATCATTTATATGTTTTTTAAAATTTCATTTATTTCTGTAATTCTATCCATAATTTTATTAATTTATAAAAATAAATATAGTTAATTACTTAATAAGTTATTACTAAATATTTAAGTTTGTTTCTATAAATAGAATATAAATAAAATAATTGGGATAATAAAATTATAGAGTAATTTTATTATACTTTGCAAAATCTTCTATATAAAATTTTAAATTATTTAATAATAATTTTTTGGAGGGACTTTTAATTTTTTGAGATATTTCTTTTTTAATATCACTATATAATTCTCTAACAAACTCTAATAATTCAGTTTGTTTATTATAATTTAACTCAAATTGATAATCAATTATTCGAGTTTCTAAATTTTCAATTGTTTCTTTTAATTTAGCTATTTCATTTAGTAATTCTTCTTCATAAGTATACATAATTAATAAAAATTTAAAAGTGGTTTTTAATTAACTAAGACAAAAAACTCTGATTTATATAAACAATTGGTTTTTCTAAGAGGTATCTTAGCCCTTCAATCCATATCTATGACAGGTGAAGTGGATAATATTTTTTCTCTGTTTCTAAATTGTAATATAATGTCACCTTTAATTCTAAAAATATTTTATATATGATTAAATATATTATTTTAAATTTATTTTAAAACTCTCATTCTTATTATATAAAATATAAATTCCAGTTTTTAAATTCAAATTATTAATTTCAGATTTTTTAACCTTTCCTATAATTTTTCCAGATATATCATACATATCATAAACTAAATCTTCATCAATAAAAGGAGTTTGACTAGAAATCATATCAAAAGTTTCCGATTTACCATCATAGTCAACTTGTGTTAATCTATAATAATAACTTTTATATGTATAATGTTCATATGAATAATTTATCTGAATCATTGAATTCCCTGCGCCTTCTATTATAGCTAAATTATTCCACAATACACCATCAATTGAATACTCAATATTAAAATAATCATTGTTAGTTTCTGACGCAGTAGACCAAATTAAAACACTTTTATTTATATCATAATAAGATTTAAAATAAAGCAAATCTATAGGCAATACATCAATGCCGCTTACAAAAGCGCTACCAGTTCCTGTTATATCAGTTCCGATAAAATTAGGTCCAACAACACCTGTAATATTTACTATTCCGGGAGCATTAACAACAAAGGTTGAACTAGCTGGGATATTTATATCTCCATTAAATGTTGCGTTTCCTGTAATTTCTATTTTTGTATTTTTGTCTGATGTTACATCCCCATCGATTATTAATACCCCTCCATTTTCTACTATTAAATCAAATTGTGCATCTATTTCAAGCGCTAAAGCTACTGAAGAAATAGTCAACTTACCCCCATCTCTAACTGTAATATTAGTATTTTTTGTAAATGACAAAGCGATTGCTTTGACATCTGATCCATTAGGTATAAAAATATCAGATTGCACATCTCCAGGAGGCACCACCCCGTCTACCCAAGTAGACGTTAAATTCCAATCTAAATTTGTACCAGCGTTTGATGTGAATACAGCAGCAAAAATATTCATTGTCATTAAAAACAATACTGATATTAATAATATTTTTTTCATAATGTTCGTTTTATTATATTATATTCATTTTATTTAAAAAAGTTACAATTTTTACACTAATTAACTATTTTTGTACACTAAAATAATTCTTTACCCAAAAAAGGTTTAAGTAATTTAGGACTAATATAGTAATATCCTATTTTATAATCAGCATAATTCACAGTTCTACATTGCCAGTAAACTTTTTCATCTCTTCCTTCCGGAATAAGCCAATAATAATACCATGGCTCATTAGAAATTTCGTTTGGCAATTCTTGTTTGAATTTAGATTGGAGGGATACGACGATTTGGTTTTTATTTAATTCCATATAATCACCTCTTCCGCCATGAACTATTCGTTCATAACCAGTGGCAAATAATACATTATCTTTTGCAAAATAAATATTTCTATTAATCATAAAATTATTAAAATAAAAGGAGATTCAATCTCCTTTTATGATTTATTCTTTAGTTTTACCACGTTTTAACGTTTTAAACTCAGATTTTGGACAATAAACATATCCAGCTGCAGTTAATTCGATAGCTTTTCTATCATTAACTCTAATAGGATTTTCTCC
>Ga0100403_1002872_pt1 | contig 13246 bp, 12 predicted proteins | sample CryGeymet201501t_FD_83663 | JGI IMG/M metagenome (GOLD analysis project Ga0100403, IMG submission 83663) | Groundwater microbial communities from Crystal Geyser aquifers in Utah, USA - Crystal Geyser metaG 2015-01t | ecosystem: Environmental > Aquatic > Deep subsurface > Groundwater | place...
GAGAGAGAATAAAATCCATAGAGCCCGAATCAAGGGGAAGGCTTTGATTCAAATCGCAAAACTGGCATTTCAAATCTTTCGCTTCAAAGAAATCAGGAACCAAATCGAAAGGATAAACTTCCGCTCCAAGAGACTTCAGATAAGAAGAGCTCAGGCCTCTGCCCGCAGGAACATCGGCCACTTTTTTGGACTTGAATTGGGAATTCATTGGGCGGAGGGTGGTCCAGAAAATATCTTGAAAACTTCTGCCCACCCTAAGGCCTCACTGAAAAAGCTTTTTCAAGAAGCCAGAAACTTTTTTTCCGATTCCAGGAGAGCTCGCTGAAGAATCGGACTTCTTGCTTCCATATTTTCCTGGTTCAAACCGTTGAGCTTTCTTTTTCGAAGCAGAACCATTCTTAGAAGATTTTTTGGCCACATTCGGTTTTGAGGAGGCCTTTGGATTTGGAGACGCCGCTGCCTTTCCGCTGCTCTTAGATAGATCTTTTTGATCTTTTGGAGCCCCTCTACGTCCGCGCTTTCGATCGCGATGCTCTGAGCGCTCTGGCTTTGATCCAGAGGCCGACTGAGTTCGACCTTCTTCAGTTCGGGCTGGCCGCGGTCGTTGATCTTGTTTTGGTCGATCCGGACGAGAATCTCTCGATCTCTCTCCACCGGGTCCATTCGAACGTCTTTTGTTTGGAGCAGAAGTGGAACGACCTCCCGCCGACTTCCCCTGTTGGGGACGGGAGAAGGATCGAAACTCTCTCTCATCCGGTAGGGGTTTAAAATCAGTGATCAGCTCGCCCTCTTCAAGCCACTGAACCTCCAGCTTCCCGCCGGTAAACTCCTCGATTCTTTGAAGAGCTTCCACATCTCGATCACTCACCAAACTGATGGCAATCCCCTCTTGGTTGGCTCGTCCCGTTCGTCCAATTCGGTGCACATAATTTTCAGCATCATCCGGAAGATCATAATTGATTACAAGATCCACGCCGAGAATGTCCAATCCTCGAGCGGCCACATCTGTGGCCGTCAAAATGTTCATTTTATTTTCAGTGCGAAATTGCTCCATCACACGATTTCTCTGAGCTTGGCTGAGCAGACTCGAAATTCCCAAAGCTGGACAATCATTTCGACTTAAGAAGACCGCCAATCTCTCCACACTGTGCTTGAAATTGGAGAAAATAATCGCCTGATTTGGCTTGTACTTTTTGATCACACTCAACAAAAATTGAGCCTTCTCATCTTGGCCCACATGATAAATGTAATCTTTCACATTCTCAGCCTTAGCCTGATCTCGACTGATGCTGACTTCAACGGGCTCGGCCCCAAATTGATAAGCGGTGTTTAACACTTCAAAGTTCAATGTGGCGGAATAAACTAAAAACTGCCGATCTTTAGGAACCCTTCTCAAGATGAACTTCATGTCATCTTTAAATCCCATATCAAACATGCGATCGGCTTCATCAAACACAATCGCTCTCACCTGTCCCGGATCAAAGGAATTGTCTTTGTAAAGATCAATCAATCGCCCAGGAGTAGCGATCACAAACTCCACTCCATTTTTAAGAGCCGATTTCTGTTTGTCGTAAGCCGTTCCACCGTAGACAGAAACACAAGTCAGATCAGTTCCTGCGATAAGCATTTCACAAGCCTCTTTCACTTGCTCCGCCAATTCGCGGGTGGGAACCAAGACGAGAACGCAATGGCGCTTTTGCCAGTTTTCGAAAGCGCGAGTTTTGTCGTCACTTTCTGTGCGTAAGATTCTTTCAATCAATGGAATCAAAAAGGCTCCGGTTTTTCCGGTTCCGGTCTGTGCCAGTCCGGCCAAATCTTTGCCCTCTAAAATTGTTGGAATGGATTGCTCTTGAATGGGAGTGCAGTCCGCAAATCCCATTTTACTTATGTTGTCAGCCAGTTTTGGGTCCAGGCTCAGTTCTTCAAACTTCAAAGAAGGTCTCCGTGCTTTATGCAGAATGATGCGATGCTGCAATTCGAAAATTTGAGCTCCAGTATACTTTTTAAGTGTGCAAAGTCAAAAATTCATTCAAGGCTTTGATAAAGGCGTCCGGCTGATCCGAGTGAACCCAATGCCCGGCTCCATGAATCTCCACTCCTTGAATCTGAGAGTTCAAAGAGAGGATCTTTGAAAAATTCTCATGGGAGAGATCTCGAGAGATCTCTCCTCGCACGTAGAGAGTGGGGACCTGAATCTGCTCAATCAAATCCCAGCGATCTCTCTCCCGACCCTTTCTTAAGCTCTCCTTCACCCCGTCCAGTGAAAATCTCCAATCCACTCCCCCCGTCTCCACCTCGGTCATGTTTGAATAGAAATATTGACTTAAGGCCACTGGGTTTTGGGTGTGCTGGATGAGCTCAGGGTAGACCTCCGTAAAGAAAGTCCGGGCCTCCTTGCGAGAAGAAAAAGGCCTGGGGACCAAGTCTAAGAGACCTAAAATCCCGGACTGCGCCTCCTCACTGGCTTCGACACCAATATCGACCACGGTTAAGGTCTTCAGCCGATCAGGCCATCTTGCCGCAAATTCGAGCGCATTTCGCCCCCCCATCGAGTGACCCACCAAGTGGAAGGGAGACGTCCATTCCAACTCCTCTAAAATCTGAGAGAGATCTGAAGCATAGTCCTCCGGGCCATAGCCGGTCTGTGGCTGAAAACTTCTCCCGTGACCCCTTTGGTCATAAGTGAGAATATGATAGCGATCCTCAAAGGCCGAGGTGATTCGTCGCCAATTGGCCAGAGACCCAAGCAGACCATGGAGAAACACCAGTTTGCGTCCCTGGGGATCACCTGTTATTTGATAGTTAAATTTTGATAAAACAGCCATAGGACCATGACCATAACCGAACAGCCAAGACTTCATCAAGACTGGATCAACCCTCACGCCTTTGGAATTGTGAAAGCTCTCCAAAAACACGGCCACACCACCTATTTGGTTGGAGGCTGCGTGCGCGATCTGCTTTTAGGAATTCACCCCAAAGATTTCGATATTGCCACTTCAGCAAAGCCCGAAGAGGTTCGAAAGATCATTTACCGCGCCTATTTGATTGGCCGACGCTTCCGCTTGGTTCTGGTTCGACGAGACGACACTCAATTTGAAGTGGCCACCTTTCGGCGCATGCTGAGCGATGAAGAGCTGGAGTCGGAAGACATTGAAGGGGACAATATGTTCGGCACTCCCGAAGAGGACGCCTGTCGAAGAGACTTCACCATCAATGGCATGTTTTACGATCCGATCGCCGGCGAGCTGATTGATTTTGGAACTGGCAAGTCGGACTTGGATCAGCGCTTGGTGCGAATGATTGGTGAGCCCAATGAACGCTTAAAAGAAGACCCCATTCGAATTTTGCGAGCTCTGCGCTTAAAGCACATGATTGGTTTTAGCCTGGAGGAAGACCTTCGAAAGGCCATTCAAAATCAAGCGGAGACCCTATTGACCTCCGTGCTTCCGAGACGAAGAGAAGAGCTGTTAAAGTTTTTAAGACTTCCAGACCCTTCACAGCCGTTCATTGAAGCTTATGATTTGGGAGTTCTTCAGTTTATCTCCCCCACTTTAGCCACTTACCTTGAGCGCCACACCGAGCAAGCGGATCAATTTTATGATTTGCTCAAATTGGGATCAGGGGGATTTAAGGAGCCTGCGGAACTTTTTGCGTTTTTGGTTCATGCTTTTTATCGAGCGTTTGTGCAACCGGACCCCAATCATATTCGGTCGAAAGACATCTTAGAGCATGAAGATCTTTGCTTGTGGATGAGAGAAGAGCTTGGAATGTTTAAGTCTGAAATGGCCCTTGCGGCAAAAGCTCTCCATTTTGAAGGGATTTTGGACCGCATTGAAGACTTTGATCGAAAGGGGGAGCGGCGGCAAATGGCCCAACTCTCCCACGAGGCCTTTCCATTGGCCCTCTTCTTTGGTGAGAGAGACTTCAAACTGGACTCTGGGGGCGCGGCTTACTGGAGAGAAAAGTTTGAATGGGCCCAAGGTCGAAAAGAGTTTCACACTGAAGAAGAGGACCCTAGAAAAAAACGGCGGCGAAGAACGAGAAAGCGTCCCTCAAAGAAAAGTTCAGAGGCGGAGGAAGAATGAGCCCATCTCTTTGGCAGCTTTTAATTGTGCTGGCTTTGGTGATTTTATTTTTCGGAAAGAACCGACTCCCAGCTCTAGGAAACTCGATGCGGGAGTTCATGCGCCAGCTTAAAAGCGAAAAGGACGGTCGCGGAGATATTGATCTCACCGAACAGACAAGAAAGAATTTAAAAGATAGAGAAGATTCGTAAACTTTTAAAGTCGTGTTTTCGAGACTCTTACATGGAGCTCAAAGGCCATATTGAATATCACTTTCTTCCACTATCAATGGGCTCGAACCGAATCCAAAAATCACCCTTGCAGACAAGAGGAATCACTTTCCCTTCAGCTTCAAGATAATTTGATCCCTCCGAGTCCACGCTGACGAAAAAGACTTTTTTTTTGTAACCTCGCTTTGAGAGATCAGTTTTCCCATCCATCTCGTGTTCTGCATAAAGCTCCGAAGCCTTATAAGCACTTTGTCCGAATTTGTCCGGAACGACCCTATTTCATCTGAGCCGATACTTTCCACTCACAAAAGACACTCGACAAACCGCACTTGATTGGATTGAATTCCTTTCAATTGAAAAAGCCGACCTCGACACTTTGAGCTCAAAATGATAATCCACAAATTCAATTTATCTAAAGGAGTGTCTCAATGAAAAAAATTGCGCTTTTACTATCGATCCTTTTCTGCTCATCCTTGGCCTTGGCCGACCAGGGAAGCTGTAAACAGACCGCGCATCAGGCGGCTCTGTCTCTCTTTGCTCTAGGCGCCGGCGTTGATTCCACCACCGACTTGTCTGTAACAACTCGTCTTGTCAACAGCTCCTATGATGGCGATAAATCTCAGTGGAGAATCAGCTTTATCAGCGATGATGAGTGGGCCATTATGTACACGGTCGAGACCACCAACTACGGAGACAAGGCCACTGAATCCTGTGTCGTGGATTCCGTTAAGGTCGATCGAGCTGGCTAAATTAGCTCCTCACAAATTCAAATCAAAAAAAAGCCTTTGCAAGTTGCAAAGGCTTTTTTTTGAATTGTTTTCGAAAAACTAAACTCCATAAAAATTGAGTGGGAGCCCAAATATATCGACACTAAACCAGTTCTAATGCCGCTCGAACCAAGGCTTTCGCATCCATGCCGTGTTTTGCATAGAGCTCTGAAGCCTTATAAGCACTTTGTCCGAATTTACCCTGAACACCTAAAGACTTCACTCGCATGGGCCAGGTCACTTTTTTAGCGGTGGCCATTTCACTTAAGCGATGAACGAGAAGACTTCCCATTCCGCCCATCACTTGATGATCTTCTAAAGTCACGAGTCTTCCACTTGATTTTTCAAGCGCGCTAAAGACTTCATTCAAGCTTCCGCGGTTTACTGTGGAAGCGTTAAACACGAAACTCTCGACCCCTTGGCTCTTTAATTCTTCAGAAGCTTTCAGAGCTTCCCATACCAGTGTGCCCGAGGCCACAACGGTGACGGTCTTAGGGGAGTCGGCTTTTGGCTTTTTGTATAAAGTGAGCTCATCGAGTTTTGCATGAACCCGCTCCATTCCAAATTCAGAAAAATCGGTTGGATAATTTTCGCGACCTAAAAAGAACAAAGTGGTTGGAGGTGTTTTTCCAGCTTTGCGCAACTCTGCAAACTCCTCGATGGCTTGGGTGACCAAAGCTTCGGCCTCATCACTGCAGGAGAGCGTGCAAACTCTAATATTGGGAATGGAAGCCGTCATCGATAGATACATCAAAGCTTGATGGGAAGCTCCATCCGCCGCATCTTGAAATCCCACATGGGAAAATATTCCGATGAGAGGCACTTCGGACAGAGAGGCCATAATCAGCGGCAAAGCCCCTTTGGTGACACCGAACTGAGCGAAAGTGTCGACGACGGGGATAAAACCCACCTTCGACATCCCTGCGGCCATGCTCACCATATTGGATTCCATAATGCCAATATCCTGAAAGCTGTCCGGATAGGACTTTTGAAATCCTCCCACTCCGGTAGATCCGGGAAGATCAGACGAAATAGAAAAAACAGGAAGACCTTTTTCTCGCATCTTCTTTAAAGCTTCAAAAACTCCAATCTGAACCTTTTGTCTTCGTACGGAGGGAGAAGTCTTCGAGCCAGCGCTAGCCTTTTTCTCTTCCAGCTCAACCAGCTCTTGCTGCCACTGAAGGAAAACTTCCGGAACAGGCTGCCCTTCGTAGATTTCCTCCAAAAAGCCCTTAAGATCTTTTGGACTGCTCAACGGGAAGCCATGGCCTCCGCTGCTTGAATCCGCAGTCTTTTTGACGCCGTAGCCTTTGATTGTTCGAGCATGAATGGCTACCGGTCGCGCTGGATTCTTTCTCACACGCTGAAGAGCTTGCTCGAAAAAATCCACACAACTTTGGAGATCATGAGCCCGCTCAAGATGAAGCACATCCCAACCTAAAGTCTTCAGAGAATCAAAAGTTGGAGTCATGGAGTAAGAGTCATCCATTCGCCCAGTGAGCTTGGTGTTGTTGTCACTGATAATCAAAATAAACGGGGCCAGCTTTTCCTTTGAAGCGAGACCGGGAATGGCGGCCAAAGATTCACGAACCTCCCCTTCCATGCAAGCTCCATCGGAGATAGCCACCACAGTGACTCTTTCATTGTCGGTGACGCCATCTCCATAGGCGAGCCCCTGAGCCTGAGGAAGAGCCGAACCGAGAGGGCCATTGCTGAGCAGAACTCCTTCTGGAAAGAGATGAGACTCTCCATGCCCCGTGAGTTTTGAGTCAATGGAGCGAAAGCCTTTTAAGGATTCTAGACTTAAGTCGGCAAAGCCATAGTTGGCCTTAAGGGCATAGAGACCATTTTCACAATGTCCTGCATCGTTGACGAAATTAAACAGCTCACTCCAGGGCTTTTTGCTCCTCTGACTCTCGGAGAACATCACTCCGTGGGTCGCGGACATCAGCTCAGCAAAAGCCGATGGGCCTCCCCAGTGGCTGGCGGCTCCGCCAAGAACGGCCTGCATGTCCATCAGTGCGATCATGGCTCGAACGGCGCGAGGATCCGAAAATTTTTCTTTTATTCCAGCGGAAAGCTGAACCTCGACGGAGAACTTTGGGTCGTCTGAGGGGGTTGAGGCCAGGGCATTCTTGATAGGGAGGGTCTTTATTGAATCATCCATGGTCTTTGTTTAACGGGGCATTTAACCACGCGTCAATGAGATTCAAGGGGTTTGCCGAGCCAGGCCTAAACTCCTTATGATAGGGCATGAAAAATTTTATTAAAAATCTCCCAAAAGCTGAACTTCATCGCCACCTCGAACTCTGCGTCCGAGCCGAGACCATTAAAGAGTTAGCCCCTCAAGTGGGCATTCAGCTCAAATCGGAGAAGGATTTCGCTGATCATTTTTTAATCACTGAGCCGATGAATGATTTAGGCTCTGTTTTGACAAAATTTTTGGACACACAAAAATTGCTCTTCAATCCAGAAGTTCTCGAGAGAGTGGCTTTTGAAGCTTGTGAAGACGCCTACTTAAAGGAAAACCTCAGAGTGGTTGAGTTCCGTTATGCCCCCACTTTTGTCGCTCAAAATCACGACATGAGTTTTTCAGAAATTCATAAAGCCATTGTTCGAGGATGTGAACGGGCTGAGAAAAAGTATCCGATGGTGACCGGTCTTTTGTGTATCATTCAACGAATCTTGCCTGTGAGCGAAGCCGAAGCTGTTACAAATTTCGCCATTGAAAATAGAGAGACCTTCTTAGGGCTGGATTTGGCCGACAATGAAGTGGGCTTTGACTCAAAACCTTTCGCTCCATTTTTTAAAAGAGCAAAAGAAGCGGGATTAAAAATTACTGTCCACAGTGGCGAGGCCGATGTGCCAAAATCCCCTGAATATGTCAGAGACGCCATCGATTATTTGGGGGCCGATCGCATTGGACATGGAGTCCAGATTTATAAAAGTCCTGAGATGATTGCTTATGTGAAAGAGAAAGATGTGGCACTAGAGCTTTGTCCAACAAGCAACTGGCTCACCAACGCCATCCCAAATCGAGATGAGCACCCTTTTAAAAAATTAATGGACGCTGGAGTGGCTGTGACTTTGAACTCTGACGATCCTGGAATTTTTGGAATCGACATGAATGTGGAATGTGAATTCGTTATGAGTCGACTGGGCGTTACGGAAGAGGAGCTGAAAAAGGTTTTTGATTCAGCGGTCTCTTACAGCTTTATTCCAAAAGAGAAGATCTCTCGAGTTTGGCCAGCAAAAAACTGAGCTCCTTAAAAACTTTCGTCAGTCAAAATAGAGGCTTTGGTTTGACCCATCGGATCTCTTTTTGCTCTCTGAAATCGCTTGAAGGGCGGCTCTGTCTCCTTGGATTGACCCCCTGACGATGGATCACCTTTTTGAAAATTTTACCTTCAAGCAAATTATCTATCGATCTTCCACTTTTGAGCAGTAGAAGAGGGCAAACGAGGGGGAAATTTATGACAAAGAAAATCTTAGGAATTTTTATTTTGTCTTTCGGGGTGATGACAAATGCGGCTCCGCTTCGCAGCGCCTCGCTGAAGGCTTCGATTGCAAATGAAGTGGAGAAGGCAACAGCGAAATGGGAGTCTGAGGACGAAAATATTGGTTCCATTTGGGTGCATTCCTACAAGGACAGTCCCGAAAGCTATAAGTTTGAAGTGACTCAATGGAAGTCAAAAACTCATATGGTTGTCGAAACCGAGTTCCTTTGCGGCAGTGAGTACGACGAGTCTGAGTTTTTTGGCACTTGCAAAGTGGATGTTCTCAAGGACGACTCCACCAAAAACTGGGTGCCCATCATCGAAAGTCTAAACAACTGCAGTTGTGACGTGGAAATCTTTTAAGCTATCGGTTTTTCTGCTTTCGAGAGAGCTTTTTTAGAGTGGACTCCGATCCCTTGTGAAACCTCAGATCGTGGTCACACGTCCTTTCCTCATCATGAAAACCGAAGAGCGGAGGGCCTCCACATCGCCCTTATCGTGACTGACTAAAAGAGCTGGCACTTTAAACTCTTTCAAAGTTCTTCTCACTAGTTCTCTTGAGCTCTCTTTAAGATCCTGATCCAAACTGGAAAATGGTTCGTCTAAAAAAAGGTAGTCCGGTCGAAAGGCGAGAGCTCTGGCCAACGCCACTCTCTGCTTTTCTCCACCAGACAGTTGATGCGGCTTCTGAGCTCCGCACTGGACCAATCCTAGAGAATCCATCAGAGCATCGGTTCGCTCCAAAATTTGAGATGGAGAATAATTTCGACACCTTAAAGGAAACTCAATATTTTCCTTTGCGGTCATATGGGGAAAAAGCTCCAAAGACTGAAACACCACACCAAAATTTCGCTTTTCCACTGGGACTTGGGAGATCTCAACACCGTTGAGGTTCCAACTCCATCCCGTTAAAGGCTCAAGGCCAAGCAAGACACGAATGAGAGAAGATTTTCCCGAGCCGGAGGGACCAATCAAAGCGGTCACGCCCTCATCTCTTAAAATCAATTCCGGCACTTCCACCGAAAAGCTTTCCCGTTTTAAAAAAATATTCTTAATCACGGACATGAGTAAAAATCCTTTGAAAGGCGTAGAAAGTCAAAAGACCAAAGATAAATAATAGAAAGCTTAAAAAACTGGCCCACTCCATGCGATATTTGTTCAGCAAGTCGACGATGATCAAAGCCATAGTCTTCCCTCCTGAAAAAAAGAACGACGTGACGGCAAAATCTCCAAGAGACCAAACGGCTGCCACCAAACTCATTTGCAGAACAGCCCCCTTCAACTGAGGCCAAGAGATCTCCCAAAAAAGAACTGATCCACTGGCACCTAAGCTTCTTGCCACCTGAAGCTGAGCGGAAAGATCCTTCCATGTGGAGAGAACCTGCCAACGAAACAGAAGAGGAAAAGTGAGAAGAGAAAAACAAATGGAGCTCTTGATCAACAACCAAATCTCCCCTTCTCCCGGAAGCATGCTCATAGTGAAACCAAGCACGGCTACACTTGGTGCCAAGTAACCTTGAAAGAACGCCTCTAAGGGGGAGGTTCTCCCCCCACTCAAAACTCCCATAGAGAAAAAGATTTGCATGAGGAAGACAAAAAGAAAAATAAGGCCGGAGTTGATCGCAGCATCTAAAAAGAGCGGTGAAAGTACAAAGCTTTGAAACAAATTGTCACCGAACAAGGTCAGGGCCTGAGTCAAAGAATCGAAGATCCAAATTCCAGCCAGCAACAACAATGGAATAAAGGAAAGAAAAATCAACCCCCTTGGTAGCCCTGAGACAATTGAGTCTTGGCTGAGGGCATTCTCTTGCGGTGGATCCAATCTCCAAAGTAAGTAAGCCAAAAATAAAACCAAGACGGATTGAATCAATGAGTAGGAGAGAGCCAAGCCCCAATTGCCCTCGGACCGGATCAACTGAAAGATATGAACTTCCAGGCTCGTGACCGAGGCCCCTCCAATCACCAAGGGGATGGAGAAACTCACCAAACAAAGAGCAAAAACCAAAACAAAATTTTGCTTTAAAACCGGCAACATCATGGGAACCCAAAGACGCACGAGCCGATCGAAAGGATTGGCCCCCAGAACGCGAGCCACCTCCCAAGATTTTTTCACATTTTGCAAAAAATAGGAGGAGAGAGCAACGGCCACGAGTCCTCCATTCATCAAACTGTGGGTGACAACCACCCAGGTGAGGCCTTGATGAGAGATGCTGAGAGCCCCACTAAGGCTCATCACAGAAAGAATGATAAAGAGCGGCGGAATGAAATTGGGAGCGAGCAGAATCATTTTTATGCGCCCATATGATTTTTGAGTCCGACATGAAAAGAGCGAGCTCGCAAGAAGAGCCCCGAATAACAACGAGACCAGCGCGCTCAAGGAGGCCTGCTTCAATCCCGCGACAAGCGGCCAAGCCCAACTGCGATCCAATTTAAAATTCAACTGAGGGGCATTAAGGAAAGCGAGGAGATAAGGACTGATCAATATCGCAATGATAAAAACGGTGAAGATATGATCCTTTTTTATCTTCATAAAGGGGCCTATTCAAAAGCTCGATCCCAGACTTCAAAAAACGGTGGCGTTTTGACAAAGGGAAGATATTTAAGTTCAGGCAGTCGCTCAAAACCCTTCGGCAAAGGAGCAGAACCCAGCACCGGATACATGAAGTTCTTTTCAGCAATCAAACTCTGTGACTCCTTCTCCAAAAGAAACCGAACAAAGTCTTTCCCAATTTCACAATTTTTACATCCCTTCGGAACACCCGCATACTCGATCTGAACGGGATGGCCCTCCTCGATGATCAATGCACCAAAGTTCGAATCCCCTTCTATCTCGTAATGAAAAGCGAGTGAGGTCAAATAGGAGAATACAAATTTAGACTGCTTTTTCTTAAACAGACCATAACTCAACGCCCAGGACGGAGAGACACTATGAATATTTTTTTTCAAAGATTTCAGATAGGAAAGTCCATCCTGAGTCTGCTCCACCCATGACAAAAACTGAAGACCGGGAGAGCTGGATCGGGGGTCTTGAAGTGACAGCGACTTTGCATAATCAGGCTTTAGCAAATCTTTTAATGTGGTGGGAGGACTCGTCACTTCATCTTTTCGATAGATAAAAGTCATAGGCGCATAATCAAAGGCCACAAGCGGATTCATGCTGTCTTTGGGAAGTCCCTTTGCCCAGTTCTGCTGAACCTCCTCAGGAAGAGAAACATCCAACCAAGTCCACTCAGAAACCGCTTTAGAAGCCGCGAATTGATCAAACCCAAGAACTACATCATAGCTGGCTTTATCTTGTGTGAGCTTCAGTCTCTCCAAAAGAAGGCCGGCATCTCCAGCGGTGTAGAACTCGACCTTACATTTGCATCTCTCTTTAAAAGCCCGCACCAGCTGAGGAGCGGGTCCTGTGGAGCTAACAAAGGTGGAGTAAGAGAGCACCTTGACCATAGGTTCCGAAAAGGACTCGCGAGGCAGATTTCGACCGATCAGAGCCCACTTCAAAAAGGCCAAGGACCCAACCAAAGCAACGATGAAGAGAAGAAGGACTGCAAACTTTCCCTTTTCTTTCACCACCAAATGCCTCGATTCCTTTTATAGAAATAGGAATCAATCCCGAAACAGCGGCCCGCACCAATGAGAGCCAGAACCAAAAAAGCCGCCATTTGAAGACGATAGAAGTCCTGAAGAGACTCAGGACTCCAATAGATAAAGTTCCAAGCCAAAACAAAGCCAAGCAAGCTCACTGGGCGAACAAAAAAGCCTAAGATAAAAGAAAGTCCAATTACAAATTGCAAATAGACAATGGAGTAAGCGGCCAATTGCCACTGGGGAAGAACAACCGCATCTAAGAGCTCCTTGTACCAAAGAGGAGCACCGCTGGAGGGGGACCACTCGCGAATCATTTCGGCCAAAAGGGGCTGATTCAAAAAAGGTCCATTGATGTTGCGAATGGCTTCACCTAAAAAATAAATACCCATGTAAAACCTGAGGACAACAACAGGAAAAAGATGGCCAACATGTTTGATGCTTTCAAAGAAGGTCACGAGCATGGCCCATAATGACTGACAGCCGGATTCTGGTCAACGGAAGTTCACCCCTGTGTTCTCACAATCGCTCGACTCACGAGGACCCAAACCGTTTGAATTTTGATTTAGACTCTTCCCGTATTCACGACAGGCCAATTTGAGGACAAAGTTCGACAATGGGACAGAGCGCACATTGGGCCTTTCTCGCCTTACACAAGGCCCTTCCATGCCAAATGAGCCAGTGGGAAAAAAGAATCCAATTCTTTTGGGGAACAATTTTCTCCAAATCTTTTTCGATCTGCACCGGGTTTTCTGATTTTGTGAACCCCAATCTGCGAGAGAGTCGCCCTACATGAGTGTCCACAACCACTCCAGACGGAATGTCAAAAGCATTGCCCAAAACCACGTTGGCGGTTTTTCGACCAACGCCAGGGAGAGCAATGAGTTCGTCCATCTCTTTCGGAACCCGTCCTTGATGCTTCTCTTCCAATTTTAAGCCCATCCCTTTAAGAGATTTGGCCTTGCTTCGGTAAAAGCCGGCGGAATGGATCAACTCCTCCAACTCCTCTTGCTGGATTTCAGCGTAGTCTCGTGCCGTCCGACAACGTTTAAAGAGCTTCTTTGTGACCAAATTGACTCTTTCATCCGTGCATTGAGCACTTA
>Ga0100403_1002873_pt1 | contig 13246 bp, 16 predicted proteins | sample CryGeymet201501t_FD_83663 | JGI IMG/M metagenome (GOLD analysis project Ga0100403, IMG submission 83663) | Groundwater microbial communities from Crystal Geyser aquifers in Utah, USA - Crystal Geyser metaG 2015-01t | ecosystem: Environmental > Aquatic > Deep subsurface > Groundwater | place...
GACGCGGCGCGGCGGATGCAGTCGTTGCTGGCGGAGTTCGGCATGACGCCATCCAGTCGGTCGAAGGTCAACGCACAGGAACCCAATGGCAAAGAAGACCCTGCGGCGCAGTACTTCGGGTAGAAAAATAATATTGTCGCAGAAAAAGTGTTGCGGTACCCGCGCGCTTGTGGTTTATTCGGTATAGCCTAGAAAACTAGGCGGGCCAATTTGGAAGCTGAAACCTTCCGCATTGACCCTAAACCGAAACCCGAGGTCGCGGGCGTCGGCCTGGAATGTGTCTAACACATCGCCAGCCGCTTGCCAGCGTCTCCATCACGGAGACTATCACGATGGCTGTTAAAAAGGCGGAAGCCGGAACCTTGCAGATTGATGCGCTCAAGCAGGGCCGCGTCACGCTGCGCATGATTGGAACTACACCGCTTTACTTCAACGCGATGAGCGCCAAGGCAAAGCGCACGCTTTTGATTGGCGGCGGAAAGAAGACCGCTGCGGAAAAGCGGGAATTGAAGCACGATCCCGAACAGGAATACCGCGATAGCGTGTATCTTCAGCCTACCGGCGACACGCTTCTGTGTTTCCCTGCGCCGGGGGTGAAGGGCGCGATGTCCACTGCGGCGCTGGAAACGCCGGGCGTCACGAAGACCAGCGTCCAGCGGCTGATTTTTCTGCCGCAACAGAAGATAAACATCTGGGGCAAACCGTATCTCAAGATGGACGTGGTGCGGTCGGCAGACATGAACAAGACGCCGGACGTGCGGACGCGAGCTTTCCTGCCGCGTTGGTGCGCTGAGGTCGATATTGCTTTCGTTACGCCGACGCTTTCAGCGCACGCGGTTGTGTCGCTGTTGCAGAATGCAGGCGTGATCGTCGGCATTGGTGACTTTCGGCAGGAAAAGGGCCGGGGCAGCTACGGAACGTTTGCGGTTGCGGGAAGCGATCTTGGCGACTGGAAAAGCATTTGGGACGAGATCACGGCGGAAGGCCGGGACGCGCAAAAGGCGGCGCTTGACGCGCCCGAATGTGCCGACGATGACACGGCGAACCTGATGGAAATGCTGGCCGAAGAACGGATGCGGCGTACGTCATGAAATTGGCGGGGGCGGCGCAAGTCGCCCCGCGCGGTCACGGCAAGGCTGTCGTGGTTGGGCAGCTTACGTTCAGGCTGGGTACATCATGGTTGGGTCTGGCGGTCTGGGTAAGGCGCGGCAAGGCACGGCACGGCGCGGTTTGGCTTGGTCTGGCGGGGCGGTCGAGGCATGTTATGGTCTGGCACGGCGCGGTCGGGAAGGCCGGGCGGTCTAGGCGGGTTTCGGTTCCGTCCGGCTGGGTCCGGTGTCGCTGGGTTAGGCGGTCACAGTCAAAGGAGACCGGAATGGCACAATTCACCAAGGCCCGACGCCAAGCAATTATCGACGGTTATCTAACGAAAAGCGGGCGCAACCTGTTTGTTGCGGCTGAGTTCATTGACTGGCTTTCGGGCCAACATGATCACGAAGCCTATCCGTGGTTCTTCGCCAAAGACGACGCCAGCGCGGCGCGGGAATACCGCATCAATCTGGCGCGTCAGATGGCAAACGGCTTGCGCATCCAAGCGCAGGTAAGTGAAACGACACGTTCCAATGTGGTGCATGTCACAACAAAGGAATATCCGGCCTATGTTTCGCCGGTCGCACAGCGCAGCCAAGGCGGCGGTTACATGCGGTTTGACCCGCAGGATGAGGCTTCTATGGCCGAGTTGCGGCAGCAAGGGAAGACTGCCCTGCGGTCATGGCTGGCCCGATACAACGGCGCTTTCACGGCGCAGGAGTTGAAGGCAATCGAGAAAATCGCGGACGCTGAGGCGGCTCGTGTGGCGCTTTCCGCTTAGGCGGGCGCGCTGGTCAAGGTAAGGCGGTCACGGTCTGTTTCGGCGAGGCGTGTTTAGGCACGGCAAGGCTTGGCCCGGCGGTTAAGGCGGGGCGCGGCAGGGCAAGGACTGGCGCGGCAGGGCTCGGCAAGGCGCGGCCCGGCGGTTAAGGCGGGGCGTGGACTGGCGCGGCAAGGCGGGGCGAGGCCCGGCGGGTAAGGCGGGGCAAGGACCGGCGCGGCAGGGCCTGGCAGGGCACGGCAAGGCGCGGCACGGCGGTTAAGGCTGGGCACGGCGCGGCAGGGCTCGGCAAGGCGCGGCACGGCGGTTAAGGCTCGGCAAGGATTGGCGCGGCAAGGCGGGGCGTGGCACGGCGGTTTCGGTGACATAAGCCGTGGCCCGGCGAGTTCGGGCAAAGCTAGGCACGTTGCGGCTGGGCGGTTATGGCACGGTCTGTTTGCGTCGGGTTTGTTTTGGTAACGCGGTCAAGACAAGAGGCGATCCTTCGGGGTCGCCTTTTTTCATGAGGTCAGATGGCAAAGCAGGCAGACCCGACAACGGATTACGCGGCAAAAGTCGTGGCCGGAAAGATCACGGCGGGGCCGCACGTTCGAGCATCATGCGCGCGCCACCTGCGAGACTTGGACGAGGGCAGCGCGCGGGGGCTGATCTTCGACCGCAAGGCAGCCGCGCGGGCGCTGGGGTTTTTCCCCGACGTGCTGCGCCTGAGCGGCGGCATGAAGTTTGACGGGCAGCCGTTCAAGCTGCACGCATCGCAACAGTTCAAAATCGGAAGTATCTTTGGCTGGAAAAAGGCCAACGGGTTTCGGCGGTTTCGCCGGGTCTACTGCGAAGAAGGTAAAGGCAACGGGAAAGCGCTGGCGCTGGACACCGTAATTCCGACGCCGACAGGCTGGTCGACAATGGGCGCGCTGTCAGCCGGGGACATGGTGATCGGCGCTGATGGCAAGCCCTGCCGGGTGCTGCAAGCGCACCCTGTCAGCGTTGACCGGGAATGCTTTGAGGTAGAGTTTGACGACGGCGAGGTGATTGTCGCATCGGCGGAACATCTTTGGCTAACGGAGCATCGCCGCCCTAAGCCAGGGAGCGTTTCGGTAAAGACCACCGCAGATATTGCGCGGACCCTTCGCAACGCTCACGGGAAGTACCAGTCGGCAAATCACAGTGTTTCGCTTTGCGGATCGCTGGACCTGCCAGAGCAAGAACTGCTTGTTGCTCCGTATGTCTTGGGCGCATGGCTGGGCGATGGAGATAGCGACGCGGCAAGGCTGACTTGTGCCTTTGCCGATATTCAGGTGGTGGAGGAAATAGCGTCTGAGGGGCAGCCGGTGCGGCAACAGGTGCGGCACTCGGATACTACCGGGCGATTTAGCTTGAGCAGCGGGCGCGGGCAACGCGGGGACACTCTGAAAGAGAGACTGCGGCGCTTGGGCGTTCTGCGCAATAAGCACGTTCCCCCGGTCTATCTTCGGGCGTCTGATGCGCAAAGGCTGGCCTTGCTGCAAGGCCTGATGGACACTGACGGAAGCATCGCCACCAGCGGGCAGTGTGAGTTTACGGCAACCAGTCGGGCTTTGGCTGAGGGCGTCTTGGAGTTGGCGCTATCGCTGGGGCTAAAGGCCACGCTGCGGGAGGGGTCGGCCACTCTTAATGGGGTGCGCATTAGCGCAAAATATCGCGTCGGATTCTTTGCACCGTGGGATCGGCCAGTATTTCGGTTGAAACGGAAGGCGGATAGGCAGGCTGCAACGCACAGCCGCAGGAGTCTTTCAGCAGATCGCCGGATCGTCTCGTGTCGGCCCGTCCAGCCTGTTCCGGTGCGCTGCATCACTGTGGACTCGCCTGATAGCATGTTTCTATGCGGGCGGGGCATGGTCCCGACGCACAATTCACCGCTGGCTGCGGGCATCGGGCTTTACGGCTTGGTCGCGGACAATGAGCCAGGAGCGGAAATATACGCTGCGGCGGCAAAGCAGGAACAGGCAATGATTATGTTCCGCGATGCGGTGTCCATGGTTCGCCAATCACCTATGCTTGAAGATGCGCTCACGCCTTCCGGCGTCAACCCAGTGCACAATCTGGCATATATGAAGCGGGGCAGCTTCTTTCGCCCGTTGGGCCGCGACACGGGAAAGACGGGCAGCGGCTTGCGCCCGCATTTTGTTTTGATCGACGAATTGCACGAACATCCAAACGGCGACACGGTGGACACGCTGGAACGCGGGTTCAAATGGCGTGACCAGCCGTTACTTTTCATGATCACGAACAGCGGGTCGGATCGTAACTCGGTCTGCTGGCGAGAACGGGAATGGGCGGTCAAGGTTGCGCACGGCGAGGCAACGCCAGACGAAGGCGCAGACGAGACTTTCAGCTTTATTTGCGCTTTGGACGAAGGCGATGACCCGCTTGAAGACCCGAAGTGCTGGGAAAAGGCAAACCCGCTGATCGACGTGCTGATTGGCCGGGAGGAAATGGCGAAGAACGCAGCCCAAGCCAAGGCTATCCCCGGCAAGGCCAACGGCATCAGGCGGCTGCACTTCTGCCAATGGACGGGCAGCGAAAGCGCATGGATCGCCCGCGAGACGTGGGAAGACTGCGAAGATCCAGACATGACGCTGGGTGATTTTGCCGGTCAGGAATGCTGGATCGGTTTGGACCTTGGCGCAACCAAGGACATGACGGCGCGGGCAATGGTGTTCCGTGACGGCGTGACGGACAGCGGCGATCAGAAGTACGCGCTCTTTGCGCACGGATACAGCCCTGCGGAGACGCTGCGCGAGCGGATGAAACAGGACCGCGCGCCCTACGACGTGTGGCAGGAACAAGGGTTCCTGACGGCAACACCGGGCAAGGTGGTGCGCTTCGATCAGGTCGCGCACGATCTGGTAGAGTTTGCGGCGGAGTTTGAAATTGCGGCGGTGGCCTATGACCGATGGCTGATCCGGCAATTTGAGGTGACGCTAGATGAAATGGGCGTGACGTTGCCGCTGGTGGAACACCCGCAAGGGACAAACCGGCGCAAAGATAGCCCGCTCTGGATGCCAGACAGCATAAACGGCTTTGAAGACTTGATCTTGGAGCGGCGGCTTCGGATCGCGGTCAACCCGGCTTTGCGATCGGCGGTGGCGTCCAGCACGTTCTGGCAGTCGCCAGCTGGGCTTCGCCGGTTTGAGAAACAGCGCGCAACGGCGCGAATTGACTTGGCGGTCGCGGCGGCGATGGCAGTGGGGGCGGCAATGACGAATGAGGAAACGGACGCGCCGTCGATCTACGAAACGCGTGGCGTGCTAGTCTTCTGATCGTGGGCATTTTCCAGATGTTCCGACGTGAGAAGCCGCGCGCTTCGATGGCGATCGATTCGCCCGCGTTCTATGAATTCGTGCGCCAAGGTAGCACGGGCGACAGCGTGGACGCGGCATTGCGCAACGATGCCGTTCTGCGGGCCTGTGACCTGATCGGCGGCACGATTGCCATGCTGCCGCTGACCATGATGCGTAAGAACGAGGCTACGGGACAAATTCAGGAGGCGACGGATCATCCGCTTTATCCGCTCCTGCGCTGGCAGCCGAACCCTTGGCAGACCGCGCATGAGTTCAAGCAATTAATGCAGGGCTGGCTTTTGCTTCACGGCAACGCCTATGCCCGGATCACGCGGACAATGGGGCGGGTATCGTCGCTGATCCCTGTGGACCCGCGCAGCGTGTCAATTGAAACGGACGGCGGGATTTTCCCGGTTCGCTACAAAATCATGAACAACAAGTCGCAGTCGATGACGCTGAACCCTGCGGAAATGATGCACCTTCGCGGATTTTCGATTGAGGCCGATAAAGGCGTTTCCCGCATCCAGAAGGCGGGCGACATTATCCAAACGGCGACACAGCAACAGGTCGCGGCTAATAGCATTTACCGCAATGGCGTGATTGCGGGTGTGGCGCTGACGCACCCGGACAAGCTGAGCCAAGAAGCAGCGGATCGGCTGCGCAAGTCGTTTGAGGCTGGCTATGCCGGATCGGCGAACGCGGGCCGCACGCTGGTGCTTGAGGAAGGCATGAAGCGCGAATTCCCGCCCGCGACCGCACAGTCGGCGCAGATGGTGGAAATGCGCGCGCAACTGACGGAAGCGATTGGCCGGGTGTTCGGCGTGCCGCGTCCGCTGATGTTCATGGATGACACGTCATGGGGCAGCGGGATCGAGCAGCTTGCCATGCTGTTCGTGCGGTTCGGGTTGGCTCCGTGGTTTTCGGTTTGGGAACAGGGCATCGCGCGGTCGCTGCAACCTACTTTCGAGCGTGGCGCGGTGTATCCCGACTTTGACGAACGAGAATTGCTTCGCGGCACCATGAAAGACCAGTCGGAGTTCTTGGCGCGCGCGCTTGGCGCAGGCGGGCACCGGCCATGGATGACAGGAAACGAAGCGCGGGAACACGTCGGACTTGGCTCGCACCCGGACGGCGACGGCTTGGTCGCAGCAGGAGAACAACGCAATGACCCTTCGCAAGCTACCTGAGGCCAAGGCGTTCGCGCGCCCACAGTCTTACCAGCCGGACGCACCGGCAACAGCTTTGGACAAGTGGCATCCACGAGCAGCAGAAGCAGATGGCAGCACCATCTCGGTCTATGACGTGATCGGGGAAGATCCTTGGTCGGGTGAGGGCATCACCGCGCGCCGGGTGGCCGGGGCGCTTCGTGGGATCGGCGCAAAGGCGGTCACGGTCAACGTGAACAGCCCCGGCGGCGATATGTTCGAGGGCTTGGCGATTTACAACCTGCTGCGGGAACACCCGGCAGAGGTGACGGTTCGCGTGATGGGGCTGGCGGCATCCGCCGCGTCTATTATCGCAATGGCTGGGGACCGGATTGAAATGGGACTTGGCTCCATGCTGATGATCCACAATTCGTGGGGATTGGTCATGGGCAACCAAGACGATATGCGCGAGGCGGCTGATACCTTCGCGGAGTTCGACGCTGCCATGGCTGATATTTACGCGGCGCGCACCGGGCAAAACCCAAAAGATGTCGCCGCGATGATGAGCGCGGAAACGTGGCTTCGGGCGGAGCGGGCGATTGATGCTGGGTTCGCCGATGCGACCTTTGCGGCGCCGGAATATGAAAATGAACCGGACGCGGGCCAGAAGAAAGCCCTCGCCCGACTTGATGCAACCCTTGCAAAAGCAGGCATGCCGCGTGTCGAGCGGCGTGCTCTTTTCAGGGAAGCGGCTGGCACGCCGAGCGCTGCCAGGACAGCCACGCCGAGCGCTGGCTTTGATCTGGACGCTATCAAGGCGCTCCTTTCTGAAATCGAAGCCTAGGAGGTAGTCATGGGCTATATGAACCAACCCGCTCGCGGGATTATGTTTGCACGCGCAGATGCGTCGAACCCGAACGAAATTGTAATGCAACTTCAAAAGGCGTTCGCGTCTTTCAAGGAAGCGCACGCCGAACAGATCAAGGGCGTCGAGGCCAAGTTTGACGACGTGGTGACGCGCGACAAGCTGGAAAAGGTCAACGCTACCGTCGGCGACCTACAGTCCGCACTAGACGAAATCAACGCGAAGATGTCTGTGGCGCAAATGTCTGGCAATGGGCGCAAGCTGCGCGACCCGGAGTATACACAGGCATTTGCCATGCACGTCCGCAAGGGCGATGTTCAGGCATCGCTTAACAAGGGCGCAGATGCCGAGGGCGGGTTTGTCACACCGACCGAATGGGACCGCACGATCACCGACAAGCTGATCGAAGTTTCGCCTATGCGGCAGATGTGCCGGACGCAGACAATTTCGACCGGCAGCTTTTCGAAGCTGTTCAACCTGCGCGGAACTGCGTCGGGTTGGGTTGGTGAGACCACTGTAAGACCGGAAACCGCCACGCCGACTATGGGTTCTCTGACCTATCGTGTCGGCGAAATCTTCGCCAATCCGGCGGCGACCCAGCAAATTCTTGACGATGCGCTTATCGATCTGGAATCTTGGCTGGCGGGTGAAGTCCAGACCGAGTTTGCCTACCAGGAAAACCTCGCGTTCATTTCGGGCAACGGCACCAACAACCGACCCAACGGAATCCTGACCTACATCACTGGTGGCGCCAACGCGGCGGCGCATCCGTTCGGTGCGATTCTCGCGACCAACTCGGGCGCGGCTGCATCGCTGACCGCAGATGGGATTGTGAAACTCGTTCACTCGCTGCCGTCGGCGTTCACAGGAAACGCGCGGTTCGCGATGAACAGGCTGACACGCAACGCGGTGATGTTGTTCAAGGATGGTGATGGGAACTTCCTTTGGCAGCCGTCCTATCAGGCGGGGGTTCCGTCCACGCTTCTCGGGTATGCAATGATGGAAGTTCCCGACATGCCAAACGTCGGTGCGGGGGCCAAGCCCATTCTGTTCGGGGACTTCAATCAAACTTACCTGATTGTGGATAGCGTAGGCACGCGCGTGCTGCGCGACCCGTACAGCAACAAACCTTACGTCCAGTTCTACACGACGAAGCGCGTCGGCGGCGGGTTGCTCAACCCTGAAGCCATGAAAGCGCAGAACGTGGCGTCTTGATCGGCTGACTGAGGGGGCGGGCATCCTGCCCCCTTTCCTGAGCCGATAGGAGGCACTCATGGCGAAATTCACGAAAGCGTTCTGCGGCTGTAAAGCGGGCGAAATCTACCCGACGGACTTCGCGCCGGGTGACGACTGCCCCGCTGAGTTGGAGGACGCGGCGCGCGCCGTTGGCGCATTGCCTGCGGTTAAGGCGAACAAACGGGCACCGGAAACGGAATGACGCCCTACCAAATCACGCTCCCGACCGCGCTGCCGGTGACCTTGGATGCGATCAAGCGCCACCTGCGGATTGATCTGCTGGATGTTGATTTTGATGACCAGTTGGGCGAATTGATGGCGTCTGCGGTGGCTTATCTTGACGGCCCGCGCGGCGTTTTGGGCCGGTGCATCATGGCGCAGACGTGGGCAGTGGATGTGACCTGCGAGGGCACCTACACGCTGCCCATGCCGGACGTGACGGGCGCGACGGTAGACTATGGCGCGGGCGCTGAGATGTTGGAGGTCGGTCGGTCTGCGGGCGGTCCCACGGTGACGGTGACGGGCGCGGGCACGGTGATCTTCACGTGCGAAATGCCTGCCATAAATCGGCCTGCCGTAGAGCGGGCGGTGAAGTTTCTTGTCGAGCGTGACTTTGACCGGCCCGAAGGTTCGGCGGCGGTGGCGCTTGAAGCGGCGTTGCAGTCCAGCATCGCGGCGATGCGTTGGCGTCGCATTTGACGCATCCTACAGACTAGAGGATTGAGCGATGAAACCGAACTATGTAAACACGGCATCCGGCCCGGCAGACTATGGCTTCGAGATCACGCCGTCGGACAGCACCGACCTGCCCATGATGACGCGGGCGGTGTTCGCGGCGGGCGCCGGCGTCATCAAGTGGCACAATGCGGGCGGCGCAAGTCAGCATACGACCGTCACGGCAGGTGGCCGAGTGCCGATCAAGGCCAAGCGCATCCTTGCGACCGGCACGACGGCAACCGGGCTTGAGGGCTTGGCGTGAAGCTGGATCGGCGCATCCTGTTTCAGCGCGCCACAAGCCGCGACGACGGGTTCGGGCAGGCGCTGGAATGGCACCAGCATGGCACGGACGTGTGGGCGCACAAGGCGGACGTGTCGGACGCGGAACGGTGGCGGGCCGGGGAAGTTCAGGCGCACATCACCACGCGCTTCACGGTGCGCGCAACGGCGTTCACGAAAAACATCACGCCCAAGGATCGGCTGATGTTTGACGGGCGGACCTATGACATTTTCGGTGTGAAAGAACCGGCGGGCACGCGAAATCGCTGGGTCGAAATCACGGCAAGCGCGAGGTCGGACACATGATCGTCACGGTGAAGGTTGAAGGGCTGCGAGACTTGGAAGCTGCGCTTGACGACTTGTCAAAATCGGCGGGCAAGGGCGCATTGCGGCGGGCGCTGCGAACGGCGGCGCAGCCCATGGCTGATCTGGCGCAAAGCCTTGCCCCGCGCGGCGACACGCAGACCTTGGCCCCATCTATCGCGGTCAGCACCAAGCTTTCGAAGCGGCAGGCGGGGCTTCATCGGCGCATGTTCCGCAACGAGCGCGCCGCAGTGGAAATGTTCGTTGGCGCGGGTCCGCTTTCGTCGGCTCACACGCAGGAATTCGGAACGCAGCACCATCGCGCACAGCCGTTCATGCGTCCCGCGTGGGACCAGGATCATCGCGCCATGCTGGATCGGCTTGGGAAAGAGATGCGAGCGGAAATTGACAAGGCAATTCAGCGAGCCCAGCGCAAGGCTGCGCGCCTAGTAAGGCAAACAGTCTGATGGAAGAGGACTTCCGCTTTGCCCTGATCGGCGCGCCAAGCGTGACCGGGCTGGTTCCGGCTGGCAGGATCAACATGATCGATAACCCGCAGGGCAGCGGTGCGCCGTATATCACCATGCAGGTGATCGGTGACGCGCAAGGCATGACCATGCAGGGGCCTGACGGGCTATCACAGGGCCGTATGCAGGTGGACTGCTACGGGCGCACCTATGCTGAGGTCAAAGCTGTTTCCCGCGCTGCGGTGGCCGTCCTGCACGGCTATCGCGGGCGGGGCCTGAGACTGGTGGAGCACGCAGGCACCAGAGACGACCGCGAAGGCGGTTCCAACGAGGCTGAGCGGCTGTTCCGCGTGAGCCTGGACTTCATCACAAACTGGAGGGCATGACATGCCGCAAATCGCCAGCAAGGCAGACATTGCCTACGATTGGGAACTGTGGATCGGGCGCAACTTGAATACTCCGGTCTGGACGCAGATCAGGGGTTTCGAGGCGCTGCCGTTCCCTGAGCAAGCGCCCGAAGATATCGACGTGACGCATCTGCAGTCGCCGGGCCGCACGCGCGAAACCATCCCCGGCCTGTTGCCGGTGGCCGCCTGGTCTCAGGGAAAGCAACTGTGGGTCGGCGACGATGGTGACCAACTTCTGACAACGCTGGCAGACCTGACCGAGGCTGGCACGAAAGAGGACGTGCTGATTGAGTTCAATCTGGACCCGTCGGGCACCGCGATCCGTCGCACATACCGGGGCTACGTCAACACCTTCACGCCGACCGGCAGCGTGGGCGACAAGGCTATGGCCACCGTATCCATGAAGATCATGGAGCGGCAGGCATCGAACGCGAGGACAATTGCATGACCGATCCGCGCGGGCTTTTGAAGGTCACGGCGCGCGGGCAGGAATGGCGGCTGTGGCTTGGTATGTCGGTGCTAGCAGACCTGCAAGCGAAGCACGGCGACGATGTTCTGGCAAAGCTGGACCCGCCCTCCGATGCTGGACCGGGCTGGATGCCGTCGCTGCAGATCATCGTTGACCTGTTTCTTGGCGCGCTGCAACGATACCACGTCGCCGACGCCGATGCCTATCTGGTTGACGAAATCATCGCCGAAAACGCAGGCGCGTTTGATGCGCTGATGGCGGCAGCTTTCCCTGACCAGCAGGACAAGCCGTCGGGAAACCGCAAGAGGCCGAAGCGGGCGGCCTGAACCTAGCGGACCTGTGCAAGCATTATATCGCGGCGGGGTTTGATCCGGCGCGGTTCTGGGAACTGACGCCCCGGCTCTATGCGCTGGAAATGGACGGGGCGGCGGAGCGCGGCAAGCATGACCGGGCGATGATCTGGTGGTCGGCGATGATGCCGCACATGAAGGAGCCGCCCAAGTTCGCGGAGTTTACCGGCATCAAGCCGGATCGGCGCACGGAATTGGCGGCTTGTGTCGCGGCGTGGGACCGGGTTGATCGATCCTTGGCAGCGAACCGGCGGCGCTAGTCGAACGCTTCGCAGGTCGCTTCCACGATGGCGCGGTATGCTTCCGGATCGCCGGGATAGAGCATTTCGCCAAGTTCCGGGTCCGCTCCGTCAAGGCAGTCTTGTCGCGTCATCCCGGCATCGTGCGCCAGATCAACAAGATCGGCGTGCAGTTCGTCCATGCGGTCAAGCACCGATGCAAGACCATTTGTTTCTGTGTCCTGTGCCCACGCAAGCGCGGGCAGCATGCATGCAATGATGGCGGCGGTTTTCATGGCGCGTCCTTCTGAGTTGGAATCCTAAGTATGGCACAATCAGTCATTGGCGCGCTACGAGTCAACCTAGGACTTGACAGCGCGCAATTCGAGAAGGGCGTGAAGCGCTCCAAATCGGCTGGCGCGGAACTGGCGCAAAGTTTGCGCCGGTTTGCGGCCATTGGTGCAGCGGCGTTTGCCGGGATCGGCGCGGCGGCCATGAAAGGCGCGTCGGACATCGACGCATCCGCCAAGGCGGCGCGGCGGCTTGGATCGTCCATCGGGGGGCTTGAAGCGCTGAAACTGGCGGCGAGCGAGGCTGGAGTGCCTGTGTCCGCGCTGCCGAACGAACTGCAAAACATCAACCGCGAACTGGCGAACATCGGCACCAGCGGCAACGCAGACCGCGCGCTTGAGCGGCTTGGCATTTCAGCGGCTGATCTGGTCAAGCTGGATGCTGACGAAAAGATAGCGGTCATGGCCGATCGTGTGAAGGCGCTCGGGATGTCCAGCGGACAAGCAACGGCGCTGTTGCGCGATCTTGGCGTGCGCAGCCGTGAAATGGTGCTTCTGTTTCAGGGTGGCGGTGACGCAATTCGACAGGCGCGGCAGGACGTGGAAGATTACGGGCTTGCCCTTGGCGGCTCTGCTGTCGCGGCAGTGGAGCAGGCAAACGACAGGATTGGTCGGCTTTCTATCGTGGCGCGGGTGTTCGGGCAGGAAATGGCGTTTGCCGTTGTTCCCGCGTTGGGCCGGTTCGCGGAGCGGATCACGGATAGCGTGCGCGAAGGCGGAGAACTGCGCGGCGTGATTACGGCACTGGCAAATGTTGGGCGGGTGCTGGCGAACGTGATTGACTTTGTGTCCGAGAACCTGCATTTCCTGATTGACCTCTTCAAGATATTCGTGGCGGCAAAGATCGTCGTTTATGTGGCGGCGCTCGGGCGCAGCATGATTGTGCTAGCGCGTGCTGTTCGCGTGACCGGGCTTGTCATGCTGGCGTTTAGCAGTATAGCCAAGTTGAAGTTGACCGGAATTCTGCTGCTTGCCGCTGCGATTGCCAAGCTGACGGGCACCTACGACGATTTGGCCGGATGGGTAAAACAAGCTGGCGCAAGCATTGAAGCTATGTTGCCCGAAAGTCTGCGTTCCGGGATCGACGGACTTCGCGACCAGATTTCCGGGCTTGGCGGTGAACTTCTCGAAACTGCGCGCATCGCCGAAAACGACTTTTTCAATTCCGAAATGGATGCATCTGATGCCGCTGACAGCTTTGGTAGCGCGGCGCGCGGGGCGTCGAAGGGCGTCGAAAGTCTGGCAAAAAA
>Ga0100403_1002877_pt1 | contig 13234 bp, 16 predicted proteins | sample CryGeymet201501t_FD_83663 | JGI IMG/M metagenome (GOLD analysis project Ga0100403, IMG submission 83663) | Groundwater microbial communities from Crystal Geyser aquifers in Utah, USA - Crystal Geyser metaG 2015-01t | ecosystem: Environmental > Aquatic > Deep subsurface > Groundwater | place...
CAACTCCTTTTCTTCTTCTGGGGATAATTGCCCCAAGGCATAGAGAGTAATTCTTGGATCATCGATTAATTTATTCATGGCCGAACTCCGTATTCATTTTTTGTTTGATAACTTTAAGAGATTGATGAAGGATCACTCCGACATGGGAAACGGTGAGGCCTGTCACTTCTGCAATCTCTTTGTAACTTAAGCCTTCTTGAAAGGTGAGAATCATCACTTCGCATGATTTCTTCGGAAGTGTTTTGAGCGCTAGAAAAACTTCTTTGTTCATTAGCTTTTCTTCTTCACTTCCAAGAAACTCAAAATTCTGTTCAACCTCTTCCATCGTGGTAAACTTTTTACTTCTGCGATAATGATCAATCGCCAAATTTCGACAGACGCGATAAAGCCAAGGGGGAACCAACTCTTTTGATTCAGGATAATCCTGTCCCCAAAGTTTAATGAAACCATCCTGAACCACGTCTTTTGCATTTGATTCATCAATGACGATTTTCTGAGTATAGCGAATCAGCCTTCCTTGCTGATCTCTAATCGTTGCTTGAAACCATGTCTTCTTATCCATTACAAACCTCATAAGTGCTCCTTCACAGGTACTACGAACCAGCAGGAACTTTTCTTAATTTATTTCAATTTCCTCAGCAATTTTAACACCTTAAGAGAAGTGCGTGATACTTTTTAAGAGAAGTGCGTGATACTTTTTTATGGGCTCATGCGCCTTGTGCAGAAACCCACAAAAAAGTATCACGTACCTATGAAAAAAATGATCTTGGCCCTAATATTCTCAATGAATTCCTATGCTGTTGATCACACTTCTTTCTTTGAAGCCTTCAAGGGCTGTTGGGAAACTCTCGAGTGGAATGGTCAACCTGCACCAACTAACAATTCTCGCGATCCACGCTTTAAGCAACTTGTGATAACACCTTTTGCTCGCTATATAACAGACATCAATGGATTAGATGTCCCAACTCTTCAAGGTTTCATCTTTCAAAAAATTGGGCCAACTCCCATTCCGGGAACCGTTGGGCCTCACTATGATTACGTTGCAGTCTTTCTCGATCGAGGAACAGTGACCCCATTATCAACACATTCTTTTAGCTACCAATTTGATGGCCAGTTAAAAGATCGCACAACAGGAATCGATTTTGAAATGATACTCAATTCCACTTGGAATCTTGAGGATGCTAATACTTTGCACGTTACCGATTCTCGTCAAATACCTGCTGGCGATTCTGCTTTAAGTCGTGAGGCTGAGTACAAGCTCGTCCGAACCAAATGTCTGGAATAATTAATATTCAGTTAGAAATTTTTTAGCGACTGGAGAGAGTGCTTCTAGAGAACGATAAAAAGCACAAAGATCATACTTCGGTAATCGGACTTCACTCATGACTTGAACGAGTCTGTCATTATGTTTTTCTAAAACAAAATCAGGAACAAGAGCAATCCCAACTCCATCCTGGGCAAGATCAGCACTAATCGCCCAACTCTGCACTATTATTGTTTGGACTTTTTTCTTAAGTTTGCGATGATGATCATTGAGTGCGGTAATCTCAAACCCTTTATCACCGACAATAAAAGTATCTCCTCTTTTATACTTTTTAGAAGCCGCCAAAACAAAGCGCCCTTTTAAAATTGATTTTCTTTCAAAAGAAGCCAAGCTGCCATCTTCAAGACCAAAGCCTAAATCAATTTCGCGAGAATTCAAAAGCTGTTCAAGCGACTTTGAGTTTCCAATCATAATCCGAGGTTCGATTTGTACATGATGATTTAAAAATCGTCCTATGTATTCGTTCATATAACCGATTGAAGTCGAGTGCGACAGTCCAAGCTTTAGTTGTCCTTTTAGCTCTGTTGAGCCTGAGCTCAGTGCATTCTTTAAGACTTCAAAGCTATCAAAGAGTTGATTTGAATGCTGAAAGAGGGTTTTTCCTTGCTCTGTCAGCTCAAACTTCTTTTTGCCATGCTTAAGAAGCTCGACATTGAGGCTAATTTCAATCGACTTTATGGCATGGCTAACTGCTGAGTGCGAGACTTTATTAAGCTCAGCAGCCTTAGAAACGCTTGAGAATGAGCAAGAATCATAGAAGTATTTAAGATGGTTGGGGTTGATCATATGTAAATTATTCTAACATAAATATTGAATTTAATATACTTTATTTATTCTCAATTGGTGCTATTTTCCTCCCATCAAACAAACCAAACGGAGGATTTTATGAAAATGAATTTAATGATCGCCCTTACGCTCTTAACTGTTACTTTCCAAAACGCTCAAGCTAGAGGCAATACTGATGTGAGAATTATGGATTGTGATGGAGCTTCAATCACTATTGGCCACGACTACCAATTTACGGGATCCACTTTTCAAAAATTGAGCCTTAGTAAAAAGGCTATTCATCAATTGCTTACAGAAGGCACTGATGTTGTCAAAAACAGCGAATACTTTTTAGGCAGAAACAGTGATTACCACATTTCTCCAACGATTGATCTTAATAGAGATGTTGAAATGGCAGAATATATTGTCGCAGTAAATGGTATCGAGATAGAAACTAATGATCCGGTATCTTCTATTCACAATTACTATGGTTCTTTGGCCGAAAAGAATCCCGGCAAGCAAATAAGAGTGCTCTACAATAGAGAAACTCGGGTACTCAGTGTAAGTCTTTTTGACGAAAGGACTTCAACAAAAGCCACAGGTGCTCTTTTTGCAAATTGTCATTAAGATTTACCAAAAGTTGACGAAGACATGACTCGGTTTTTAGGTTTGATTGTTAGAGTGGACTCATGATCCTAACGAGGAATATGATGTCCGCTTTAATAATCTTTCTCACCCTTAGCTCAGTTCGAGCTTTCGCTACTGATGTCTATCTTCAAAAACCCTACCGACAAAAAATCCCCATCAACATTATTAAAGCGGAACCTCAAAGCAATTATCTTTCTCCCCTTGCCCATTATGTTTTCGACCTCATTTCAGATGCAGGAGCAACTCACACCTTGGTATGCTCTGAAAGGATGGGTCTCGCTGACACAAAACAATCTTCCTATTTTATCTATCAAAATGTTATGCGAATTTCTGTCGGTAATTTTAAAATATCAAATCATGATCTTTGTGATCAATTGGCAAAATATATTGAATCCGTTTTTGAACTTGTCTCTGAATCTCAGCCGATCAAAGTCATTCTCGATACAACCAAGTTAGAAGTTGAAAGTGTCTATCTTCCCGACCTCGATCCCTTTATGGATCGCGTGTTAGAACTTCCAAAAGCTCAACCTGGAAAGTTAAATTGGAATGGGCTGGAATAATGTCTCCGATAACCCTTTCACCGTAAGCAAGTTCAGATGGAACTTTAAGAGTTCTCTTACCACCTACTTTCATACCTATTAAACCTAGATCCCAACCCTTGATAACGCGACCAGTAACGAAGACAAACTGAAACGGCTTGCCTTTGGCAATAGAAGAGTCAAAACAAGTACCATCGTCAAGAAAACCTTCATAATGAACAATCAGTAATGCACCTTTTGAGGTTTCCTTTCCTTCACCAAGTATCGTATCTATGATTTCAAGCTTCTCCATCTATAACTCCTCATATAGAATTAAAAGGTAGCAAAAGACTTTAATCAGGACAAGACTATGGATCGCAATCTCATCTTTGTTATGACTTTTTATTATTTCTATATCGTCGCCTACATGTTTTATATGTTTAACAAGCGCAAGCAAGCGGTCATCAATAAAGAAGTACGTGCATCACATTTTAAAGCTTACTCTGGGGAAACTTCAGATTATTTAAAAGTCATTCAAAATCACTTTAATAATCAGTTTCAAATTCCTGTGATGTTTATGATAGCTTGTCTCCTAACTCTCCAACAACAAAAGACTAGTCCTCTCATTATTAGCTTAGCGATTCTTTTTGTCCTTTCGAGGATTATTCATAGCCTTATTCACTTAGGCGAAGATAATGTCATCAAAAGAGCATCCACCTATTTTATAGGAGTCGTTGCCGTAGGACTTATTTTTATTCTTAACGCTTTATGAAAATAAGCTTTATCCGCCCCGAAGATTATAAACTCATGCCATGGAAAAATGGCGGAGGGTCTACGCGAGAAGTTTTGAGATGCCCTTTGGATTTAGAAAAATTTGATTGGAGGATCTCAATTGCGGAAGTAAATACCTCCGGACCTTTTTCTCTCTTTCCAGGTTGCGATCGATCATTAACGCTTTTAAGCGGTAAAGGAATGATTCTGCAAACGAGTAATACAAAACATCGAATATCTCATTGTTTTCAGCCTTATTTTTTTTCAGGAGAAGAGTTCATTGAAGCCAAACTCATAGATGGACCCTGCACAGATTTTAATGTGATTTGGGACAGAGCAAAGTATTCAACTGAGATTACTTTTATTGAAAAGCCGTTTACTTTGGAAGTTGATGATCAATGCATTATTTTTGATTGCCGATCTCAATGCACAACCTACCTAATTCCTGAATTTGAGAACGATCGCACTCTATTAAAAATGGACTCTCCCATCATTAAAATAAAACTTAAAAGGAAGAACCTGGCTTTGAGAGAAACTCAATCTCCTCAGGACTAGAATCTCTTCCAAGAATTTCATTGCGATGCGGGTATCGACCATACATTAAAATAATATTTCGATGGGCATGTTCAAATTTTAAGTTCGACTCTAATCCTAAATTTTCAAAGAGCTTAAGAGCTTGGTCATGAACTTCAAGAGATTCGCTATGCATATAAGGCATATAGAGAGAAAGCCTTTGAATTTGCTCTAATTCTTTATCAGCTCCATTGGCAACAGCTTCTTGGGCCAATTTTAAGGCCAATGGATCACTGGCAAAAGATTCTGGTAATCCTCGATAAATATTTCTAGAGAATTGATCGAGAACGATGATTTCTGCTAATCGACCTAAGGGACTGACTCTCCAAGATCCAAGTTGATTGGAATGAGCAGCTTTATGAATTTCACCAAATCGAGTTTTAATCTCTTGATCAAATTGCAGATCTTTAACCCACCATTTTTTTTGATCAATTTCCTTAAACCAAAAGTAGATTATCTCTTGCAAGAAAACTCCATTAATACTTAGATGAAATCCCAGTACTTCTCTCAAACTCTACGTAGTTCTCAGCTTTGAGAATCTTCAGAACCGCCTGCATTTCATCAACAGAGTCGGTAATTCGTACTCCATTAATAATCAGTAGGACAGGATACATAAGATCTTCTGGATCGTCAGCTCTTGGAATGATTTGATCAGAGATAATGGTATGTCTTCCCATGGTTTTCTCTGTGTCAAAATTGGTATCGAGAAATGTTCGATAGACTAGCTCAGAACATACAATTCGATCTCGTGTATTCACATCGAAATTAAAATCGTATTCCTTTCCAATTTGCTTAAAGGCCTCAATTAAGTTTCTCTTTTTCATGGCCTTGGTCAAACATTTTGGATTTCCCTCTTTATCAAATTCACTTTTCTCACCTTTACAAGTTTTCGGTCTTAAAAAAGCAATATCATCAATGTCAATAAAGTGTCTTAAGGTGTTGATCTGAACACCGGGACGCAGAGCCTCGATAATGTTGTGATTGCTTCTAATCGCTGATTGAAAATCTGGACCTTTGTAATTGTAGTTTCGCTGAGCTCTTTTATAGAGTGCTGGAAGTTCATCCCAAACACCTAAGTCTTTTAATTCCTCTTCTGTTCCTGACCAAACAGCGGCGTGAGTAAAGTGACCAGGAATAAAACTATCTGTTAAACGAAAACCAGTTTTATCAAACATCACGTCGAGGGCTCGTGCATTTTTGGCCATTTCATCCAACTCGCCATCTGTCATATTATAAAGCTTACCTTTACCAATATAAAAAGATCCTGCAATATTTCCAAAGATTTTCGATCCACCATACAAAACATCTTCTGCGATCACGCCCACTTGATCTCTCTGGCGTGCATTCATTAAGGCAACTCTCGCCGAAGTTTCCCTAAAGAAATTAAAAGAATCTTTTCTCTCTCCAGCGATTTTCCAAATGATTGAACGATGAATAAGCTCATCAAGCGCTTCAAAATACTTATCCTTGCCGTGAACGAAGGGAGTCAAAGATTCAAGATGCTTAACGTGAGCGATGATATCGTGTGCAAGGTATAGGTCTCTAGGGTTTTGGTAATCGTGATAAAAAGATTTCCATGTATTCCAGAGAGTATTCTTAACATCAATGTGCTCTACTTCTAGATCCCACAAAAGAGTTCTTCTTAAATAGGTGTCATCAAGAATTCCTGATAAAGCGAGCATATAATTATCAACGAGTAAAAGCTTTGCTGCGAGTTGAAGCTTAAAGCTTCTCATAAGCAATTGACCTTTTTCATCAAAAGGATTCACTGAGTACTTCTTCACTTTGACTGTTTTAAATCTTATGCGAGAACGATCTTCTCTCATCATGACATATTTAAGTTTTTGCTTACGATAAGCAGTTGAAACGTTAGTAGGAACTTGAGTTTGTATTTCAAAGAAATCATCAAATAATAAAAAGTTTTCTTTCCCCTCTACGATTTCATTTAGTGGATGATGAATTTTATAAACATAGTATTCAGCGAGCTCTTGCATATTGAGGTATTGCCCCGATTGGATTTTAGAATCGTGTTGTTGCATGTACAATTTGATTTGAGCTGTTTTAGATCTAAAATCACTTCGCCATTTTTGGGCCTCTTCAGTGAATTCAAGTAAACCTAAGATGGCATCATTTGATCGCTCAAAATCTGCTTGGGCCTTTAAAATTGTTGGAAGACAGAGACTCCAAACAAAAAAGAGGATCTTCAACATTTCTGTTCCATTTAACATGGCTCAACCTTGGTTTTATTTATAATAGAGATAATGTTGCAATCGACATACCAAAATAGTCATCTTTCCAAGGTGTAACACATTGATTTTATTGATCATTTCTAAGCTTTTTTTGTCACCTTTTGGACACTGTCAAAGGGATCAACAATTTCCATCTGTTCGTGATTTCCAAGCTTTGTCATAATATGTCCATGAATGAAAAGACAAAAAAACTTATCCTACTCTCCGTAGTCCTTTTGGGCTTTTTCTCTATCTTCTTTTTTGATCCCTATCCCCAAAGATTGGAGTATCACAACTTCGCAGACAAGCGCCCTCTATTTGGAATCCAAAACTCATTCGATGTTTTGTCTAATCTGCCATTTAGTATCTTTGGAATTTTGGGTCTTATTTTTTGGGTGAAGTATCCAACGGAAGTCGCTCGCAAATCTTGGTTCGTGGCTTTCCTCGGAGTTTTTTTAGTTGGAATAGGTTCTGCTTACTATCACTACAACCCTAACAACCAAACGTTGATTTGGGATCGCCTCCCTCTCACTGTTGGTTTTATGGGAGTCTTATCAGCGCTTCTCTCGATGTGTATCTCTCAAACTTGGGAGAAATACATACTCCCGGGACTTGTCGCTCTCGGTGCTATTAGTGTTTTCTACTGGGCCGTTTATGATGATCTTCGACTTTATTTTTATGTTCAGGCGATACCTTTGGTCGTCATCCCTTTTGTCGTTTTACTATTTGATTCTTCAAAAGTTGAAAAAGCTCCACTTGCCTATGGTTTACTCTTTTATCTCCTCGCAAAGATCACAGAGTTTTCTGATGTTAAAATTTTTGAGTTCACCAATTATTTGATCAGTGGCCATACAATAAAGCATCTTCTCGCGTCTCTAACAGTTGTAGCTCTAGCGGTGCTAGTTAAAAAAACTTCTCTTAAGAATATTTCTTAAGAGACACGAGCAGACAATTCATGGTCGCCGTACATCAATGATTGCAACACAATTTAATAATAAACACCGCTAGAATAGGTGGCGTCAAACATGCGGGCAACACCGTAAACTCTGACGTTTCCTCTCAAGCCAGCGAAACCATAGATTCGTGAGTTTCCATAGGCCCGAGCATTTTCCCAAACACCAGCTCTTTCATAAATTTCGGCATTTTCATAAACGATAGCGTTACCAAAAACTTTTGCTGAATGATAAACTTTTGCGTAATCCTTAACGATGGCATTGCCAGTAATTTGAGCGTGTTCAAGAATCATGGCATGTCCACAAATTTGAACATTTTTTCCCAGATAAACAGTTGTATCAACTATGGCATTTTCAGAAACAAATCCACCTGGCTCACCATTGGCATTTACAAAGTAATCCCCTTTTTCGCCATCACAAGGAAGACTGGTTGCATGAAGAGAGAAGGTAATTCCGAAACAAAGTATCCAAAATAATTTCATCATAAAATCCTCACTTATTTTAAAATTTTAACTAACGTGTTCTTTTCAGTATGGTGAAAAATATCAGTGCGCCCTTTCATCTTAATTTGAGTGTCTTCGCTATAACTAAAAGTAGAAGCATCCAATTGAGTCACTTCGAGGTCGTATTGAATCGTTTTGAATTCACGATCAAGAAAAAGATTTGAGGCCACGCCATAAGTATCACTTCCAACTTTCGCTTGAACTTTAAACGACTTGGCATTTGAAGCAGAAGTACCTCCAGCATTAACGCTAATGCCTCTAGGAACAATAAAACTCTTCATCACTTGTTTATTTTCTGCATCCCAAATCCAATAACCAACTTCTTCGTGAAAGGGATCATCATCCCCTTCCTCCCATGCCATTGTACTGTATCTCAACACACATAAAACCTGCTCATGGTTTTCAACATCATCGATTGGAACAAAGCTCATTTTCTGTTTAAATTTTGTATTTTCTTCTTCGCGATCAGGATCAGGTGCTTTATTTTCTCCAGTCCACCCTTTGCTTACCCAATCTCCCACTAAAAATGAAAGTGGTCCGAATTTTCCGTAATCCATAAAAATCTCCTTATGGGAGATATTCTACAACAAAAAAGATAGGTGCGTGTACTTTTTTATAATGCAAAAACCTATAAAAAAGTATCACGCACCTAGGGGGATTAGATTTGAACTTCACTCATAAGATCAAGAAACATATCTAAGAGGATTTGAAAGTCTTTTTGATCTGGAGTTCCACCAGTTGAAACGGTTGCAAAAATTCTGTCAGCAGATTCTTGGGCCAATTTAACTTCATCATTTTTTCTATCAAATGAACTTTTCAAAGTTGCTTTGATTTTTCCTTTCTTAAGATCGACAGGATAAGTCATCTCAAAATTAAGATTTTTAATGGCTGGTGTTTGGGCTCCTGCTTTCTTACTCACAGTTATCGCAAGAACTTTACCAACGGACGTCGTACTCATCTTTAAAGCAGCGACATAATCAGCGCCTTTATTAACATGAGCGATATAATCTTCTAGTTTCTTTTGAGACTCGGCTATAGTTTCATCTGAAAGCTCTTGTTTTGAAGCATCAACTTCAAGTTGAGCATTTACCAATAAATCATCTCCAACGACTTTAGCATCAAGTTCCATTTTGGCGAGATCTTGACTAGCGACCTTCACTTTAGCTGCAGTAACAGTTTTTCCATCTGTACTTCTTTCGGCACTCAAAAAGGCCACTTGAACCGCACCAGAGAGATCACCGAGAAGAGTTGTGATGAAATTATTAACCTTAGCAATTTCTGCATTAGGCACTGGAGCTGCCATTGCAATTGATGAAGTGAGAGCGAGGGCCAAGAGAGCTGATTTCAATTTCATAAAAATTCCTTTATTAAAGTTTAAAGTCCTGCAGCTGATTTAAACCAAAATCAAAAATTGTCTTAGCGAAATACGAGATCATAAAAAAGCGAAAGAGTGCTCCCACAAGGCGATGGGAGCGTTTTTACCCAACTAACGCAAATGGCCACTCAAAAGACAACATTACAAACAGTAAACGATCAAGATAGAATTTAACCCAATGAAAAGATAAGGATAATGTATGCAAATGTTCGTCTTCTATTTGAGCTTAATACTAACAAATAAGAGCTACGGCCAAGGCTTAGACATCAATCAAAGCTCTTCATCAATCAACTGGGAAACCATTTCTAATAAATATGTAAAAGTTATTTATCCGGATTATTTGAAAAAAGACTCAGTCTACGTCGCCAATTTAGTCGAACACTATTCTCAATTTGTGGGACAAACTTATTCAATTGCGAAACCACAACAATTTACACTAATTTTGAGACCCGAGGTTGCCGCACCCAATGGATTTGTCACAATGGGACCTCGAAGAAGTGAGTGGTTTAGCTCTTCTTCCTTTACTAATTTTGTTGGAAGCTCGGAGTGGTATCAAACTCTTGCGATTCACGAATACCGTCATGTGAATCAATTTGATTATTATGATGGTGGCTTTGTCACTATCGCTAATTTCCTTTTTGGTGACTATGGACGACAAGTTATTCTCTACACCGGTCTTCAGCCCTGGTTCTTAGAAGGTGATGCCGTTTGGGCCGAAACCAAGTATACGGATGCTGGTCGAGGAAGATCTCCCTATTTTCTTGCTCGACTAAAATCGCTAGTTTTAAGCGATGAACTTCCAAGCTATGAGCAGTTCGTTAATGGTACTTATCGCACCCAACTTCCAAGTCATTATGTTTATGGTTACATTTTAATTTCAAGTGCCACAAAAAAGTTTGGACAAGATTTTTGGGCAAAAGTGGTTAAAGAAGTTGTTGGTTCTCCTCATCCATGGAGATTATATTCTGCTTTTAAAGAAATTTCAGGAGTCGATTTCTTTGATTTCTATCAAGAGACCATGAATGAACTCAAAAATTCATGGAAAAATGACATTGAAACTAAAGTAGCTAAAACTGAATTTAGAGAAAATCTCTACCCTCAAAAAGAAGGTGAATCTTTTTACTATATCCACAGAGACCTCGATGACTATTGGTCTATTCAAAAAAAGTCAGGAACCTCAACCGTGAAAGTTCTTGATCTCCCTTTTTATAAAGAATTCAATCAGTTTAGCGTCTCAAAAGGCAAGGCCGTGTATGCCGAGCTTCAACCCCATCATCGCTATGGATATAGAGGCGCTTCAAATATCTTTTTAGTAGATTTAAGCAATGGTGAAAAAACCAAGATTACCGATCTTGAGCGTTACTACAACCCTCATCTCAATTCAAGAGCAAATAGAATCATTAGTACTCATTTCTCACAAAAGCAGGAATGGAATATTGCGGAACTCGATCTCAATGGAGCGACATTGAGAGAAGTTCAAATTAAGGATCATAAAGTAAGTGAAGTTCACTATATCAATGATGATGAAGTTGTAGCGATCTTGAATGATAAAAGAGGTTTAAAATCAATCCAAAAAATAAATCTTAGCAATCGTTCAACCCAAGTTCTTTTGCCTGCTTCTCGCAACAATCTCTATTCACTCAATGTTGATGCCAAAGGAAATATCTTTTTTGAGGCTCAATATAAAGGCCATATCAATATCTTCCGTCTGAATGCTAACACAATCGAACAATGTACCAATGCAAAGATAGGTGCCGCTTCCCCATTCTCTGATGGAAATACCCTCTATTTTAGCGAGCAAGATTCTTATGGTTCACATATTTCAAGTACACCAATTAACCAATGTGTTGCTCTTGAAAATCAAGCTCTCGTCAATTTCAATTATTTAAGCGACTCACCTTCAGACAACTACAATCAATTTCCTTTGCAATCATTTGATAATCAGGCTGATCTCTATACTAAAAACAAAGAAAAATATCTCGTTGAAAGCTATGGCGATTTTGATTCACGCCTCTTCATTCCTCATTCATGGAGTTTTTTTGGAGGTCGAGGAATAGAACTCTCTGCCGTCACAGATAATTATCTTGGAACCCTTGGTTTTCGAGGAACAGTTGGAAGAGACTCAGAAGAGAAAAAGAATTTTGGAAGTTTTAGTCTTGATATAAAGAAGTATTATCCCATTTTCAATGTCAATGCTGCATTAAGGGATCGTTCCGTTGAGCCTTATTCATATCCAAATGATTTAGAATTTACCGAAAAAGATGTTGGTCTTAATGTAACCATACCGTACATTTTTGGACGAGGACTTTATAATGTGAAGGCTTACATTCAAGGCGGAGTTAGTTACTTGGATACTAGTAACTATAATGAAACAAACGTTAATATAAAGTATGAAGATCGCTCTTTTAAAGTTAAGAGTAGCGCCTTTGGCTTAAGTGTATCAAAGGATCGCAAACCGAGATCCATACTCTCACCTCTCTCGTTTAGCTTACTTATGGCCTACGATGATGCCGACAGTTCAAAGAACAATGCCTACTCTTCATATCGCTTTTTTGGTTTTACCAAAGCAACCACTCCAGGCTTCTTTAGTAACGATGGATTTTTATTTTCCTACACTACTGAAAAGCAAAAAGACACGAGAACAGCTTATCATTTTGTTTCTAACGCCAGCAGTGCCCAAGGTTATGCTTTCTCTCGTGGTTATAGTTATGCTGCAGTTTCGCGTTTTAACAAAGTCTCTGGGAATTACGTTTTCCCACTGGCCTATCCAGATTTAGCGATTAGCGGATTTACTTACTTGAGAAGACTTACTTCAACTCTCTTCTTCGATAGTACCAGAATTGAATCTCGTTTTCGCAACGATACTTTAAATAGTTATGGTGCTGAATTGGAATTTGAATCAAAATTCTTTAGAATACTTCCGTTAAATTACGGTATTCGTTATTCATATAAGATGAAAACCAATCAGGGCGTTTATGGATTCTTTTTGGGAACAGAATTGTCATACTAAACGATTGTTTTTAAGACGTGCATAACTTCGATCAATTGAGGCCCAGAGAAATCAAAACACTCCATAAGAGTCTGCATAGCAGAGTTCTCTGATTGCTCGATTTGAACTCTTAAATTCATGAGTTTCTTAAACATATTAGAATCAGTTTTTAATTTGTTAATAAAAAACTGAGTAGCCTTTTCTGCAATATCATCGTCGAGATCAAGAATCACAGATAAGGCCATGGCTGCATCATCAGGCTTTCCAACCTGAACAAAAATGGCAAACTCTTTAAATGTGATTTTCTTGTTCATTTGCTTTAGTTTGTTAGAGCCGCTGACATATCAACTGCCTTTTCCATTTGAAATTCATCTATTGAAATCAATTGCTCATGATCTTCATCCCATAATATGTATTTCCCAGCTTTGATAATCTCACTCATTTTGATCCGTTTTACCATTGTAAAAAGGCTTTCAAGATCTTTGTGACATTGTTTAAGACGGTAATTAGGAACGGATGTTGATAAGTGATGAATATGGTGGAAGGCAATGTCTGCAGTAAACCAATTGAGCCAAAAAGGCATTTTA
>Ga0100403_1002878_pt1 | contig 13234 bp, 12 predicted proteins | sample CryGeymet201501t_FD_83663 | JGI IMG/M metagenome (GOLD analysis project Ga0100403, IMG submission 83663) | Groundwater microbial communities from Crystal Geyser aquifers in Utah, USA - Crystal Geyser metaG 2015-01t | ecosystem: Environmental > Aquatic > Deep subsurface > Groundwater | place...
AAGATTATGAGAGATGATAAAGACTTAAAAAACTTAAAAGATTTTTGTCATTTATTAGAGCTTTGTAGAAAATCGGTTATTCTAGAGTTAGCTAATAGCAACGCATTAGAAAAAATAACTAATAAGGTTTTATTTAAAAATTTTGATAAAACAGAAGTAGAAGATTTTTTAGGGGGGGTTAAAGAACACGAACAAATTTTTAACGAAAATAGATCTTTCTCAAGAGTTAGAAAGCTCTTAACGTTTGATGAGGATTATATAGACTATAAGAAAAATAAGCTAAAAATATTAAAAAATGGTATAAACGCCCCTAAACCCAACGAAATTAAACATAAAGAGGATAAAGAAAAATGATGTTTCACGACGTAAAAACAAACATTAAAAAGCACTTTGGGTTTAACGCCTTTTATACTACGCTCACTAAACCAAAAAACACCCAAAATATAGGGGTTTTATCGTATATAAAACCCGCTATATGTATTCTCGGGCTTTCACAGGCCTAACCCCTGGAATTCATATTAATTTAATTGGAGGGCTATTAATTTCTCTTCCACTTCTCAATTTAAACCCAATTTATTTTGTTATTTTTGTAACTGTAATGGCAATAACACATACTTTTCTTGATTTTGTCCCTTCTGTTTTTTTGGGCTGCCCAGACACCGACACAGAACTTTCAATTCTTCCAGGACACCAGCTTCTAAAGGATGCCAGGGGATTTGAAGCAGTATATCTTTCAAATATAGGAAGTCTTCTTGCAATATTTCTTCTAGTGATAATTTCAATCCCTTCTATTTTTCTTATGAAAGATTTCTATGAATTAATCTCTTCCGTGATTCCTTATATATTAATTTTAGTTTTAATAATTGTAATTTTTACTGAGAAAAATAAAATAAATTCTTTAATCGTTTTTTTACTAACTGGTTTTTTGGGATACTCCCTTCTCACATTAGAAATAAATCAACCTCTTCTTCCCCTTTTGACTGGTCTTTTTGGTTCCTCAAATATCTTGCTTTCAATAAAGAATAAAACAAAGATTCCTCCTCAAAAAATTACTAAACCTAAAATAAATTTGAAAAAACCGATTTTTGGAGCAATTCTTTCAGCGCCTCTTTGCAGTTTTTTGCCAGGAGTAGGATCTGGACAAGCAGCAGTTATAGGAAATACCATAATAAAACAAGATCAAAAAGAATTTTTAGTTTTACTTGGAATAATAAATACCCTTGTTATGGGATTTTCATTCATTTCACTTTATGCAATTGGAAAAACAAGAACAGGAGCTGCTGCCACAATACAACAATTTTTAGGAGAAATTTCTTCTAGTGAGATTATTTTAATTCTTATCACGGTTATAATTTCTGGACTAATTGCATTTAAGCTTACTAATTTTTTTGGAAAAAAGATATCCGAGAAAATTGAAAAAATAAATTACGAAAAAACTTCTTATGCTATATTAGTAATTCTTTTAATAGTTGTTTTTCTAGTTAGCGGATTTATGGGAATTTTAATTTTAATCGCATCAACTTTCACTGGAATTTATTGTATTTCTTTAAACGTGAAAAGAACCAACATGATGGGAAGTTTAATTCTTCCAACAATTTTATTTTATTTTGGATTAGGATAACTTTTTGAAAATTATTTTATAAAAAATCTGAAATAGCTTTTTGCTTCTCAAGTTCTTTTCCAAAAATGCTATCTATGTATCCTTTAATCAAAGAAAGATTTTGTTGCAGATAAGGACTTAAATTATATTTTTTTGCAAGATTCAGTGCAGGTTCAAGATATTTCTTAATTCCTCCTTCATGAATCGTAAAAATTATTTTTCCACCACAAGCAACACATTTTCCACTTAAAGGTGGACGCCTCATTATCTCATTACATTTTACACACCTAAATTCTTGCATAGAAAACTTCCTTAAATTACCCCTCATATCTCTAATAAAATGTCTATCAATGATAAGACGTGCAGTATCAGCAGTATCTACCGAACGGAGTTTCTCAACTAATTCCATTTGATGTTTTACTTTTTCTTCCATGTTTTCTAAAAGCTTGTAAGATGAACAAACTACCCCTTCATTGATATCTCTTGTATTATGGGTAAATCCTAAATTTCTAAATGGATCTTTTCCTTCCTTCAAAATTTTTCTTATAGTTGTGATATTCACTTTTGAAGAATGTACTCTTTTTTCAGCTAAATTATAAAGTTCTAAAGGATACCCTCTTGTAACTTCAAAATCTAAAATTTGATCATCGACTTCTCCTGCATCAATTTTTGCATTTAAAACTAAAGGTGCATCTTGGGTTCCTCCCCTATGACTTGGTAAAAATTTTCTTGAAAAATTTAGTAAAACATCTCCTAGCAACATAATTGCAGCTTCATCTCCATCACAGTCTCTTCTAATTGCTGCATGCATATAGGGACTCGCTAAAAGGCCAAGGGTCTTCGAAAACCCAATAAACCTACAAATCACTCCCGCACAATTATGAGGAGCCATACACACACCAAGTTTTCCAATTAAATCTTCTTTTGTTTTAATTTTATAATATGCTGGGAGAGAATAAACTTTTTGTAAAAGTTCATCAATAAAATTACAAATATTCTTAAAAATATCTTCCCCTTTTTCATCTGGAGTTTCTACTGCACTTGGAATTAGAACATCATGTGGCATAAGCTCAATTATCTGATTTTCGTTTTCAAGAGGATTTCCTTCTATATCTTCATCATAACCTAAATCTCTAAGTTTTGAGACACTCGTTCCAATTTCTCTTGGTCTAAATGAAACAAGTGGTAGCTCTGTTGCATCCATTCTTATAGTCCCATCTTTATTGACTTGTAAATTATATTTGGCTCTAAGAATTCCCTTAGATAAGTGCTCCGGAATTTTTGATTCAGAACTAAGTCCACGAACTCCTTTAATCAAAGGAGGCAAATCCTCTCTTGTAAATGAAATCAAATCTTTTGCAGAATTAAAATAATCCTGAATATTAATTTTTTGAGTTAAATAGGGTTGACCAACTTTTTGAGAGTATTCCACTTTTTCACTAAAAGATTTTTCTTTGATATCTGAAAAGTAATATTTTTGTTTTGTTTTTGAGAAACATTTCTCACATTTTCGATAGACTGTTTCCTGTGCACAATTTTCACAATAAAAAAGAGGAAAAGTCCCTTTCACATACCCTACCTCGCAAGCTGCTTCAACACTTCTAAGTCTTCCTCCTTGGTTTCCAACAGGAAAAAGTACATTTGGACTTCCAATAAGCTTTCTTAATTTTGCTTTCTCTGGCCTACCCATTCTTGCCCCAATAAATTCTCCTGCCTTATCTTTTATTTCAAATTTTGAAAGGGAATTCACAATTTCTAAAACATTTTCAGATTTTGGAAGCTCTTTGCTAAAAAATTCTTTTAAGAAAGTTTTTTCTAAAGGAAAAGATTCTAAACCCAAATTAAAAAGAATTGCTTTGCTTGATTCTTTATCTAAGACTACATTTTCAATGATTACCTGATGAGGAATTCCTAAAAGTTCTAAAGCTCTTTTTCCAAGTGAAAAAATTTCTTTTTCTTTTTTTGAAAAGGGAAGAACAAGTTTTTCATCCACCCAAGAAGATTTAATCCAATTATATAAATTAGAAAATTCTTCAATAGAAATTTGTGTCCAATAATAAATATGCTTTGGGTGTAAAGGCACCCCATATTTTTCACTTAACTCAACCGCACTTTCAAAAGGAACTTCATAATAATTTAAAGTTTTATTGAACCCCTTTTTTATTAATTCCAAATTCCACCATTCCTCAACATATCCTGGAACAATTAGATTTGCATTACGATTTAAGAGATCAGAGAAAGGAAAAAGAAGGTCTCCCAAATAAAGAATTTCTTCTATTTCGGAATAAAGTTTTTTTACTTTAAAACTATCTTTAAGTTGAATTACACTTCCGTTTTTTAACTTTACAATTGGTCCTTCTATTTCATCACATGTAGTAACTGCACATCCTTTAGTCGGTTTTTCTATCTTTAATTGAGTTCCGATTGCAAGAAATCCGTCGGTTACTGCCATTGTTGCGGGATGAACAGAAACTGCACTAAATCCTGATGAACGTCCACGCCCATATCTAAATCTAAATCCTCCAGATCTAGAAGGATGACCATAGATCGGTCTTCCAGCCACAAGATCTTTGATATAAGTAGGAGGACCGCTTTTTTTATCTTTTCCTAAAGTTCTTTTTTCATGGATTTCTATATACTCTGGTAAAAAATCAAAACCGGTACATTTTATCCCATTCTTTCTCGCTTGATCTAATAAACGATATCCTTTTGCGGCCTTTTGAGCAAGACCCTCAGCCATAACCAGACAAAAACCACTTCTAAGATAGTTTGTATTAACCCTATCTAAATTTTTATAATTAGAAACTTCTAATTTTTCTGAAGGATCTCCTGCAACTTGAATGGGCATGTGTTTTGCAAGAAAAAGGGTTTCTTCTTCAGTAGGCATATATTGTAAATTAGTTATCCTTTCATGGAAATCGGATAATTCTGACCAGACTCTTTTAATTTCTTTTTCTGTTGGATCATATTTAGCAAATCCAAATTTTTCTCTCAGAAAGTCTATTAAAATTAATGCGAGACAAGAAGCAGTTGTTCCTGCAGAACGAATTGGTCCAGAAAAATTTGCAACAAGGTAGTCTTTTTTATCTTGAGTTTTTCCAATTTCTATTCCGGTATATCCTTCAATTGGACTTGAAACAACTCCTAAGGTAGAATAAGCCATCCCAACCCTAATTCCAGCATCTATAGACTTTAAAATGCTAGAAAATTTACAAAATTTTTGATCAGAAATCTCATCAGCAATTTTAAAAACAACGGTGGGATCAAGCTTTCCATATTCAGATTCAAATTCAAGAATTCTTTCAGTTATACCTGAATGCATCATTTGCGGATAAATAGTAGAAATTAATCCAACTACCTTTTCTGCCATACTCATTGCAAGAGGAATTTCGACTGAATCGACAGGATCAAAACCTTTCCCTCTTGCTTGATTTGTTAAGGAATAAATTTCATCTACCCCTTCTTTTAAATTTTTAAAATATTCTTCTGTTTTCATTTTAGTTCTTCCGAGGAGAGTTTTATCCCATCCTGACCAGTTTCAAAATCAAGAATTTTTATTTGTCTTGTTTTGAGATTAAACATTGGAACCTTACAATGATCCGGTTTGTTCCCAAATTTTTCCTGATAAGGAGTTAGACCTTCCCAACTTGAAACAGATAAAGCAAGCACATTGTTAAAATAAGCTGCTCCACTTTTATGAGTATGGCCAGATACAAAGATATCTGGAGTCTTTTTGATTAAAAGACCATCTTTTTCTGAAGGAAAAAATTGTGTAGAAGCGTGTGTAGGAGCTAAATGCCTATTTTTTAAAAGATAACCCATAATTTTTTCTGGTTGATTCATTGTTTTTTCTTCTATTAATTTTGGGATATTATTTGCATAAAATGGAAAGGAAAACCCATGATATATCAAAACATTAAAACCCTCAAACCCTTCCATTTCTCCAATGTTCACCATCGAAGGATTTCCTAAAAGAATAACATTTTCAAGCTCATAAAGTGGCCAAGCATATTTTTCATCTAAAAGAGGTTGAGGTTCCATAAGTCGAACACAATCATGATTTCCTGGAGAAATAATTATTTTAATATCTTTTCTAATTTTTCCTAAAAGTTCTGCAATCTTTTGAAATTGCCCCTCAAGATCTTTAATTTTAAGGTCTGGTTCTTGATTAGGATAATTTCCAATACCTGTTACAAGATCCCCTACAATAAAGAGATATTTTATTTTTCTAGATTCCGGAGTTTCTTCATTTAAAAAATTTAAAAAATTTAAAAAATCTTTTTCGAGAAAATTTTTACTCCCATAATGAATATCTCCTATAAAAAGAGCATACTCTTCGGATAGACTTTTTTTCCTTTCTGAAAGATAAGCCTCAGGAAAGAAGATTTCATTTGCAAAAAGGATTTCTGAATTTCCAACACCTTTAAATCCAATAACAGAATCTAAGGTAATATCTTCTGATTCTTTAAGCAAATCTTCTTTTGAAGAGCTTATTAAAACGTTTAATTTTCCGGTTAAGTCTTCTATTTCCAAGAGAATATTTTTATTTTTAGTTATTTTTTTGCTATAAACCATTCCAATAACCGAAAATTTTTGTTTTTCATTTGAAAGTTTATTGATTGAAACAAGATTCTCAAGTTCCTCTTTTTCATTTAAAATCTCTTTTAAATCTTCATAACGATTTCTAAAATGATAAACGAAATCTTTAACTTCTAATTTTTTACCCATAGAAAAAGAGGAAGCAAGGACCTTAACAGCTCCTTCTTCATATGAATTAATTGACTTTTCTATTTTTTTGAGATTTTTAATGGAAAATTCTTTAGGAAACTTATAAAATTCAATTTCATTAACACCCTTTTTTAAAGCAAGTTTTCCAAAAAATTTCTTTATAATTTTTTCATTTTTCTCAAAAAGATTATTTGTTATAAACTTTTTTCCGGAGAGAGATTTAAGTTTATCAAGTAAAAATCCGAAAAGAAGAGGATCTTCAAGAGAAGAAAGATTCTTTATGAGAGAATCTTCTAAAAGAACATTTTTCTCTATACAAATTTTCTGAATTTCTTCTTGATTCATTTTTTACATTTAAAGAGTAATTTATATTAATCATAATTTACAGATGAATTAATAATTTCTTTCGCTTTTTTTAAAACTCCATCTGAAATAACTAACTTTATTTCCCTCATCCTTCCTCCTCTTCCTTTGGAAATGACTCGTACATTGATTATTCCAAGCATATCAAATTCCTGAATTATATCGCCAACTCTTCTTTGAGTAAGGGGTTCGATTTTATTAGAGGTACAATATTTGTGATAATGATGGTATATATCTCCAGTAAATAAAGGGATGCTTTTTTTTTCTTCTGAAAGAAGGATTATTGAATTTAAAACCACTTGAAATTGTTTTGGATGATTACTTACTATATCTAAGATTTTGTCTCTTTCTATTTTTCTTTTTGCCTCGTCTATGTGATTTACTGTTACTTTTTTTGAATTTTCTCTTTCTGCTAATTCTCCAGCAACTCTTAGGAGGTCTAATGCTCTTCTTACATCTCCAGATTCTCTTGCAGCATAAGCACCACATTTTGCAACTACCCCTGCATCTAAAACCTTCTCTTTAAATGCACCTTCAACCCTTTTCAAAAGAATGTCCTGTATCTGAAGAGCATTATAAGGAGAAAAAATGATTTCTTCTTCAGATAAGGAACTTTTTACTCTTGGATCAATATTCTCTAAAAAAGTTAAATCATTTGAAATTCCAACTAATGAAATTTGGGATTTTGAAAGTTCTGAGTTAAGTCTTGTTAAATTGTATAAAAAATTATTTGAAATTTTTTTTACGAGTTGGTCAACTTCATCTAAAATTAAGACTAAGAGTTGTTTTTTTCCATCAATCATTTCTATAAACTTACTATAAACCGCTTGAGTTGGAAGTCCAGTTGCAGGAACTTCTCCCCCCAATTGACGAATTATTTCGGCAAGAATTCTATATTCAGTGTCTGCTACTTGTTTGAGTTTACAATTAATATATTGAATTTTTAATTCAAATCCAGAATTAACTGATTGTTGCATTCTTTTTTCTAGCGCTTCTTGAACTTTAAATATAGAAAGCGTTTTTCCAGTCCCAGTATTTCCATATAAAAATAGATTACTTGTTTTTTCTCCTCTTAAAACAGGAGCTAAAATAGAAGCAATCTGATTAATTTCTTTTTCTCTATGGGGAATTGCTTCTGGCTTATAGTTTGATTGTAAAAAAGATTTATCTTTAAAAATGCTGTTTTTGTCAAAAGAATCGAAGATTTTATCTAATTCGTTGTTCATTTTTGTTGTGTTTCATTTAATTTAAAAAATCCAAAGTCTGACACGTTCATTTCTTATGGAGAATGATTCTATTTGGATTAACTCAACGGAAAAAAAGAAATTAATTATATAAAGGATTATAACTACTGTCAAAGAAAGACACCTTTATTTCTTATGGAAAATTAATTTTAAGCATTAAAATAATCAAAAGTATTTCAATTAATTTATTTTCTTATTAAAAGAGGATATATAATATAAAAAGAGTAAATAGTATATATATTATATATAATATAAATTTTTTTAAATAAATTATATAACAAAAAATTCAAAAAAGAGTGAAAAATAAATCTCCAAAAGAAATAAGGGGGTGAGTGTCTTCATCCAACTTTTTTAGTTTACTTTTATCAGAATTCAATATAGTTTATATACCTTTTAATTAATTTAAAAGTTACAATTTATTTATTAAAACAAAATAAAAAAATGAATCTATCATGAAAATTATAATTCAAAACATTTTAATATAAAAAATCTAGGAGATGAAAAATACTTTTAAAAATAATTAAAGCATATTCTTTTTTAGAGATAAATTTATAAATTAACGCTATTTAAGAAAGACATGCAATCAGAAAAACTACCATTCAATACCCTTTTGGGGAAGATGATCGTAACAAAAGAAGGTAAAAGATTAGGGTTTGTAAAAGATGTCTCATTCGAAACAAAATCAGGGGAATTAATTAACCTTGTTGTAAAGGATTCAACTATCTATACAAAAAATTTAAATCTTGAAAGATCAAGTGAGAATGAATTATTAATTCCTTATTCTTCAATTATTGCAATTGGAGACTTTGTAATTGTTTCTGAAGAAGACTTAATTTAATTTTCTTTAAAAATACAAATCTTTAAAAACAAAGAATTTATCTTAAAATTAAGATGAGAGTAGTTGGTTTTAATTATACAAAAATTTTTGCAGAGAAGTATACAAATGATTTTAAGGACTTAAAAATTGAAACTTCACTAAACATTGATTCTATCGAAGAGAACTCTTCAAAATTACCAGATAAAAAAATAACACTCCTTGATTTTAATTTCACCTCATCAATAAATTATTCAAAGAATATTGCAAAAATAGAATTAAGCGGAAAAATGGTTCTTTCAGTAGATTCAAAAGTTGCAGATGAAGTCTTAAAAAACTGGAAAAAGAAAGAATTAAAAGAAGAATTTAGATTAGCAGTTTTCAATGGAATTTTAAATAAAACAAATATAAAATCTCTTGAAATTGAAAATGAATTAAATCTTCCTCCTCATTTCAGACTTCCTTCCCTGGTCCCTCAAAAAAAAGATTAAGGTTAAAAAGTTTATTAACTTAGAGGGTATTTCTATTTTATGAAAATTTCTAATCAAAAAAAAGAAAAAATTTATGAACAGATTCTTCTTTATCTCTTTCAAGAGAATCCCAAATCCATCTTTACAGCCCATATAGCTAAAGAGATTGCAAGAGATGAAGAATTTATAAAAAGGATTCTAAAAGAGCTTAAAGAAAAAGATTTTATTATTGAAATAAAAAAGAACAAAGAAGGAATTAATTATTTAAAACGATCAAGATGGAAATTATCTCCCTTAATTTATGAATTATACTCAAAAAAGCAAGAAAAAGGTTCTTTTAAATTATCTTAATTCTTTTAAACTCCAAAATTTATTTTAAGTAATGGACGAAATTAAAGAGGCATTTAATAAAGTAAAAATTGAAATTTCTTCATTAGAAAAAGAAATGTCTACTTTAAAAGAAAGTTTTTTTGATCTTAAAGAAGGAATAATTGAAATTGGAGAATCTCTTTATTATTTAACAGAAAAAGTAGAAGATTTATCTTTAGAGTTAAATAAGACAAAAGAAGAAAAATTTTATATTCCTTTAAATGAAAATCCAACAGAGAATTCATTTTTTAAGCTTGGAAAAGGCAAAATATCAAGGATTTCCAATGGAAATGATGGGGTTAAGACAGACAGACAGACAGACAGACAGACAAAAGCTATTTTTTAGAAGAAAAAAAAGGAGAACTTATGAATCAGAATTCCTTTGAAGAGTTTTCCGGATTATTAGATTCTTTAGACGAATTAAAAAAGGAAATCCGTTTAAAATTTAAAAGGTTAACTGATCAAGAGATAGTGGTTTTCTCGGCAATTTACCAACTGGGAGAAGAAAAAGGGTTTTCAGACTATAAATCTCTCTCCAAACGGCTGTCCTTGACAGAAAGCTCAATAAGAGATTATATTCGAAGATTAATTTTTAAAGGAATTCCTATAGAAAAGAAAAAGTTAAATAATAAAGAAATTCAATTATTTGTATCAGAAAGTCTTAAAAAAATAGCCTCCTTGAGTACTATTTTAAAATTAATTGATCTCTAAATACTCATTTTAACTGTTTAAAATCTTATTTTAACTAGTTATTCGGTGTAAAGGATAATTTTCATTCTAATTCACCCTCTTTTCTTTTTTTGGTTTTTTTTTCTTTTTAAAAAATTTCTTTAATTCTCCTTTTTTGATTTTTCTTTTCCTTCTTCTTTATGTTTTAGTCTCACTTTTTGTTTTTTAAGGAGTTTTTCTTTAATTTTTTCTGGAATATATACCCTTTTTTTACCATTTTTTTCAATAGTTTCTTCTATTAAACTCTCACTTTTTGACTTTATAGTGTTTATTTGTCCTCTAATAGTCGATTTTTCTTTATTTAGCATTGCAGCTAGGTCCTCATAGCTTAATTTCATTTCTGTATTTAAAAGTAAGAACAATATTGCTCTTTCAGTTACAGAAAAGTTATTCAAGTTTGGTGTTTGAACATCTGTTTGAACATCTGTTTGAACATCAAAAACAGGTGTTTGTTTGTTTAAAAGATGCTCCCCTGTTTTAAACGATCTGTTTAAACGGCTGTTTGTATTTAAATTTACAAACACTTCTAAGGTATTTTTTATTTTTTCAATGTCTTCTTTTACCGACAATAAATCTTTTTTTAAGAGATCTATCTCATTTTTATGGTCCTTTTTTTCTGAATCAAGGTGTTTAATCCAGTCTCCTACAGAAAGAATATCCTTTTTTACTGCTTCAAAACCTTTTTTTGTTTCTTCTCTTACTTCTTCTACAATCTTTTTTGGTCTAAAAAATCCAAACATCTTCTTTTTAATACAAGTTTATTTAAAAATCTTTCTTTTTATGACGGTAAAATGGGTCATTTTTCTCTCTTTTTCTTATTAATTTTCAAGTTGAGTCTCCTCTTTTTTTACTAATTTTTTTTCTAAATGGTTATTCAACCTCTCAAAAACAGCCGTTTAAACAGCAACAAACAGCAACAAACAGCAACAAACAGCAACAAAATATTAGAATAGGTGATAAAAAACCTTTTTTAATAAGGAAAAGAAAAAAGAACCTTTTCTTTTATTCTCTTAAGGATAATTTTTCCTCTTAAAAGAATTATTATTCACTTAGAAAACCTTAGTGAAAAGGTTTTTATAATTTTCCTAAAAAAATCTTTAAGTCTTTTATAGTTTAATTTATTAAATTTAATTTGATCTTTATAAGAAAATAATTCGGATAATCTTTAATTTTAAAAAACATTCATAAAAAGAAAGAAGAATCCATTTAAAACTTTTTTTCTATTCATAAAAAGTTCCCATAATCTAAATAAAAAGTTTTTCTTTCAAGAATTAAATTTAAAGAAATTTAAAAAAGTTTTTTCTATTCATAAAAAGTTCCCATAATCTAAATAAAGAGTTTCTATATATTTACTTTTAAGAAAATTTTTAATTAACAAAAATTCTTATAAGGGAAAGTTCTTATAATCAAGATTAATAATTTTTACCCATTTTAGGAACTTTTTAAATTTCTTTAAATGATTCCAAATTCTTTTAAAAAGCCCTTTTTGACCTAAAAAAGAGGCTTATTATAAGAAGTTCGTACAAGATATATTGTACGAACTAGTAAAAATCATCAATTTTGGGCTATTTGGTACTTTCAAATTATTAAAAGAGAGGGATCTTTACCTAATTAATGAGTTTTCAATTTTTTTTAATTTTTATAAGTAAAGAAGACGAAAGTGAGAGTTAAAAATTTAAAAAATTCCTTAATAAAGGTTCCTTAGTGAATAAAATTAAAAAAAAGACTTTTGAGAAGCCTACTAAATGATTATTCTTTACACCGAATAATTAATAAAAATTCTACAAAAGAAAAAGATCTTTTCAAAAATTTTAGAAAAATTATTTAAAACGTTTTTTATTTAGTACCATATGAAACCAATGTTTTTTCTCGCAGTTGTAACTGTTTTATTATTTTCTTCTCTTTTAAGCTCATTTGAGATTAAAAATCAAAGTGAAATTTGTAATGGCATTGAGAATCTTAGTCCAACATTAGTAGGTCAAATAATTCCAAACCAAATTCCTTTTTCAAATGAAATTTTAAATATTTATATAGAAAACAATCTAACAGGAAGTCTCAAAATTGAGGACCACATGGTTGTAGAAATCTCTTGTAATTTAAATGAAAACGCCACATATAATGTGAAAATGGGAAACGTTTCCAAATTTCAAAATATTGATGAAAACATGAGTGTTATTGATTTAGTTAACGAAAAGTTATCTAATGGAGAGATTCAAATAGAAGGGCTTTCGTTTGGCAAGAACCTGAAACTTTTCTTTTTAAAAATTGGGTTAAAAATTATTGGATGGTTTTTTTAACCTTTTTATTTTATGCTGTCTTTTAAAATAAATTGATCTTTTCGATCAAATTGTTTTTGTTTTAGAAGGGCAATTGTTCCTTCAATAGTCAAAGCAATTCCCGTAAGGCACCAAAACCAATCTGAATCTATTTGTAGAGTTCCAAAAAGTTTTAGTAGAGTTCCAATTACAATTAAAACTCCAAAGAAAATGAAAGCTTCATGATTAAGATATTTTTTCATATTAGAAACTTACCAAATTTTGAAGGATCAAATAAATTCCAGTTCCCGTCAAAATTCCCCCTAAAATTTTATTTATTTTGTTTAAAAGGCCTTCCTTAATTTTATGTTTTTTATGAATCACAATCCAATTTAAAAAAGCAAGACCCAAAAAAGATCCAAGGAAAGTAGAAAGAACCAAAAGGGCAGAAAGCCCATAGTCCCCTGCGATTTTCCCAAGCCCTAGTATAGTGTAGAGGGCAAGGAAAGAGAAAATCACAAAAGGGTTTGCAATTGCAAGCGAAAATCCAGAGAAAAATTCCTTTAGAAAATCTTTTCTTTCATTTTGAGTTTTTATCTCTCTAGGGACTTTTGTTTTCAATTCTTTCAATCCTAAAAATATCAAAAAGAGACCTCCAATTC
>Ga0100403_1002880_pt1 | contig 13231 bp, 5 predicted proteins | sample CryGeymet201501t_FD_83663 | JGI IMG/M metagenome (GOLD analysis project Ga0100403, IMG submission 83663) | Groundwater microbial communities from Crystal Geyser aquifers in Utah, USA - Crystal Geyser metaG 2015-01t | ecosystem: Environmental > Aquatic > Deep subsurface > Groundwater | place: USA...
CTGGCGTCTGACGGAGTACCCGCTCACCAATGGACCGTTCATGTTGTCGAACGCGGTCGAGTCCCAGACGATCACGCCGAGCGCGGTGGTGAACCCGTCCTCAACTCTCGCCATCACCGATGTTACGGCGGGCGCGGCGGGCGGCTACGGAGTGACGAGTTACCCTCCTCCGCCGCCCTCGAGCTACATCATCCTCACGACGACGAGCGCACACAACCTCTCCGAGGGGGCGACGACCACGATTGCGAGTCTCACCGGGGCAGTCGCTTCGACCGTGAACGGGAACTCGTACTCGGTCCATGTCATCGACGCGACCAACATCGCGCTCTACCATCTCGGCACGACCTCCTATGTGTTCGTCGCGGAGTTCACCTCGTACTCGGTCGCCGCAGGAACGGTGACGGTGCCGGGAGCTTCCGGCGGCATCACCCTGACGGCGAGCTACGACACCTTCGATTCGCGCCAAGCTGACGGCCTGTTCCGACTTCGCCACGACATCGCGGGCCAGTCCGTCGCCACAGTCTTCACGAGCGCGACCTCGGGAGCCTCCATCCGGTGCGCCGGGACATGGCGGCTGACGACTCGCGGCACTTGGACCGGGACGGTGAACATCGAGAAGTCCACAGACGGCGGAGTCACTTGGACGAACATCCGGGGATTCAGGTCGGTCGCCGACTACAATGTCGACACCTACGGCGACCTCGGCTCGGAAGTCGTACTCGTCCGCATGACGATGACGGCGTACACGAGCGGCACCTGCAATGTGACGCTGACGACGGACCCCTTCACGCAGACGGGGATCGTGAAGATCGTGGCCGTCGCTTCCGCCGTTTCGGCGACCGCAATGGTCCTCAAGGAGCTTGGAGCCGCCACCGCGACCTACGACTGGGCCGAGGGTTCGTGGTCCGAGTACCGCGGATTCCCCGCTTGCGTGGCCTTCGCGCAGGACCGCCTCTGCTTCGGCGGTACTCGCTCCGAGCCCCAGACCGTGTGGGAGACCGAGACCGGGAACTACGAGTCCTTCCTGCGCTCCGACCCCCTTCTCGACTCAGACGGGATCACCATCAACCTCCCGAGCCGCAGGATGAACCTGATTCGGAGCATGGTCACTCTCTCCGACCTGATGGCGTTCACATCCTCGTCCGAGTTCAGCATCTCCGGTGGCGGAGCGTCCGCCGCGATGACGCCCACGAGCATCGAGACGAAGGTCCACGGCTACCGTGGCGCGTCGGGCGTCGACCCCGTCGTCATCGGCAACCGCGCCATCGTCGCTTCCCCCATGGGAACGGTGGTGCGCGACATCGGCTACGACTTCGGCTCCGACGGATACACGGGCGACAACATCAGCATCATGTCCTCCCACTTCTTCGCGGGGAAGACGGTCGTCGAGATGGCCTACGCGCAGGAGCCCGACTCCCTGCTGTGGGTGATTCTCAGCGACGGTACGCTCCTCTCGCTGACCTACCTCCGAGAGCAGGAAGTCCTCGCGTGGACGGAGCATGAGACCGACGGTCTCGTCGAGGCCATCTGCACCATCCCCGGCGGCGGGTACGATGAGGTCTGGTTCGTCGTCAAGCGCAACATCAACGGGTCGGACACGCGCTACATCGAGCGGCTGACGGAGCGGATGCCGACGACCCTCCCCAAGGATCAGGTCTTCCTCGACTGCTCGCTGACCTACTCTGGCGCGGCGACGACGACCATCTCCGGGCTCGGCCACCTCGAGGGCGAGTCGGTGGTCATGCTCGGCGACGGGAACATCTACCCCGCGATGACCGTCACCGCCGGGGCCATCACCTTCTCCCCCGCCGTCTCCAAGGCCCACATCGGCATCCCCTACAACTGCGACTTCGAGACCCTCAACATCGAGATGCCAATGCGCGGCGGTTCGATGCAGGGGATGTTCGTGCAGATTTCCAAGGTCATCATCCGCCTCATCAACAGCCGGGGCGGGACGGTCGGACCTGACACCTCTTCGCTCGACCCCATCGTCCTGCGAACCAACGAGCCGCTCGGGTCGGCGGAGAACCTGTTCACCGGGGACGCCGAGCAGTCTCTCCAGTCTGGGTACAGCAAGGGCGGGCGCATCTTCATCCGCCAGTCGGACCCGCTCCCGATCACCATCCTCGCCGTCATCCCCGTCGTCGCGGTGGGCGGATGATCTACTACAGCCGCGACAGCGTCATCGTCCGCGATGCCACCGAGCTTGACGCTCGAGAGGTCGCCGCGAACTTGAGGTCCAAAGATGCTCAAGAGGTTCTTGCGTCGGGTTTCAAAACTGAGGGAGATGCGGTGGAGTATTCCTTCTGCGCTTCCTCGCTCTGTCTCGCGGTTGAGCGAGAGGGTGTTCCTGTGGCGGTCTTCGGGATCGTCCCCGGACGCAACGCGCAGGAACCCTCGCAGGTCTGGTTCCTCGGGACCGACGGGCTGAGCAAGATGAAGAAGACCTTCGTCACGCTCTCCCATGTGATCATCGAGACCTTCCTGCGCCATCACCCCGTCCTCATCAACTGGGTGGACGCCCGCTACACCGAGACCGTGCGGTGGTTGGAGTGCTGTGGCGCGACTTTCGAGGACCCGATGCCCCTGACCGACGGCGGCATCCCGTTCCGCAAATTTGTCTTGAGGGGAGAATAATATGGGTGCGGCAATGGCCGGGGCGGGAGTTCTCCAGGCGGGCGCGGGCCTCTACGCCGCCAAGTCGGCGCGGTTGGCGGGCGAGATGGCGCAGAAGGAGCAGGAGTACCTCGCGGGCGTAGACGAGATCAACGCCCGCCTCACCCTCGCCGCCGCCGACCGCAAGGCCATAGACATCGCCGACTCCGCCGCGTTCGAGGACAGGTCGGTCAAACTCGCCCTCGCCGACACCCTCTCCGGTCAGCGCGTCGGTCTCGCGGCCTCGGGCGTGGGCGGTGGTTCCGTGACCGCCGAGGACATCGGCTATGACGCCGCCAAGGCCGCAGGGCTCGACGAGGCCATGATCCGCGAGAACGCCGACCGCGCCATCCGCGATGTCCATCAGGGCGGGGAGTGGGACGCCAACAACCTCCTCTTCTCGGCCCGTGGCAAGCGCATCGCCGGGGAGTCTGCGCGGTCGTCAGGGCGCATGAACGCAAACGCCACGCTCCTCGGCACGGCGGGTCAGGTCGCCGGGACTGCGGCGGCGGCGTACAGGTACGGGAGATAATGTGAAAGTCCCCAACTACAAGCGTCAGGTCGGACCCAGGACTCCCGGTGTCGAGGCTCCCCGAGTCACCCCCGCTCAACCCTCCGGTTCCGATGTCGCCGCCGCAAGAGCGAACATGGGACGCGCCGTGCAAGGTGTCGCCAACCAGTTCGCGGGATTCGCCGAGGGTCTGGCGAAGGACGCCGCCGATCAGCGCATCATGGAGCGCGACACCGCCATCACGCTCGAGACGCAGGACCTCCTCAAGAACGGCGACCTCGACGAGAAGTCGGGACTGCCCAAGGGCCTCCTCCTGCGCGATGGCGACGGCGCGGCGGGAACCGTGGAGGAGTTCGACAAGCGGTGGGAAGCCCTCGCGAAGAAGCACATCAACGAGGCGTCGGGCCCCTACGAACGCGCCCAGATCGCGGCCCGCCTCAAGACCACGCGCCTCGCCGCCCGCGAGAACGCCATCTCCCATCAGGTGACGCAGGGCAGGAAGGCGTACACGGAGCGCGTGGGCGCAAACATCAACGCCCTCGCCACCAAGGCCGCGATGTCCGAGGACCCCAAGCTCCTGCTCCAGAACGCCAAGGACGCCGCCGCCGCGCTCCACCCGTGGCTCGTCAGCAACGGCTACCTCGCGAACACCCCGGCCTACCAAGAGAAGCTGTCCAAGGGCGTCTCCGCCGTGGTCACGAGCGGACTCGCCTCCTCCATCAACCGCGACTCCAAGAAGGCGCAGGAGCTTCTCACCGCCGCCGCCCCGCTCCTCTCCGACGGGGATCTCAAGGACCTCCAGAAGGTCGTCAACGATGCGTCCGTCAAGAACGCCGAGAAGGAGGTCTGGGCCTCGCTCCAGGCCAAGACGCGCCTCGACGGCACCATCGACACCACTCCCATCTACGGCATGGCTGAGAAACTGATGACGCCCGACGGTCAGCCCGCGACGGCTGAGCAGAAGCAGTCGTTCATCAAGTCCCTCGAGTCCCTGTCGAGCGGTATGGACACGCACCGCGCCGAGGTCAAGAAGGCCAACGACTACGACTTCCTCTCTGCGGTATACGCCGAGTACCAGTCCCAGGCCAAGGACAAGCAGAAGGCCATCGCCACGGCGAAGAAGGTCAGCCGCGACCACGCCGACCTCGGCAACAAGCTCGACATCATCGACCGCATCTGGGGCGGCGACACGGGCGACCTGCGGATGAAGGACAAGATGGCCGAGTTCGAGCTTGCGGACGCGCTCGAGCGCATCGACACTCTCTACCCCAAGGGAACGATGCAGGTCATCGAAGGCCAGGGCCCCGAGCTACAGGATGTCAACGGGTTCATGCGGACCAACATGAGACGCAACGCCTTCGGGTTGGATTCCCAGGCCATCAAAGAGAAGGCCGACAAGTTACTCGACGGGCGGAAGCCAGTCGCCAACATCTTCCAGAACAAGTTCACCAACACGGTTTCCCTCGGTCTCATCTCCCCGTACGGCCTTGAGGGAGACGCCGCGCTCAAGGGCGACCTCGAGCAACGCGCCCTCGCCCGCAAGACGCAGGAGGTCGCCCGCAAGGACGCCGAACTTAAGAAGGAGTTCACGCAGTCCCAAATCGACTGGGCCGCGAAGAAGCTCGGCGGGATGAGCGTCACGCCCGACAACATCCGCGCCGTCCTCCTGTCTGTCAAGAGGGGCGAGCAGGGCAATGACGCGACAGCACTACTCGCCCGCCTCGGGGAACAGAAGTGAGCAACATCGACCCTGACGACGGCCAGTTCCCCGCCCTCGAGACCCGCGTCGAGGCCCCCGTTGAGGCCGCCCCCGTCTCCGCCCCCAAGCCGCCGAAGCTCCCCGAGGACGCCGACATCGACCTGACGAAGGTGGACTTCTCCGGGCAGACCGGGAAGCTCGCCTCCGCCTACGAGTCCTCCGCCAGATTCAACCCCGACGACAACGCCGCCACCATGCGGATCGCGGCCAAGACCGGACTGCCCGAGCCATTCGTCAACGCCAACCTTCCCGAGGCCCGCAAGTCTGAGGGCACCGTCTCCAAGGTATTCCTCGACCAGATCGAGAAGGACTACCCGAACACCGCCAAGTTCCTCTCCGAGCCGCGCAACATGGCCGTCGCGCACGACGACATCCCCAACCTCGTCGCGCAGGAAGACCTCTACGGCAAGATCGCGAAGTCGGTGATGGCGGCACAGCGGTTCATCAACCCCGGACTCGCGGCGGCTGACGCCTTCGACAGCCAACTCCCGTGGGTCTCCGACCTCCTCAAGGCGGGCGTGGCGAAGATGCCCAACACCGCCCTGCGCCTCCCGGCGGCGATGCACACGGCCCTGTTCTACGCGGACAACCTGACCGAGAAGATCGCGGAACTGGCGTCACCCGAGGGAGTCACCCGCTTGGCCCTCGGCGCGGCTGTCGGTGCGCCCGCTCAGAAGCTCGTGGGAGAGGTCGCCAACCCGACGCCCGACTCGTGGTACAACAACGACGCCACCAAGTATTTCGACGACCTCTCGGCCTCCATCGCCCCCATCGAGTCGACTTGGAGCCCCATCGACAAGGCGTCCCACGGCGAGCGCGCCAACGCCGCCAAGGCCCTCGCCGCGCAGGTTCTCATCAACGCGCCGAATCAGGCCGCGCTCCTCTCCATGGGTCTCCTCGGCGGCTGGGCGCAGATCGCGGGACTCGCCGGGATGGGCCTCCAACAGGCTACCGATGTCGCCGCCCGCGCCTCCGCCAAGGGAATCTCCCCCCTCGTCTTCGCGCCCGCCGCCGCCGCTTCCGGTCTCGCCGAGGCCGCTTTCGAGCGCATGGGGACGATCAGCGCGGTCAAGCGCATGGAGGGCGCGTTCATCAAGGCCCTCAACAACGGGACTAAAGGACGCGCCCTCGCCTACGCCTTCGGGATGCAGATGTTCTCCGGGTTCGCCCAAGAGGGCTCCGAGGAGTTCGGCACCTCGCTGACCCAGGACGCCATCGACTACATCTCGGGAATCAACCCCGACATGACCCTCGAGAAGGCCGTCCAGAACTCGCTCGATGCCTTCCTCATCGGCGGGACTTCCGGTGTCGCGATGACGACCCCCACCGCGTTCATGGCGGGCCGTCAGCACATGATCAACTCTAGGAACGCCGAGTCCTACAAGAACGACTTGGTGAAGATGTCGAAGCTCGTCACCGCCTCAAAGGTCATCGCCCGTGGGGCCCAGTTCACCGACGGCCACCTGCCGCTCGTGTCCGAGGGCGGTTGGCAGGGTCTCGCGCACATGACGAAGGAGAAGTTGGACGCCACCGCCGAGTCCATGGGCATCTCCTCCGACGCGCTCATGCAGTCGGTCGGCGGAACCGACTCATACAAGCTCGCCTCGAACGCCGACGACATCGTCTCCATGCCCCTCGCCAAGCTCACCACGCGCCTCGGAGCGCACCTCGCCAACATCGCGGGCGACATCAAGCCATCCCCCGACCTCCCCTCCGCCAACGAGGCCAAGGTGCAGGAGGAGAACCGCGCCGAAGCCTTCCGCGTCATCGGCGAGGACGCCGCCGTCATCATCAAGGGAGAAGAAGCCGACGCCGAGAAGTCCAAGGCGCGGCAGTCCGAGTACGACTCCGTCAAGGAAGAGATCGTATCCCAACTCGACGAGACCTTCGCGGGCAAGGACTTCAAGACCGACAAGACCCGCCGCGAGTGGATCGACTCCGCCGCCACCATTCACGCCAACATGGTCACGGTCGCCGCCGACAAGGCCGGGGTCAGCACGAAGGAGTGGTGGGCGAAGAACAAGACGGTGACGAAGGCGATGGAGGTCATCAACGGGTCTCCTGTCGCGCTCAACCAGACCGCCCGCACCTCGCAGACCGAGACGCCCGAGTTCAAGGCGTGGTTCGGGGAGTCGAAGGTGTTGGACGATAATGGACAGCCGCTCGTGGTATACCACGGGACACACTCCGACTTCACCTCCTTCTCGCGGAAGTTTGAGATAGGGACTCACCTCGGAGATTCCGCTCAGGCGGCGGAGAGGATCGACGGACTCGTGCGTTCTCAGCGGCAGGATGAGAAGGGGGCCAGGACCATTCCCGCCTTCATAAGAATTAAGAAGCCCCTGCGTCTTCGGGACCTTGGCTCATGGAGCCCAGACGATGTTGCGACAGAACTCACGAAGAAGGGAATCCTTGAAGCCGACACTCTAAATGCAATCAGGGCTGACCTCGCGAGGCCGATAACGGACGGGACCCACAATGATCGGCAGTCTGGTATTTTCAAAACACTCATTGAGGCCATCGAAGCGGCGGGATACGACGGAATCGTTTACAAGAACAGGTACGAGTTTCCCGGCTCAGCAGAGGCGCAACAGAAGATCGACGAGGCCCAGATTTACGGCGAGAGCGTCACCGCCGCCCGCAAGAACTTCTCAGAACTGAGGAAGAAGAACGCGGGTTCAGACTCCTATATCGTCTTCCATCCCGATCAGATCGAGTCCGCCCTCGGCAACTCAGGCGCGTTCGACCCGAAGGACCCGAACATCCTCAAGTCCGAGAATGTCGGCCTCTACTCCCACGAGCAACGCCTCATCGCCCTGTCCCGCAACGCGAACGCGACGACCTACCTGCACGAGGTTCAGCACTCGATGGTGAAGTACCTCGAGGAGCGGGCGCAGAAGGGGGAGGCGACGGAGGCGGAGCTTGCGGACCTGTCGGTGATGGCTCAGTATGTCGGCGCGAAGTCGGGCGAAGCGTTCTCGGTCAAACAGCACGAGAAGATCGCCGCGGCGTTCGTCGCTTACCTCGAGACCGGGAAGGCCCCGACGCCCGAGCTTCGTGGCGCGTTCCGCCGCATCCGCGACTGGTTCCTCAAGATCGTCAGCGAGGCCCGCGCCACCCTCGGAGCGCAGGTGACGCCCGAGATCGCCGACCTCTTCGACAGGCAGATCGCCTCCGAGTCGGCCATCCAGAAGGCCAGGGCGGAAGCGGGCATGACCGACGCGCCGATCCCCGGCGAGCCCGATGAACTGACGAGGATTCGCGCCGAGGCCCGCGCCTCTGCCATAGAGGAACTGGTTGGCTTTCAGCAGGAGCGTCTCGCCGCCATCAAGACCGAAGGCATGAAGGATGTCGAGGAGAAGCTCCGCGTCGGTGCGCTATCCGCCGTCGAGACCGTTCCCGTGTACAAGGCCGAGACCTTCCTCGAGGAGCAGTTGAAGCTCAAGCCCGAGGAGATGCGCCCCCTCGCCAAGCACCTGTTGGAAGGCACGGGCGGCACCGAGGACGACATGGCCGTCTTCATGGCGGCGGCAGAGGTCCACGGGTTCGAGGACTGGCGCGACTTGGCGCAAGCTCTCTCCGAGTCCCCCACCAAGACCGAGGCCATGAATAGGTTGGTCTCCGAGCAGATGTCGCAGATATTCGCGCAGGACCCCGAGGCCATCCGCGCCAAGGCCGAGGAGATCGTCCTTTCCGAGCAGATGGACGAGGTGCTTGAGCTTGAGCGCGAGGCCATCGAGGCCCTGCTGTTCAAGCGCAAGGCCAAGGCTGATGCCACCGCCGCCGACAAGGCGAACCGCGCCATCGAGACCTCCCGGCGCAAGGCACAGCGCATCCACGCGAAGGCCACGGCGAAGGACGAGGCTTACCGCAAGCTCTCCTCCATGGGAGTCCAAGAGGGGTCCAACCCTCGCCCGTGGACCACCGCCGAGCGCAAGGCCGCAGAGCGCAGGGCCGTCGCGATGTCGAAGAAGGACTACGCCGCCGCGCTCAAGGCCAGTGGGGAGCAGATTCTCGCCCATGCGATGGCGTCAGAAGCCGCCCGCAACCGCGCCGACCTGACCCGCAAGTTCCGGGGCCTGTCCAAGTTCGTCGGCCCGCACCCGTTCATCACGAGCGAGCGCGAGGCGGCGGCTCAGAAGGTCTTGGACCTAACCGCTCAGGGTGCGCCCGCCGAGGCCATCGCCAAGGCCACGGAGAAGCTCGCCTCCCTCAACCGCTACAACGAGACCATCATCCCGATGCGGCGGAAGAAGTTCGGGTTCGCCCTCCAGATCGATGAGGCCCTCGCTCGGTTCGGCCTCAAGGAGTCGACCGACCAGAGGCTCGGGGCCATGCCGGGAATCGCCCTGCTCATGGCCGGGGAAGGCAGGACGCCCGCCGACATCGCCGACGAGACCGGGATGGTCTTGGAGAACGGGCAGTACCGCAAGGAGAAGCTCGAGGAGTTCGTCGCCCGCATCGTCGCCCTCGGCTACCCCATCAATCTCCCGGCCTCCGTGTTCAAGGGCTCCGTGCGCCCCACCGTGCAGGACATCCGCGACCTGAGCGCGGCGGTCAAGACCATCCACTCCGTCGGGTCAGGGCTTCAGTCCTTCCTCGAGGACTGGCGCAAGGGAGACATCAAGGCCAACGCCGAGGCCGCGTATGCCTCCGCCCGAGACGGGATCGGCCTGATGTACGCCAGCGAGTCCGCCCCCCTCGACCTCGACCTATCCTTAGTGGAAGCGGCTAAGTACGCCGTCAGCAAGAAGGTCGACGGCCTCAAGTACGGCATGGGCATCGTGCAGTTCCTCACCCTCGCCAACATCCTCGACCCCAACGAGAAGGTCGGCCCGTGGAAGGACAATACCTACCGCCCCCTCGCCGCCGCCGAGTCGCGGGAACTTGTCCGCGTCCACAAGAACATCGAGATCATCGCGGGGCTGATCAACAAGTTCTACGGGTCCAATGACGCGATGAACTCGTCGGGCGAGGAGGTAATCTGGCGCGGCGAGTTGAACGGCATCCCGCAGACCCTCACCCGTGCGAAGGCCCGCATAATCGCCCTCAACATGGGCAACGAGGGCAACCGGGACCGCATCCGCAAGAGCTTCGGCGCGACCCAGGAAGAGGTCATGGCGATGCTCGAGCCGCTCGAGAAGAAGGACTGGGATTTCGCCCAGGCCATCGGCGACCATCTCAAGACCTTCTGGCCCGAGATCGTGAAGCTCGAGATGGACACGAAGGGGGTTCAGCCCATCCCCGTCAAGGTCTCGCCCGTCGTCACCAAGTTCGGCACCTTCGAGGGATGGTACTACCCGCTCCACTACGACTCGCAGAAGTCCTCGGTGGTGTATGGTCACGCCGTAGATAACAACGGGATCATCGAGACGGGCGGCTACTCGTCGGCCCAGACCGAGCAGGGACACACGGAGACTCGCGCCAAGGAGTTCGGTGCCGCCGTCCTGCTCGACCTGCGCGTCCTCTCCGACCACCTGACGAATGTCATCCACGACCTCGAGTTCCGCCGATCCGTCATAGATGTCTCCCGCTTCCTCAAGGACGAGAACACCAAGGCCGCGCTCGAAGGAGCCATCGGCCCCACCCGCGCCAACCTGATGATGGACTTCCTGCGCGACATCGCCGCAGATAAGAAGGAGTCCATGGACGGCATCGAGCGCGGTCTCCGGTGGTTCCGGTACAACACGACCTTCATGGCCCTCGGGTTCAAGCTGTCGAGCGCGGTCGTCGATGTCCCCTCCAACATCTCCGTCCTCTCCCACGAGCGGGGACTACCCGGAGCCCTGTCGGCCATGTTCGACTTCTACGGACCCGGAATGATGGAGCGCAGGGCGTTCATCCACTCAAAGTCCCCCCGCATGGCCGAGCGCATGAAGTTCATCGACCGCGACCTCAACGACATGAGCCGCAACTGGAATGTCAGCACCGGGAAGTGGGCCAAGTTCAACAAGTGGAGAAAATACGCCTTCATCGTGCAGGTCACTTCCGACCAAGCCATCTCCGAACCCCTGTGGATTGCCACCTACAACGAGGCCATCTCTGAGGGGGATGTGGACAATGCCGTCCACCGTGCCGACGAGGCCGTCACGCGCACCCTCGGCTCAGGCTCCATGCTCGACCGCTCCCCGTTCCAGAAGGGGCCCGAGTACAAGAAGGCGTTCTCCTACTTCTTCTCGTGGGGACAGATGATGCTCGGTCGGTTCATCCTCGAGAACGCTCAGGCGAAGAAGGAACTGAACGACGAACACTCCGTCAAGTCCGCCCTGATCATCGGGAAATCTGTCGCGTTGCTGTGGATTCTCCCCGGCTTCGTCGAGTCTGTCATGCGCGAGATCATCCGCAACTCCGCCAAGGACGACAAGGAGGGAAGGAAGAAGCGCATGATCGCCCGAGCCGCCCTCGGCCCCATCGGGATGCTCCCGCTCGTCAGAGATGTCGCCAACTACGCCTCGGGATCGAGCAAGAAGTCCACGGCTAAGCTCGACCTCACCCCCACCGCGAGGTCAATCGAGATTCTCCTCAAGCCGTGGCTGAACATCACGCACGGCAAAACGAAGGACCTGCCCGTGGACATCGTCAACATGGCCTCCCTCGCCACCGGGACGCCCCAGAGCGTCACGAACATCCTCGTCAACTACATGAAGTGGCAGTCGGGGCAAGGCGGTCAATTGGCCTGGAAAGATTTGCTGTCTCGGAGGACTAAGAAATGACCGTCACACTCACTACGCTCCCCGTCACCCTCGCAGGGAACGGCGTCACCACCGTCTGGCCCTACACCTTTGAGGTAACTGACGCCGACGAGATCAGGTTGCACCTTACCGATGCCGACGGGGTCATCACGGAGGTCACGGACGGGTTCACCGTAAATGTCCCTGAATCCGAGGTGACATACCCCGTAGATACGGGTCTCGTGGACATCCCGGCGACTGGAGTCACGGTCACGATCTCCCGCGCCACCCCGCTCGTGCAGGAGATGAACCTCGTCAACGGTGGGCCGTTAGACGCCGAGGTCATCGAGGAGGGGTTCGACTACCTGACCCGCGTGGCGCAGGACATGGACGAGGTTCTGTCGCGGTGCATCAAGTATCCGGTTGGGACACCGTCAGCGTCCGTCGACTCGGACACCGTCCTGGCCTCAGTCACCGACTCAGCCGCCGCCGCCCTCGCCTCCGAGGTGTCAGCCGCCGCTTCCTCGGTCGCCGCAGGGATTTCTGAGGCCAACGCACTCGCCTCGGAGACCGCCGCAGGACTGTCAGAGGTAGCCGCCGCCGCTTCTGCCGCCGCCGCCGCAAACTTCTTTAAGTCTGGGACATTCGATGCGGTTGACGCTCTCGGCTCGACGACCATGTTCTTCGCCCACCTCACGGACATGAGAGTCGCCGCCATCTATCTCGGAGACCGCGCCCTTGGCACGAACGGTTGGATTTTCCTCGGAGGCTACTAAATGAAACTCGCACTCGCCGCTCTACTCCTCGCCCAGTTCGCCGGGGCTGTCACCACGAACCCTCCGTACACCGGGACGACCATCTCCACCATGACCGGGACCGCGACTCAGCATCTCTCGGGGACCTTCAAGATAGCCGCGTCTTCCCAGACGGCGGATGTCACGAAGATCACCCTCGCGGGGCCCACTGGCATCGTGACGGCGACCTCGTTCGTCGGCTCGGGCGCATTGCTCACTGGCACGACCGACTTCGGCATCTCCACCGGGACGCTCTACCTCGCCATCAACAGCACGGGCTCAGCCCTCACCGTCGAAACCGCCGCCCGTGTCGCGGCTGACGCGCTCAAAGTAGACAAGGCGGGCGACACCATGACGGGGCCTCTCGTTGCGGACACCATTGTCGTGGGGTCTTCCCTCACCATCAGCGGATCAGGGAGCACGTCAGACCCCATCCACGGACTGAACCTGAGCAACGAGTGGACCTCCTCTCCCTGGTCTTTCTACGTTCCCGGGCAGGCGGGATTCTCGAACGCCAACTGGGCCGGGCTCAACATCAACGACGGAGTAAACGGAACCGGGAATACCCGCTTCGCGATAGCCCGCATGAACTCGGGCGGAACGCAGGCTTGCGCCTCGACCCGTAAGTGCGCGGGATTCAACACCGCCGACCCCGCTGTAGAACTAGATGTTGTGGGCGAGGGCCGATTCTCCGGACGCCTCACCGCCCCCGACCTGACCCTCACCTACGGCCTCACCGCCTCCACGTTTACCGCTACAGAATATTCGTCCGCGCCCGTCATGCATGTCAGCACCTTCGCGGCGTCGGGAGATTTTAACTTCTACACCGACGACGGAGACC
>Ga0100403_1002883_pt1 | contig 13220 bp, 13 predicted proteins | sample CryGeymet201501t_FD_83663 | JGI IMG/M metagenome (GOLD analysis project Ga0100403, IMG submission 83663) | Groundwater microbial communities from Crystal Geyser aquifers in Utah, USA - Crystal Geyser metaG 2015-01t | ecosystem: Environmental > Aquatic > Deep subsurface > Groundwater | place...
AAACTGTCAGTTTAATGATTTCTTTAGCCTGTTTATCAAATTTACCTTCAAAATCTGCTCTCATTCTTATTACTTCTGCTTCTAATTGTTCAGTTCGTTCCTTATAACTTTCAGTGATTTTTTGTTCAATTTTTGAAGCCTCAGACCGATATTCTTTTAAGATAAGAATTATACCGATTGTGACAGCACCAATGGAAGTAGTCGCGGGAAATAAAATGTTTTTGATAAAGTCAAGCATACTATTCTTTTCCAAGTTTTAATTTAAGTTCGTCTCGTTCAGCTACATAAAGTTCTTTTTCAACTCTTTGTTTTGCTAGTTCTTCCATAGCAGAAGCAATCATTCCATTTTTTATTTCAATAAGACTTTTTACTTCTTTCAGTCTTGCAAGGGCTTTTTCTGGACTAAAAATCTCTGGTTTGTAAAGATTACCTATTGGCAAACCTTTTGTATCTAATTCTTGTTTGTATATTTCCATATTATTAAATTAAAAATAAAACCTACCACCATTTCTCTGTGGTTTCGTATGTGATTAAAGCCTGTAAACCATCTGTTAAAACTAGGGTAGCACCTCCACGTATTGTTTCAGCCCCATTTGGAGTGATTGTCACATTATTACCACTTGAACCTACATTAACTATCTTATAAGTAGTCCCATCAATTCCTGCTGGTAGAGTAACTGCCATAGCTCCTCCGTCACTATCTACATAAACAACGTAGTCGGTAGCTAAGACGACATAAGGAGTAGTTGCTGTTCGTGTAGTGTTTTCAACGTGTCCAGCATAGTTAAATTGTGTACCGTCTTTTCTTATTGAAAATTTATCAACTCCTCCTAATTGTAAATTAAAAATTTGTGAAGTTGTAGCAGAAGCTGTGTCAATAAAATTATAATTAAAACCAATATATTTTTGTGCAGCGTTATTAAAATCAGCGACAGCATCAATATGTGTAGTCCCATAGCCAGAAGTAGCAGTAAACTTTGTTCCGCCTGCTCTATCACGACCATCAATAACAATAGAACGTCCTGCTGTGCCCATCCATAGACCTTGGGTACCACCTTCTGCGAAGTAACCAAGTTTACCTGTTGTCCAATTATAAGAAAGAGCTGACCTTTCGGCACCACTAGCATATACCGTTAGAGCATCTACCCAGCCACTACTAACACCTTGATATTCGTGTCCTAGTTTAAGCGTAGAACCAAGACGTACGTTTCCTGACATATCTAAACTGTATAAAGGTGTAGCAATATTACCAACTCCAGTACTGTTTATTGTTAAATTACTATCAATAAGTCTCCCATTTGTAGTCCCGACTGGGATTTTTGTTGAAGTAAGCACTGAGCCGTCTGTCAATACAACACCTTTTCGGTAATTATTTGTAACTTGGAGCTCAAAACGCCTAACAGTTATATAAGCAGCGTTGCCCCAATTATCTGCTACCTTAATGCGATAATATCTATAACCAGTTTGATTAGTAATTGCGACATAGTGTGGGTCAGCAGTGTCCACTGCTATGTGTTGCACGAATTGAGAAATATCAGTCGTTAATTGTGTCCAGTTAGTGTCAGTTGCGTAAGTAGTATCAGCAAAAGCTGTTGATGAATTTGAACCCCAAATTGTAAAATTATTAGCACCTGTATTAGTTGAACCACCAAAATTATGACCATTTTCATAATAGAGTTGGTCAATAACTTTCTTTGCGCCCAAGTCAATGTGGAAAGATTGATTTGTAACTATAGTATTACCAGAAACCCAAGCACCAGTACCAAGACTACCTGTAATAGATTTTGTTGGGTCTGTCGCTTTGAATGGCTCATATCCTGCGCTAAATTGTGTTGTTGATTTTACGTAAGTAGTAGATTGTGCTGGGGGATATTGTGAACCTGTTATAGGAGTTGTGATACCAACATAATAATCATCTCCACTGAACTCTATATCACCTATTCCTGAGTTCGTTTTGAGAATTCCAGAAGTAAAAGTAAGTGGTGCAATAGATGTCGTTCCAGTGGCTAGACTTAAATTTCCACCAACTGTAGTTTTCCCATTTTTTAAGACCGAAAAAGCATTAGATAAACTACCTGGTCCAGTTCCATTGCCTAACTCTAATAGATAATCTGTATCTACCCAAGCAGTAGTATTACCACCACCTACATTATATCTCCCAAAAACAGTACTATCATAACTTGAATTTATTAATAATTCACCAAAAACAGAGCCATTGTTAGATGAAACGTTATTGCTATAACCAGTAGCAAAACTATTATTACCATTTACAACATTATAGTAACCTGCTGCTAGAGAATATTGACCATTAGCTTGTGTGCTTGCACCTATTGCAACAGCACCGTCATTAGTGGCAATATTCCCAGAACCAATGGCTAGAGAAGCATAACCAGTTGCTTGACTACTTTCTCCAGCTGCAAAAGAAGCATAACCACTTGATAAGGGGTTATAACCAGAGCCAAAAGAATACAAACCGATATTAGCATCATTCCATTTCGTTGAAACAACATAACCCGCCCTAAAAGAAGCCTTTTTTGGATACCACAACAAACGTGTACCAGCACCTATATTAGGTTCTGTCCAACCAGAACCTAATATACCCGTTGCTAGAAAATAATTTGAAAGTGTAAGACTATTATTTCCTAAATCAACGTCAGTAGTTGCTCCTGTATATGGGACATAAGTAGTAGAGGCTGTTGCAGAGTCTAACTTATCATCAAGTGCAGATTGTAAATCAGTCTGATTTGAAAGCGTGCCAGTAATAGACCCCCATACAGAAAATGATACGTCGTAAAAATCAAATTGTCCTGTGAATGGGTTTATTTGGTATGGCATACATTATGTTTTACTCCAAGAAGATAATCTGTACTTGGTACTATCTGTGTAGTTAAGAGTTACTGTTTGCACTGTTACGCTATTCAACGTAAATGTATAAACTTCCTGTGTTGGTGTTGGATAAGAAACAGAACCACCGTCGTGTTCAGAAATAGAAAAACTGGAAAGAGCATCAATTATTTCTTGCTGTTTTTCTTTAGTTGCAGGATTGATATCTACAAAATTTGTATCTCGTAATCCTGTAGGGTCAATTCCCGCTCCTTCACGTTCTGCCATATTATAATTTTTCTATTAAATAAAGTATATTTTTTATTTCAGTTTTATCTGTAGCGTAAGTACTTACTTTTGCCACCAAGTCGATAAATTGCTTTTTTATGTGTGTTATTGTTTTGTTTTTTTCATCCAATATTTCGCTGAATTTTTTAGTAAATACTTTTTCTTTTTCAACTGCCTCTTTTTCAATTTCAAAATCTGTGCGTTCTTTTAAAATAATTTCTTTAATAGCATCCAATTCCTTTTCAACTTGTTGAATTTCCGTAGCTTTATTATTTTTAAATTCTATTAAAATATTTTGTTCTGTCGCTAAGTCTTCCCCTGCTTGCTCTTTTTCTTTTTGCAATTTAATTATATTATTTGCTATGTCGTTACTTTCTTGCTCCTTTTTTTTTGTATCAGTTTCTAATGCTAAATATTTATTTTCTAAAGAAGTTATGTTATCTAGCAAATTTTTTTCTTTTTTCAATAAATCATCCATCTCTTTTTGTTTTTCAGTAGTTTTTTGACTTATTTTAGCAAAATTATTATCAATTTCTTTTAAACTAGACGTGAGTCTATTTTTTTCATTCTTTGCCTCATCATTATTTTTTTGTGCGTCTGTTATTTCATTCTTTAATAACTCAAACTTTTCACTTTCTAACTTAATTTGTTCTAGGACTATTTTAATTTCTTCCTTTTTAGATGTTTCATTTTCTAAAAGTGTTAAAATTTCTTGTTCAATACTTCCTTTTTTTTCTTCCAATATTATTATTTCTTTTTGTTTTTTTGTAATTTCAGAAGTTACTGTATCTAATGATAAAGTTGCAACCTCTGCGTCTTTAACAAGTTTCTCTAATTCTTGAAATCGTTGTGCTTCAAGAGAAGAAACATACTCTTTAAGTAAATTTTGAATACTCCCCCATACAGGGGTTTTCTCTATTTGTGAAGAAAATCCAGCCATACGATTATTGCTTATTTAATTATGTTTATACCCTATTTCTCAAACACAATTTCAACACCCTCGGTAGAAACTGTTGCATCCATCCAAACTTCTTTAAGATTTTTTACTTGTAGAGAAACAGATTGTCCGTTACTTAATCTAGTATTTGAGAAGTAGTCTGTAAGTGTATTAACAGCACGAGCAGATGTTGGAGCGAGTGTTATTATTCCTGTATTGTCCGCTTTGGCTTTAATGATACACGTTACTCCGTCATCTACCTTGACACCGTGTAGTGTATCAAGTGTTACAGAGTCACCTGCTACTTCTGTCGTCAAAACTGAATTTTTGATTATGGTAATCGTTCCTGCAACAACCGTCGCTATTTCGTATGTGCCATCGTTTGAGGTTGAGCCAGCTACAGTCAATTTGTCTCCTGCTTGAAATCCCATTGAAAGAAATGAGACAGCAGAGTCTGTAATTGTATCAGCATCATCACCATTGTTGTTAAAAGCAATAGTTGAAGCGACGTAATAGCCAGATAATCGTACTGGTGTCCCCGAAGTTGGAACATTCTTTTGTAATGTTTCAAATGAAGCTAAATTAATAAGTCTCATATAAATGTATTTACAGTTCTTAGTTTCTTCTCACTATGTAGAGTGAGCAATAGGGTAAAATAACTAAAAACTTTAATTAAACTCTTGGAGAATTATATCTCCTTTTCCCCTGTTACAATCTCGACAAGCAGTTGTAAAATTATCTTTTTTCAACCTAATTTCAGAAAATTTACTCTGTGGTTTTATGTGGTCTATTTCTAATATAACTTCAGGTACTCTCCTTCCACAATACTGACAGGTAAAATTATCTCTCATAAATATTTCAAATCTAATTTTTTTACCTTTTATTCTTTTTTTAGGTTCTTTAATTATTCTTTCTTTTTTAGGTCTAGGATGTAGTAATTTATATTTTTTGCTTGATTCTTTTACTTTATCAGGATGTAGTAACTTATACTTTTTTCTTGATTTTTTCATTTTCTCAGGATGTAATTCTTTGTATCTTTTTCTGTATTCTTTTATTTTTTCTTTATTTTTATCCCTCCAGTCTTTATATATTTGTTTTAATTTTTCTTTATTTTTTTGTCTCCAAGCTCTATTAGATTTTAGAACTTTTTCTCTATTATTTTTTTTCCATTTTTGTGTATAATCTTTTCTATTCATAAAAGTTAGTTATCTTAACTATCAGATGGGCTACGGGGGGAGAGATAACCTCCCCCCGTACTTACGACCGTCGTACCCAATTTGTTTCCCAAAACGCTTAGATTGGGGAGAGAAAAGGCTTAATTATTAAGCTACTACTGCACCACTAATACCAACTACATACCATTTCGCAGCAGTAAAGAGAAGCGTTACAGCATCTCCAACTGCGTCAAAGGTAATAGTTGTTCCTCCTGCAAGGCTTGTAGGAGTAAGTGTTCCGTTTCCTCCGTCCACCACCATAACAATATGCAACACTTGTCCCTCTGTACCATCGGCAAGAGTAAGAGCGTCAGCAGCAGTTGTGGTAATTTCGTGAATAGCACCGTTGACTGAAACAGCTCCTGCCCCAGAAGATGTGGTTGTTTCAGACATAAGCACTTTACCAGCAAGGTCAACTGCACCAGTTCCATTTGGAGTAAGTGTGATTGCACCGTTAGCTCCGTCAGTAAGAGTAATTGAACCTGAAGTTGTCCCTTGATTAGTATCAAGTACCAAATCGTATGCACCAGAACTTGTTACATACCCAGCACCAGCACCAGACCCTACTGTCAATTGAGCTAAAGCTCCACCAGCACGTGGACCAATAGTAGCAGCAAGAGTCAGTGTGCCATCGTTCATAGCAGTCAAGAACCCAAGGGCACCATCTTCTTGTCCAGCGGTTGCAGTCATTATCGTGGCAGAAATTCTACCATATTCTGTTACTGCGTCCCCAGAGTCAAGACCTTCCATCTTCAATATGAACACGTCATCGTCTGCTGCTGCCGAACCTGTGGAAGTATGTTGTGTGTGTAATACGACACCAACAGTACCTGTATTTGAATTCAACATTGAGAGCATACCCTTACTTGCAGCCGAAGCTCCAGAGGTGTTTATTTCAACAGTTGAATTAGTTGAGTCCTTACCATTGACGTAAACCGTTGTTGGGTTATTCGTCATTGTGGCTCCACCATAGTCAAAGTCAACAAGGTATGAAGTAGCGGCTGCGGGTGTACCTGTGTTAGTTACACGGAATATTGAACCACCTGCTGCGGTTGCTCCACTATTTGTTACTTCAAGAGCTGCTTTGTTGTCTGCCTTGACACCAGTTGTGGTGATAAGGACATCTGAGACAGTAGTTGCAACACCGTGTACATCAAGAGCTACTGCTCCGACTGCACTATGGGTGATACTTATACCGTCACCAGTACCAAGTGAGCCCATAACGACTTCTACACCGATAGTTGTATCAGTTACTGTACCAGAAGTATTTGTAACTGCATTTTCAATATAGATAACTGAACCAGTTGCAGACATTGAACCAGCACCGTTGATGATGTCAGTACGAACAAATGATGCCAAGTCCCAATCATCAGCTACTGTTCCTGTGGTCGTTGTACGACTTGACGTTACTGCAACACCTGAACCAATCTTATTTACTATACTGGTAATAGCTGTTGACGTAAGGTCAAAGACAGCAAGTGTACCAGAAGTGATAGCTGAGTCAGCACCCGTGTTTTGCACAACCAAAGCGTCACCAGTTGTTTGTGTTGCGTCAGTAGCAACGTGTACACCTTTACCAGTTGTAAGACCAGCAAATACAGCGTATACGCCTGTACCAGTCGTCAAACCTGATGGAGTGATAGTCATCCACGAAGTTGTGGTTGAGCCAGTAAAGACACCAGAGCCTGTAAGGACAACAACACTAGCACTTGTTGCAGTGTTATTGGTTACCGTAAATGACGCAGCGTTGTCTGCATCCGTAATTGCAAGAGAACCGTCACTCATCGTCATATCTCCTGCGGTGTATGTGAATGCACCTGCGGTCATTACGAGTGCACCGTCAGTCAATACGACATCTCCCGCAGTAACCGTGATTGCAGCCGTTCCTTCTGCTACTCCAGCGATAGTAACTGCTCCATTTTCTCCCACGGAGAACACATCAGCAGCTGCGTCAGTCTGTACACACTTGATAAAGTGTCCGCCAACTAAGGCAGACTCGTCAAGCTGTAGTCTCAAGAGGTCTCCAGTAGTGAGGGTATCAGAACTGAACACCACCATACCTTGGTCTTCGGTTGAACCATTGCCAAATGTGGTAATGGTATCATTTTGAACCAAGATATTTGAGACAGTGTTTGAGGTACTAATTACTTCTAATAGTCCATCTGTTACTTGCAATTTTGTTGCAGCGGTAGACAGAACTTCTGAAGCGTTAGTCGTATCAAAGGTGAGCATATAGCCTGCTCCGTCTGTTACTCCTAAACGGAGTGAAGTCGCACTGTTGTCTAGGAGTGTCCAAACAGCAGCACCTGTAGTTGTAAGAGCTGATGTTGTCCCTGATACAGATAATCCTGCGACAGTTGCAACACCTGCTTTTGTTACTTTCCAAGTACCTGATGTTCCTTGAATATCGTTACCTGTACCTGAATTTGTGATTTGGATTACATTTCCTGTACCATCAGCAATGTTTGTAAAGGTTACAACATCGGTTGCGGTCGCTCTATTTCCAGCGATTGTCCACGTTGTATTAGGTGTAATCGTAAAAGTAGCGTCTGAACCAAACAAGGTTTCCCAGCTTGGAATTGAGCCACCTGCTGAACCACCGATTGTTGTGGTAGATGAACCATTCTTAAAAAATAAATCTGTACCGTCTGAGTACAAAGCGACTACTGAGTCAGTAGACAATTTTGTATCATCAGGAGCAGTATTTACCGCATCAAAAAATACAATTGCATCTCGTAATGCGTCTTTTGATTTTAGATGAACACCAGGCATAGCGGTCATCTTTTTTCCTGCTATCATTGACATATATTTTATATTACACGAGTCTAACTCTCCTGCATTCCTTCATCGGAACCAGACAATTTAGACTCAGAAGCATCTGTTTTAGATTTTTCAATCGTTATCAAATGCATTAAATCCGCCCGTGTAACTTCTGGGGTGAATTGGATACCCAACTCCCCCGCCTTTTTCTCTAATTCCGCTTTTTTCATATGTATCAATGGTTTTTCTTTGCCATCTGTTTCAAGTTGAGAAAGCTCTGCAGTAGCTTTCTTATACTCAACAACAGTCAGACATCCATTACGCACGAAATCAGCAGGAATATGCAACTCATAAATCGCTTTTAGCTCTTGTTCGTTCCAAGGAACGCCAATTGCTTTGCAACGATTTTGAGATAATAGTTTTCCCCAATTGCACCCACTTGACATATAATTTTGTTATATAGTTTTATTTAACTATTAAGCTTGAGTGGAATTTGAACCACGTAGGTATGGAGAAAATCCACGACCCAATGTGTAGTAGAAGTCCAAAGACCAATCCCAATTTTTGTTTTTGTATACTTGTTCTGGAGCATCCAACGATGGACGTTCTCTGAATAGTGCTTGCAATGTCTCTTTAACTTTTTTACTATCAGCCATAAACCAATATGCTGAAGTATCAGTTCCGTCAGTTCTTGTCTCCAATTTTTCCCAAGTTTTAACGGTAATCCTACCTTTGAGAGGATTGTAATCATTTTCGTTAGTTCCTGAGATAAGTGTAGAGTTGACAATACGCAATGCTTCATCTTCTTTAGAAGGTGCAACGTAAAGAGTATCAAGATGCACTGGTCTACTCTTACCTTTAGGGTCTTTATAAACACGTGCGTTTGCAATTTCCTTAACAATTGCTTCACGACTAAGAATAGGGTTTACTGTACTGTATGTGATGATATTACTAAATGTGCTACTAGACACGTTGTTAGTATGAGACGCACTAAAGAGTGCCAAGCCATCATATCCTGTCGCACCAACGCTTTCTCCATATACATCTGTATAGTTTGCAGAAGAAAAGCCATACAAAAGAACATCTGCGAATGCTTGGTCTAAATCATTCCAAGTCGCGTCTACTGTTGAGCGTACAAGATTTTCAATTTCATCGTACAAATCAAACAAACGCATATCTTTGGTAACAGACACCAAGTTACCATAACGTCCTTGTGTCCAACTCACACTGTCTCCTTCTACTAAATCTTGAGAAGGTAAATCAGCACCTTGTGCAACTTTTTGTGCACCACCAATACCGTGTAAGATAAGGTGTTCGTAGGTTTTTACGTTTACGTCTTTTACATTAAACATTTGGAAACCCACCAAATCCGCAATAGAATTGCGAGAGGCTTCATTCCAAATGTCTTGGATTTCCTCTGTCAATTGAGGAAAATCTACTGAAGTAATTACTGCCATATAAATTTCTTAACCCCGTGTTAAATTAGAGTTAAGCGATTGCTGGTTTATTGAAGTGTCCTTTTACCAATTTGTCTGTAGCATTCACAATCGAATCAATGTGAAATACTTTGTCTGTTATTGCATCAAGGTCAAGTTGAGCAGCACTTTGGAAATCATAATCATTCCCGACGTGAGTTGCTTGGACTGGAGTATCTTGGCAAAGAGCCTCAAATTCCATTGATTCATCTACTTTCAAAACAAGAGCGGTTGCCTCACCAGCAGAACCACTGTTTGTTTTTGTTTCAAGAGCGATATACTCAACTTCATTGTCGCCTGCCGCACCAGCTGCCAAATAACCAGTGGCCATTTTGCAATGGTTGTACTTTGTGAGGGTCACAGAAGAACCCATAGGGAGTTCCAATGTTTTCCCGTCATCGTATCTTAATGGTTTAAATGCCATATTAAAATTATTTATACCAATCAGTTACAGGGGCTTGCTTTTTCAAAATAATACGTTCAACTTTTTTCTTTTCGGTTCCCCCTTGTGAAGCAGTATTCAATTTTGTATTTAACAGTCCTGTATCTTTCTTGGGTGATTTATCTACAATACCTCGGTCTTCTTTCCACATTTTCGTTGCCAGTTTTAGGCTACGAACAATAGAATCATAGGATGTAGTATCTACATTCCGAGGCAAAAAGCCTATGATTTCTCTAAATTGCTCATTCTTGGTCAATTCAGGGATATAATCTTTATGTTTTGAGTCAATGATGTTCTGCATTGCTTTTTGTTCTTCACGTTTTGAAAGAACCTTTAGTACTGCTTTTTCATTGACATCTAATTCTTCTTCTTTTTTCTCAAAGATATTTTCATCAGATAGTTTTTTGCCTTTGGCAGATAGCATACCTTGACGATAGTTATCTCTGTCGTTCTCAGCTTTTTCTAAGCGAGCTTTCAACGCTTCTACTGATTCTTCATCTTCCTCTGTTCCTTCAGATTCAGATTCGTTAGTAGAGGTGTCTTCCTCAAAATCATTTTCGTTTTCTTCTACCTCCCCAGTTGTAGATGAGGTGTCTTCCTCAGTATTAAGGGTGTTTTGTTCTTTGACTGCTTCGTCAAATGAATCCAATAAACTTTTTGACATATCTTTTAAATGATTATTTCAACTCGTTTCATCACCGAGCCGATATTTAACAAAAAAAATCGTCTGATTGACGATTCTTAAGCTGGTACTAATATATCCACGGGGGTAAATATATTAGCAAACCAGCTGGAGAGCCGCCAATAGTTTCCCCGTGTTGTATTTTTACTTTTTTCTTCCACTTTTTCTAATTACTTTTAGTTTCATCATTTCTTTTTTAGCCATCATTTTCCCTTTTTCTGTGTATGGAAAATGTTTGACTTTGCCAGACCTTGTCTTCACCTGTGGCATACTATTTTTGATTATCCCGCTTACGTGCGGTTTGTTTTTGTTGTTTTTTTAATAAATCTATTGACAGTGAGTTCATCTGTTTCAATTCCGCGAGCCTACCAAGGTTCATCCAGTATTCTTTCTGTTCCACTCCTATACCCATTACATCAAGAATAGTTTTCTTCCGAATAGTATAATACCCTTTATAACCACTCTGCTCTGATGATAGACTCATTAGCCATTCTTGTATTATATCATCTTTCATTTTATTGTATGAAAAATCAGATAATAAGCGGAGTAAGATTTTAATTAGTAGTATTCTCATAATTATTGTATAGAGGGAAGTTGCCCCATAGGTGCCGTTTCAGGTACTGGCTGTCCCTGTGGTTGTCCAGGTTGCCCAGGCACTTGACCTGGCATACCTGGTGGCAGTTGTGCTTGCATACCTTCTAGGTACTTCTCAGGGTCATCTCCATAAATTTCCGCAGTCATTTTGAAAAATTCATTTTGATTAGCCATAAATATTTGTGGAAATAGTTTCGCATATATCTGTAGCTTTTCATTCATCATTGCCATTTTGAGTGACTTACTCTTTTGATATAATCCTTCGGTCTCTACTTTGACTACATAATCATAATCATCAAGGTATGTTCTAGTAATCTGTGTTATCTCTGTAGGCTGTCCTTCTAGCTCCATTGTTGTCTCACGCAAATCAAGGTTATATGGTCGTTCAAGTGCATTATTATCATTCACTACTTCAATCTGTTTGTTCCCTTGTCTACCCCCTGATATTTCTACATTGGAAACACGGAAAACTTTGAATACTTCCTCCGTTTCTTTGACGCCGTCTTCGCCAACTACTGCTTCAATCTTAGGAGTGCTGTAATTCATCAGCGTGTTGATAATACGCAAACGGTACTTCTGCACCCATAGGTCAGTCATTAGTATGAAAAATAGCCCTTTTAATTCCTCGGCTCGTTCATTAGCTATGACTATCTCTCTGGCTGTTGAGCCACTACCACTTGCACCACCCTGTACCTTGTCCGTGCTATCATCCTCCATATCTGCTTTTACGAATTGCAACATCTGAATTGCACCGCTGGATATTCCCTTAGTAGGCATTGGTGTTACTTGATTAACATCTTCAACATATATGCGAGTATCATTATCAACATACTCATCCTCAAGGTCAAAGTTATCTTTGTTAATAATTCCGACAAGGAGTGGAGTTGTAACATCGCGATAGACCAAATCTGTCATTGAATTGACAAACGCATTCTCCACGTCTTGTTCACCCATTAGAATATTTGGCAAAGAATTTCCCCAAAAGAATTTGGAATTTGCAAAAGGTTCAAAAATTGTTGTGGCAAACGGGTACTTCTTTTTCTTTTTTCCCCACAAGAGTGGGGTGTCTAGGATAAGCACGCCATTGATAACGATACGATATATATCCTTGTCCTTGCCATACTTACGGAAATACTTAATGACTTCGTATTGATTTTCTTTGGTTCTTGTGTCCCATTCTGCTTTAAAAAATGTTTGTATCTCTTCTTGCCCGACGAGTGTTTTGCCTGATTTTATTTTATCAAAATTCTTAAAATTGCCATACTCATATTCCAATCTATCCTTGTCAATGTACTCAACCCAAGCAATTGCTGGCTGGTCTTGAACATTACGGATATATGGGTCTCGTATAAGGAAATTCTGTAATGGTATGTCTATCTCAATACATTCGTCTTCAATCACTTCTTCCTTTTCCTCAAATTTTACTTCTCCAGTAGTAGGGTCGTAATCAGTGACAATACGTACTTTGTCCTTAATCTTCAAGTAGCCATCGTACTTGGCGACTGTTCCGTTAATCGTACAATTCCACGAGTCCATAAACATCTCAAGCTGTGGGTTCTTGTCGCCTGTCACAAAACTTGCTTCAACTAGTGTATTCATTATCTCACCTCGTTTAATTGACTGTTGGTTTTTTTCATCAAAAGCAGAGATTGAAACATCAGGCGGATTTTTTGCAAGTCCTGCGATAAGAGCTTTGACTTTGTTTCTAGTAGTTTTGGAAAAAAAGTTAGCTTGCCAATCTGCTTTGCCTTGTTCTTCACGAGTTGGCACGTATGAATTGGCACGCTTCTGATTATCATCTAAGAATTGCTTGAGCGTTCGGTCATTGAATTCGGTATAGCTTTTATTCATCACATCATCAAGCATATACTTAATCTCTGAGTACACATAAGAGACCTTCTCACGTTCTTTGAGGGTTTGTTCTTTTATTTTTTTTGTGACTTCTTCTTCCATAGTATTAAGCCATTCTCATTGAATTATATTTTTTTGTTTTCTTTTTTTGTGG
>Ga0100403_1002887_pt1 | contig 13203 bp, 9 predicted proteins | sample CryGeymet201501t_FD_83663 | JGI IMG/M metagenome (GOLD analysis project Ga0100403, IMG submission 83663) | Groundwater microbial communities from Crystal Geyser aquifers in Utah, USA - Crystal Geyser metaG 2015-01t | ecosystem: Environmental > Aquatic > Deep subsurface > Groundwater | place: USA...
ACGAACGTGGATGATGAGCGGCCAGTCGTTGTAGTCGTCCGCCTCGAGCACCGCGCGCACGACCATCCGGAAGTCGCCGAGCGTCGACGTGTCCGGCACGCTCACTTGGAGAATGGCGCCGTTGCCGTTGTGCGCCGTCTGCCGCGAGAGCTGCACTTGGATGTCGTTCTTCAGCGGGCCGAAATCCGACGGATCGCTCTGGTTCGACTTCGGAACGCCCGCGTAGAGGAGGACGTCGTGCGGGAGCGGCGCGAGGCTGAAGACATTGACGACGGCGTTCGCGCTCTGACCGCGCTTGACGGACAAATATCCGTAGCTCTGATGCTGGTTGATGAACTGCTTCGTGGTGCGAACCGCCGCGGCGAAGTAGACGCGCCCTTGCGGAACCGGCTGGCACGGCTGATCGCCCTTCATCGCCGCCGTGTTGCTCCAGATGCGCTGCACCTTGTAGTTACCCTCGGTCCACGGAGCGAGCTCGAAACACGCGTCGCCGTTCTCGATCGCGCTTCCCGGCGCGTAGTAGCTCGGGAGCCACGAATCGTCCGTCTCGAGCCGGAACGCGCCGCTGCCGAACGGATACGGATCCGAAGCGGCCTCCGCGAACTCGTGGCTCGCGCCGACCGTCGTCTGATCGAACGTCCTCTGCGCGTCGCCCGTGTCGCAAACCGGCATGATCGCGTACGCGACCTCGACCGGCGTACCCATCGCGGGACCGGCTTCGAGCGGACCGCCGTCGAGCGCTCCGGCCTCGGGAACGCCCGCGTCTGCGTCCGGAACGAGCACGGTGGTGCTCGAGTGGTACGCGAGGAACTGCTGGCAGCTCGTGTCGCCGCCTTGCTGGATCGTCACGTTCTTCGGGAAGTAGAACGCGTAGAGCACGTCCTGCACGGGGCGCGGGATGATCCCGAGCGTGATCCCGTCTTGAAGCTGCTTCTGAACGTTTTCGTCTGTCAGCGTGACGCGCGCGCTGCCCGTCCATGTCGGCGGCAGCTCGGCGTGACCGCCGCTCGCGCCGACGCCGACCCCGAAGCCCGTCATCGTCGTCTTCCACCAATCCGTGCCGAGGATCGTGTCGTCGAACGCGCGGTACGAATCGCGCTTCGGGTCGCCTACGTAGGTGATGGTGACGACCTTCGGGTTCTTCAGGATCGGGCCGTTGTGCGCGTTCGTCATGAGCGGGATCGGTTGATGGTCCGCCGGGTAGACGTTCGGATCTTGCTCGATGCCGCCGTCGTTCGCGTCGACCTGCACGACGTCCGCGACGACGTCGCTCCCCGCGTCGGCAGGCGCCGCCGGGCTGCTGTCGCTGCTGCACCCGGCCGCGATCGCCGCGATCGCTCCCACGCTCCCCGCACACACCGCGCCCCAAAAGCTACGCATCGAACGCTCCTCTGCCCCGGCCCCGCCAGGCATTTACGTTGAACCGGCGGGGTTCGCAAACACGGAGTTGTGCGCAGCAGTTGCCGCGGCGCGGCTGTACGAAAAGCGATCAGTCCTTCGAGTCGCCGCGCGCGAAGATGCTCGCGACGTAATTGAGGACGTCCGTCGCCGAGACCTCGTTGTACCCGAAGTTCTTGATGAGGCGCGCCTTGATGATGTCGATCTTCTCCTGCGTGTCCTTGTCGACGACGGCGGAGACGAGCGTCTTCAGCTTGATGCTGTCCTTCTGATCTTCGAAGAGCTTGAGCTCCAATGCGCGGCGCAATCGCTCATTGGTGTTCCACTCGAACTTCTTCCCTTCGACCGCGAGCGCGCCGATGAAATTCATGATCTCGCGCCGGAAGTCGTCCTTGCGGTTCTCGGCGATGTCGATCTTCTCTTCGATCGATCGCATCAAGCGCTCGTCGGGCTCCTCGTCTTGGCCGGTGTAGCGGTTCTTCACGCGCTCCTTCAGCGTGAAGGCCTTGATGTTGTCGATGTAGTTTCCACACAATTTCGCGATCGCGTCTTCGTCGGCGCTGATCGCGCGCTGCACCTCGTTCTTCACGATCTCTTCGTACTCGCGCTTCACGACGCCGATCACCTCGGTCATTCGTTTGCGCTGCTCGTCGCTCGAGATGAGCGAGTGGTGCCGCAAGCCCTTCTCTAGCTCATTGAGCACCATGAACGGGTTGATCGTCCCTTCGCCCGATTCGTTGACGAGCGCGTTCGAGATCTTGTCTTGAATGTAGCGCGGCGAGATCCCTTCCATGCCCTCGCGCTTCGACTCTTTGCGCAGCTCTTTGACGGTGTCCTGCGTGTAGCCAGGGAGCGCCTTGCCGTCGTAGAGCTTGAGCTTCTGAAGCAGCGACAAGTTGTGCTTCTTCGGATCCTCCAGCCTCGTCAAGACAGCCCACATCGCCGCGACCTCCAGCGTGTGCGGCGCGACGTGCTTGCTCTTCAAGCGCTGCGAGTTGAAGTCCTTCTCGTAGATCCGAATCTCTTCGGTGAGCTTCGTGATGTACGGGATGTCGATCTTGATCGTGCGGTCGCGCAAGGCTTCCATGAACTCGTTGTTCAGGAGCTTCTTGTACTCGGCCTCGTTCGTGTGGCCGATGATGACCTCGTCGATGTCGGTCTGCGCGAACTTCTTCGGCTTGATCTTGTGCTCCTGCGACGCGCCGAGCAGATCGTACAAGAACGCGACGTCGAGCTTGAGCACCTCGATGAACTCGACGATGCCGCGGTTCGCGATGTTGAACTCGCCGTCGAAGTTGAACGCGCGCGGATCCGAGTCCGAGCCGTACTCGGCGATCTTGCGGTAGTTGATGTCGCCGGTGAGCTCCGTCGAGTCCTGGTTCTTCTCGTCCTTCGGTTGGAACGTGCCGATGCCGACGCGATCTTTCTCGCTCAAGACCATGCGGCGAACGCGAATGTGGTTCGCGACCATCTTCGACCAGTCGCCTTCGTACTTCAGCATCAGGTGCTTGAAGATGAAGCGGCTCGCCGGATCGAGATCGCCTTCGACGCGCACCTTGAACTTGTCGTTCGAGAGGCCAAGCTCTTCGATCGCTTTGCTCCGCCACTCGCCCGGGATCAAACGAAGCGGCTCTTCGTTCATCGGGCTCGGGAAGCGATCGGTCTCGGTCCCGGCCAAGCCGGTGCCGCCGAGGTTCACCCAGTCGAACGTGTAGAGCGCGCCGTCCGCCGTGCGCGAGTAGTGCTCCGCGCCTTGCTTCAAGAGGCGCGCGATCGTGCTCTTGCTCGAACCGACCGGCCCGTGCAGCAAGATGACGCGCTTCTCGGGGCCGTAGCCTTCGGCCGCCGCTTTCAAGACGTGCACGAGGCGCATCAGCGGGATGTCGAGGCCGTAGATCGCGTTCGCGCCCGCGTTCTGCTCGTCTTTGAAGAAGTTGTAACGGACGAGGCGCTTCTTGTTGTCGATGTACTCCTTGGTCCCGTAGCTGATGATCATGTCGTAGAGCCGCTGGTACGCATTGCGCGTGACCTGCGGGCGCTCGCGAACGATCTGCAGGTAGTCCTCGAACGAGCCCTCCCAATGGAGCTCGCGATAGAGCTTCAAATCCTGCATCGCCGCGATGCGCTCGATCATCCCCCGCTGCTTGTCGGCCATCGGTGTCTCCTCGTAACGAGTACGGCTGACGTTTTGTCGCGGCGGGGACGGGAGAGAGCGTCCGATTGCTCGGATGTCCACGCCTCGACGAACCATAACACCGCGGCGCCGGGTACGTTCCCGCGAAAGGATGTCGAATGACGCGTCGCGCGCCACGGCGGCGTGTCCCGCGCTTGCTCGACGGACGGGACACGCTGCCCGCGGCGCGGGCGGCGGCCGCGAGTCGACCGCGCGCGATCGCATCTCAGCCGCGCGCAAGTCGTGGCAAATACCGCTGGACCGAGCGTAAATTGCAGGGAGGATCGATGTAGGTAGGTGGTGCGGCGAAACGGATCGCCGCTTGCACTGACCTCGTGCGAGGGAAAACCCATGAAGGCCTTGCTCCTCTGCTCGCTCGTCACGCTCGCACCGCTCGCGTTGGGCTGCGGAACGATCGAGTACGATCGCGATCCGGCGTACCCGCAGCAAGTCGGCTACACGCCGCCGGATCAGCAGCAGGTCGCGCCGCCGCCTGCGCCGCCGGAGCAGGTCGCGCAGCAGCCGCAGGGCAACGACGTCGCGGCGCCCGCGCCGCAAGGTGACGTCGCGATCGGCGCGCCGTCGGGCGACGAATACGCGGACACCGATCCGTCGGCGCTCACGGATTTTCGATCGACGCTCGATCCGTACGGCTCGTGGGTCGATGACGGAACGTACGGCACCGTTTGGGTGCCGTCGTCGAGCGTCGTCGGCGCTGACTTCGCGCCGTACGTCAGCGCGGGCCATTGGACGTACGACAACGATTACGTCTGGGTGAGCGACTACTCGTGGGGCTGGGCGCCGTTCCACTACGGGCGCTGGGTGTACATCGGCGGGCGCGGTTGGGCGTGGATTCCGGGGCGCGTCTACGCGGGCGCGTGGGTCTCGTGGCGCGTCGGCTACGGCGATTGGGGCTACGTCGGTTGGGGGCCGATGGCGCCGACTTGGTATTGGCACAACGGGTACGCGTACGGGATCGCGGTGACGCCGTACGTTCCGTATGCGTTCTGCGCGCACGGCGATCTCTTTCATCCGTACGTCGGCGGGCACATCGTGACGGGGACGCAGGTCGGCGTCGTCGCGGGGCATACGCGGCCGTACGTTCCGGCGAGCCCGACGGTGGGTGCGGGCGGTCACGTCCCGGCGCGTCCTTCGGTCGGCGGCCCCGCGCCGTCGAGCCTCGGCATCACGAACCATCCGGCGCCGCCCTCGGGCGATCGCGGGCTCGCGCAGGCGCGCGCGTACGCGCATCCGAACACCGCGCAGCCGCTCGGCGCGCGTCCTCCGGCGCAAGCGATGGCGCACAACGGCGCGCCGAACGTTGGGAACACCGCGCCTCGCGCGGGCGCGCCGCAAGGCACCGCGCGCGGGACCGGGCCGGTGCAAGGCGGCTCGCCGTACTCGCACACGCCGCCAACGACCGGCTACAGGCCGTCGACGCCGGGTTACCGTCCGCCCGTGACCTCGACGCCTCATCCGGCGCCGACGTACCGTCCGCCGACGACTCCGCACTACGCGCCGTCGACTCCGCACTACGCGCCGCCGACTCCGCACTACGCGCCGTCGACTCCGCACTACGCGCCGCCGACTCCGCACTACGCGCCGTCGACTCCGCACTACGCGCCGTCGACTCCGCACTACGCGCCGTCGACTCCGCACTACGCGCCGTCCACTCCGCACTACTCGCCGCCGAGCGGCACGTCCCATGCACCCAGCGGCGGCAGCAGCTATCGTCCGTCCACGGGCGGCGGCTACCACCCGAGCGGTGGTGGCGGCTACCGCGGTGGCGGCGGTCGCGGCGGGCGCCGCTGAGGCGCCTCGGGTTTCACGTAGGGAGCTCGTCTTAGGAGGAAACGATGTCGCTCTCCACTGGTCTTCGTTATCTGGTGATGGGCGCGCTCACGTCGGCGTTGGCGCTCGCGTGCGTCGTCGAGCACGACCACTACACGTCCGCGAGCGGCGGCGGCAGCGGCGGGAGCGCAGGCACCGGCAACGGCAGCGGGCCGACCGGCACGTGCTCGACGACGCCGAGCGCGCAGCCGCTCCTCGCCGACGTCGACACCGGGCAGACGATGAAGGCGCAGCCCGGCGAGGGCGTCGGCTTCTTCACCGAGTATTCGGCGGGCGGTCACTGGCACGTCTGGTGGACGTGCGACACGAACCAAACGGGCGGAAGCTGCCCGATGAAGATCGACGTCAGCGTCGCGAGCGGAACGATCTCGAACGTCACGCCGGACACCGCCGCTGACACTTCGGCAATCTCGATGTCGTCGCAGAAGATCGAAGCGGTGACGACGACGACGACGGGCGTGGACGGCATGCGCTTCGACACCGCGCCGGGCGCGATCATCACGCTCGGCGCGTCGGTGAACGGCTGCTACGACGGATCGTTCTTGTTCTTCGTGCAGAGCGGGAAGGTGAACGGCGGCTATCAGGGCGTCCTCACGAACCCGATTCAGCTCGAGGGATCGTCGCCCTAGATTTTCCGGCATGCGCGTCGTCATCGGGCTCGGCGCGAATATGGACGATCGCATCGCGACGATGCGCGACGCGGTGGCGCGCATCGATGCGATCGCGCCGGTGCGCGCGGCGTCGCGCGTGTACGCGACCGCGCCGGTCGGCGGGCCGCCGCAGGGCGAATATCTGAACGCGGCGGTGCTCGTCGAGTGGAGCGGCGACGCGGAGGCGCTCCTCGAGGCGCTCTTGCGGATCGAAGCGGACCTCGGGCGCGTGCGGCACGAGCGCTGGGGGCCGCGCGTGATCGATCTCGACGTCCTCTGGATCGACGGCGTCGTCGTGGACACGCCGCGCCTCACCGTGCCGCATCCGCGTCTGCGCGACCGCGCGTTCGCGGTGCGGCCGCTCCTGGACGTGGCGCCGGGTGCGATCGATCCGCGCACGGGCGCCGTCATCGTTGCGCCATCAGGCGACGTTCGCGCAACCGCGCTTGCCTTGCGCGCGTAAGAGCCTAGGAAAAGGCGATGCCCGCGACGCTCATCACGATCCACTTCAGCCACTTTTGCGAGAAGGCGCGCTGGGCGCTCGACCGCGCCGGCGTGCGCTACGACGAGCGCGCGTACCTCCCCGGCCTTCACCAGCTCGGGACGCGGTCGCGCGGCGGTCGGTCGGTGCCGCTCCTCGTGACGCCGCACGGCGTCTTGAAGCAATCGACGGACATCGTGAAGCACGCCGACATGCGCGCGCCGCGCGAGAAGAAGCTCTATCCGGACAACGACGCCCTGCGCGCGGAAGTGGAGGCGTTCATCGCGGATCTCGACAAGCACCTCGGACCGGCGTCGCGGCTCGTCGCCTACCACCACATGCTCGAGCGGCCTGCGGCGCTCGCGCGCCTCGCGGGGCGCGCGATGACGCCGGTCGAGCGGTGGACCTTCCGCGCGGCGCTTCCCATGCTGAACAAACCGATGCGCCGATTCATGCGGATCGACGAGGCGAGCGCGGCGCGCTCGGTCGACACCGTGAAGCGGACGTTCGACGACGTGTCCGCGCGGCTTCGTGACGGGCGCAAATATCTGTTCGGCGATCGCTTCGGCGCGGCGGACATCGCGTTCGCGTCGCTCGCGTCGCCGTCGTTGCTCCCGCCGGGGCATCCGCACTTCGCGTCCGACATGCGCGACGTGCCGGCGGAGCTCGTGCCGATGATCGAGGAGCTTCGGGCGAGCGACGCGGGGAAGTTCGTCGCGCGGATGTACGCGGAGGAGCGCGGCTGAGCAGGTGCACTCAACCGCGATCGCCCCTCGCGGTCACGTCCGACGCGGTGGCTACGCCCGGAGATGCCGACTTTCGCGCCAGCGCTGGCGCGGGATTCGGCGCGGCTCGCGCGACGCGCTGTCACGAAAGTAGCGCATCGCTTCGCCACCGCATCGGTCAGAAGCTTCCGTGGCGCCCCGCGCCGCCAGCGAACCGCGCGGCGCCCGCTTGCGCGTGGGCGAGCGAATAGAGGCCGCGGCGGAGCTCGTTCTGCATCGCTTCGGCGAACGCGAGGTCCGCTTGCTCGTACGTGGACAAGCGATCGTTTCGCATGCACGTCCCGGGAAACGCCGCGATTTGCGCGGCGAGCTCCTCGGCCGCGCGGCGCGCGTCGCCCTTCGGAACGACGCGGTTCGCGAGACCGATGGCCAGCGCTTCGTCGGCCGCGACCGCGCGCCCCGTGAGGATCAAATCGAGCGCGCGCCCCAGGCCGACGACGCGCGGCAAGCGCACCGTCCCGCCGTCGATCAGCGGCACGCCCCAACGCCTGCAAAATACACCCATCACCGCGTCCGCTTCGACGACGCGCAAGTCGCACCACAGCGCGAGCTCCAATCCGCCCGCGACCGCGTGCCCCGCGATCGCGGCGACGACCGGCTTCGACAAGAGCATCCGCGTCGGCCCCATCGGCGCGTCGCCGTCGGGCGCGATGCGGTTCGGCGTGCCCGCGGCGATCGCTTTCAAATCCGCGCCCGCGCAGAACGTGCCGTTGTCGCCGAAGAGGACGCCGACCTTCGCGTCCGCGTCCGCGTCGAACGCGCGAAACGCGTCCGCGAGCGCCTGCGCCGCCTCGCGATCGACGGCGTTGCGCACGTCGGGCCGCGACAGAACGACCGTCGTCACCGGCCCGTTCTTCTCGACGCGCACCATCACAAGCCGAACGCGCGAAGCTTCTTGTGCAGGCCCTCGCGCGTGATGCCGAGAGACTTCGCGGCGGCGGTCTTGTTGTTGCCGTGCTCGCGCAGGGACTCGATGAGGAGCCAGCGCTCGAGCTGATCCATCATCTCCTTCAGCGTCCCCTTCGTCGGCTTCACGCGATCGACGACGCCCTCGATCTGGCGGATGCGCGGCGACAGCAATTCCGGCGTGACGAAGCCGCCCGGCTCGATCTGGATCATCAGGCGCTGCACTTCGTTCTGAAGCTCGCGCACGTTGTCCGGGAAATCGTACGCCTGGAGGAGCTCCATCGCTTGCTGCGAGAAGCCGGCTGCGGGCTTTCCGAGCTCGGTCGAATAGCGCGCGAGGAAATACTGCGCGAGGAGCGGGATGTCCTCGCGACGCTCGCGGAGCGGCGGTACGCGCAGAGGGAACACCTTCAAGCGGTAATAGAGATCTTCGCGGAAGCGCCCCTCGGCGACTTCCTTCTCCATGTTGCGGTTCGTCGCGGCGACGATCCGTACGTTGACGCGCTTCTCTTGCGTCGCGCCGATCGGGCGAATCTCGCCTTCCTGCAGAGCGCGGAGCAATTTGCTCTGCAAGGACAGCGGCATCTCGGTCACTTCGTCCAAGAACAACGTGCCGCCGTCGGCGATCTCGAAGAGCCCCTTCTTCTCTTCGTGCGCGCCGGTAAACGATCCCTTTTTGTGCCCGAAGAGCTCGCTCTCGAGCAGGTTCTCCGGCATCGCCGCGCAGTTCTGCGAGACGAACAATTTGTCGCGCCGGCGCGATCGGTAATGCACGGCCGCCGCGATCAATTCTTTGCCGACGCCGGTCTCGCCTTCGATCAAAACCGTGACGCGCGTGTCGACGACTTTGCCGAGCTGCTCGTTGAGCGTCCGCATCGCGCCGCTCTGCCCGATGATCTCTTGCTGCGCGCCGACGCGGCCGCCCGTCCGGCGCGACTCTTCGCGCCCTTTCAAGAACTGGTTCTCTTTGCGCAGTCGCTCTTCCGCCGCGCGGAGTCGCTTCACGAGGCGCGCGTTCGCGACCGCGAGCGACGCGTTGTGCGCGAGCACCGCCATCACCTCGAGATCCATCGCGGTGAAGACGCCGGTGCTCTCGCGGTTGTCCATCTGGAGGACGCCGAGGATCTCGTCGCCCCTCCACAGCGGCACGCCGATGACGCTGCGGATCTGCGCGCCCATCAGCGACTCGGTCTGCCCGACCTCGCGCGGCGCGTCCGCCGCGGCGACCGCCGCGCGCTCGGAAATCACTTTTCGGAACACGCTGCGCGTCACGGGGATCGGCCCGCTCGCCGGCCCCTCTTGCCCGCGCACGCGCGTCACGACCGGCACGTATCCGGCCGCGCCGGTCGGTCGCGTCGTCTCGTCGTCGTCGTCGCGGAGGATGATCGTGACGTGCGTCGCGCCATGCACGAGATCGAACGCCGCGTCGGAGATCGCGACGAGCACCTCGGACAAATCGCCCGCCGCGCCGATCTTCTTCTGCGCTTCGTAGAGCCGCCGCAAACGCGAGGCGTCGCGCTCGACGTTCGACTCGGTGTGCCCGAGCTCCGCGATCTTCCGCATCGCGACGACCCGCGCGTCGTCCGGTTCGTCGACGATCGCGACACCGATCGTGACGAGCGCCTCGCCCGAGCCGAGCTCGATTGCGTCGCCCGGCTCGAGCGCCATCTCGCGGTTGTTCGAGTCGTCGAGCGCCACGCGCTCGCCGCCGCGCACGACCGCGGTGCCGTTCGTCGACCGCTGATCGCGAAGCACGTAGCGATCGCCGCTGTAGAGGATCCGCGCGTGGTCGCTCGAGACGATGTCGTCGGCGAGAACGAGGTCGTTGTCCGCCGCGCGCCCGATGCGCACGACGTCCGACGCGACCTCGAGCTCCTTGCCCGCGGCGCTCCCTCGTTTGACCGATAGACGAATCATCTTCGTTACTGCGGCGCCTCGCTCACTGAACGGCGCGCGAACGAAGGCTGAGCGCGACCGTCGACATACTGCCGTTCGCCGCGTTTTTGTTGCCGCCTTCTTCGTCGGCCTTCACGACCTTCTCCATCTCGTCGGCCGCCGCGTCGTCGCCTTGCGGCGCCATGCGGTAGATCGCTTGGACGATCGCGAGGCGCGCGCCTTCGTCGGTCACCTTGCGAATGCGCTTCACGAGCTCACCGCGGATGCCGGCGTCGCTCTTTCCGTAGACCGCCGCCATCCACGCCGCCTTCACCGCGCCCATGTTCGCGGTGCCGGTGTTCGACTGGATCGGCTCGTCCAAGAGCTTCACGTAACAGCCCGCGTCTTCCTTGCACTTGTCGACGACGGCCTTCGCGAGCTTGTACATGTTCTTCTCGCGATCGGTCCCTTCCTTGTTCACCGCGTCGCCGACCGACGCCACTTGCGACGGGCCCATCAGCTTGATCGCCGACTCGAGCGCCGGGAGCTGCAGCGCGTCCGCCGTGTCCTTGTCGCCCTTTGCGCCGGCGATCTCCTTCACGAGCCAGTCGGTGAGCGACACGTCGTAGAAGTTGCCCGCCACGCGCGCGAGCTTGCCGCGCGCGTTGACGCCGCCGAGAAGCGCGGCCGTCGCGCTCGCGGCGGTCTTGCCGTACGCGTTACGGAACCCGTCGAGGACGCGCGGGTCCGCCGGGAAGCGGTACATGTTGGTCGCGATCGCCGTGCGGATGCCGTCGTCGGTCGCCGCGTTCAGCGCGTTCAAGCAAGCGTCGCGGCCAGGGGGGCGCGAGATCCACGCGAGCGTGTCGCAGATGACTGCGGGCGCCGCTTTGTCCGGCACCGCGTCGGCGAGCTTCTTCAGATCCGCGTCGCTCCCGTTGAGCGCCGCGATCACGACCGGCTCCGACTCCTTCGGCATGCGCATGAGCGCCGCGTTCACCGCCGCGCGAAGCCCCGCCTTCTCCGGCTGGAGCAGCGCGACGACGAGCGGCTTCACCGCCGCCGTGTGCTTCAAGTGCCCGATGAGCTGAATCGAGATGAGCTGCCAGATCTGCTGATCTTGCGCCTCCGCCGGCTTCTTCGGATAGATAGGCGCGCCGAGCTTTTCGAGCGCTTTGGGCGCGTACGACGGATCTTTCACCGCCATGATCGCGTCTTGAAGATCGCGCGCGAGGAACGCCGCGGTCTGCGCCGAGGCGCGCCACTTGCCGAAGACGTTCCACAGCCCGTCGACGACGGCCTGATCGACCTTCTTCCCTTCGAGCGCGTTCGCCTTGACGCTGATGATGACGGCTTTGACGTCCTCTTCGTTCTTCCCCGGCTCGTACTCGTTGAGCGCCTTCGCGAGCGCGGGCGACGTGCGCGGATCGCGCGTGTCGGCGAGGATCTTGATGAGCTCCTTGCGCGTCTTGTCGTCGAGATTTCCCGCCGTGTACGTCTTCGTCAGCGGATCGGCGATCTGATCGAGGAGCTTCTTGACGTTCGGATCCTCGCGGTTCTTGTTCGCCTTCGTCATCGCGTCTTCGAAAAACTGCGTGAGGCGCTTGATCGCTCCGGCTTTCTGCGCGGGATCGTCGAGCCTCTTCACCCACGTCTGCGGATCGTTTTCGTCCGCGCACGCGGCCAACGGGAGCGCCGTCGCGCCGATGAGCGCGGGGGCGGCGACGCGCGGCCCGAGGGTGAGGACGAGATGACCGATGAGGCGAAGCGTGGATCCCAGCTTGCGCGCAGTCTTCATGATGTGCCTTCCTCCGACGGCGCGGAGCGGCTCGCCACGTGCCGGTGCCGCGTGGGCGACCGGCCGAAGGGAGAACCCCCGCCGCGCGCGCGACGGTAGCCGCTGCGCGCGTGCGGTGTCAATCGCGGTTCACACCGGCCACGCGGGCGAAAACTCGACGGTTCAGTCCACACGCGACCGTTTCGCGCGACGGCGACAGGCCATATTCTGCCCCGACCGTCCGTATCACGTGGGGGAGGCTGATGGCGGGTCGAGTCGTCCTGTACGTCGTGTTCGCGTTCTTCGGCGTGATCGCCTTTTTGGTCACGACGAGCGATGCGTCGAGCCGGACGAACGAGTGCACCGCGCAGGCGGCGATCGTCGTCGCGGGCTTCGACGATTTGCGCGCGCGCCTCGACGCGGTGCCGCCGAAGCCGGAGGACGATCCGGTGAAGGGCACGGCGGCGCTCCTCGAGGTCGCGGCGGCGTACGACCGGATGATGGGCGAGCTTCAGCGCGCGAAGATCACGAGCGCCGACGTGAAGGCCGCGCGCGGCGATCTCGCGCACGCGATCGATCAGCTCCACGGATGGCTCGTCGCGTACGCGCAGGCGGTGCAGAAGGGCGAGCTCCAGAACATCAAGAGCTTCCGCGGCAGCATCGAGGCGGCGCGCAAGGACGCCGACGAGAAGCTCGCGCGTCTCCGGCAGGTGTGCACGCCATGAAGCTCGAGTGGATCCCGACGTCGGCGCTGCCGGTCGATTTGCTCGCGCAGGCACTGCGGCACGGCGGCGCGGAGACGCGCTCGGACAAATCGGCGCGCAAGCTCGCGCTGCCGTCGTGGGCGCGCGGCGTGTTCGTGTTCGCGGGTGCGTGGGCGGCGTGCGCGGCGGCGTTTTCGGTCGAGCCGCTCGCGTTCTCGTCGGCGGCGCGATGGGCGCCGCTCGCGATCGGCGCGGGGCTCGTGGGGCTCGCGATCGCACGGCGCCGCGCGTCGGGGATTCGGCCAGAGCGCGGGCAGGGGATGGTCATCGGGCCGACGTCGCTCGTCCTCGTCGATGCGCACGACGTCGCGGTCGTGCCGGCGGAGCGGCTCGCGGTGAGCGTCGATCAGATCGAGCTCGACGGCGTCGTGATCGACAACGCGTTCCACGATCCGGAGTGGCGAAAGCGGCTCGACGCGGCGGTCGTTGCGGCGCGGAGCGGCGAGGAGGCGCGCGCGAAGGATCGCTGGCGCGCGGCCGCGGCGAGCGCGGGGAGCGCGGCGCGCCCGAGCTTCTTCGCGCGCAACGCGACGGCGATCGCGG
>Ga0100403_1002895_pt1 | contig 13167 bp, 10 predicted proteins | sample CryGeymet201501t_FD_83663 | JGI IMG/M metagenome (GOLD analysis project Ga0100403, IMG submission 83663) | Groundwater microbial communities from Crystal Geyser aquifers in Utah, USA - Crystal Geyser metaG 2015-01t | ecosystem: Environmental > Aquatic > Deep subsurface > Groundwater | place...
AGCGCGATGCGCCCGCGCTCGAGGATGATGTTCGGATCGCCCTGCTCGGCCTTCGCGAGCTCGGCGCGCGCGGCGTCGTACTCGTGGCCGAGGATGAGGTCCTGCGCGCGAACGGCGTACGCCGTCGAGTCCTGCGCGCGAAGGACGCGCGCGTCCATCGTGCATACTGCAAGCATCGCGAAGAGCGCGAAGACGAGCTTCTTCATCGCGAGCTTCTTCATCGCGAGCTTCTTCATCGCAAGAGCCCCTCCGCGTAGCGGCGAACCGCGTCGCGCAATCGCCCGCCCGACGGCTGCCCGAGCCCTTTGATGACGCGCTTTCGGAACTCTTCGGGGCCCTTGTGCTGATCCGCCTTCGGGATGTCGGTGTGGCTCTTGTCCGGCTGATCGCCGTCGTCGCCGCTCCGGTTGTCCTCGCCTTCGCCGTCGCCGCCGAGCGCTTGCTTCGCCATCTCGAGCTTTCGCTGCGCCTCGGCCTGCCGCTCGCGCGCGCGCTCCGCGTCGCCTTGCTTGAGCGCGCGCGCCGCCTCGCGCGCCGCGCGCTCCGCGTCGTCGAGCGCTTCGAGCGCCGGCTGCGGCAGCCCCGCTTTGCCGCGCCCCTTCTCTTGGAGCTTCTGCGCGCGATCGGCGAGCTTGTCCTCGTCGTCGCCCTGCTGTTGCAGCTGACCCTTCGCGCGCTCGGCGGCGCGGCGTCGCATCGCTTCGAGCTGCTGCTCCGCCCAGCGCACCTCCGCTTCGAGCTTCTTGCGCGCGTCTTCGAGCTTTCGCTCCGCGTCGCTGTCGCCGCCGCGCAGCCAGCGCTCGCGCGCGGCGATTCGCTTCGCCTCTTCGAGCGCCTGCAGCGCGCTTCGCCCGCTCGAGACCGCGTCCGAAGCGTTACCGTCTTCGAGCGACTTCGCCATTTGCTCCGCGTGCTCCTTCGCCGCCGCGCCCTTGCTCGTCCACGAGTCGCTCCCGCCGCCCACGGTCGGAAGCGGCTTCGTCGCGTCGCGGATCGCGTCGGCGTGCTTCTTCGCTTCGTCCATCAGCGCTTTGCGATCTTCCTCGCGCTCGGCGCCGTTGAGCGCCTGATCGACCTTCTCCATCTCGCCCGCGTGATCCTGCGCGAGGCGCTCGAGCTCGCGCGCCGCTTCGTTGAACGCTTGCTGCGCTTCGTCCGGCTCGCCCGGCTCGTCGCCCGCCGTGCCGCGCGCCCCGCCGCTCTCGCCGCCGCCGCGCCCCGCGCGCCCCTTGCCGCCCCCGAACGACGGATCGGGCTGGCGAAGGCGCGCCGCGAGATCGCGCGCCGCGAGCTCCGCGTGCAGCCAGTCGCTACCGCCGCTCGCGCGCGCGACGCGCATCAAATCGCCTTCGACGATCCCGCCGAGATCGCGCCCGAGCGATCCGAAGCGCTTCATCGCCGCGCCGCCGCCGCGCAGCACGTGCGTGCTCGCCTGCATGCGCACGACGCCGCGATCTTGATCCGCCGCGTCGGGCCGCGCGCGCTGCGTCGCGCCGAGCGCGAGATCGTCGGCGACGTCCGCGAGCTGCTTCGCCGCGTCGCGCGCGTCGTGCATGCCGAGCGCCTGGATCACCGCGTCCGCCACGAGCACGAACCGCTCGCTCGCCGCGACGACGTTCGCGTGCGTCGCCGCCGACGGCTGTTTCGCCTCGCGCTCGACTGCGTCGCGCAGCTTGCGCATCTGCCCGCGCAACATCGCCGCGAGCCGCCCGTTGATGCGCACGCCCGCGTACGTCGCGGTCAGCGTCACCTCGAGCCGCTCGGAGTCGTCCTCCATCCCGCGCCGCTCGTCGATCACGAACGCGCCGCGCGCCTTCGCGTCCGCGGGCACCTCGCGCTGGATGCGCGCCGCGAGCGAATCGACGAGCGCGTCGCGGAGCTTCCTCAGCGCGTCGAGCCGAATCGCCTCCGGCTCGCCGACGTCGGGCGGCACGATGGTGATGGCCTCGCTCGCCCCCCATTTCGGTCCAGTGAGCGGATCGTTGTCCTTCGCTTCGACGCGCACCTCGATCGGCGCGTGGCTCTTCTTCAAGAACGGATCGCGCGCGCGCAGGACGTGTCCGCCGCGGTCGTAGCGCGTCTCGCCGTCGAGGCGCGCGAGCACGCGGCGCTCTTCGCGCGTGCCCGATCGCAGCACGAGGTGCACCTCGCGTAAGCCATGATCGTCGGTGGCCTCGTAGCGGATCGCGATGTCCGACTCCTCGCCGTCCTGCGCCTGCGCGTCGGCGAGGCGCACGGTGCGCGGCGCGCCTTCGAGCACGACGAGCGGCGGCGCGTCGGGGATCGACGTCACCTCCGTCACGTCGCTCTCCGGAACGATGACGTCCCCGAAGCGCGCGACGACGCGCAAGACGACGGTGTCGACGAGCGGCCACCGCGCGACGAGCCGCCCGCTCCCGTCGTCGACGAACGGAACTTCGCTCGCGCCGTCGGTCAACAAGACACGCCGCCCCGCGTGGAGCGGCTGACCGCGAAACGTGAGCAGCGTCCCGCGCGGAAGCGCCATCGCCGTCGCCGGCACGTACGGCCGCTCCTCTTGATGCAAGTACTCGGGCGGGCGCGCGCGCAGCTCGAGATCGTCGAGCCACTGCATCGACACCGGCGCCACGCCTTTTCGCGCGACGAGCACGTCCGCGCCTTCGAGCACGCTCCACGCGCGCGTCACGCCGAGCACGAACGTCGCCGCGCCTACGACGAGCGACGCCGTGCGCGCGATCTTGCCGATCAGCGCCGCGCGCGCGGCGATCCGCTGCGCAGGCAAGGAGGCGAGCGATCGCGCGATGTGAAGCCGCGCGAGCTCCGCCGACGTCCCCGCGTCGCGCGACTCGCCTTCGCGAAGCAGCGTGAGCGCGCGCAGCGCGCGCTCCGCCCGCGCCGGCGCCGCGCGCCCCGCGAGCCGCCGAATCGCGCGCGACGGATCGCGCCACACGCGCCGCTCGTAGAGCGCGATCGCCGCGATCACCGCGCCGACCGCCGCGATGCCGAGCGCCGCGCCGAGGCGCGCGCGCGTCGTCCCTTCGCGCGCGACGAGCATCCCGACGAGCACCGCCGCCGCGATCACCGCGAGCGCGACGTTGCGCCGCGGCGCGCGCACCGCGCCGAGCCAGTCGTCGGCGAGATCGCGCAGCGGCTCGGGCAGGAAGCTCACGCCTGCAACTTAGCAGACGCGCTTCGAACCCCGAACCCGAGCCGTCAGTTGTTCGGCGCGCCCGCGTTGATCCACGCCGTGATGTCCGCCTTCGCTTGAGCGTTCGGCGTGAGCGCGCCTTCGGGCATGTTGCCGGCGCTCGTGCTGAACCAATAGACGGGTGAGTTTACCGGATCGAGGATCACCGACGCGCTCGGGTTCTTCGGATCGACCATCTTGCCGCCGACCGAAGGGTTACTGTTCGTGATGCTCACGTAGCAGTTCGACTGCGTGCCGCAGAGGAAGCCGCCGCGCGCGGTGGCGTGGCACCCCACGTTGCCGCAGTGCCCGGCGGTCGCGCCTTTGGCGATGTACGTATTGTAGATGAACGTCCACGTGAGCTTGTCGACCGCGGCGTCGTCGCCGCCCGAGTCGTCCGCGCTCGCGTCGTCACCGCCGCCCGCGTCGGGCGTGTTGCCGTTGCCGCCGCCGCCGGTCCCGGAGCTCCCAGCGCATCCGATCGCGACGAGCAAACCCATGCATCCTGCAAGGAACGAAGGTCTCATGCGTCCATCCGATGTAGCGGACCGCGCGCTCGCCGCAAGCCGGATCAAGCGCGATCCACCGAGAAAAAGGCCGCAAACGTGATCAGAAATTGATCAGTAGCCTGGCCCCGGAGGCGGCGGCGCCGCGTGCGGCGTCGACGGCGCGGGCTGCGGCGGCACGGGGATCGGGAACGGCAGTTGGCTCGGGAAGCCGCTCGGCCAGGCGGTGGGAAAGCCCGACGGGATCGGCGGGAAGCCGCTCGGCAACGTCGACGGGAGCGGAGGAATGTTCGGCACGCCGCCGTCGCCACCCGGGAGCGTCGACGGAAGACCGGAAGGATGCGGCGCAGGTCCGGTCCCCGGCCCCGTCGGATGCGCCGGCTGCGACGACGGATTGAACGGCGCGAGCGGATCGCTCGACGCGCTCGTCGCCGCCGACGCGCTCGGCTTCGTGCTCGCCGTGACGGTCGCGGTCGGCTTCGTCGGCTCCGGCGCGGGCGGCGTCGACGACGACTGCTGCGTCGCCACGTACGCCGCGACCACGCCCGCTCCGAGCAGAAGCGGCACCGCGATCAGCCACACCATCCCGCTCGATCCTTTGCGACGTCGCGTCTCCTGTTGCGGCGCAGGCGGGACGTACGCCATCGGCATCGGCGCTCCGCCCGCCGCGCCGACCGCGGGCCCGCGCTGCGTGTCGACGCGCGGCTCGTCCGGCACGCTCGTTCCGCTCACGACCGCCGGACGCGCCGCCGTCTCCATGTGCGTCGCGCGCCCTGCGAGCACTTCCTTCGCGGGCGCGCCCTTCAGCGTCCCCGTTCCCGGATCCTGCGCAGCGGGCGCCGCGGGCATCGCGCCCGTCTTCACCGGCACCGCGCCCATCACGCCCGTCGGCGGACGCTTGCCGCTCATCGCGTCGGATAGCGCGAGGCGCATCTCCGCCGCGTTCGCGAAGCGCAGCTCTGGCCGCGCGGCCATCGCGCGATGCACGAGCCCCGCGAGCTCGCGCGGCACCTCCGGCGCAGCCTTCACGAGCGGCGTCACCTCGCCGCGCTCGACCTTCATCGCGATCACGCGCGCGTCGTCGCCGAGCACCGGGCGCGTCCCGCTGAGCATCTCGTAGAGCATCACGCCGACGGCGTAGATGTCGGCGCGCGCGTCGACCTTGTCCGCCGAGCGCGCCTGCTCCGGCGCCATGTACTCGGCCGTCCCCATCACGACGCCCGCGACCGTGAGGTTGCGCTGCACGCCGGGATCGCTCGACCGAAGCTTCGCGATCCCGAAGTCGATGAGCTTCAAGACAGGCTTGCCGCCGAGGAACGTCACGAACACGTTCTCCGGCTTGAGATCGCGATGAATCACGCCGAGCGCGTGCGCGCTCTCGAGCGCTTCCAGAATCTGAAGCGTGTACTCGCACGACGTCGTCACCGGCAGCTTCCGCTGGCGATCGAGCACCTGGGAGAGCGGCTCGCCTTCGAGAAGCTCCATCACGATGTACGCGTGCCCGCCGTCGACGGTGCGATCGACGTCCATCACCTGAACGACGTGCGCCGATCGAATCTGCGCCGAGACGCGCGCCTCTTGGAGGAAGCGCTCGACCAAGCTCGTCCGCCGCGCGAGCTCCGGGTGGAGCACCTTGATCGCGACGCGCGTCCCGAGCACCTCGTGCTTCGCCTCGTAGACCGAGCCCATCCCTCCGTCGCCGAGCAGGCGCACGAGCCGGTACTTTCCGCTGACGAGGTCTCCGATCGCGAACACTTTGGGTTACTTCATAGCGTTGGACGTACGAGCGTGCCGAAATAATGGCCCGGCCGTACGAAATCTGGCGCGGCGCGTCGGTTGAAGTTGCTTGCGCGCGCGACGCAAATCGAGAGATCACGCGCTCCATGCAGCGCTCATCGATCCTCGGCATCGGCCACTACGTCCCGACGAAGGTCGTCACGAACGACGATCTCGCGAAGCTCATGACGACCTCGGACGAATGGATCGTCCAGCGCACTGGAATCAAGGAGCGCCGCTTCATCGAGAGGAGCGGCATCGGCGCGAGCGATCTCGCCGTGCCCGCGTGCGAGATGGCGCTCGAGCACGCGAAGATCGACAAGAAGAAGATCGACGCGATCGTCTTCGCGACGCTCTCGCCCGATCACAACTTCCCCGGCTCGGGCTGCTTCCTCGGCGACAAGCTCGGCTTGCCCGGCGTGCCCGCGCTCGACGTGCGCAACCAGTGTTCGGGCTTCTTGTACGGACTTTCGATCGCGGACGCGTGGGTTCGCGCCGGCGTCTACGAGAACGTGCTGCTCGTCGGCGCGGAGGTGCACTTGACCGGAATCGAGCTCGCCGAGCGCGGTCGCGACATCGCGGTCCTCTTCGGCGACGGCGCGGGTGCAGCGGTCATCGGCAAAGCGACGCGCGAGAACGAAGGCATCAAATCGATCAAGCTCCACGCCGACGGAGCGGGCGCGAAGGAGTTGTGGCTCGAAGCGCCCGCGAGCGCGTACGCGCCGCGCCTCACGCCCGAGATGCTCGTCGAAGGGAAGCACTACCCGGCGATGAACGGCAAACAGGTGTTCCGCTGGGCGATCGAGAAGATGCCCGAGGTCGTGCGCGAAGTGATGACCGAGTCGAAGCTCTCGCTCGAACAGATCGATCTCTTCGTCCCGCACCAGGCGAACCTCAGGATCAACCAGATGGTGTGCGCGAAGCTCGGCATCCCCGAGTCGAAGGCCGTGGCGAACATCGAGAAGTACGGCAACACGACGGCGGCGACGATCCCGCTCGGATTGAGCGAGGCGTGGCGCGAAGGGCGGTGCGATCGCGGATCGAACGTCCTCTTCGCCGCGTTCGGCAGCGGCTTCACGTGGGGCGGCGCGGTCGTCACGCTCTGACTCTTCCGAAGCGATTCGTGCGATGCTCGCCTCCGATCAGGGAGGAACCATGAAGCTCCGCGCGTTGTCGTCCGTCGTCGTCGTGGCCGCCGTTGCCGTCGTGTCGTCTGCGTGCGGGCGATCCTCGCCGTGCCCGAAGAAGTTCTCGGACCTGCCGCCCGCGAAGCAAGGCGCCGCGGATTTGTCCTGCACGTGCAACGCGAGCAACCTCACGGGCAGCGTCTGGGGAAGCGGCACGTACACGACCGACTCGTCGATCTGCGCCGCCGCGATCCACGCCGGCGCGATCCCCGCGACCGGCGGCGTCGCGAAACCGAAGAAAGCTGCAGGATGCAAGCAATACGTCGGCGCCGCCGCGAACGGCGTGACGACCTCGGGCTGGGGATCGTTCGACAGCAGCTTCTTCTTCCCGGGCCACGGCGACGGCGCGTGCACGAAGATCGGTGACGGCGGGATCTGCCCGCCGAAGTTCAAGGACGCCGACGCGCCGGAGATGACGTGCACGTGCGACGCCGCGATGGCGACCGGAACCGTCTGGGGCAACGGCATCTACACGACCGACTCGTCGGTGTGCGCCGCCGCGGTGCACGCGGGCGCGATCCCCGCGACCGGTGGAAAGGTGCACGCGAAGAAGACGCAAGGCTGTCCCGCGTACGCGGGATCGGCCGCGAACGGCGTCACGTCGACGACGTGGGGATCGTTCGAGGCGAGCTTCTACTTCCCGGACAAAGGCGACGGCAAATGCGGCGGCGCGCCGACCGGCGATCCCGAAGCCGCGTGCCCCACCGCGTTCCGCGACATCCCGAACGCCGCGGCCGTCACGACGTTCACCTGCAAGTGCCCCGGCGGAAAGCACGCGGGCTCGGTGTGGGGAACGGGAACGTACACGCGCGACTCGAGCATCTGCGGCGCGGCGGTGCACGTCGGCGCGATCCCGACGACGGGCGGAAAAGTCACGGTCAAGCCATCCGCGGGATGCCCGAAGTACAAAGGCTCGCTCGGCCACGGCGTGATGTCGTCGAACTGGGGAAGCTTCGACGGCAGCTTCTTCTTCGTCGGCAACGGCGATGGAAGCTGCCACTGACGGCGTCTCGCTGTCATCCTGAGGCCGCGAAGCGGCCGAAGGACCCCACCCGACCGCGACCGCGAATGCGAACGCGATCGCATTCCCGCGCTACCGCACAACCTTCGTCAGCGTCGCCGCGACCCGACAAAGCGCATCGCGCACCCCCGCATCCACCGCGCAATACCCAGCGCATCCGCCGCATCGAGACAAGCCACCGTCTCCTGCGTCGACCCCAGCGCATCGCAATACTGGCTACGAGCGTGCTGCTCAACATCGCGGAGGCGAGCGGGTGTGGCGCGGGGACGCGGCGGCAGCCGCGCGCCGCAACTGCCGCGCGAGATCCGCATCGTTGCTCCGCAATCTTCACAATCCTGGGTAACCGAGCGTCCCTCGCGCTGAGGTAAAGATGCGCGAAAAGCCTACGCCGCCTTCCGCAGCCCCGCGCTCTCCGCCAAAATCCCGTTCACCGTCTCGGCATCCACGATCGCCGAGAACACCGGCCGCAGCACCCCCGCGCCCTCGCCGCCGAACGCGACGCTCGTCGCCATCGCGCGCGCCTGCGGTCCGTCGAGCACGAGGAAGACGTCGTGCAACCCCCCCGGATCCTTCGACGCGGCGCCGTCGAGCGGCGCGTCGATCACGTACGCGATCCGCGATCGATCCAAATGCAGCTCCTCGCTGCCGCGGCGAATGAGGACGCGCGCGTTCGTCACGAAGTAGCGCGTCGCGCGCGCGAGGCGGAGCGGCCGCCAGAGCGCCGCGTACCCGACCGCGATCGCCACCGCGAGAAGAAGCAGCAACCCGAGCGCCGCCCCCGCGACGAGCACCGCGAACATCGACGGCGGAAGCGCGTGCGCGCGGAGGATCTTCGCGAACGACGGCACCGATCGCGCGAGCGCGTTTCCGAACGCGATCGCGACGAGCGCGCCGAGGATCGCGGTCGCCGCGCGCCGCGCCGTCCACGGCGACGCGAGCGGGATCGCGCTCCACAGAACGCGCTCGCCTTCGTCCAAGCGCTGCGCGAGCGGACGCTCGCCGTCGCCGAGCGGCGCGCTCGGCGTGACGCCGCGGACGATCGCCCACAAGCGATCCGGCGCCATCACGTCCGACAGCGTGAGGCTCAGCGTCCGCCGCAGCGCGCCCGTCGGCACTGCCCGCTCGAGAACGAGATCGCCCATGCTCGCGTCCTTCTTGCTCCAGCGAATCCGCGCGTAGCTGATCGCGCGAATCTCGATCGATCGCCGCAAGCGCCCGCGACGCCAGATGACGTGCTTGTCCGTCACGATGTACTCGAGCTGCGCGCGCCACCACAAAGGCACGCGCCACGCGGCGACGGCCATGAGCGCGCACACCGCCGCGAACGCGAGCATCGACCCGACGTGCACGCGCAGCGCGAGCGCGAAGACGAGCGCGTACGACAGCGTGACGAACGAAACGATCGCGCTGACGAGCGCCGCGACTTTGTTCACGAGCGGCACGGTGACGGCCTTCGATCGTCCCGACCAAAGGATCGTCTCACCGAAAAGCGAGTCGCGCGCCATACCGTGCTCGAATTAAACGTGCGCCGCGCGCACGCCTCTGTAAAGGCCTGTACCTCCTGAAACGCTCAGCGAGGCAGAGGCTTTGGCGCGAGACGACGTGTGGGGCCGCGTGCGTGCGCACGCCGGACTAGCCCATCGCAGAGGTTCGCGAGCGGAATGCCAGCGATCCCGGCCGCTTCCGGGAACAAGCTCGTGGCGGTGAAGCCGGGGAGCGTGTTCACCTCCAGCAGAATCACGCGCGATGCGTCGCCTGCGTCACCCGGCGATGCGTCGTCACCGACGACGAAATCCGCGCGCGACAAATCGCGGCAGCCGAGCGCGCGATGCGCCGCGGCCGCGATCGCTTGCACGCGCGCGCTGGCGTCGCCCGAAAGCTCGGCCGGACACGTGTGGTGGCTGCGCCCAGGCGCGTACTTCGCCTCGTAGTTGTAGAAGGCATCTTTCGGCGAGACGATCTCGGTCGGCGGGAGCGCGCGCGCGCCGCCGTCGTCTTCGATCACGCCGCACGTCACCTCGCGGCCGCGCGCGAAGTGCTCGACGATCGCGACGTCGTTCTCCCATGTCGCTTCGATCGCGCGCGCGACGTCGGCGTCGCTCGCGGACTCGTCGAGGCGCACGACGCCGATCGCCGATCCGCTCGTGCTCGGTTTCACGACGAGGCGCGCGCCGATCTCGCGACGCGCGCGCGCCGCGCACGCCGCCGCGGTCGCCTCGCCCGGCGCGAACGCGATGCCTTTCGCGACCGGCAGCCCTTCGAGCGCGAAGACGCGCCGCGCGAGGCGCTTGTCCATCGCGAGCGCGCTCGCCAGCACGTTCGAGCCGACGTACGGCAGCCCGAGCACTTCGAGGAGACCTTGCAGCGCGCCGTCCTCGCCGACCGCGCCGTGCGTGATCGGAAAGACGACGTCGAACGCGCCCGTCCGCAGCGTCTCGGCCAAGAACGCGTCGAGCTCGAGCCGCACGACCGCGTGCCCCGCGTCGGCCAGCCCCTTCGCGACGTTCGCCGCCGACGCGCGGCTCACCTCGGCTTCGTTCGTCGGACCGCCTTGAACGACGGCGACCGACAAACGTCGCGGCGTCACGCGGTCTCCTTCGCCGGTCGCGGTTTCGACATGTCGACGAGCTCGATCCCGAGGCGCTGCGCGACGTCGAAGATCTTGTGGTCGCGGTAGAACTCGCCGAAGGCGACGCGGACGATCCCGCCGTTGGCGATCAGCCGGAAGCAGCCCCAGCACGGCGACGCCGTCACGTAGATCGACGCGCCGTCGATCCGGACGCCGTTGCGCGCGGCCTGCACGATCGCGTTCGCCTCGGCGTGAACGGTGCGGACGCAGTGGCCGTCCTCCATCAAGTGCCCTTCCTCGTCGCAGTGCGAGAGGCCCCGAATCGAACCGTTGTACCCGGTCGCGAGGATGCACTTGTCGCGCACGATGACCGAGCCGACGAACTTGCGGTCGCAGGTCGAGCGCGTCGACACCTCACGCGCGATGTTCATGAAGTACTCGTCCCAGGATGCGCGCTCGCGAGGCATGACGGCGATCTCTAGCGAGTCCACATGCGCGCGTCCATACGCGCGGCGTCGGGGTATGCTCGGCTCATGCGTGATGGTCGGGGGGTGCGTTTCGCAATCTTCGCTGCGCTCGTGCTCTTCGTCGTGACGATCGCGCCGTTCGCGCGCGCGGCGGCGCCCGTCGACGTGGCGGCGACGCTCGAAGCGGCCGAGCAAGCGTACGCGGACCTCGAGTTCGACCGCGCGAACAAGCTCTCTGCCGACGTGGTGAAGCAGAAGGGGCTCACGCACGATCAGCTCGTGCGCGCGTACCGCGTCCTCGCGCGGACGCACGCCGTGCTCGATCACGACAAGGACGCGCGCGCGGCGTTCGTGTGGCTTCTGACGATCGCGCCGGACGAGCAGGAAGATCGGAAGATGCCGCCGAAGGTCACCGATCGCATGGCCGAGGCGCGCGGCGTCCTCAGCGGGTACCACGCGAAGCCGGGGATGGAGATCGTCGCGAACGTGCGCGCGAACGAAGCGGGGACGCTGCGCGTGACGACGCGCGATCCGACGCGCATCGTGAAGAAGGTGGTCGTCGGATTTCGCTGGGGATCGAGCGGCAAGTACACGACGAGCGAGATCGCCGTCGGCGAGGTGACGGTCGACGTGCCGACGTCGCCGGCGAACGTGTCGCGCCTCGATTACTACGCGCAGGCGTTCGACGATCGCGAGGACGCGGTCTTCGAGGTCGGAAACCCCGCCGTGCCGAAGACCGCGACGTTCGAGCTGCCGAAGCCGCAGGACGCGCCGCCTCCGCCGAAGCGCGAGCCGAAGGAAGAGAAGCCGCAGGGGAAATCGATCTTCGCGATCCCGGTCTTCTGGGGGATCGTCGCGGGCGTCATCGTCGTCGGCGGCGTCGTCACGTACGCCGCGACGCGCCCCGGCTCCGCGACATCGGCGAGCATGTCCCCTGCCCTCTTCTGCGGCGCGACGCGCTGCAACTGACGCTCGCGCGAGCTGGCGTCGTTCGGAATGGAATGACCGAAGCGGATCGCGCCGCCCGCGGGGCACGTGCGCGGCGTTGTCGAACGCGACATGCCGACTTTCGCGCCGGCGCTGGCGCGCGGTTCGCGGGGAGATCGGGACGCGCCGTCACGAAAGTAGCGCACGGTTCGCCATCGCCGCGCACGCACCCCGCGGCCGGCGCTCTTTGCGTCGCCACGCAGACGAACGACTCTCACCCCTCCGCTACTTTCGTGACGGCGCGTCGATGAAAACGCGTCGCCACGAACGTCAGCGCCGGCGCGAAAGTCGGCAAGGGTGAGAGCGACGACGAGCGTCGTCCCGGGCGATGGGCGATCCGTTTCGATGGACGCTCGCTCAACAGCCGCCGCTGCAGTGCTGCGACAACGACGAGCACTTCGTCGGCGTCACCGCCATTCCTTGCGCGAGCGACAACTCCACCGTGACGCTCGTCACGTCCGCGCCGATCTTCTGCGTCGCGCAACCTCGCGCGAGATCGCTCATGCCGCCTTTGCCGCGCGCGGTCACGAGGAGCGCGACGTCGCCGAACGGCGCGTCGAAGCCGCCGCCGCCGCGCAGCTCGCACAGCGGCGTCGGCCCGATCGTCGCGATCGCCGCCGGCAGATCCTGATTGCTCGCCGCGAGCGCCATCAATCGACCGCACGCATCCTTGCCGCCGACCGCGTTCGCGTCGAACACGCGCACCGTCACCATGTCCGTCGCGACCGCTTCGTCCGTCGATTGAAAGGCGATCGTGTACGTCCCGCTCGTCGTCGAGCTCCCGCACGCGGCGATCGCGATCGCCAGGATTGCGCCCGCGACGCGCTTCACAGATCGCCCGCCTTCACGTGCGCGAGCGTCTCGAACTTTCCGCCCTTCACGTGCCAGATGATGTACCCGGCGACGACGTTGCCGTTGTCGTCGAACTCGAGATCGCCCGACGCGCCCGCGTAATGGATCGCCGTCCCTTTCCGAATCGCTTCCAGCGCGAACACGAGCTCTCCCGGCCCGTACGGGCGGTTCGCTTTGCGCGACACCGCGTAGAGCGCGTCGCGGATCTTCGTCGCGTCGCTCGCGGTCCGCGCCTGCTCGATCGCGAGCGCGATGAGGATCGCTGCGTCGAACTCGTTGGCCGCGTACGCGTCGACGTCGTCTTGCCCGGCCGGCAGCGGGAACTGCGCTTTGTAGAGGTTCGCGAAGTCGTTGTAGTTGGCGCCGGGCGGGTTCGTGTCCGGGTTCGTGCCGTAGACGTTCTCGACGACGGTCGGCGAATTCGGGTTCGCGCGATCGATCCGCCCGTTCGTGATGTAGTCCTGCGTGTAGACGCCGTCGGTGCCGATGACGAAGAACGCCGGGTTCCATCCGGGCGGCGGCGTCGCGATCGCCGCTTTGAACGCGGTCATGAACGCGTCGCCGACGTCATCGTAGATGATCGTCGCGAGGCAATCGGGCCTCGCGTTGACGATCGTCGTCACCTCGCTCGCGTAG
>Ga0100403_1002897_pt1 | contig 13151 bp, 32 predicted proteins | sample CryGeymet201501t_FD_83663 | JGI IMG/M metagenome (GOLD analysis project Ga0100403, IMG submission 83663) | Groundwater microbial communities from Crystal Geyser aquifers in Utah, USA - Crystal Geyser metaG 2015-01t | ecosystem: Environmental > Aquatic > Deep subsurface > Groundwater | place...
TATCAAGGGGGTGAGGTTGTTGATCGACAAAAAACTTGAAAAACGCTTTGCTATTGCGTTTTGGATTATTGCATCTGGATTGGTTGCTAGTTTGATTATTTGCGGTCTTGCATGATACTAGAATTAGCTTCATTTTTAGGTACCTCAGTTGGCGGCAGTCTATTTGGTATGCTGAGGGATACTATTTCAAGCAGAAGACAACAGGCTATTGATGATAAAAAACTTGACCATGAACTTAGGCTTGCAGACAAAAAAGCTTTAAAGGATTACTATGAGAGCATTCACAAGCCAAGTAATGAAGGCAATTATTCTCCCATGTCTTATGTTATTGCTTTCCTCGTGTGCCTACTTGGAGTCACGTACTGTTACGCAACAATTACGTGCTTTGCAGAAAACCCAGAACTCATCATCTATTCAAAAGACCCAAGCGATGACTCCAGAACAATTTCAATCTTGTTTGGAGCCATCGAGTGGGATATTGCAAATAATAAAATTTTATCTATGTCGAAAATCGGCCTTGGTTATCTTATGTGCTATCCTATTATTTTTACTCTGTCTCAAGTTATCACAGGCGACAAGCCTAGATCAAGAAGATAAAGATTTTAAGTAAATGAATTAAGCCAGTCTGAAAAATCTTTAGTAAATACAGCATCCAAAAGATCAATATCTCTCTTAAAATTTTCGATTATTTCTTCTTCATCTGTCCATTCGCTTAATTCATAAATTGAACACAATGTGCTTTTTGTAAGGTATAAATAAGCTAAGTGATTAGAAAGTTTAAAAACTGTGAACTTATGAGGATAATACCTAGTCTCAAGACGTTGTTTTAGAATTTTTAGATCAATCATTCCGAAACCTTCTTCCAATATTTATAAAAACATTCTTTATGCACTTTGCCTATAACATCATTTTCGAAAGCCCAATGCTCCTGACAAATATGGCATTTGCTAGAACAATACATAACCATAAACAACAAGAATAAAGGTATTAATATTTCTTTAGTCATCACTTACCATTAAGATATTCATTTATTTTACTGCAAGTATAAGCTATGTCTATTCCAATAAAAAAAATAATAAACATAATATGAAACAAAACTAGCACAATATAAGTGTCATGTGTATGTTGTGTTAAGTAAAAATAATATATTAATGAGACTAAGACAAAATAGTATTTAATCATTCTTTCACCTCTTCAACCTTCTCCCAATGATCAGGTACAAAAATATAACCTTTCTCGATCATACTTTCTTGCTTAACATGGCAACAAAATGCAGGAATACAAATTATTGTAAACAATACAATTATCTCAATTATATAAATAGGATCCTTTCTTATAGCATCTAATAATTTCCTCATACCTTCACCCCACTAAACATTTGTTGAGTCTTCTTGAAGTGCCGTTTAGCACTTACTTTACTTGAGAAACAGCGACTCTTTCCAATGAATAAATTGCCGTTGTCATTGTCTTGACTTATAGTCCAACACCAAAGATTTGTCTCTTTGTACCGTTTGAATTCAACTTTCATTTCAGCATTCATATATTGTATTTCCCCATTTCTCCTTGTCGTGAATTGATTTGATTGCAGCGGCCACAAACGCGGTTGCCGCTGCTTTCAAACTTGTTTTGGCACCTTAAACACTTTCTGACTTTTGAAGGTGGCGTTCTTATTAAGTATTCTTGAACATACTTTTTTTGATAGACAAATTCCCAATATTCTAGGTCTTTTTTCTTAGTCTCTATTTCAATGTCTTTTGCTCGCTTCATGCTCATTTAATCACCTTTTATTTTAATAAACTCTTCTAATGCGTCCTTCAACATTTCAAGACTTTCAAGTGCGCTCTCTGCATCGTGTAGAGTTGCTATCTGAGCTCCTGCATGTGGCTCAGTTTCGATAATGCTGCAATGGCCTATCCACCTAAAATCAAACATTTCATTTGCTCCAAATAAATCCAATGATTGATACGATGAGTGTTAGTTGCGTTGCCGTAAAAATGATACTTGCTAAATTACTTTCTTTGAGTCTATTAATAGCAACTTCGTATTTTAAGATAAAGATATTATCTATTACCAGTAGAAACATCATTAGTATCACTAAGCTTGATAATATTAGTTTTAAAAATATTTCATTCATTTGTTTTCCTTCCAATCTATTGTGTTTGGTTTACTTATTGCTAAAACTACAGACCTATCAAAAATACTTATTGCTGCAATCAACTTTTCCAGAGTCTCTTTCAACTCGTCGCGCTCTTTTTCAAGATTCAAGTATCTTAATAAATATTCGCTTTTCTCTTCATGTAAGCAAAACTGGCAACATGGTGAGCATAAGTAAATTAGCTCACCACGATGTTTTTTACACAAACTTAAACCTTGCAAGTCTGTTTCTATTTTGTTTTCACTCATTCCGAAACCTCATCATCATATTGTTTGTTTACTTCATTCATAGTGACTATTAATAACTCCTGAACATTTTTTAATTCATTTGCAATTCGATCCTCGTCATCTGCTTTATAGCTAGTTATATAAAAGCAATTTCCGTTTTCAGTACTCGGCATTTCTACTCTTATCGAGCTACCGGTTGCTAATCATGTAAAGCACCCTGCGTGATGACATCGGTCTTCTAACGCAGGACGCATCAAATCAAAAAGGTCTGGCATATCGAAGTTTTTCTTTAATTCCCTTAAATTACCTTGCCCCAGACCAGAGCCGCCGCGTCCTAAATTGCCATTATTTCGAGCGTTTTCCTCTATTACACAAGCTTTCTCATATAAATCAGGATGATTTTCATACATACTTTTCCATTCGTGAACTCTCATATTTGGACACATAAAGCAAGATGATTTCCCGATATTCAGCCCTTCCGATTTGCAAATATTATTGCATTCCTCGCGACCTATACCCCAAGCAACTAATGGATACCACGCGGTAAAATTAGGCACATCACCTCTCTTACATGCGGAAGTAATACGTCCAGACTCGTCAGCGTCATAACCGACGGCAAACGATCCTTCTTGAAATCTGTTGGTTTTTCTCCATCTGTCCATCGGCTGAATTTTCCATTTCGAGGTGCATCCTGCTAGGCCGTATGCTTTGGATGGCAAGTGGCCAGTTCTTAAACAATTTTCATGAAGCGGCTCAAATCCAATAACTTCTCCTTTAACCCGCTCCCAACGGACAACTGTTATATCTTGCCAGCCTTTGCACCATGTCGTCATCCGATCAACGTGCTCAAGAGTCCACGGCATTTCGGAACCAGTGTCGGCAAAAAGAATCCAGTCTGGTTTTAATCCTCGCTTTCTGCACTCAATAATCATAGTTGTCGAATTAATACCGCCCCCGAAATTTATACCCCATTTTTTTGTTGGTGGAGTTTTACTCATGCCCAATTTTAAAAATTTCTCACTCATTCCGAAACCTCACATTCAATCTGTTCAGATAAAGGCTTTAATATTGCAGGTGCTCCACAATACTTTTTAATTTTATCATGAGTTAGATACTGAGGTTCCACAGCAGTTAGAACTGAAAAAGCTAAAGCCAATCCATTATAGAGACCTTGCATGTAATCGTCTTCAATGCACTCTTCTTGGATTCTAATTAAGTTGTCTAAGTTGCTTATGTTTCTGTTGTTTTCAGCTCTCAACTCGTCACGCTCTTTCTTCAAACTAAAAGCCTCTTCACAACCAATAATTTGAGTAGTGTATTTTACTTTGTTAACCAAAAGTTCAGGTATTAAACGATAACCTTCTATGCCCTCGCTAGTAATTAAATAATGCGTTTCTTTCATTGCTCTTGCTCCATATCATAATCACTCATCTTACTCCCCTCCCAAAACATCATGCATTGCAACAAAACACGCCAGCGCTATGTAGGCGCATACGGCTAGAAATATAAATAATGGTTTCATTTTTTAGCCTCTCTTAATGCTTTTCCAGCGCCTTTCTCGTTTGCAGCACTTGGTGCAGGAGCTGGGAAGTTATCTAACTGATTGATTAAACTCGTTTGAACTATTGCAACGTCGGCTTTTTTAACAGGTACGCATATGCTCTTGATAATGTCCGCATATTCTGGTAATGCTATAAGTATAGCCGTATCTGTGTGGCATGCTCTGAGAACGACTTTCAGCTGAGTTAGAAGCACATCACGTCTTGAATAAAGCGCGTCCAGTTTGTCTTTCTCATCTAAAATTTTCTTGTACCAAGGATCATTTACACTCACATTTTTTCTGGGCTCCGTTTGCGATAATTCTTTTCCTAAATCATAAAATTTAAAATGCCCAGTTTCTTTTTCCCTTATATACACAGTTGAATTATACTCAAAATGATTGGGGTATTCGCTCATAATCTTTCTAATTTTAAGAGGGTAAATGTTATCATACATTAATGATATTGCTTTATATACCTCCTTCTCTTGATCCTCAATGACACTTCCAGTCTTTGCTTTGATTATAGCATCACAAATACTATCCCTGTGATAATTTGTTACTCTCATGTTATTCTCCTTGCCTTTTAAAGTTGTTCCAATATTCAATTTTTGCTGGGTCAGTGTGATTCTCTGCCCATTTTTGACCCTCTTCTCGTATGATTCGTTTGAGTCTTGAACTTCATCCTCAACATCTTCTTTGTGCGGCCAATCAAGTCCCTGCGTGGGTTTTATATCATAAATTTCTAAGTTCTTAGCATAGTTATATACTTCACTCCAATGCTTGAAAGTACCGCTCCATGTTAAATGCATCCAAATTACATCGGAAATTCGTTTGTACTCTATGCTTAAATATTCAGGATCATAAACATCCTTTAATGCTGCCTCTTCCAAGTTTTTAGGTAAAGACTTAAGCCATTCTCTTGCTGTTTTCATTTACTTAACCTCAGTTAAAAGACCTTTAACATACTTCCTACAAAGCTCAACTCTATCAGCGATGGCATCAAAGCAAGATTCATCACGCTCAAATTCAAATGTTTTTATGCGATATTTCAATGGTACATCGTTATAATTTATGGCATGTCTGTCGATCTCTTTGGGAGTCGTCACAAGCACATAATCAAGACAGGCGCGAGGTTTATTTGCTATTATCATGTACCCTTGAAGCTGCCACCAATAACCAACGTCAGGCACTTCATTTTCAAAAAGAGGGAAGGTGTTTTGATCCCAACTGCATTTAATGTCTCTAGCGTAAATGGTGTTCAAGATATCAGGCGTTCCGATGATATACTCACTTTCAAAAGTCGATTGATTCTTTTCGTACTCTATGCCGTAATATTCAGAAACTAGACTAATGGCCTCATCCTCACATTCTAGGCCCTTCTCTACATATTTATTGTGAAGTTGTGGCCTAGTACCGTAGAGTTGCTCCTTGACCCATTGTTTGCAATATGATTTTGCACCTTGTGGCAACTCTGAATTATCACGAGCCCATATGGCTTTTGCGTATTCAATTTTCATGTTGTCAGTCATGGGCTTGTCACGCGCCTCAAGCTCTGCAATCTTGGCAAGTTGGGACTGTGAAGCCCCAACATTACCAGCCATGATGTCAGCAATCGCGCTGCACCTTATTTTGAAAGGCTTAATTTTCACGCTTGCACCTCGCCATCAATTGACTTTTGGATTTTGCGCCATTCTTCCTTTAATCGCACATAACTGATTGTTTTAGCCTCAATTTCAGCAATCAAGCCGCCATCAAGTTCGACTTCATGCTCTGCACACTTTGCAAGAAAGCCGTCAATTTGCTCCTGAGTAGCTGGCGCTTCTGTCAAAACTGGAGCCTCAACTTGTGTTTGTGGCTTTTCAATCACAGTCGCATAGACAGCCTTTTCTTCGGGATAGTCCATAGCCTCTTCACGACTGATTAAGCCTTGAAGCACGTCTGGAAACATATCGCGCAAAGCAAAGCCACGAGCACGAAACTGAAGCATGCGCTCTGGATATTGAGACCAAGGGCCTTGTTTGCCCCAAAGCTTTGCAACCTTTGCTTGGTCAACACTGAATGTGGTCACTTGCTCAGGTTGACCTCTCCTCTTGGTTTTGCATACCGCTGTCATGTTAGATTTATCAAATTCTTCAACTACATACTCACAGTGCTCGGAATTGCGCACTAGAGCAAGCATGGCATCACCGTAGATTGACGGCTTACCATTGATGACCGCAATGTTTTGAAGAGCTTGAAGCGGCTTTAAACCTAGCTCAAGCCCCCATTGTATACCAACAAAAATGTCCTCGGGCTTGCCTTGATAAGCGGTTGGCACCATCTTCGTTTTTGCGATCATTTGCGAAAATTTATGCAAATCTTCAAAAGACTTGGGCGCTACTGCGAGCGCTAATTTATTACTCATCTTTACGTTCTCCTTTTAAAAATGATGGTGTAAAATTATCAAGCGCTTCCTGAGTGTCAAGAGGCGCTTTTGAAATATTTTTTAAAAAGTTTTGTAAAAAAGTTTTCGGGACCAGCTTGCCTTTTTTTGATTGCGACTAGATTTGAGATTCACTTTTTAGGAGAAAAAAATGGAAGTAGATTTAATAGAGTTAGACAGTGCCACAGCATTGACAGCATTTACTCAAGATGGTGGGCTTGATCCGTTTGTTCTTGAAATAAAAAATATGGTCGAGTCGTTTGAACACGATTTAACAACAGCAACGGGGCGAAAGAAAACAGCTTCTCTGGCGGCAAAAGTATCAAAATTCAAGGTTTATTTAGATGAAACTGGAAAGTCTTTGACAGAAGACTGGAAAGCAAAATCTAAGGTGGTTGATCAGTCGAGAAAGAAAATTAGAGATGAGCTAGACGCGCTTAGAGACGAGGCTAGAAAGCCTTTGACACAATGGGAGCAAGCGGAGCAAGCTAGAGTCGATAGAATAAAGACTTCAATTAATGATATTAAAAATGTTGATGTTTATGGCATTGATGCGCTAAAACAAAGACTAGAGTATGTTAAATCATTGGATATTAGTGAAACATACTATTTAGAGTATTTTGCAATGGCCATAGGCGCACAAAACAGCGCTATCGAGTCTCTAAACGCAACGCTAAAGATTGAGGAAGAACGAGAACTGCAAAGGCTAGAGCTTGAAAAATTACGCGCAGAATCAGAAGCTAGAGCCAAATCAGATCGAGAAGAGGCTCTAAGAAAAGAGGGCGAGCTAAGAGCGCAGCGTGAAGCCGAAGAAAAGATTAAAGCAGAGCAAGAACGTGCAGAAGCGGAAAAGAAAGAAGCGATTGCAGAGGCAGAGCGTAAGGAGTTACAAGCTAGAAGACAAGCAGAACAATCCGAACTGGAATACAAAGAGTCTATTGCTAAAGCAGAGCAAGCGCAGCGTGAAGCCGAAGCTAAGGCCGCAAGAGCTGAGAATGAGGCTAGAGCAAAGATTGAGGCTGAAAAGCAAGTTGAAATAAAAAGAATTGAGGCACTTGAGGCAAACAAAGCGCACAATAAAAAAATAAAAAGCGAGTCGAAAGCTGATTTGATTGCTTTGGGATGCAGTGAAGAAATGGCCATAAAAATAATTATTGCTATTGATGAAAAAAAGATCAGAAATCTATCTATAAAATACTGAGGATTAATCAAATGGAATTAGAGTATGAATTATCATTGTCAATGCAAGACCCAGTGCATATAATAGTGCACGTTATTGTCAACAAATTCGACCGAAACCTCGACTATGAGTTTGAGATAACTGCGATCGAACACAAAGGAGAATTTGAGGACAATGCTTTAACATTGCCTGTATCACTGTTAAGCAAGGATTTCGTCGCGAAAATCGACGATCAATTGAACAGTGAGCACACTTTTGAAGCGATGGTTTTAGAAGAAATCGAAAAAGCTTTTGAGCGATTAGATGAAAGAGATTTGGAGGCTGAAAATGACTAACTATCAACTTTGGGCCGAAACGGCCCTAAAATTAAACGGTATGAGTCTACGCGACTTGTACGACTTCTACAACTGCACTAGGCCGGAATGGATTCGAGCGCTTGGACCTAAGCCAACTCAGCGTTTGATGAAGCTTCGAGCGCGATTGCTAAAGGATGCGCGAAAAAACGCGGAATCTCTTTTCTCCGTTTTGAATGGGGCGAAATAATGCCGATTAGAATTTTTTCAACGACTCTTTTGACAGGAGCAATTTTGAACGAGCTTGGATTTTCATTTAAAGAAGACTTTAAGTTTTTTTCATTGATTTTAGTTTATCAGTTTTTGATCATAACAGCGATTTATGAGGGTAAAAAATAATGCGACTAAAAAAAGGTGAAGCTTGCGGCTATATCGTGAAAGCTGAAAAGAGCTATTTATGCGACGACTGCGGGCATGAAATTTTAGCGAGGACGTGGCACACAAAAGCAAAAGCATTCCGACAAGATGCAATCAGGTTGTGTCAAATATGCGAACCTATACCAATGGAGATGATGGTATGACCACAGAATTTTTGGATCACATGGAAAGTTCAATGATACATGGACTATGTTTCATCATAGTTATTGGGCTCATAGTTTACGGTATTATTTTTCACGGGTGGCTATGAATGAGCGAGAAACAAAACGTAATCTTGACGTTCAACTTTCCAATGCCAACGTGGAACAGAATACTAGCGATGCATCACTGGGAAAGAAAAAAGCTCAGAGATTCTATCCACAAGCTCGTTGCAAAGTCATTGTTTATTCATACAGAAAGCGGGACACAGATTGTGACGGAATCAGCGCGAAAGCTCTCATCGACGGGTTGGTGCATGTCGGAATATTTGAGGATGATTCGTCCAAATTCATTGAAAGCTACGAATCAAAAGTTATTAAAATCAAAAGCACAGAAGAAGAAAAAACAGTTTTAGAAATCATTTACAAGGAGTAAGAAAAAATGACAAAAGATGATCTAAAAAGAGAGAACAGCACTATTGAAGATGCTAACTCAAAAATGATGGGAGTAATATCAGGGTTAGAAAAATCGTGCGAAAAGAAAGACTTAGAAATTAAAAGTCTAATGGAATTTATTAACGTCTTGAAACGCGACATAGTTTTATTGAAAGACGATTTAATTAGCATTTATAAAGAACATTTTGAACTAATCAGGAACAAATAAAATGAAGAATAAAGAAGATATAAAAAAGACCTTGAATTTTTAGTGAAGAATCACGGTAAGAGGTGCTTTTTTGATGGTGATGCCGATGTACTATCTGGATATGATTCTGATCTGACCTCATGTTGGAAAGGCCAGAATATCGTTGGTAAAAAATGCGAGCTAATCCAAGAGCCAGAAGACGAGACTTTAAAATATCGTGAGGCTGTAGAAAAGGCTAATCGAGAAGGAGAAAAGCTTCAGTGGACTTATCTTAAAAAAGAGAAATGGATAGATAGATTCGATGATAAGCAAGGCGAGCCATTGTTTTGGGATGACCACAACTACCGCATAAAGCCAAATCAAGAGCCAAAAATTATCCCTTGGACGGCTGAGACTTGTCCGTTTCCGCTTGCGATAAGGCAAAAAAGCTGGCCAAAAGGAGTGTTTATAGTGGCTATATTTACAAATGAAGAAGGCGTCTTGGTGATAGATGCAGCATGCAATGACATTCAAGTGTCATTTGGAGATTTATCAGATCCAGAACAGGGTTGGGAGCAAAGAAACGGTCAGCCTTGTGGGGAGGTTGTGGATGGAATCTAACATAACACTTACAGGCGCAATTAGAGAAATCAAGCGTCTAAAAGAAGAAAAGGAGGAGATCGAGAAGATGTTTTCTCTTCTCAGTATAGAGCACATTAGACTTATTTTGAATGGATTAAGCAATGATTGAAGATACTTTTAAGTCTTGCGAGCTTTGCGGAAGGAAACAAAATGAGTATAAAATTAATTAATAAATCAGAAGAAACTGAGCAGGACGACATCATATCAATGAGTGAAATGAAGCAGCTTGAGGTTTGTGTTGTGATTGATGGTGGTGATGATGGTCATGTAATTATGCGTACCGCAAGCATCGCCAATTTTGAAGTAATGGACTTAACTAATCCGAGGCGAGGTTCTTGTTGGCTTGATATTAATAATGCTAAATATACAAAAGTTCGACGACTACGCAAAGGCGAGAAATACTTGCTTGAGCTGAGTTGATTTTAAAATAGACTTGAAGTAAATGATTAGATAGTAGAATCAACACAGAGGGCCGCCGTTGCAACGGTTGCGTGACTCCTTCGCGAGGCCCTCTTTTTTTTTAAACCGAGGAGATTTTCGAAGGATGGAAAACTTCAAATTTGCAAAGCTAAAATTGAACTAGACGCATTTGACGAGAGTAAACTAATTAAGCTTGCAACAAATGATTATATGGTAGAATACGATTAAGAATAAACGAAAAATAGTGTAAAGTGCGGTCGGGTTGCTCCTTCTGATTTCCACCTTAACTCCAAGTGGCGCTATTTTTATTCTTACTTTCAAATGGAGTTTGTTTAAATTGGGAGTTCCAGAAATGGAATATAAAGATTTTCAAAGGGTAAATAAACTAGAACCGCTAGTTCGTGATATTTGGGTGTCGTGTGGTGGTGCACCAGAGTTTCTTAGTAACTATCACATTATTGCAATAAATGAGTTTTTAGCCAATCATGATATAAGCGTTTTTTATTCAATATCAAAAGCTTTAGAAGGAATACCTTGGCGAACAGATGATAGGTATTTTTGTATTTTAATGGCAATGATGCTCGAATATTCTGTTGTAGGAAAATGCGAGGGTTACAAAATATGAAGTGGTTTAAACACTCTTGCACAGCTAGAGACGATCAAAAGATTTCCAAATTAATGGATGAACTTGGACTCGAAGGATATGGGGCCTACATGATTATTTTAGAGGTTGTCGCTCATGAAATGGGACCTCAAAATAACTGTTTCGCTGAGTTTTCACTAAAAAAATGGGGAACATTTTGCCAAGTTTCTCCAAAAAGATTCGCAAAGTTTGCTGAAGTTATGGCAAACTTATTGCTGTTTGATGCGGATATTTCAGAAAAAAACTGCAAAATAAATATACCTAACCTATTGAAATACAGGGACAACCACACAAAGAACTTGCAAGTTGCTGACAAGAAAGTTTCCCTAGATAAAGATAAAGAGAAAGAGAAAGAACAAGATAAAGAGAAAGATAATAAATCTATGGCCCCTAAAGTGGCCGTTGATTATTCAGAAGACTTTGAAACCTTTTGGAAACTTGGTATTGATTGTCATCGCAAGAACGAAAATAAACAGAAAGTTTTCGAGAAGTACAGAGCTAGAAGAAATTCAGGCATCAAAGTCGAAGATTTGCTTTTTGTCGCTGAAAGGATTTTTCTAAATAACCAGCGCGTTGACAGCATTGAGTTTAGAACTGGCCTGTTTACGTCTCTTGGCTCTGACATGGCCGTCAAACAGATTCTAGCTGGTGAACGATTCGGGGACGATGCTTTGGGGATCAAAAAAAGCAAATCATTAAGCAATGCAGAAATGACGATGCAATCAACTAAAAATTTAATGGATAAAATAAACAACGGAGAATCTTTTTTTTAAGGTAAATTATGACTAACGAACAAAAGCAAACTATTTTATTAAAAGAACTAGGCAAAATGTTTTTAGCTACTGGGCAAGGCGCTAGTGAAGCTCAGATAGCCGCTTACATTGATTATTTAAGGGAAGCTGCCGTTGAAAATCACAGCAGCTTTGAAGATGTTATTAAAGCGATTAGACAGACAGCAAAAGAATGCGATTATCCACCAAGAGTATCTGAGATAATCAAGCATTTAAAGCCAAGCCAAGAAGACATGGACGCAGAGCTAAGCGCGATGACATCCGATGCTATGAAAACAATCAGGCGACTTTTAGCGGAAGGCAGGGGCGAAAGACCACGCTTTGAGAATGCGACTTTACAGCAAGCATACAACGCAACGATGCAAAGAGAGTGGAACGACTGTGACGAGTTTGACAGGTATTTTGCTATGACGCTCAAAAAGAACTTGACATCATTCAAAGGATCGGGCGCTTATCAGCAATCTTTGCAGCTTCAAGAGGCCCAAGAAAAACAGGAGCGACTTGATTATTACAAAAACGGCGGTGGAATGTTTCATTTAGATACATCTAAAACTGAGTCTATAAAATGACCTACAAGCCACAAGAAAAGGAAATTAAAACCGACGCGGATGCAGAGCACAGGGCCAAAATGCACAGGGCATGGCTTGAAGATCAAGAAGCTAATAACTTGGGCGGTGACGAGCTTATGAGGCATGGCGACGGTTGCGTCTGGCTTGGAATTGCAAGCAAGGGCTGTCCTTATGGTTTGCCTGTTACTTTTGCCGACCCGATGTTCATCAAAAAAGTCAAAGAAAAATTCATTAAATGGGATTTTTCAGGGAATAAAACTCAAAATCTTGGGGGTGTAAAACTCACTCAAGAGGAAGTCAAAGAGAGACTGTACCAGATTATGGCAGAATTACGCAAAATTAACGCGAAATTTAAGGCTCCAAATGCCAAAGCATACTCATCACACAGCCTAGACATTCAAACGGCTTATAATTGAAATTTGAGCGTTTTCACAATTCACACTAACAACGAGATAAAAACATGACAGACGAAGAAAAATATGAATTTTATAAAAAATACAAAGGTAAGAAAATTGAATTTTCAGATGATGAAGATTTTAAAACTATTTTTCGTAGAAAATTAGCATTCGTAACACTTGGTGATATTAATTATTCTTTCATTTGCGAATATGGCGACGAATTTAAATACGCCCGAGCAAGACAACGCAGACCTAAATTTGGGGATAAAGTTAAGGCTTGGGATGACATTGTAAAACCATTAATGCCCAACGATGGCACTTACATAGCTCATGTCGGTGGTGATTTTCCTCACATTGTTGCATCAAGACATTCAAATTTTTATAATCTTCCAACTGCCGAGGGCGTAAAAGCTTTCTCTTATAAAAACGTAGAGGTAATAGACCAATGAACATACTAGAAAAAATACTAGAAAAAATATTCGGAAAGAAAAAAGATAACTATCTTGAATCATTGTCTTACAAGGACGCCACAATAAGATTGCAAGCGCAGACAATAAACGATCTGCGAGAAATTACAGATACGCAGAGCGCTGAACTGATGAGCTTGAATCGAGAGATTGAAAAGCTCAATGCAATTAAAAATAGCGAGAAGGAATTAAGGCGCATTAAAGCAA
>Ga0100403_1002898_pt1 | contig 13149 bp, 23 predicted proteins | sample CryGeymet201501t_FD_83663 | JGI IMG/M metagenome (GOLD analysis project Ga0100403, IMG submission 83663) | Groundwater microbial communities from Crystal Geyser aquifers in Utah, USA - Crystal Geyser metaG 2015-01t | ecosystem: Environmental > Aquatic > Deep subsurface > Groundwater | place...
CCTCGACCCACTCGATCTCGACGATCCCGAGCCCGTACTTGGCGACGCATTGCATCCAGGCGTGCAACTTGAAAAGCCACTTCCGCTGCTTGAGCTGCCAGTCACAGTGAACAGCCTGCAGGTAGGCTGACACCACGTCCTCTGGGCCACGCCCACGGAAAGGGCTGATCGGGTCACGCGTCGCCCAGGGCTGCCACCACTGGGTCAAGTTGGCCTCGAACATGGCGCGCGCGACGGGGATACGTACATTGTTCGCGTAGAACCCGGAGTTCACGCCGGACTTGTCGTCAGACTCGCCGGCCGGGTCGACGTAGAGCTGGTGCAACCGCTCGACGCGGTTCCACTCCGAATGGCGGGACTCGTTCTTCGACGCGGCGGCGTTGCCCATCGCCTGAAGCGTGGTGAGCATGTGCTTGTGGAGCTCGCCCTCGTAGTCGAAGAGCTTGCCCAGCCACTCAGGTGTCGGCATTCTTCTTCCTCCGCTTGGGCGTCGCCACAGTATTCGACGCGGGGATCGTCGATAGCGGCATCGGATCTAACTCGCTCGGGGAACTTTGCGGAGGACCAAATGGAAACGGCACGCACGCCTTCCGCACCCGAGAGCAGATCGTGGCCTGGCGCCAGTAGTCCCGCAGGTGCTGCAGCTTCTGCGCGGTCTCTGGAAGCGGATGGCCAGATAGCGCCGACTCCTTGGCGTAGGACTGCATGAACGTCTCGAGCGAGACGCCCGCCTCCACCATGTCGTGGATCAACTCCACGACTCCGTCATCCAGCTTCGTCGGCATCTTCGATGACCTCGGCTTCCACCACCTCGAAAGGCGGCGGCGCATCTCCTTCGATGACGGCGGTCCCATCGTCCAGCATGACCCTGAGACGCCTCATCTCCGGCGATTCTAGCACGTGGCGGTGGCTAATCTGCCCGCGGACCTCGACCACCTTGTCGCCCATCCCTGTCCACTCACCAAGCGTCCGGACCGCGTTCAGCATGTCTCGTGGCTCGCCGTGCTCGAGCACGTACTCAAGCGTCGGGATCACCTTCTCGTTTCGGAGCTTGATCAGCGCGCCGCGAAACGAGTGGTTCTGAACGAGTAGGTCGTTCTGGGCCCGACGGATCCGCTGGCGCAGCTCGCGGTAGCGGTGGTTCGACCAGACGCGGGAGACAGCCCGATCGCTCGAGTAGCCGAGGATCTTAGCCACCGACCTGTGCGTATGACCTTCCGAGCAAAGCTGGAAGATGGCGCGGTGCCGCGGCTCCTTGATCTCGTCCAAGACCTCGGAGATCTTCTCCTGGATGTCGCGCATCACGCGCTTCGGGACTGCCACCTACACCCACCTCCCGCGGATGTCCGGGCTTAGCCAGGGCGCGTTGGCCTTCTCCTCCTCGGTCATCATGTCCAGGTAGCCCGTCTCCGGGTGGTCGTCCGGGGTGAGCGCCTCGCGGTCGTGCTTGGCCTCGGCAGCTGACTTGTCCATGCGCTCCTGAACGACTGCGCACTTGGCGCACATCATCTCCGTCTCGTCCCACGAGTAGAAGGTCCGCGTGCAGTCCGGGGAGAGCCCGATCTGGCAGTTGAGCAGCCACGAACCATCCGGGGTGGGGACCGCGATGCGGATCGTCATGGTTGGACCGCCCAGTAGAATGAAGCCAGCCACGCCCCCACGATGAAGGCTAAGACCCAGTCGGCTGGCCTCGTCATGCCTCGACCACCTGCGTCGACTTGAGATCGTGCAGCCGCGCCTCGAGCATCCGGCAGAGGTAGAACGCGCACCACGCCACAAGTTCGCGGGACTCGTACTCGAGCACGGTGTTGCTAGCAGAGAGCGTGAGCTTGCACGTGCGCCCCTGCTTCGGGTTCGCCATCCGCATCACCTTCTTGAGCGCCTCCATCTCCTCCTGGACCGACGCGATCTCGGAGATGTGGGAGGTCGGGGTCGCTGGCGAGGGGCTCTCGCTTGGCGAGACGTCGCTCTTGGGCGTCGAAGATTCGGTCGATCTCTTCATCCAGCACCTCCTGCTGCTTGGGTCGCATCACGAAGCCGTCGAACGTCTTGAGCGCCGCCGTCAGTTCCTTCCATATCACCCTGTCCTGCTCGGCCGCGTGTAACTCCACCGAGGCCCGCATGCAGTGCAGGCTCCGGTAGCTCATCTCTCGGCGCTCCTGCCGACGCCGCTGCTCGGCCGGCGCCAGGTGCTCGCCGTCGCGTTCCGCCTTCGTCAGGTAGAAACGGAGATCGCGAAACCACTCCGACTCTGCGTAGCGCATACGCGCGAAGGCCACCCATCCATCGATCAGATCACGCCGACCCGAGAGAACCAAAACGATCACCTCCCCCTGTGAACTGTCCCAGCTTTTCGCGACGGACGCGACGGCGCTCGAGAGCCTCATCATACGCGATCTCCACCGCCTCAGCGGCGATCCTGAGCAGGTACGAACGAGTGACCCCACGGTCCTCGGCAACGCGGTCGACGTGGTCCATCACGCGCTCGTGAACGCGGAAGTCCACCCTGGATGTGAGCCCGGCGGCGTACTCCGGGTTCGTGCGGCGACGAGCGGCCATCAGGCCGCGCCTCCTTGAAGCCTGCCTGGATCTCGTGGGACCGACACGTCGAGAAGCGTCCTCGTACGGTAAGCCGAGGACGAACGCGACCCGCCGCCGCTTCCCGTGCCAGGACCAGGGTCCGCAACCAGCGCGTCGCGGTACATCCGCATCTTCCCCAGCGCCAGCGAAGACGCCATCGGCATGCGCGCCCAAGGGTTGGAGTGGATGTCGAGCACGTTCCCAGATGGCGCCCCAGCCACCACCACGTCGTAGACCTTCTGCGCCACCGCCTGCACGTCCGTCGACACCGCGCTCAGGTGCGCCCACCCGTCGTAGATCGAAGCCTGCCCGCCGCCGCTGCCGCCGAAGTTCGCGTCCGACCCGGTGATGTAGTTCTTCAGGTACGGATCGCTCGGCGTCGCGGCGTAGATGTTGAGCGTCAGAGTCTTGGCCAGCCCCTGCACCACCGATGTCGCGACGCCTTCGTCACGCCACGCCTCGATGATCCACCGCACTCGACGGTTTGAGTGGAAAGCGTCCGGGTCCATGGCCGGCGCGTTGTCCGTCCACTGGTTGTTGTCCTCGTCCCAGACCAGCGACCCGTTGTCACCAGCGTTGAGAGGCTCGAGGATCGACAGAAACGCGTTCACCATCGCGTTCGCGAAGTCCGTCTCGGTCCCGTCCAAGCGAGAGAAGTCCCAGGCGATCCGCGCGGTCATGTCCTGGATGCCCTGCCAGTAGCCCTCCTGCAAAGAGGGCGGCGTGAGCATGTGCTGCGTCAGGCACCATGTCCTCCCCAGGAGCACCGTCGGGTCACCGAACGTGGTGTTGTCGAGGTAGCGGCTCAGGATGTTTGTCCGCACGAAGCTCGAGATGTCCGTGGACTCCCTGGTGCCGCGGGCCTCGTCGAGACGGCAGACCCGCATCCATGACTTGGTGGCCTCGACGTTCCGCTGCCACGAGTGCTGCCCACTCGTTCGGTACCAACTCAGGTACGGTGACGGAGCCTTCACGTAGGCCGTTGAGATGGCGTTCCGGATCAACGTGAGCGCGGTGTCCAGGTAGGAATCCTCGCCGGTCGCCTCGTGCATGTCGGCATAGGCGTCGATCGCGCGGTCGACCAGACCGAGCTGGTCCACGTTGTCCGCGGATCCGATCGAGTACGAAGCCAGCGTCGCGTAGTCGGCGGCGTGCCACGTCGCGAACTTGGCCACGTAGTCGGAGATGTCAGGCGGTGTCGGCACTGGTCGCTCCAAGGCGGTGAGCCTGGAAGAGAGGATGTCCAGCACCTCTCGGTAGTAGTCGATCTCGGTGTGCAGGTAGAACGAGTATCTTTCGAGCTTCGCGAGGCTGGCGTCATGGGCGGTGATCTTCTGGAAGGCGAGCGTGCGGTCGCTCTCGAGCCGAGAGAGACGCACGGACACACCAGATGCCCACGTCTCGAGCGCCGCCACGCGGGATCCCAAGCTCATCAGGTCTTGCAGGAACCCCATGGTCAGTACCCTCGGAGAACCTTCGGAACGTGCGCGCGGATTCGCTGCACGCTGAGCCCCAAGAAGTTCGCGAGCGGCACGAACACCATCATCTTGTCCTCGATCACGTCGCAGTCCTCGGGACCGAACATCAGCCAACCGTAGGCGCTAGCCACCACATTCGGGCTCGGATCGCGCAGGTCGGACATCGCCTGCTTCAGGACCGCCAGCCCCAGCGTGTAGAGAGAGTCCGATCGGTGATCCGCCTTGGCCATCTCCTCGCGGTGGAACTGCGCGGCGCGGCGCCGCGAGTTTGTGGTCGGCCGCGCGGTGAGCTCGGGCTCGTACAGCCCGAGCGATCCCATGTCCGGGATCGTCTGGAAGAGGCCAGGGCGGCTCACTCGGACTTACCTCGGGCCGCGATCTCGCTGGCGTCAGCGATCCCGGAATTGATCAGGGCGAGTTCGATCACCGGAGCCGCCTTGCCACCCATAATCTTCCCGATATCTGACAGCGTCAACCCTCCGCTCCACCCGGCCTCAAGCGCCTCTCGATGCGTCTTGGCCTTCTTCATGTCGCGCTTCGCTTGGCGCACGCGGGCAGCACGCCCCGTCGCACCATCACACACCCGGTCCGGAGACAGCGCAGCGAGCGACTCGTCCACGGCTATCATGAGCGCGACGCGGTTGCACTGGTGCGGCTCCTCGAGGAATGCCTTGGCGGTCATCGCCAGCGCCAGGTGACGGTTCACGCGGCCACCATGTCGACCGCGGCCTCGGGGTTCCGGATCAGGCCCAGCTCGAAGCAGGCGTCGAACGCGGCGATGTCCTCACGCCCCTTCAGGCGCATCGCGCGGTCGAACGCACGACGCACCTCGCGCTCACGACCGGCCGCACGGGCCAGGCGCAGAGCCGCTTCCAGGTGTGACTCCCCTCGGAGTCGCCGCAGCACGAGCACGTCATCCCTCACGTCCGACGTTGTACTACAATGTTGTCCGACAGAGCAACTCACTTGCCGACCTCGGCCTCGTAAACCTCGCCGCACGTCCGGCCGTTCCATCGCGGGCCTTCACACGACGAAGCGAAGCCGTGTTCGAGTCCAGCGCATGGACGCCCCCCTGACCTAGTGTGCGGACACTCCCGCGCGTGCCAGTCCTCGAAGCTCTCGGCGGGGGCTTTCAGTCGCGCGATCTCCGCATCCAACTCGCGAACCCGCGCCTCTGCTTCCTCGACCCGCTCGGCCAAGTCTTGGTCGCGCTCGTCCAGCGCCTCATTGCGCTCTTGCTCCATCATGGCGAGCAGTTCACGGGCGACGTCTCGCTCCCGCTCCGCCGCTGCCATGTCGGCCTCCGCCGCCTCGGCCCGCGCGAGAGCGGCGTCGAGCGAGATCTCCTGCTCCCCGATGCGCTTCCACAGGTGGTGGATCGTCACGCGGTTCGCGGCGAGTAGCCTCCGCAGCTCGTGCCGCTGGCCGTCCAACTCGCGGATGGCGCACTGAAGCCCTACGTAGTACGAGAGGACGCCCGTCATCGGACGACACCCGCTCTCACGGTGAGCAAGGGAAACAATCTGCTCCAGCCGATCGCCAAGACCGCTCTCTTTCGTGCCCATGTGATGATTGTCCCACAACGTCGGACAGAACGCAACCGTTCGAAATACGAACGACCGTCAGATTCCTGACTGCTTACCGTCAGAGAAGATGGGAATCAGGGAATCCACTATTACAGGAAATTGCAGTAGCGAATTACGCCGCAAATCGAGGTGTTTGTGTCACGTTTCTGTCAGGATCGCACTGACACTGCCGATCGCCCAGGATCCCGTGCTACAAAGAGTCTGTTCTCGTTGGCTGAGCGCAGCGAAGCTCCAACGCGCTGCTGTTCGTACAGCAACGGCCCTACCACAATGCTGTGTCCGGGCCTACAGCAACAGCGCTCGAGTGGTGGCAAGTCCGCGGCACCTATAGACCGCGTGCCTGAGCGTCAGTTGTAGTAGCAAGTAACCAAACTTAGGGCGCGCCTGCAGTCGTGCCTAGCTAGGCATGACTACAGAGGCGCGCCTACAGAGGCGTGCCTAGCTAGGCATGCCTACAGCAGTTGAATGGGTCACTCCGCGTAGGTTCCTGGGAAGCGATGAAGCCGGCAGCGAAGCCGAGCAGCATCGCCAGGACGATCGTGACTACCGCTGCGACGAAGTCTGCTGCACCGTACGCGCTCGGCGTCGGTCCAGGCCCGCCCACCAGCCGATCCACAGGCCCAACAGGAAAGCTGCGGTCAGCCACACGTGGACTTCCTGATCTCGAGCTCGAGGACGGCCAGAGCGTTCCACGCAGCGTGCGCCGCATGGCTGAGTCCTGACTCATGGTCGACACCGCCACCAGCAAGCAGGTGGCGGTAGAGAGCGTCCGTGTATCGTTCGTGCCCGTTCGGGACCGACTCCCAGCCTGATGCGGAGTACTTCTCAGCCCCGTAGGTCGTCACCTCGGCTACGGCCAGCAGGGCGCGTGAGAACCCACTCGCCATCAACCCTGCACGAACCTTTCCGCCGTCGAGCTTGGCCCCAGGCTGATGCTGATCAAACCCGTTCGGGTCCGATTCGTTCATGCAGTCGCTCCACCCCGCTCTGCACCAGCGGATCTCTCAGCCGCGCGGAGTTCCTGATTCCATGACCACCGAGGGGTCGTCCGCGTCGCATCCGCTCTCACCGTCAGGAGTCCTCGGTGGAGCCTTTGTACCACAATCCCACCAGCCAGCGCCATCGCAGTTCTGGCAGCGCTGCCACTGGCCGCCAAGGTAGAACTCGCCCGCGCTCTCGCAGACGCGGCAGCGCAACATCGCTGCTCCTTGGTGCAACATTTGGCGGCAGTGCTCAGACGCTCATTGACCGTCGATCTCACTGACGCGGTCCGCCAGCTGCTGCAGGCGCGCGCCGTCCTGCTCGACCTGGGACCGCACAGAGGCGATCGCCACCTCGAGCTGGGCCAGGTGCGCCTCGATCATCCCCCGCCACGGTAGCTGCTTCTCGTCCATGCCGCCTCCTCGGCGCTGAGCGCCGGCTGTAGTCACCCATCGCTGAGCTCAGGGCCGCGCCACCCAGCGGCGATCCTTGCCTGGCACGCTGGCGCGTCAGCGCACTCGACCCAAAGGCCACTCAGGACCGGACGCATGCCGCCGCCGTTCATACCGCACCAGCAGCACAGTCGGTCCCACGGCAGCTCAGGCATGCCCGCATCGTACCATTGTCCGACGTTGTGGGACAATGCGGAGCGTGGAGTAGCTACCAGCCAGCCACCGTGCGCATCTCGGGCATGCACTCCGGACACGATCGGTAGCTCGTCACTTCGACACCGCCGATCGGAATCGCTGACATCAGGACGTGGCCAGCGCCACCGCACCTACTACACCTAGGCTCAGGTAGCCTCGACCCTGAGTGCTCGCGCACACGACCGAGGCCCCAGCATGCCTCGCACGGCTGCATCACGCAGTAGTTGTCTGGCATCGAACCAGACCCGAAGCACGACCTACAGTCTCTCATGACCGATCGTACCATTGTCCGACGTTGTCGTACAAGCTGGGCTGCGGAGTACAGGCTAGGAGAGCAGAGGGCCGCAAGGTCCCAGGACTACTCCCCTTGGTCTACCTCGCGACCCTTGCCGCTCCGAACCCAGGGAGGGTTGCGATCCCTCCTGCTCACCTGGGCGCGTCACTCGCTAGCTGCATCCCAGTGTAGCACTGTCCGACATTGTCGTACAAGGTTGGATGCGGAGTTGTTTGGCACGGATCTTGGCGCGAAGGAATGGACGAGTTCCCGGTGCCTCATTTTGGTGCGGGGTGGCCACTGGGGACGAACGAGTGCCCCCCATGGGCGAGGCTCCCGGGGCACACGCGCGGGCGCGCGCGGGCGGATCTAGGCGCGCGAAGACGTGTAGGCGCGCGGATCTGCGGGCATGTGCGCTGGCGTGCGTGTGCGCCTGCGTTCACGCGAGACGACGGTGCATCCTGGGGATGCAGGGTCGCCAAGCTGCGTGCCTGCTGGGGCGGCATGCCTCGGAAGATTGCGGGGGATAGGTGGTGAACAGGTGAGCAGTGTGTCTACATTGCCACACCCCAACCCTACTCACCTACCTGCCGGCCGGTAGGTGGGCACTACATTAGGCGTCACCATCTACTCCGCGCTCCCGATGCCTCACCACACCGTTCCGGCATGTCCCATCGCAGCCACTATCCCTAGTGGCGTCGCCCATGGCCGGACCACAAGATGTGGGTTCGCTGCCCCGTGCAGCTCCCAGCACCGCGCTCCGGGCGCATCCTTGGGCCATGAACGCAGCACACACCGCACCCAAGGAGACAGCCATGACCGCCCGTTGGTTCCCCGTGACGATCGACTTCGCCCCGCTCGGCGACGGATCTATCTTTCCCGCCTTCACCCACGACGACGAGATCAAGGCGGACTCGATCCTCTCTGCCTTGGACGCATCCCTCTCGAATTGGTGCGGCGTGCGGTACACAATACGCGACACAGGCGAGAGCGTTGTCCACTACGATGACCGCCCCTTTCCGCGCGAGGGCTGCGCATGCTTGGCATGCGCAGCCGCTCGCTCCCGTGAGGCCAGCCGATGACACTTCCGCAACTCCGCACCCACACCGGCCCACAGACTAGGAGCCCACCATGATTCCAACCTTGATCCGCGACCTACATCCCGAAGCCTCCGCAGCCTACAACGCGCTCCAGACACTCGCGGACGCATGCACCATCGCTGGCGACGAGCATACCGCGTCGGTCGTGCGCGGCATCTCGGTCGCCTTGCTCGGCCGGAATCCGGCATCCACCGATGAGATCGAATCCATAGCGCAGCGCGTCACGATGGCCCTGCTCGACAACGCCTGAGGCGCCCCTACCGGCCACCGGCGCACCGGGGGCCGACTAGGAGCGACTTCGCGGCGCGCAAGGAGGCAGCATGACCACGATACGCCCGGATGACACGGGATGGACCGTCGAAGGTCCCCACGGTGACCGCATCGCATGGGGTCTCGATCTCGCCGTAGCCGAAGTGCTCGCGGAGCTGCATGACCGAGGTTACGAGCTGGGCAAGACGGAGAGCGAAGTCGCTAACGAGCTAGAGGAGCGCTGCTCAGACTACGCACGCGACGACCGCCGCGAAGTGCTCCAGGAGTTGGGCGACGCGATTGCCGTCCCCTTTACTGGGGATCCCGGATCCTGGAGCGATGTCATTGACTACGGGCGTGAGATCGAACGCCGCATGGCGGATCGTGCTTGGGATCGCACTGTCGACGCGGTGCTCGGCGCACTGTCCGAGGCCAAGCTCTGGAAGGCAGGGGAAGCGATCCCGGGCATGAGCGGAGACGACGACGAGCGTGCGCGTGACATCGTGGCGTCCATCGTGGCGAAGGTGCGGCCATGAAGTGGCGAATCACAAGGGTCAGCCTATCGACGCAACGGGATGTTTTCTACCCGATCCACGTCGAAGGACGTAACGAAAACTTCCACGATGGGCATCCCATGCGGCGGATCTCTTGGGCGATCCCGTCGGAATCCCTGACAAACGAGAATTACGACCTGAGCGGAGCCACCGTCGAAGCGGGCGCAGAGAGGTACGTACCATGACCCACGGTAGCTACCCAGCCCGAGTGATCCGCCGCACGGTGGACCGTGACGCGGCATCCGACGACGAGCTCCGCGAGTTCTACACGGGGCACCGGGAGTGGATCGAACGCAAGCGCGTCCAGCGCGGGCGCTTCGTCGCCCTCGGCTCAGCGGTCTACGACCGCGTGACCGGGGCGAGCGTAGAAATCGACCTAGGCAACTAACCGACGCAAGGAGACTGACCATGGACGCCACAGCTTACATCAAAAAAACACCGCATCCGCCTGGAGTGCACCTACGGAGCCGATCCCGGAGACGACGAGTGGAAGAGCAACGCGCATGGCTACACCTGCACTCTCAAGAAGGGCCGTGGCCGGTTCACCTTCCCCTTCTGGATGGGCATCGCGCACACCGACGAGCCCGACGTGGCCCAGGTGCTCGAGTGCCTCTCGTCCGATGCTTGAGCTGGCGCGCATACCTTCGAGGACTTCTACGCCGACATGGGGCTCGACACGGACTCCCAGAAGGCGGAGGACACGTGGCGGGCCTGCGGAAGCACTTACTTGCGGCTCGAACGTCTCCTCGGGTCCGAGGCCTTCGAGGAGCTCTCGTCCGTCGAGTGGTGACCCCCGCGCATCCGAGCGGCCCCGTGCGCAGGCACGGCGCGGGGCACTTCGGGCGCGTGGAGCGGCCGGCAACCTAGGAGGCACGACCATGGATTACCTCTCAACGTGGCAGTGGGCGTTCGATCTCGGGAAGCAACTCGAACCGGGCGAAACGCTGGGCTGGAAGGCGACGCGACCAGACTTGACGACCTATGGTCACGGGGGGCCGGAGCCACGCTACTACCCCGGGGCGGTGCTCGAGGCCGACGATTGCATGGAATGGAACCGGGATGCATGCCCGCGCCAACCGGGTGACGGCTACTGCGTTGCCCGCACCTTCGCAGGCGCCGCGAGCGGGAGACTCTCCCTCGGCCCGGTCATAGTGCTCGCGTGGTCTGGGCTACTCGGGGAATCCGTCGAGAAGCTCCGATGCCGCCGTGTGCGCGTGCTCGGACTTTGGGACGGGCCACGATTGCTCGTGACGGGGGGCCGCGGGGCGTACCTCGACGGGGCGGACCTCAGTTGGGCGTACCTCAGCGGGGCGGACCTCAGCAGGGCGAACCTCAGCGGGGCGGACCTCAGCGTGGCGTACCTCAGCCGGGCGAACATCAGCGGGGCGTACCTCGGGACTTGGGAGCGCGGCCCCGACGGCTACGCTCGGAGGATCTCGTGACCCCCGCCGACGACGCAGCCGAGACGCTGGCCGCGCTGGGCTACATCTCCCGGGAAGCGGTGCCCGGAGCGGCCGAAGTGATCGCACAAGCCTACCGCCTCATGCTCGCGCCCATCGCGGGGCTGAGGAAGGAGGTGGACGAGCTATGACCGGGCCACCGTGCGCGCACGAGCGTACCCAGCTGCACGACCCTGGGGTCACGTGGTGCGACGACTGCCGGAAGGTGGTCAACCCATGGTCGGCGTCGTGCCTGGCCTGCCGGTCCGAGTTCGCCTCAGCCGGTCGAACGATCGGCCATCACGCTTGCGACCCCACCGTCCGGTGGCTGCCCCTGCCGGGCCACGTCGCGACCACGTGCGCGGGCACGCCGATCTACCTGCGCGGCCTGTCCATGCTGCTCGGGCATGTCGAACAAGAGGCCTTCGTTCCCCACCATGGCCCGCTCGAGGGGCGCCGCCTCCATGCGCCAGCCGGGGCACTCCGTCGCTTCTGGGAGGTAACGTGAATGTCTTGGATCTATGTGCCGGGGTTGGAGGCTGCGCCTACGGACTCCGTGGTCTGGGGCTTCGATCCGTGGGCTACGTCGAGCGGGACGCTTTCGCGGCGTCCGTCCTCGTGGCGCGGATGGAAGACCAGACCCTGGATCGAGCGCCTGTCTGGGACGATCTCACGACCTTCGATGGCCGCCAGTGGCGTGACCTCGTGGATCTCATCACTGTCGGTCTCCCGTGCCAGCCGTACATCCTCGCCGGGAAAGGACGCGCCAACGACGACGAGCGAGCCCTCTGGCCCGAACTCGTCCGAATCGTCCGGGAGTGCGCAGCTCGAGCTGTTTTCGTCGAGAACGTGCCCCGATTCCTCAACCACGCCGAGCCCGTCTGGCGAGAGCTTCGAGGCATGGGTTTCGAGTGGCGTCCGCCATACCACGCGACGGCCGCGCACTTCGGCGCGCCGCACGACCGACACCGCGTCTTTCTCCTCGCTACCCACCCCGAGCGCGGTGAGCTACGGCTACAACAAGGGCGGCGCCGCAGGGAGGGTAGGGGCGGATCGGCCGAGCCTCGGGACGCTGGTGCGCGGGCTGCCGGCGACGGCAGCCCGCGACTGGAAGGACTCGCCGGGGATGGCCGAGGAAGTGCCTGGGCGGACACGTCTCGACCACCTACCGAGGGTGATTCACGGGATGCCGAGCCCGCGCGCCAGCGACGGACCGAACGGGGAGCCGAACATGCGGGGCAGCAAGGGAGACCTGATGCTCCCGAGCTTCGTCCACAACCTACCCACCCCGACAGCCGGGGACGCGAAGGCGAGCGATGCGGCTGGGTACTCGACCTCGAGCGGCAGACATTCCGGCACCACCCTGACGGATGCCGTCCTCGGTGCCGCGTCGTCGGGTCGCCATGGGAAGCTGAGTCCCCAGCTTGTCGAGTGGATGATGGATCTCCCGCCGGGCTATTCCGATCCGACCGGCTGCGTTGCCTCGGCAACGTCGGCACTCCCGCCAGCGTCTACGCCGAGGCTTTCACCCACCTACTAGGATCATGTCGCGCTTGACTTTCTACGTCGAACGTGAGCACATTGTCGGACACGAGCTGCCTAGCAGCCATCAGGAGGCCACACCATGTACGAGCAGTCGGACACCATCGGGGAGCTGACGAAGGCGATGGTCGCCTTCTATGGCGCCATCAAGAACCCAGGCTTCGACGCGAAGAACCCGCACTTTCGCAGCAACTACGTCACCCTCGCCACCCTCGAGGACCTCTACCGCCCCATCCTGGCGAGCTTCGGCCTCGCCATCGTGCAGGGTCCGGTCGACACCGGATCGTCGGACACGATCGGGTGCGTGACCCAGCTGAGCCACACCAGCGGCGAATGGCAGCGCTGGACCTCGGCATTCCCGGTCAACCGCACCGCCGTCCGGGACGGGCAGAAGGAGCTGGTTCTCGTCGAAGGGCAGATCGTCTGGCTTCGCACGCCCCAGGACGCGGCCGGGGCACTGTCCTACCTCCAGCGGTACGCCTACATGGCCACGTTGCAGATTCGCGGAGAGGAGGACGACGACGGCAACGCTGCGTCGGGACTCCGCTCCGATGCCGTCACGCCGCCCGAGACGCCGTCCAAGGCCGTCGAGGCTGCCCGCGCTGCCAGGGCCACGTCCGCAGCCAAGACCGCGCCAGCGGCCCCACGTGAGCCCACGGGCGGTATCTGCCTCGAGCACGGCCCGTACGACACGGCGACGTGCGACATCTGCGGCAGCG
>Ga0100403_1002901_pt1 | contig 13137 bp, 4 predicted proteins | sample CryGeymet201501t_FD_83663 | JGI IMG/M metagenome (GOLD analysis project Ga0100403, IMG submission 83663) | Groundwater microbial communities from Crystal Geyser aquifers in Utah, USA - Crystal Geyser metaG 2015-01t | ecosystem: Environmental > Aquatic > Deep subsurface > Groundwater | place: USA...
AGCCGTCCCCTTCGTCATTTGCGCCATCGTCCCCCGGTGGCCCAAAGAAGCCGAGTACCCCAAGCCAGCCCCAGCAGTACAATGATCCTGTCTTTGCCGTCTCTGAGCAAGAGAGGGCTATGGCCGCACAGCTACGCCAGTCCATTATGAACAATGGTGGCGGATTGGCCATGCGGCGCATTTTGCCATTCCAGTATCTCCTCCAGGGCAATCGCACTTCCGAGACTGTCAATCTTGACCCGGAACTGGGCGTCGGCCTTGTGCGTAACTCGTTCTTGACCCCGCCTGCTAGCGTGTCCAACATGGACCATCTGGTTCAGCGCGTGAAGGAGGTGGACTCCGGTTCTACCTCCATGGATAAGGTGATTCGTGAGGAGGGTAGAAGTCAACGCTCTTACCGGTCTCAGATGCTTGGCCCGGGCATGGATGTGGGTGCGGCTCCTGGCGGACAGCGAGTCCCCGGCAATGTTGCCATGATTCAAGGGCTACGTACCCTGGATGTAGGACCAGATGGCGTCAGTCCGTTCGAGGGCGCTGGCGAAGAGATCGCCGAGCGGGTGCTTATCAGAAATCAGCATCCTCTCTATCTGCAAAGCCACTTGAGCGGCCAGTCCAACAGCGCCGACAAGTTCGGCGGCGGTGAACGACGAGACCCGGTTTACGTCCAGGATGCTCGTCGGCTTATGTCTGTCATTCCGGGCTTCAACTGGAAAGGCGGCATGATCATCAGCCCGGACAGAAGCAAGGCTGGTCGCCTTAAAGCCGTGATGAATCAGGACGATACCCGCACCTTCCATCAAGAATCTGGGCAGGTACCCGCTTTGCGTCCCGCAAGTGGAGAAGATGATTCTCGTCAGCTGATGCCCAGCTCCCTGATTGTGCCTCACGGCATTAGCCCCTTGGGTAGCGTCGAGGTGTCTGGAGACTGGGCGAAGCAGCAGGACTTACGTCGTCACGACATGCAAAGAACGCCTGTGCGGTTAGACGATTTGTCGTCCGTAACGTTGTCTGCGCCTGGCGATTGGCAAGAGGGCGATTCTGTTCAGACCATGAACATTGCTGGCAAGGACATTTCCCTGCGCAAGCCTCATGCCAACGAAATTCGCCTCAACAACAACATCATCAATTATCCCTTTACCGGGGATGCGGCCAAGGCTCTGGCGGGTAGGGATTTGGAGTCGTGGGGTATGCTTCCCGCCAGAATCCAAAGGGCTTTGCGGGGTGGCCTATCCGGTAATGCGCAGGCGGACAACAACTATTTTGCCGCTGTGGAATCGGCCAACACCATTCTTGCTCCTCGTGGCCATTACTTTGGTGGCGGCGACCGGCATGGGGTGGCCGACGACCAGGACTTCAAGTCCAATGGGGCGGACAGGACGCCCCGTGCAGTGATTGAGTCCTACGTCTCCACACGTAAGCCCATGCAATGGGGCGACAAGCTGTTGGGTGCGGGCCAAAAGGGAATGGCCATGCTGTACAAGGGCTTTGACTTCTTTGGCGGCAGGACCAAGAAGCAGGTCAAGGATGCTGGCATCGACATGGTCTACATGGGCGGTGAGGCCATCAAGGGTGGCGAGTTCTTCGTCAAATCTCTAGTGGAAACCCTGTCTCGTGACAAGGCTGGCCGTGCGCTGATGGGCGAATATGGTATTCATCCTGACGCAAACTCAAATAACAAGTACACGTGGAAACCAACTGGTGAAGCTGGCGATCCTTTCACCAAGATGACGACTGAGCTTCTTGGCACGGAAAAGGGTCATGCTAAGCTGAATGCGGCCATTCCTGGCACTGTCATCCCGGATGTTGTCACTCAGCAGCTTGTTGACAATGCGGTGGCTGCTCCGTTCCTCAAGAACAAAGACTACAAAGTCAGGCCGGTCAACGAGACGCAGTCTGTGGTTTCTGCTAGTGGCCCTGGCTTCAATTTGATTACACCTAGTTCCGTGGTCAGTGTGCTGGGCGACCATCACGAGGCCAACATCAACACGGCTGAATTGCGCAGGTCTCTGCGCCACCTTCCTGCTGGCGAGGCTCAAGATGTAATTGCGGCTTCCGAGGGATCAAGACGGATTGCCAACTCGAAGTTGCGTGCCCTGATTGACGAGCACGCCACGGACGATCCGACTAACGTGGTCAAGTTGACTGGCACACCGGACTACATGCCCGAAGCAAAGGCCATTATGAAGGAGGAGTACCCGACTAGCGAGCGCAAGGAACTCCCCTACAGCGTCAGGGCCAAGGCTTTGCACAAGCTGTACGGCAACAAGTCCATGGACTTCGACATCGATGGTACCAAGGTTTCCATCGAGTCTCCCGAGTCCTTGCTAAAGTCCTCTGCGCCCGACGCTTTTGGCGATGAGCGCAATGCTACAGTGCGCAATGCGCTGGACCTGATTGACACGATTGGTGGCCGTGACCAGGAGGAGATTGCTGCGGCCAAAGAGAAGTATCAGCAATCCTTGGCTCGTGACATCGGCGTCAAAATGAATAAGTCTTTTGGTGCAACCGAGATGGGCGGCTCTATCACCACGGTGGCCTTGCAGGACTTGGCCATGCCTTCTGGCACCACAGCCGTTTCCGCTGGCTTCGGCAATGAACCGGAGCGCATCTTCGGCTTGCGTTTTCCCGCCATGAACGACGAACAATCCAGAGGTTCCCAGCTAGGCATGTCCGTGGGTGCGGCCAGAAAGAAGTTTGGACGGGCCTGGGACTTGAGCAAGGAACTGATCGGTGCGGCCTTCTCCATCAACGGTGCGTCCTGGGATACCCAGGTACGTGACGAGGACATGGATGGCGACACCAAGGCTCTCTTTAAGCTGGCTAGAGGCAAGAATATGGACCCTGGCACGGCTGGCCAATGGGCCGAATCTGCCATGGTCGCCTCTGGCTTCGACCGCACGACCGTGGACAAGTGGAAGGCTGGCGGCGGTGACATAAACACTGCCTGGCAGATGATGAGTGGACGTAAGATTGGTCCCGAGGATCTCTCCGTAGATACCAAGTTTGCTGACTTCTATTCCCAGTACGCCGATGGCAAGCCTACGATGGCTGGTATGGTCGGCAAATATTACGGGGAAGGCGGCAAGGCGGGTGGCGTTGTACCTAGCAAGTACCTGACTGGTTCCTACAACGAGTACGTGTCCAAGGCTATGACTGGCATGGTTGACATCTCCAACGAGGGATGGAACGCTGTTTCCGAGCTTATTGGCCATAATATCAGCCAGGAAGAGAGCCGGTACCTGTCTCCGGCGCTAGGTGGCATGAAGAAATTGGCTGTAGATGGTGGCGGCAAGGCGGGTGCGCTGCGCACGAGAGAAATCTTCAAGTCTTTCTCCAATAGCGTGTGGGCAGGTGGCGGCAGAAAGAGTATCAACCACATGAGCATCATCGAGAAGGGGATGGACATCCTCAACGATGCTGCCCGAAACGGCTTTAGCTCAGAGGATCTGCTGCCTCTGTTCAGAAATGGCTCCGTAGATGAAAATGATGCCGGGTACCGGGATGCCTATGGCTATGTCAGAGAGCAACGCCTCAGCGGTGAGCTCGTGCGTTCGGGCGAGTTGATGAATCGGCTGACCGGATCGGACAAGGGGGCCGAACACAAGACGTACGCCGCCGAGATGCCTATCGTCAACATGGGCTTTGCCCAGGCGCACCTGAAAGCCTACGATGCCGACACTAGCAAGCTGCCTGGTCAGGATGTGGCTGCGTACATCAAGGCCATGAAGAATATGGGAGGGAATAACCCCAAGGATCTGTTCGTGAAGGACAGCGATGGCAACGACACGAAGGTGTTCGATCCCGTAAAGATCGAGAACCAGATCAGGTCTGCCCACTCTGTTGTTCGTGAACGAGGTGGCAGGACTGACGTGATGGATGTGATTGGGGCGTCGGCTGGTTGGGCCGTTGGCAAGAAGACTCCCTTTGGCGAGCACAGGAACAAGAAGGGCGCACCAACCGCTGACGTGACACCTGCATCTGGTGGAAGCTCTTCTGGCGGCGGAGGCGGGGAGGAAGAACCCTCCTGGCTCACAGACGGCTCATGGGATGCGGATCCGGTTGGCACCGGCAGAAATGCTCCCGACGCTAATTGGGGTATCGGCGACACTGGCTATACTGGCCCTGCCATTATGAGGCACGGTGAGAACGGAAGCAAGTACAGTGCGGTGAATATCGCCGGGTACTCGTCAACTGGCTCGTTTGTTTTCGAGGGTGGCGGCTCCGCTATCTCGGATGATTTGTACCCGGGTACTCGTGACCAATTCAATGCGGCCATGCCTGGCTACAGCAGGCGAGCCAAGAATGCTTCCAATCCCCATCAGATTCCGCAAGTGGCCCAGGGTCAGCCCAGTGGTGGCATGGGCCGTCCTGCGGCTGGCGGATTCAGGGATTACAGTGGCTCTTCTTACAACAATTCGCAGCGTTTTGCTGGCTCCGATGTGGGACAGCGAGGGAAGACTCCTGGTACTCAGGGCATCCCAAGCCTTGATGTTCTCTCGGATCGGTCAGATCGCATCGGCAAAATTCTTGATGACGTGTCTGGCAGCCTGGAGAAGTTCGGTGAGAATCTTCTCAAGAGCCCGAAGGATTTTGAAGAGGCTCGTGAGGGGCTAAAGGAAGTCACCAAGGCGCTGACCGCCATGGGCAAGGGTCTCACCAAGCCCGGTTCTTTGGCTTGGGCAGGTGGGCCTGACAACAATGCAATTCGCTCCCGCATGGAGCAGACTGTCAACAGGCATGCCGAACTAACCGGCATGGCTAAGTCCATGACAGCCGAGGCGGACCTGGCAGAAGTTCATGCCAAACTCTACGGGGATCCAGACGGCAGTAGTGGTGGTGGCGGCAAGCGCAGAGGTGGAGGCGGAGGGGGTGGTAATCCCCTGATGAACCGTGGGGAAAACCCAGAGGGTGGCGGACTCGTTTCAAGGGCCACCAATGCCTTTATCGACAACTTTGGCGCAGCTGGCTGGCTGGGCTGGGCGGCGTTTGGTTTCAACAGAATCAACAACATCGCCTTTGGCGGCATCAGGGAAGACGCCGAACTCTATCGTCAAGATGTGGCGTCCAGCAGCTATCTCGAAAGGACACAGAGAGGGTACAAGCAATCGGCAACGGCAAGCTTGTCGGAGCAGATTGGTCAGTATGCGTACTCTACCGAAGAGGCGAAGTTGTACGCTGGCGAGAGATTCGCAGATTATAAGTATGGCATCCAGGGGATCGTAAGCAAGACGTTCAGCCAGGGCACAATTAACTCTGCTGAATTTCTTGCTGAGGGCACGAAGGGGGCGATGGGGGCACTTGCGGATTCAGCCCTGGGCGTGTGGACACTAGGCAAGGTAAATTCCGGTGTCGGTGGATTTGCAAATCAACTCATGGGCAAGGAAGCAACATCCCTTAGTGCTTCTGCGGCTGCTTGGTATGCGAGCCGTGGTGTCGCTACAGCGGCAGCTGGGGCCGGTGCAGCGACGGCTGGCACCGGAGCCGTCGCTGGTATGTCGGCTGGATTGACAGCGCTCGCTCCCTTTGTGGTGCCTGCTGCTATAGCGGGTGCTGCCTATCTATTTAGGGAGCCGATTGCTGAGGCGTCTAGCCCATTTCTGAATTGGGCTGCTGACAAGGCGATTGGCAGCAGTGCTGCTCAGTACCAGATCAAGCAATCTCTTACTCATGGTGGCTCGACATCTACGCAGGATTCACTCTTCCCGACTCTGTTTAATCTAGCAAGTTTTGCATCGGGCAATGGTTCCGCCAAGTACTCGTTGGGAGAAGACGGGAATTTTGAGCTAGATAGAAGCAAGCTCACCTCCTACAGCAATGGCGCTTGGGTACCCAACGACAGGGTCAAGCCGCAGGACGATAGCAATAAGGCCCGAAGTCTTATGATGTCTGGGTCCGACATCAGGTTTGGCAACGATGAGTCCATGGTTGACTTCATCGCACAGCTTACCGGCCACGATAAAAATCAGATCAAGTCCAGTTTCGCTTCATTCTCCGGCCTGACCGGAATGACCAGTGGAGAGATTAAGAGTACTGCGGATTCGAAGTTCAAACTGTTTGCCGCCATGGAGTCCGCTGGTGGTGCAGAACAGGGTGGCTTTGCCCAGGTAGCTACATCTACCTTTGACTACTTGAAGTCTATAGGCCTGAATTTGACTACGGACGAGGCCGCCTCTGTAGGTTTGGCTCAATTCGGTATGCCAAGTTGGGAATCCAATCAGGCTATGGCTGGCATGGGGGCTATTCGCTCTGTGCAGTTCCGCTCTGGTATAAAAGATTCTGATGTAGCTAGCGCTGGAGCGCAGTATAGCAGGATTCAGGCCAATTACGGAGCCAGTGATACAACTATGGCTCAGGCAATGAATGTTGCTTTCCCGAGCAGCGAGTACAACTACAACTTCGCTGTTCAGCATGGCATCCGGGAGGGTGGCCCTGCTGCAATGACCATGAACATGTTTACTGGTAGGTCTATTCTCGAGGAGAAGAATGCTTACTTTAGCCGAATGCGCCTGACCGATGCTCAGGACTTTCAAGATTGGAGTGCGCCCTTTCAGCGGGCGGCTCATAATCGACAGACGGCTTATACTCAGTTTAGCTTTGACCAGGGCATTAAGTCTGCGGATCTTGGCTATAACTATTCCATGGCCTCCATTGGCAGACAGAGAGGTAATGCTGAAGAGAGTTTCGGCATGCAGATGGCAGAGCGTGGAATTTCCAAGAAGATGATGGATCTGAACCTTGGCCAGCAGACCATCGACATGAATCTTGGTCGGGACCGCAGCCTTGAGCAGCGTACCTGGCAAGACCAGGACTTCTCGTATGGGCGAGAGGTGGCTGGCATCAAGTTCTCCTGGCAGCAGGAAGACTTTGGCCGCAACATTCGACTGGCAACGGGTCGTCAAAAGCGCCAGATGATGCGTGAGCAAGAACGTGGCGAGACCCTGTACGGCATGGATGTGGATCAGGCTGGTCGACAGGTCGAGCGCAGGGACGAGTCTCGCAAGTGGGAGGATGAGGACTTCCAGCGCAAGAAGGGTCACTTCGAGGAAAGCAAGGCTCTGCAAATCGAGTTGTTTGATATGCAGACTGCTCACATGGCTCGCTCTCACGAGATGCAGATGGAGAATATCGATGCCTCAATTGCCAACGCTGAGGACTTGCGGGTGATTGACTTGGAGAATCGGGAAAGAAAGCAGAGGGAGATGTCTGCCGATATTGCCGAGTGGGACGAGAACTTTAAGCATGTAAACGAGCAGAAGCAAGCCAATCTCGACATCGATCTGGAGGCTCTGCTGGCAGCAGAGCAACAGGCTGTCGCTGTGGGCACCATGTCTCTGGCCATGAGCAAGATTGTGACGGAAGATATGCCAGAGTTCGTAAGGTTGGTCAAGGAAGCTATGGCAGCGGCGAGGGGGGGCGGGACGCCTCCGCCTCCGCCTCCGCCAAACCCAGATCCAATAGTGCCACCTGGCGGCACAACGCCATCGGCTGTGCCGCATCTACTCACCAACGCCGAGGCTGTCGCCTTCATCCAGAGTTTGTTCAATGCGGCAAGTACAAATCAGGGGTATAGATAAATGTTCACAGCATCCCTAGTTGGCGGCACGTACTCGACTGTAATGGTAGAAGCGAACGGGTACGTGCGAGAACCTATGCAGACCAAGAGGATTGCTTACAACCTCGACATGCAGACCATCGTCCAGTACGGCACCCCGTACATGGTATGGTCTGGTTACTTTGCCTTTGACAACACGACGGAGATGGAGAAGCTGAGGGCTCTGTCTGCGGCCAGGAAGTTCCTCTTCACGGACACGACGCAGGGTGGACGAACGGGTGTTCTCGTCTTCTGGGCGGGAGACTTCTTCCCGGAATTCGACACAGATGATCTCACCTCTGGGCGAGTCAAGTTTCGCTTGGAATCAGCAGGAACTATCTGATGCAGGATATGCAACTTGGTGGGTACACCGTTCAAATTCAATGGGAGTCCTTTACCGATGGCAACTTCGCCATGGACACGGTAGGTGCGGCCCTGAATGGCAACTTGGTCGTTGCCTCTTGCATGATGCCCCACACGTGGATGGGCACCATCCTGATTTCACCTGACGTGGCCGGTGGGCCCACTGTAACGCAACTGGAGGCCCTTTGGTTAACAAAGGGTCCGGTAGCCTTCGTGGACTATAACGGGGTCGCCCACAGTATCATCATCGATTCGCCCATGACCATCGTGTGGGATGACAACATGGCCAAGTACGGCACACTGGCATTCAAATTCATCGAGGTGCAAAGTTGAGAGTTCCCGAATCTGGAAGCTATACGGAGACGCCGAGCCACTATATCTATTCAACGAGAGTTGAATACGCCAAAGAGAGACCAGAGTTCGCAGTAACTCGGGCTGGCAAGGATTCTACCTACTACGATGTAGGCGAAGAGCGGCGTGTGGGCTTCTCCCTGGCCACTACGACTGATAAGGCGGCATGGGTCTGGTCTCCGGCCACTTTTATCGCAGCGGGTACCTCCGCCAGCGAGCTTGCCCTGCGCACACCCTCCGATAGCTTCCTGCGTATCGGCAGGGCCACATCGGATACGGCGATGGCGGGCAGTGAGGCGACGACAGCCCTGGTTATGAAACCGTTGACCAGGCCGGGCATCGGCTGGGATGCCACATCTGGTTTTTTCCATATTGGCTATATCGATGCGGCTGGGCTGGTGCGGATTTACCGGATTACCAACGCAGCGCCTCCTGCCATTTCCACATTGGTACGCACGGTGACTATCTCCTTGCCCAACTACGATGGGGCTGTGGTGACGGTCATCAATGCCTCCGAGTTTTGGGTATCGTATCTGAACAACGGCCTGCACGTTCGTCGTTACGATCTGGGTTCTCTCTCATCCGAGTACGTGCTGTCTACATCATCTACCCTGACTCCTACTTCTTGCAGCAGTACCACCGTTGTGGCCAGCGGGCTTAATCGAGTCATCTTCTACGAGGGCGATGTGGGTGTATCATCTGTGCGTATCGTCTCCTCCGACGCACTCAGTGAGCCTATGGGCGTTCTTGGGGCAGACCGGGACTATTCCTTCCATAGCGTCCGTGTCACCGGTGTGACAGCTCTGAGCAACGGATACCTGGCTGTGGTGGAGCATGGTATCGAGGGCAGTGACACCATCGTCTCCAGCTACTTCACCGGCTTGCTGTGGAGCAAGGATTGTCAGACCTGGTACGACTGGGTAGGGGCAGCGGCCTTCTCGATTCGGGGTAGTGCCTATGTGCTGGGCAGCAAGATTGGCCTGGCCGACATGGGCACCCTTTGCGAGTCTCCCGGAACGGTAAGGACGGAAAATCCTACATGGATTGAAATGGGCAATGTCTCCTCGTGGACCTACGAGTCCTCTTTTAGTTCGCTGTCTGGGGTGGGGTCGGTGCAATCTGGTGACGGGGTCAATGCCAATCTGCCCTCCGTGGGAGATATGGTTAAGCTGTACGTCACCGTGGACGGGGCAGAATTCTGTTATGCTACGGCATCGGTAGATGTTCCCGCTCGCAATGTTGACAAGACGGGTACTGCCGTGAGCATCCAGTTGCGTGGGCCCTTGAAGGGGATGGTTGATTACAAATCAGCTGTGGACGACTTCTTTCCGAGTGGGGATGCTCGTTCGATTGACTTTTCGCTGATGTCCGTGGTGCCGAAGCTGGGTACCCTGAGCGTGGCGGATGGGTTGGCTACGGTGGATTCGGTAGATCCCATCGCCCTGCATGGCCTTAGTATTGTACCAGAAGAGGTTTCTGGCGAATTCAGCTATGCCGTGCGGATGGGGCACTTCGTTGAAGGAACTGGCATGGTGCTTTTCTTCGAGGACACGGATAACTATCTCTTCCTGATCTACATTGGCGGGAAGTACCGTATCTACCAGTATGTGGACGGTGTGACCGGCTCATCCCTTTATGCCGTTGACAAGAATGTGGCCGACGTTCCCTACTTGATGGTGGTCTACCGTTCAGGTGTTCTGAATCTGTACGTGAGCAGGCCGTCAACTATTACAGACAGGCCTGACGAAATCTATTCTGCCGAGTGGGTAAAGATCGGCGAGTACTCGTATGCACCTTCGGTGAAATCCTGGAACCTTGGCATTGTTGGTCCAGCCGGAAGTCAGTTCAGACATCTCTATATCAAGGAGCATGGCTACCAGCAAACCATCGGTAGGCTGTCTTCCAAGATTGCGGCCAGGTGTGGCGTGGAACTGGCTGTCTCTCCTGTCATTGAAGACGCTGGTCCAATCTCTGCGACTACATCTTACACGTCAATCGTGTCGAACCTGGATCTGGATTTTGTGGCAAACTTTACGGCTGGTGGGAATGTGGGCGTACGCTTTGGCCCGGGCAGCGGCGCTATTGAGGATGGCGGCATTTACTTGAAGATAGAGCAAAACAAGTTGTCAATCCAGACATCTTCTGGGTCGGCCTGGGAGACCGTAGCTACGCTCGTGCTCGTCGCCATTGACGATCTGATTACCAATGGCTCCAACATGCGTGTTACCATCATGCGTTCCGACGAAAAGACTGTAGTGTTGGGTGTATATAAACAAGGTAAGTACCTGTGGAGTACTCAAGTACCCAGTGGCGTCAATCGTGGCAAGCTCACACTCTCCAGCACTGGCACTGTAACCAACATCGTAGCCCATGGCCTTTCCTACCCGATCCTTGACCACGTGTGGCAGGTGGGTACGCCCGGTATCGACGAGGTGAAGCGGTTGGTCGGTACAATGCTCTGGAACGTCGTAGAGGGGCCAGATAGAACAGCCCTACTTGTACCACCCACGCACAACCGTGGAGAGTGCGGTAACGTTGACGGTACCTCGGAAGTGAGGAATCATGTACCTGACGACAGACAATGGCGGAGTGTAATTAAGGTAGTCGGCGCAGAGGTTTATCACGTACACATCGACCCACGGACCATCCTGAGAGGGGTGAGGGTTGAGGAGTACGATTCTCCCTATTTGTGGTCTACCGAAGAATGCGCCTGGCTAGCTGGTGGCATATCCGACTACATCTACAGTGCCATCGACGCCAAGACAATCAGGGGGTTCCTCGACCCGAGGGTTGAGCCCTTTGATCGTATCGTGGCAAATGGTGATAGAGAAATCGTTACCAGCGTCACCGCCACAGTAGTCAACACACGAATGCCTTCCGCCACAATGGAAGTCAAGACGAGGAGAGAGTTATGAGCGTAGTTAGTTCCCCAATCCCCGGTGCGTCGGCTCCGACCGGGGAAGATCACAATGCCCTGCGAAATGACGTACTCTATAACCACGCCCATACTGGCGGGAATAACGGCCACACGATCAGCCATTTAAGCCTGACGGATGTGGGCACCAACACGCACGCCCAGATTGACGCCAGTATTGGTGCCATTCAAGCAAAGACGTCGTTCACTGGTCTCCAGGCTGGCAGATGGGTTCCTCCTGCTGGCGGCAATTACTATTATGGCAGTAGCCCTTGGCTCCAAGTGTCCGTCGCATTCCCTACTGCCTTCGCCTCTCCCCCGAAGGTGATTGTCACTCTCAACTCCAGTGGAGCACTCAAGCGTGTCTTTGCCCCAACGGTTAAAGAAATAACAACGACCGGGTGCAACGTCTACATGTATTCCGGTGAAATTATTGCATCTGATCCGAATCATGGATCCTACGACATGGAACAGTACATTGGTTTTGATTGGATTGCGATTTCTACATGACAAGAGACCTGGCGTTCGGCAGAAAAATCCACGAAAATAGCACAGCCTTCGGCACGATCCTTAGTGTCTCTGAAAGGTACGTGGCTGTTCGTCTTGACGACGGTACTCGCATTGCCCAGGTGCGTCTCAGTAGCCAGGTTTCCGATCCGGGCATTGGCGATAGGGCTACTTTGCTTTGGGATAGGACTGCCTGGGTCTGCGTAGGCACTGTGGGTGTTTCCTATATCGAACGAGCGCCTGCCTTTGTTACCACTGTAGTGCAGACTGTCGTACCGGCAAGTCACACACATAGTGAAGCTGATATCTCCGGCCTCAACAAATACACACGTGAAGAGGTGGACGATTTACTGTCTGCTCAAACCCATGTGGAAGCGGACATCTTAGATCTCGACAAGTACTCGATCTCTGAGACAGATTCACTATTTATGGCCCACACAGCCGTTTCAGACGCCCATCACGCACTTGTCAGCCTTGGCACCAATACACGCTCTGCGCTGTCCCTGAACGTTCAAGAGCTAAGTCTGGCCGATGTCTTCCTGGGCAATACCACGGATACCTTCGTGGGTACCTTGACAGTGACTGGGGACGTCGCAGTGTCCGGCACGGTAGACGGCATAGACATCTCCGCACATGCTACCAACCCCGCTGCGCACCACGCTCTTGTCACACTCGGCACCAACACGGCCAGCGCATTGACGCTGACTGGGCAAGCCATTGGTATCGCCGATAAGTTCCTGCTCAACGTCACGGATGAGATGGTTGGCAATCTAACCGTCACCGGTAACATCATCACGACGGGCACGGTGGACGGTACAGACATCTCGGACCACGTGGCCAATGCCGAAGCCCATCACAAGAAGGCCACGGTGGGGGCGACCAATGAGGGCAATGCCCTCTCGGTAGATGCCAACCAGGTCTTCTCTCTGGCTGACAAGTTCCTGCTGAATACAACCGACACTATTTCTGGCGATTTACTGTTTAGCGCCAATGCCAGATCGACCACGTATGCAAGCGGCACGACCGGTTGGAATATCTCTGCGGCTGGGGCTGGCGACTTCCGCATCTTGACTGCTGACGAGATGCATGTCAAGAGCTTCATTGCGGATATGGAGCAGGCTCTAGTAGGTGGACAGATTATCTCCAAGTCTGTGGCTATTCTGCGTACGAACTTCATAGTGCCTGCCACGACAGGCTCCATTGTTGTCGAAGACATCCCCGGGTACCCGTCTATCCCCGTATTCGTCACTGGCGACTACGTCAGGCTCCAGGTGATCGACCGCACGACCGGCTTTTCGGCCTATTACGTCTACGGTACCGTCTCCGGCACACCCGTCTACGCAAGTGGTGCACAGACCTGGACATTTACCAGGACATCTGGCACGTCCGGGGGCACTGTCTTCAAGGGCTC